>Ga0315543_1000088_pt1 | contig 109619 bp, 103 predicted proteins | sample SalMarSW160210MG_2_FD_203098 | JGI IMG/M metagenome (GOLD analysis project Ga0315543, IMG submission 203098) | Salt marsh sediment microbial communities from the Plum Island Ecosystem LTER, Massachusetts, United States - Salt Marsh Sediment SW1601-210 ...
CCGCCCCGGTTGCACCCCCCGCCCCGGCTCCCGATCCCGCTCAGCTGCCGCCTCAACCGGCATTCCCACCATCTCGTCAGGGCTTTCCATTGGCACCTGCGTCGGAACCCCCAACACCTCATGCGGCACCACCTGGGACGACTCCGGGATTCCCGACTCCACCCCCCGCTTCGGCGGCTACGACCCCGGCTCCGGCCCAGATTTCGGGCCCGTTGGTACCTGGACCGATGGACGCGTCAACGCCCCCTCCCCCCGACCTAGCCTCTCCCCTTCCTCAGGGGACAAAGCCGTCGTCAGCGAGGGAAGGCCGCCGGATCGGCTCAATCGTGGGTATCGCCTTGGGTTTCGTTGTTCTCGCGGCCGCGGGAGCTGCTGCGGCGATCTTCTTCCTTGGCCAGGGTGAGGCCTCGTCTGCCCGGGCCGACGTCGCCGCTATCGGTGAGGAAGTCGCGGCACAGTATGAAGCTGGAGGGGAGCCTGTTGTCTTATACAGCGACGGCGCGTACTCAATTGGCGCCACCCTCCTGGAATCAAATGTCACGGATCAAACGCTCGACTTCTATCCCGGGGCAGAGGACTTCTGCATCGTGTTGACCACTTCGAGCGGGGTGTCGTATTCCTACGACGCTGCCACGGGGGCGATGGACGGTTCTTGCGCACCGGCGGGGACCGAGCCGCTGGATTCGACAGATATTGGCACGCTCGATTCGTCCCTGACGAGCTCCGAATACTGGTTTGATTTGTCAATCGGAGATTGCGTGCTCGACGACACCTCCATCATTACGGAGCCATCTGGCTCATTGTCAGCTCCACTGTCGTCGCCGACGATCGTGCCCTGCACGGACTCGCACGTCGGGGAAATCTATGCGATCGCTCGGATCGAGGGGCAAGACGCCCCCGACGATACCGCTTTCCGTCACCATGCACGTGAGTTGTGTGAGGGCGCGGCCTTCGAGTCATACGTGGGGGAACCCTACTTCGGCTCGGATCTGTTCTACGCCGTGCTCTACCCGACGGAGGAGTCTTTCTCGGCGGGAGCGAACGAGATGGTGTGCATACTGACCACGGGAAGTGGCGAGACGACGGGGTCTCTCCGCAGCGAGGTCGCCGAATAACCATGCATGGAGCGGGTGACGGGAATCGAACCCGCGCCATCAGCTTGGGAAGCTGAAGTTCTACCATTGAACTACACCCGCACGTAGGCTACTTGACGGCGCCCCCGCGCCTGACCAGCATAGTAGAACGAAGGAAGGGGTGATGATGGCGATCTTGGGCCGAGGCCGAAGGTCTCACAATCGGCATCACCCACAGCCACGACTAACTCCTCATGAAGTCCTCGACAAGACCTTCGTTCTTCGCAGGATCAGGACCGGATATGATCCCGACGAGGTCGATGATTATTTGGATTCGGTCGCCGCAGCGATGGCTGGACTCGCACCCCGAGTGACGGCATGGGACATTCGGCAGCATGAATTCCAGCAGACGAGAAAACTAAACAGTTTCGATCATGAGGAAGTCGACAACTTCCTCGAACTCATTGCGCAGACGCTTGAGGATCTGGAAGCAGGGTTCCCTCAATACCCAACGATCGCGGATCTCGAGCCCCCCACATTCTGGGGAGAGTAGGGCCGCCCCTCTTCGAGGTCAAAGGCGCATTAGCGAAGGATGAGCGCAAACTCCGTTGCCGCTGTTTCGCCGGGCTCGATAATGAATACGCCCGTGTCGGGAACCCCTTGTGCGTGAAGGGTGAAGGCATCGTTGGCGTTCGTCACGGGTTCGACGGCGAAGTACGACTCGCCCACGGGCACGAACACCACGACGTGGGAGAGAAGGTCGCCCGCCTTGATATCGACTGTCAGCGCACCGGGATACTCGATGGTCGCGGCGACCGTTGTTCCTACTCGCGCGGTCAAGCAGTGATCAACCAAGGCATCGCCTAGGGCTCGTGAGGTGCGGAAGTCGGCGACGGGCGGAAGGGGACCGGCAGGGCCATCCGGCATGCCGTTCGTAAGCGGGTACGCGTGCTCACAATTGACCTGGAGCAGGGCCTCCTCTCCCAAGGCGGCACCCGTCGGGGAGTGAAGTGCCCGAACGAAGTATGGGTGGTGGCCGAGGCCAGCCGGAAAGGCCTCATCGTCGGTGTTTTCGATGGTCATACGGCATGTGAGGCTTGGGCCGTCAAGCGTGAACTCGGTGCGGGAGACGAAATCCCAAGGAAAGTTGACGCCATAGTATCCACGAGCATCGAACTCAAGGGAGGTGTGATCGACGGCCTGTTCGAGGACCTCCCACGGGAAATCGACGGCGGTGCCGTGCATCGCGAAGTCGTCCGTCCCCCAGCGGCGTAGTTGGTAGGCCTCGCCCTCCCACAGGAGCGTTCCATGCCGAATGCGATTGGACCACGGAATGAGGGGGAACGACGCGACGTCCCACCACTGGCCAAGACGATCTTTCGGGGTGGGGCGTAGTACATCGATCCAATTGCCGTCGATGCGGGCCTGACCGAAAGCCACGCTCCCGCCATTCTCTGGGACGAGTCCTACGCGCCAGTGGTCATTGGTGAGGGTGATCATCTCCAAGTCACTCACGCCGCCCACTCGCTGATCCTAGAACCGAGCCGCGCATGCGCGTGCATAGTTCGCACGAATTTGGGGCTGGGGATCCCTGGGGGGTGAGGAGGAGATCGCGACGGGCCAGGCGGGTAGCGCTCCATCGAGGGCCCATGCCGCTTGGGCCGCCGCACCCATAGCCACATACTCGCCGGGCTCGGGAACCTCAACGGGGACGTCCACTATTTGTCCCGCGATCGTCTGGACCGCGCGGTTCTGCGCAGAACCGCCGATGAGGAGGACGCGACCCACGGCGATCCCCTCCGCGGTGAGCGCCTCAAGCCCGTCGGCGAGCCCGCACAACATTCCCTCGACGGCGAGCCTGGCCATGTTCGGCCGCGACGTGTTGGTGAGGGTAAGACCGTCGATTGAGGCTGTCGCGTTGGGAAGGTTGGGGGTGCGCTCTCCCTCGAAGTAGGGGATGAGTATCGCGCCCCCAGAGCCGGGCGGTGCCTCGAGGGCAAGACCACCCAACTCGTCGTGATCGACGCCTAGGATTCCAGCGATTGCGTCAAGCACCCGCGCGGCGTTGAGCGTCGCGACAAGGGGAAGGTAGCGACCCGCTGCGTCCGCGAACCCAGCGATCGTCCCCGTCAGGTCGCGCACCAGGCTCGGAGTCGAGGCGAATACGGTTCCTGATGTGCCAAGAGAGATGACGGCGTCGCCGGCATCGAGGCCGAGCCCGAGGGCAGCGCCCGCGTTGTCTCCCGCCCCTGCTCCCACAACGGCTTCCCCTCCGATCGTGGGGTGAACCGTCCCCGCTCGGCCATCCGGCGCTAGGACCCTTGGCAGAAGGGCATCGTGGCCAAGGGCTGCCGTCAGCAGGTCGTGATCGTATTCGCCAGTCTCGGGGTTCCAGTAGCCGGTCCCCGAGGCGTCGGATCGATCGGTTACCAAGGCGTCGAGGTCTGGGCCGAGTGGGCTGGAATCTCGAGGGCCGAAGCCCCGCAAGCGCCAGGAAAGCCAGTCATGGGGAAGGGCGACGGCGGCGACCTGCGAAGCGTTCTCTGGCTCGGCATCCCTCATCCAGCGAAGTTTGGTGACGGTGAACGAAGCCACGGGCACAAGCCCGGTACGCCCTGCGAGATTGGCTGCACCAAATTCGGCTATGAGATCGGTCGCGGCCTGCGCCGAGCGAGTGTCGTTCCAAAGGAGCGCATCGCGAATCACCCGGCCTTTGTCATCGAGCGCGACCATCCCGTGTTGCTGGCCAGCGATGGAGATCGCGGCGACATCGGCGAGTCCCCCGGCATCGGCGACGGCCGCTTGAAGGGCCGTCCACCATGCTTCGGGATCGACCGAGGTGCCCTCGGGGTGGGAGGCTCGCCCGAAACGAACCTGGCGACCGTCGACTGTGTCCCGAATGACAACCTTGCAACTCTGGGTGGACGAGTCCACTCCTGCGACGAGCGACATCGCTCTCCTCCTGGGTCAGGATTGTGGCCCGCGCCTACCGCGCACCCATCAAGTGCTCGGATGCCAACTGCTGCAATCGTACGAAACCGAATCCCTTGCCGTCGAAATAGGGCTCCGGGTCGAAGTCTTCGTACGCTGACCGGTCGGCCAATAGTTCGGCGTATCCCTCTCCCTTCGAGAGGGTGGGTAGGGCCAACTCGGGAACGCGTGCGGCGGTGAGTGCCTCCTTGACCTCCGGATCAGCGCGGAACGCTTGGGTGCGCTCCTTGAGGAGTAGGTACATCCGCATGTTGGCGGCGGCCGACTCCCAGACCCCGGTGGAATCCTCCGTCCGGGATGGTTTGTAGTCGAAGTGTCGAGGCCCGGTGTAGGTCTGCCCGCCTTTGGGGCCGCCGTTCTCGAGCAGATCGACGAGGGCGAAAGCGTTGTGTAGGTCCCCGTGTCCGAAGACCAGATCTTGATCGAACTTGATCCCGCGTTGTCCATTGAGGTCGATGTGGAAGAGTTTGCCGTGGTACAGCGCTTGTGCGATACCAGCGGCGAAGTTGAGGCCCGCCATCTGCTCGTGGCCCACCTCGGGGTTGAGGCCAACGATTTCGGGGTGTTCAAGCGAGTTGATGAACGCGAGTGCGTGCCCAACGGTGGGAAGGAGAATGTCGCCCCGCGGCTCGTTCGGTTTGGGCTCAATGGCGAAGCGAAGGTCGTAGCCCTTATCCAATACATACTGTCCGAGCATGTTGACGGCTTCGCGGTACCGTTCCAGGGCGGCGCGTATGTCCTTCGCCGCGTCATACTCAGCGCCTTCTCGCCCACCCCACATTACGAAGGTCGTCGCTCCGAGCTCGGCGGCGAGATCGAGGTTGCGGAGCACCTTGCGCAGCGCGAAGCGCCTCACACCGCGATCGTTCGAGGTGAAGCCGCCGTCCTTGAAAACCGGGTGGGTGAACAGGTTGGTGGTAATCATCGGGATGACCATGCCCGTGTCCGTACACGCCTTTTTGACTGCGTCGATCGCGCTCTGGCGATCCGCGTTGGACGAACCGAAGGGGAAGAGGTCGTTGTCGTGGAACGTCAGACCATAGGCGCCTAGTTCAGACAACTTGTGAACCGCCTTGACGGTGTCGAGGGGAGAACGAGTCGCAGCGCCGAAGGGGTCCTGCGCTGGCCAGCCGATTGTCCACAGACCGAAGGTGAACTTGTCTTCAAGGGTAGGCATCGCGTGCATGGGGAGGCTCCAATGCTGGTCGACATGAATACAGAACGTTGACGGAGCCAACATATGGCACCCAGGGACTCGAGTCAATACGGTAGGCGTCAGGCTCAACGGGCTACATCTGATGTCCTCGGCGTTACAGATGAGGGGCATATGGGATGAATGAAAATGGAACAATTGAATCGTATTGAAATCGTGACCTTACTGCGCTTGCCGGGAGTCGTGACATTGGTATACGTTCGGAGCGTCCACAAAGCGTAACGGCGTCTACAACGAGCATTCGTTCTTCTGTCCGCTCGTCAGGATCGTTTCGCAAGCGCCTGTGGCCCTGCTCGACTAGGTGATTCCCTGCGGGGCGGATCCGGTCGTCGGTTAGGTGCGGACGACGGTGTCCAACAACAGGACGACGGTGTCCAACAACAGGAAGGGTACAAAACGCACATGTCAGCAAGAAGCAAATTGATGGGGATTGTCGCTATCAGCGGCGCAGCGCTGTTGCTGTCGTCGTGTTCCGATGCGACAGAAGAAACAACGTCCGGTTCAGCGGGCATAGACTGCAACGTCGGCATAGCGATGCCGACTCGTAGCCTTGAGCGCTGGATCAACGACGGCGAGGGTCTCCAGGCCCTGCTAGAAGGTGACGGTTGCACCGTCGACCTCCAGTACGCCGACAACGAGCCCGATCAGCAGATCTCACAGCTCCAGAACATGATCGCCAATGGCGCCACGGTCCTCGTGATCGCCGCCATCGATGGCACGACGCTCGGCCCGGTACTCGCCGACGCCGGCGACGCTGACATCACGGTGATCGCGTATGACCGTTTGATCAACGGCTCGCCGAACGTCGACTACTACGCGACGTTCGACAACTACCTGGTCGGTCAACTCCAGGGTGAGTTCATCGAAAGCGAACTTGGCCTCGCCGATGGCGCAGGTCCGTTCCTCTTCGAGCCCTTTGCCGGAAGCCCCGATGACAACAACGCCAAGTTCTTCTTCAACGGAGCTTGGGATGTTCTCTCCAAGTACGTTGACGATGGAACCTTGGTAGTCCAGTCCGGGAAGGTTCCGAACAGCGGTGATGACTCGTGGCAGGACATCGGCATCCTTGCTTGGGAGACACCCGACGCACAGGCGGAGATGGAAACCCGCCTTGCTTCGTTCTACACCGACTCCAAGGTTCAGGTTGTTCTCTCCCCGAACGACTCGCTCGCTAACGGTATTACGGCAGCGCTCCTAGGAGCTGGCTATGTAGCTGGCGTCGACTTCCCGGTCCTTACGGGTCAGGATGGCGACAAGGCGAACGTCAAGAACATGCTCGCTGGAACGCAGTCGATGACGGTCTGGAAGGACACCCGCGAGCTCGGCAAGCGCGTGCACCAGATGGTCAAGTCGATCGTGGCTGGCACGACGGTCGAGGTCAACGACACGGAAACCTACGACAACGGAGATCACATCGTTCCGTCGTTCCTGGTTCTTCCCGAGGTCGTGACTCCGGACCTGGTTCAGAGCAAGTTGATTGACTCCGGATTCCTCCTGGCATCCGACGTCGGTCTGTAGTAGTCAGTACTTGTACAGTTGGTGCGGTGGCCGTGCTTGCGAGCGCGGCCACCGTGCCACGACTTTTGTAGAAGGGAGTGAGTCCCGATGAAATCGAAGACTGCAAAGAATGCCCCAAAGGGTAACGACGTCATCCTTCGGATGACCGATATCTTCAAGAGTTTCGGTGGCGCCAAAGCGCTCGACGGCGTCAGCCTTGAGGTCAAGCGCGGCCAGATTCACGGCATCTGTGGAGAAAATGGAGCCGGCAAATCGACCCTCATGAAGGTTCTCTCGGGCGTCTATCCCCATGGAGCCTTCGAAGGCGCCATCGAGTTCGATGGCGAGCCTGTCGAGTTCAAGTCGATCAACGAATCTGAAGATCACGGCATCGTCATCATCAATCAGGAACTCGCGCTCACCCCCCGGCTCTCTATCGCCGAGAACATTTTTCTAGGAAACGAGCGTGCTAACCGGGGAATAATTGACTGGAATGATACGAACCTAGAGGCTGCAGCCTTGTGTAAACGTGTGGGTCTCAAAGAAAAGGTCACCACTCCGGTTGTTCAGATCGGAGTTGGGAAGCAGCAACTAGTGGAGATCGCGAAGGCCTTCTCCAAGCGGGTCAGACTGCTCATCCTCGACGAGCCGACCGCGGCACTTAACGACGAAGACTCCGCGCATCTCCTCGGTCTCATCACCGGGCTTCGTGAACACGGGATCACAGCGATCATCATCTCCCACAAGCTTGAGGAGATTCGGTCGATCGCAGACTCCATCACTGTGCTTCGTGACGGCAAGACCGTCGACCACTTCAGTATGAAAGACAAGGACAACTCAGAGTCGCGCATGATCCGGTCCATGGTGGGACGGTCGCTCGACAATCTCTTTCCCCCGAGGACGCCGGACATCGGCGACGAGGTCCTTCGTGTCGAGAACTGGAACGTTTTCCACCCCAACGACGTTCAGCGACAGATCATCGATGACGTCTCTTTCAACGTCCGGGCGGGCGAGATTGTTGGGCTTGCCGGTCTGATGGGGGCGGGCAGGACAGAACTCGCAATGAGCATTTTCGGCCGCAGTTACGGCACCAAGATTTCGGGCTCGGTCTTTAAGAACGGTCAGAAGATCTCGACACGGACCGTCGGTGACGCTATCGACAATGGGGTCGCCTACCTAACGGAGGACCGCAAGCGCTTCGGGCTCAATCTCATTGCGTCTATAGCCGCCAACATCTCCATCGCCGATCTTGAGAGCCTGTCCAAATGGGGGGTAATTGACCTCCATGACGAGACAGAAGAGGCGGAGAAGTTTCGTTCCGCCCTGAATATTCGGACCGACAGCGTAGCGAGGCCTGTGGCGAAACTCTCGGGAGGAAACCAACAAAAGGTCGTGCTCGCAAAGTGGTTGCACACGGTGCCCGACGTGCTCTTTCTCGATGAGCCGACACGCGGCGTAGACGTCGGCGCCAAGTACGAGATCTATGGACTCATTAACGGTCTGGCCGCGCAGGGCAAGGCGATCATTATCATCTCATCGGAACTTACAGAAATCCTCGGGATCTGCGATCGCATCTATACCATCTCGGAGGGATCCCTCACCGGACAGTGTGACCGGAAGGATGCCACACAGGAGAACCTAATGGAACTCATGACAACGGAAGGAAAATAGGCCGTGGCTAGCATCGAGAAGAAACCTGGAACCATCGGGAAGAAACCTAGAGTCGAGAAGAATCAGGGTGAGCAACGCCGCATGGGCGGCATCGATATCAAAGTGAGTGAATATGGGCTCCTCGGGGCGCTCGTATTCATCATGTTGTTCTTCCAGTTCGTGACCGACGGCAGGTTGCTCATAGGGGCGAACGTCAACAACCTCATTATGCAGAACGCGTATGTCGTCATTCTCGCGATCGGCATGGTCATGGTGATTATCGCCGGGCACATCGACCTGTCGGTGGGATCCCTGTGCGCCATGATTGGAGCAGTGGTGGCGCTTGCGATCTCACAATGGGGTCTTCCTTGGCCGATCGCCGTCTTGATCGCCCTGCTCGTCGGTGCGGTGGCGGGTGCCTGGCAAGGCTTCTGGGTTGCCTACGTCGGAGTACCTGCATTCATCGTGACCCTCGGCGGCATGCTTCTGTTCCGGGGGTTCGCCCTGGTCTTCCTCGTCGGAGGCACGATTGGCGGCCTGCCGGAAGGCTTCGTTTCCATCGGAGCCCGCTGGTTGCCCCCGTGGTTTGGTGAAATCCTTGATGGACGAGACCTCTTGACCCTCCTTGTTGGTCTGCTCGCAATCGCCGGAATGGTTGTGGCTCAGGCGAGAGCCCGAAGCAAACTTGTGGCGCGTGGGCTTCCCCATTCCTTGATGTCCACGTTCATCCTGCGAAACGCTGTGGTGGGCGCCGCCATCATGTACATTGCCTTCCTTCTGGCTGGGCACCGCGGACTTCCGTACATTCTCATCATTCTTGCTGTCCTTGTAATCGCCTATACCTTCGTGCTCAGCCGAACGGTCTTCGGGCGCCACATCTATGCGATGGGTGGAAACCGTTTCGCAGCCGAAATGTCGGGAATCAAGACGAGACGGGTGGATTTCTGGATCTTCGTGAACATCGGAGTACTTGCCGCGATTGCCGCCGTCGTTACGACGGCACGTGCGGGAAGCGCGATAGCGTCAGCCGGAAACTTCTTCGAACTCGATGCTATTGCGGCTGTGTTCATCGGCGGCGCCTCGGTCCACGGAGGGGTTGGCAGGATATCGGGAACCGTAATTGGTGCGTTGATCATGGGCGTCCTCAACCAGGGGCTCTCGATCATGGGCATCGGTGCTGACTGGCAGCAGGTCATTAAGGGCCTCGTGCTACTCGTTGCAGTCGGATTCGATGTCATGAACCGCCGACGGTCGGGCGATAGTTAACCTGAACTGCCTCCCAGTTTGGCTACCTGATCAACTGTGCTGTTTCGGCAGTGATGGATGTCAGTTCGGAGCGTAGTTCGGATTCGAGCGGTAAGAAGTACGCGGGCGTCGTAGCGACTTAGTGCAGGTATTGGTAGTCGCTACGACGAGACTCTAAGGCACAATCTATCGATCGTCTTGACCACGATTCACAGCAGCGAACAAATGGCACGCGCGGAGATCACTCGCAGAATGCGGCTGAATCGCTCGACGGTGGGTGCGCTCGTCGACGAAGGAGGCGGGAGGGGCCCGTCCTCACAGAGGACGGGCCCCTCAAGCCGAGGGATCACACGAGTGCCGGTTCGTGCGTCCTCTCGATTTCCTCGAGGACCGGTGAGGGCGCTTCGAAGCGCAAGGTGGGGAGCCACCGGAGCCAGGACGGAAGGTACCAGTTGGCGCTCCCGAGCCAGGCCATGAACGACGGCACCAGCAGGATGCGGATGATCGTCGCGTCGATGAGGACGGCGGCTCCGAGGCCGAAGCCCCACTGCGAGAGCTCGGGCACGTCCGCGACGGCGAACCCCGCAAAGACCGCGACCATGATGGTCGCCGCACCCGTGATGAGTGCCCCCGTCCTGCTGAACCCGTGGATGATCGCCGTCTCGTTGTCGTCACCCGCGTCATGCCGCTCCTTGATCCGGCTCGACAGGAAGACGTGATAGTCCATCGATAGCCCAAAGAGAAGGGCGAAGATGACGACCGGCATGTAGGGGGAGATCCCATCGACTTCGGGCAGGCCCAACAGCGTCGACCCCCATCCGTACTGATACGCCGCGACCATCGCGCCGAAGGCCGCACCCGTTCCGAGAAGGTTGAGAAGGATCGCCTTGAGGGGAATGGCAATCGAGCGGAACATCGCCATGAGCAGCAGGAAGCTCGCGCCGAGGACGAACGCGACGACCTGCCGCGCCCGAGACGTGAACAGGTTGATGAGGTCCATCGTGGTTGCCTGGTCGCCGGTGACGTGGCCGACGGCACTCGATCCGGCGAGCGCGGCGGGGATGACCTCTACGCGCAACCGCGTGACCGATTCGTTCGCCCGGCGGTCGCCGGCGTCGTAGAAATCGTGCGTGTCGATTAAGGCGACATTGCCCAGGTAGTCGACCGTCGTGTCCGCGAACGCGGGGTCTGCTTCGACCGCGGCCGCGAGGTCTTCGATTTCGGCGCGTGCGCCCGAGGCCCCCTCGATCGCGATCGTCGTCGACGACTGGCCCCAGCCGAAGTCGTAGACGAGCACCTCGTTTGCCTCGCGCGTGACGAACCCTTCCGGGTACGACTCCGGCCCTGGGTTGGCGAACCGGATGGAGAGTGCGGGCGCGGCGAGCATCACAAGGACGCCAAGCCCAACGGCGGCGGAGACACCCCGCCGACGTACGACGGCCCGGACGATCATTTGCCACATGGGCGACTCCTGGCCGGGGTGCGCGGTGGGAACCCGCCCCTTGTTGACGCGGTGGCCGAGCAGCCGGAGAACGGCGGGCAGCAGGGTCAGGGCGGCGGACACGGAAGCGATGGCGACGAATGTTACGCCCAGCGCGATCCCAAGGGTCATGTTCGTCGGGATGAAGACCAGGCCCGCGAGTGAGATGACCACCGTCATGCCCGATAGCAACACCGCCCGGTTCGCGGTCGCGCCGGCGATCGTGACCGCATCCATCACGGTTTTACCCTTCGCGGGCTCCTCACGGAACCGCTGAACGCACACGAGCGAGTAGTCGATGCCCAGCGCGAGGCCGAGCATCGAGGTCATGGTGAGGATCCCATCGGAGAGCTCGAAAGCCCGCCCGAGGGCGGACGCCGTGCCGAGGGCGATGATGATCGACATGATCGCCACGGCAAGCGGAAGCCCCGCCGCGGCAAGGGCGCCGAATACGATGACGAGGATGACGAGCGCGGCGAGCACCCCAAACGACTCGCCTCGAGCGAGTTGCTCGTTGGCGAGATCGTTGAAGGCGAGGTAGCTCGACTCGGGTCCGAAGATCATGAGGTCGATGCCATCGACCTCAATCGCTTCGACGGCCTCGACCACTTCACGCATCACCCCGGTGTCCGCGACCGTTTCGAACGAGATGAGGGTCGAGTGGCTGGAGTCGGAGATGGCAAACGGGTCGCCAAGGGCGGAGGCGGTGGTGGCCGTCACCCCGTCGATGCCGCCGAGGGTGGAGATGACCGAGTCGATCGCTCGTGCGAAGGACGGATCGCCAAACCTGGCGGTCTCAGATGTGACGATAACGGTCTCGTGGAAGGCCTCGGAGCCATCCGATGTAGAGCGGTAGGTCTCGTCGAGGGCGGTGCCCTCGTCGGAGTCCGAGGTGACGTAGGTGACGACATCCGTCGTCACGTACTTGTCGATGGTGCCGGCGAAGTACATCGCGACCACGACCACGCCCGCCCACGCAGCGAGCGTGAGGTAGGGGCGTCGTGCGGACGCTCGGGCGAGGCGCCCGGTGAGTCCTATTGACATGTTCTCTCCTGTTTTTGGCAAGGCTCGACCACCGTTCGACGCCGGCACGGCGATGGTGGCTTTGCCGCGGACCTTCCGCGGCGATCGGGGATGGCCCCGAAACTTGGGTGAATGGACGGGTGGGCTACATGGTGACGACGATCTTCCCGGTGGCGTGGCCCTCCTCGAGGAACCGGATCGCCTCCGGCGCCTGGGCGAAGGGGAAGGTGCGACCGACGACCGACCTGAGCTTGCCCGCCTCGATGAGTGTGTCGGCGTGCTCGAGGTCGGTACTCGTGGTCTTGGCCACGAAGGATACAAGGCGTTTGCGGACGACGAAGTTGAGGAGCATCGCGCGCAACAGGGTCGGGATGGGTCCGACCAGCGTGCCTTGCTTCCCGCCGCCGCAGAGGATGAGGGTTCCGCGAGGAGCAAGCGCGCGACGCAACGACGACAGGCTGCGGTTGGCCACGGTGTCGAAGACGATGTCGTACCGCTCGCCCGAGTGGGTGAAGTCCTCGGTCGTGTAGTCGAACACCCGCGTGGCCCCAAGGGAGCGCACGAGCTTCGCCTTGTCGGGTCCGCACACGGCCGCGATCTCACCCGCGCCCAGGACCTTGGCAAGCTGGATCGCGAAGGTACCGATTCCCCCGCCCGCGCCGTTGATGAGCACGCTCTGCCCCTTCTTGAGGCGCCCGTGATCCCGGAGCCCCTGGAGCGCCGTCAAGAGGGTCATGGGGACTCCCGAGGCCTCCTCGAACGACAGACCCTTGGGCATATGGGCGAGGGCCTCCTCCTTCACACTGACGAACTCGGCGAAGCCTCCCCTCCCCGGCTCCCCATAGACCTCGTCTCCAATCGAGAACTTCGTGACGGCTGGGCCGACCGACTCGACGACGCCAGCGACATCGGCGCCGGGGATCCAGCCCTTCCGAGGGCCACGGAGGCCTCCGAGCATGGGCCGAAAGAGGCGGGGATCCCCACGAAGCATGTGCCAGTCGTAGGGGTTGACGGCGCAGGCCCGGACCTTGACGAGCACTTCGTCATCGGTGACTGCCGGAACCTCAGCGTCCTTCAACTCGAGAATGTCGGGCGGGCCGTACTTGTGGTGAATCCAAGCCTTCATCGCGCACCTCCTTCTACCGACACGTCTTCGGAAAGCCGGAGGCCCTTGACGATGAACCACACCGCCAAGAACAGTTCGTTCGCGATCATCGGGATCACGAGCAGCAGCACCGGCCCCGAGGCCTCGGTGATGTCGGGGGCGAGGACGTTGACGACGATGACGCCGGTGACCGCGAGGAATCCCCAGATCGCGATGAAGCGGGGGACGATCTGCGACCGGTACAGCAGGATGTACAGGAGGATGGCGCCGGAAACGAACGCGACGGTCGCCATCATGCTCGCGCCGAAGTACTGTCCGAGCGCGGCCGCGCGAGCATTTTCGAAACCAGTCTCGATCGAGGAGCCCACAGAGACGAAGCGATCGCCGAGGTCGACGAGAGCGAGGACGCTGGCGCTGGCGATCATGAACATGCCGCCCTCGAGGATCCTGATCCCGACGTACCAGAGCGCCAGGCCCTCGCCCGCTCGCTTGAGGAACGGGTAGAGCAGGACAGCGATGCCGATCACCGCCGCATCGTTGATGAACTCGAACAACACGCCGAGGATGTATCGAGGCTTGTCGGCATGGATAGCGGCGAGGCCTGTCTCGGGGTCGAGGGCCGGCGCCATGAGGGCAGCGCCGATTGCGACGCCGATGTAGCTGGCGAAGAACAGGATGCCAACGACTCGTGCCATGGCCCGGTATTGGGTCATAATCAGAGCTCCTCGGTTGTGGGGTACTGGAACGCATCGTCGAGGGGAACCTCGAAGACCCGAGCGATCTGGAACGCCATTTCAAGGGTGGGCGAATAGCGTCCATGCTCGATGGCGATGATGGTCTGGCGGGTCACGCCCACGCGGTCGGCGAGGTCGGCCTGGGTCATCTCACCCGCCGCGAACCGGAGTTGCCGGATCGCGTTGGTGACCCTCGTCGGCCGTCCCATGGCTAGAAGCCCCTCCGGTAGGCCCGGATCTTGACGATGCCGCTCACGACGCCGCCGACTAGTCCGGCGAGGAACACCCCATTGGCGATCCAGAAGTGGTCGGCGCGAAGCATGGCGAGGACGATGACGGCCATACACCCCAGCGACGTTACGTGCCGTGCGGCGTACTCACCGATGCGATCGATCTCCTTGTCGCGGACGTCCCCCTCGGTGTCCGGCTCCTCGCCACCGGAGGCGATGGTCGCGGCAATCGCCTGAGCGATGGCACCTGCGATCATCCCGACGATGACTGTGCCGATCGCCCAGATCATCGGGACGATCCACGAGACCTCATCGACGGGGGCGTCGGCCAGCCGGGTGAGGACGACAGTGAAGTAGGTCAGGGCGACGACGGGCAGGACGACCAGGGAGGTCCAGGTGATTCGCTCGGTGAAGGACATGGGGTTTCTCTCCTAGATCTCGGGGTACTCGCCGCGGTAGGCGGCGGCCTTGGCGAACGAACTCAGGACGGCGGCGAACAGGAAGCCGACGAACAGGCTGTTGGAGACCCAGAAGTGGTCGACTTCGAGAATGGACAGGACGAGGGCGGCCATGGCGCCGATCGTGACGAATCCCGAGCCGACGTACTGGCCGATCAGCTCGATCTCCTTGTCTCGCTCGTCGCGCACCTTGGAATCCTTCGGCGCCGCGAGGCGCACCGCGAGCGCCGTGCCGAATCCGACGACCATTCCGCAGCCGAACACCCAGAGCAGGGGCGCGACGTAGGAGACCTCGCTCGCTGGGGCCCCGATCTTGCGGGGAACGAGGATCGCGAGATAGGTGATCGTCGAGACGAGCGAGACGAGGGCGAAGATCCAGTTGTAGACTTCGTCGCGCGACATCGACGCCCACTCCTCGTCGCAGTTCGGGGTTTTCTTTTTTCCCATGGCTAGATTCCCTTCCGGTAGGAGACGATCTTGACGACCACACCGACGACGGCGGTGAGCGCGCAAGCGGCATAGAGGGAGTTGGCGATCCAGAACGTGTCGGCATCGGCCATGGCGAGGACGAGGGGCCCGACGGCCGCGATGGAGAAGACGTAGAAGCTCACGGCGTCGCCACGGCGGGTGACGTCCCTGTCGCGTTGGTCCTTCTTCCCGACCTCGGCCGGGTTCGTGACACACGCCACAATGCTCCCGAAGATGTTGAGCACGATTCCGAGCCCGATTGCCCAGAGCATGGCGGGCACGTAGTCAATATCGACCGCCGGCGCGTCCTGGGCTTGCGCGACCAACCACACGAAATAGGCCACGGATACCACGAGCGAGGCCACGCCATAGGCCCACTGGTTCTTCTCTTCAGACGTCATCGCCACTCCTATGTCAAAGATTGTTGACAATAACGAATGTATAGCGATGTTGACAAAATGTCAAGAATAATTGACATTGAGCGCAAAGGTGCGCAGTGGTCAGCAGTTCGCGCTGAGGCACCTCCGCGCCGACGGGAACCAGGGGAGCGTAGCCAGGGCTAGCCCGACGGCACCATAGATGGCCTGGAGCGGGGAGGGCTCGGGAAGGAAGATCAGTTCCAAGGAGATCCAGATGACTTGTCCGACCCCAATCGCGATGGTCGCCAGCCAAGACCAGTGTCGACCGGTCGCCTTTTCGACCCCGGCGAGCCACGTCCATTCCCACCGTCGGAGCATCCCGAAGGCCGTGACAAGCGAGCCAAGACCGAATCCCACCCCAAGCACGATGCTAGGAATAGTCCAAGACGTGATTAGCGGGACGTCGTCAAGCCATTCCTGGGGAAACGACCAATCGGGTACGAGCATGGCAATCGACCCGACGATCGCGGAAATCCCGAGGAAGAACAGCAACACCAGGATCGCGACAACGGTCAGTGGCCGTGGTGGCACCATGTCCCTACGTGAGCGTGACATCGATGTCCTTTCGTGTTGAATCCCCCGAGCGTTACTCACCCTATCGCCGTGTCTGGATCGGCATCCATGCGTCGCGGCGACGAACTACTGGAGGAGCGCTTCGATGACGCGGAGGAGCCGGACCAGGCGGGTACGCCCTCCGGTCGACTGTTCCTCGAGCCGACCGGCGACCACGGAGGCGAACCGCGTTGCGTTGACAGGTGTGATGGCGGGGAGTGAGTATTCGCCGCGCAGGGGCACATACTTCGCTCCGCAGGTTCTAAGGTGGTCGAGGAGGAAGTCGATTGAGGCCTCGTCACCCATCGCGGCGTTCGCGATCGCCCCGATCCCGCGGTCTTGGGTGATAACCGAGCCGCGGGAGACAGCGTCTATGAGGGAGCGGAGGTGGGGAGCGACGGCAGTGGGAGCGCCGAGCGATATCGCATGAAGGGCGGAGGCGGCTCCCCAGACCAAGCGATTGTTCTTTACGGACAGGAGGGCGGCGAACTCGGCGGCATAGGGAGCGATGAGAGACGGATCGCGCTCGCCGATCTCGTAAAGCACCTTGATGGCGTCCGCGGCCACCGGGGCGGGGCCAGCTGCGAGGGCGTCGACCAGTTCCTGGATACCTTCCTCGTCTCGGGTGGCGAGGAGGGATTCCGCAAGTTCGATGTTTGGAATCTCGTCGCGTCGCCCAAGGGAGCAGGCCAGGCGGTCGAGGGCGCTCACCACGTCAGACTAGCGGTCTAGCTGCCACAGAAGAGGGGGCCTATCCGCCGACCGCGTCGGCGTTGAGCGTCCACTCGCCGCCGGTGCTCCAAGTGTAGTACTCGAACGTACCCGTTCCCGGCGCGTACGCCACCACCCCGGCGGCCTCACCGGGCTCGCCGATCCCAAACGCCCAAAACTCTGTGGACGCGTCCCAACCGGTGCTGATGGTCCCCACGAGACGCGAACCCGTCAGGCCTTTTCCCTCGAGCAGGATGACATCACCAGATGGCCCGATGGCAAGGAGGTCGGAGACGCGGTTCGGGCCCCACGACCCGGTTCCCAGGGCCTCGTATCCCACGAAGCCGCGCGCGACCACGCGGACAAACTGGAGCGTCGAGGGGTCGGTAGTCGACCACGGGAAGACGACCACATCGCCATCGCCCTCGACGGCCACGAGGTCGGGCCTCCCATCGAAGTTGATGTCTCCTGCCCCCGCGATGCTCGAATATCCGGCCCAATTGGTGAATTCGTCGTCCGGGTTCGCGATCTCGATCGGATCGCCGAACTCAGCCCCTTCGGACGGGTGAAGCCAAAGACGGCCGCTGGTGTCGACCGTGACGAGGTCGGCAAGCCCATTCCCGTCGACATCGCCAACGATCGCGGCCGATACGGCGTCTGGAGCGTCGAGCGTCAGGCCGGTAGGCCAGAGGGTCGCCTTCGCGTAGGGGAGTCCGCTATAGGCCCAGTACTCGAAGCGGGGATTCAATGCCACAAGCGACGATCCAGCCTCCGACGCCCAGTCGATGGATCCGAATTCTCGAGGCCTCGTCAACTGGGGGTCGGCCCAGATCTGGGACTCTCCCGTCGGGCCGCTGGCCCCACCCACGATGGTGCGGGTCTCCCCCGTCGTGATATTCCAGGCGACGAGGTCCCGGATGCCATCTCCCGTGCGGTCGGAGACTCCCACGATGTGCCGGAAGTCGCTCCAATTACCAGGGAGGGCCGCGGCGAGGGTAAATCCACCGGATCCATTGCCACGCACGAGCCGCAGGTTTCCGTTCGCAAGGATCGTCACGAGGTCGGGGTTTCCATCGCCGCTGATGTCCCCAGGTGCGGTCACGGCAGCCACCACACCCCACCCGCTCGCGGTGGAAACCGGAGCCGCCACCCTTCCTGTACCATCGCCGGCCCAGATCTGAACGTTTCCGGTGAGCATGTCCACGCTGACAAGATCCACGTGTTCATCGCCCGTCACGTCACCCGGGTTGAGGACGACGGTTGCGCCTACAGACCCAGGGAGCGGCACAGTCGAAATCAACTCGGCATGCCCACCGGACGGGAGCCGGTAGAGACGTCCCGTCGTCGTCTCCTGAGCGATGACGTCCGTACCGCCACCGTCGGCAAGTGAGGGTCCCTCGGTTAGGGCATCGAACAGGAGATTATCGGGCCCGGGGAGGTGCGAGGCATCCTCGACGGCCCAGATGGTTCCCGGCGTGTATACCGTGACGATGCCATCCTGAAGTCGGGCGACGTCGCCCAGGCCGTCTCCCGTCGCATCGACGCTCAACTCGAGGGAGGGGAGGTCTTGCTTGGCGACGACGGCCGCCCGGATGCCTGAGAGTAGCGCATAGAGGTACCTTCCGGGGCATGAGGTGGAGGCCTCCGGAACATCACGATGGGTGATGATTGCCGGAGCGTATCCGCTGAGGTAGTTGTACATTGACCCGTCCGCCGACACACCGTGGAGCGTCAGTTTCCATGCGAGGAAACTGATGAGGGCGGTGACGGCGGCAGAGGGTGGCTGAACGAGGTCGTAGTTACCCATGACGGACACCCCGGTTGCGATTCTGTTGAACGAATGCGAGTGCACTCCCCATATGGTGTTCTCGATTCCTCCTGCTCGTCCCTCCCAGATCCGGCCATATTTGTCGATGAGGAAGTTATAGCCGGTGTCGAACCAGCCCCGCGCGTCCATATGGTAGTTCTGAATCCCTCTGAGGATCGCAGGCACGTTGGAGGCGTAGTAGTTGTTGGTCCCCGCGGTGTGGTGGATGACGGCACCTTCAACGGTTCCGATATCGAAGATCCCACTCGGAGGACGAGGTGACCATTCGGCCCTCAGGTGGATAACCGGCTGCGGATTGTCCACCGGCGGAACCGGCGCGACGGAGGAGACTACAGATACAGCTTCGTGGACCGAGTTCGGTACCGTCGCGACACGATGCTCGCCTTCGGCGACTCCTCCGGCCTCGGCGGCGGGGACCAACTCGGAGGAAAAGATTCTGACTGTCAACTCAGGAGGCACCCCTGAATCGGACGAGACACGGAACTGAACGGCGGTGGCGTTCATCGCTAGGTATGGCTCGGTGCCCTGGTTGTTTGGGTCACCCTCGCCCGGGTCCCAACTGTCGATGTCGACACGTTCCCAGGGTTGCCATTCCTCCTCGGCTTGATATCGAGCATCGACAGCGATCGGTCCTGACTCCTCCCAGGTCACCCCGATGACGTAGGGGATCGAGGGGTCGAGGTCCAGGAGGTCGGTCAGGGCAACAAGGGGGTAGTCCACAGTGTCGGGATTTGCGAGTTCGACTTCGGATGAGAGTGGTTCGAGCGCTCCTGGTTGATGGAGCCCTTCATCGGAGATCGCCTTGAGCGGAACTGCTATCTCGATATTCTCCGGAACGCCAAGCGACGCCTCTGAGGGTTCCTCCTGTTGGTTTTGGGCCGAGACCAAAGCCAAGGTACCTAAGGCGCAAGCGGTGAGGGTCAGCAGGGAAGCGGTAACAACAGCTCGACGACGCATACCTTCAATGATGCCTTACGTTCACCGAATACAAGCTAGGGGTTCGGTAAATGTGGCGCATTCCGCACGATGGCCATCAGGCGCGCTAGTCTTCCTGGAGTTCTGCCGCCATCTCTCGGGCTCGGGCTGCGGCGGCCTTGGCCCCAGCGCTAATAACGTCCTGAAGGCCTGCGTGAGTCATGGCGTCGAGGGCCGCGATGGTCGTGCCACCTGGGGAGGACACCCGCTTGCGCAGGCCTTGGGGGGTTTCGCCGCTCTCGACCAGGAGTCGGGAGGCACCGACGAACGTTTGGGTGGCTAACTCTGTGGCGAGGATGCGGTCGAGGCCTTGAGCGACGCCCGCCTCCGTTAGGGCTTCGACTACGGCGTAGAAGTAGGCCGGACCGGAGCCGGACACCGCGGTAACCGCGTCTAGGGCCTCCTCCGGGACCTTGATCACCATGCCGGTAGCCCGGAGCAAGGACAGAACGGTAATGAAGTGCTCGTCGGTTGCGTGCTTGCCCCCGGCGATGGCGGTGGCACCCTGGGCGACGATAGAGGGGGTGTTGGGCATGGCCCGGATGACGGGGGTACCTGACGGCAGGTTCGCTTCATAGAAGGAGGTGGGCAACGCGGCGGCAATGGTGAGAACGAGGGCATCGGGCTCGAGGGCATTCGCGAGTTCTTTGAGCGTAATCTTCACGTCCTGGGGTTTGACCGCGATGACGACGACCTCGGCCCCCTTGACCACCTTGGTCAGTTTCGAGCCCACCTCGATGCCGTGGAGCTTCCTAAGGGTGGCGGCCCTTTCCGGATCCTTTTCGGCAAGGGCAATGCTCGAGTCTGGCCACCCCGTGGCCCTGAGGGCGCTGATCAGGGTCCCCCCCATCACCCCGCCGCCGATGATCGCGACTCGGGGAAGGGGTGCGCTCGGGGTCTGCTCTTCGCTCATGGAGCCAGGCTATCGTGCGGGCCGACTGGCCGGGTACAACTAGTCCGTACGCCGCCTAAGCGTTGCGACGCCAAGCACGAGGGCACCCACGATGAACGCCAAGAGGATCACCACCTGGCTCCATATCCCCGACGCGTTCTGGTTCTTCGCGAGGTAGTGAATGGCATCGATCGCATAGGAGAGGGGCAGGGCATCGGAGATCCACTCGAGTGCCTGCGGCATCATGCTTCGCTCGACGGCGATCCCCGAGAGGAGCAATTGAGGAACGATGACGGCAGGGAACATCTGAAGCGCCTGGAACTCGGTACGGGCAAGGGAGGAGGCCGCGAGGCCAAGCGCGGTGCCAAGGATCGCGTCAATCACGGTGCCGTCAGCAAAGGCGCCGATGGGGACGAGAGTTACTTCAAGAGATCGACACTCGACTGCCCTTTGGCGCGTTCTCGGGATTCCGTCGTATGGAAGTGGAAGAGTGGGTTCATGGACGGGGCGAAGCGATACCTTGAGGACATCAGCGCGGCCGACGCAGGATCGGTTCTCGCGGATCCCGAGGCGCAGTTGACGGTCCCCGTGAGCAACTTCCTGACTTCGATCGCGAGCGAGCATGGCATCGGGCAGCTGACGCTCATTCGGGAAGCGCAGCTGCCTGGGGTTCGACCGGACTTCGCGGCCTTGATTGACAAGCGTCCGTGCGGCTGGATCGAACTCAAGGCGCCGGGCCACTCACTCGACGGCGCGAAGTGGGTCGGACGTGAGAAGAAGCAGTGGGAGCTCCTCCGCGAACTCGACGCACTCATCGTCACCGATGGTCACGGCGCGCGCTTCTACCAACTGGGTGAGTTCGTCGCCGACGCGAACCTGCCGGAGCCACCCGCAGAGAAGTGGGACGCAACGTCGCTTGTCGCGCTCTTGCGGTTGTTCACGGAGCGCAGGCCTGTCACGATCACCCGCGTCTCGCAACTCGCGGCACGACTCGCACCGCTCGCAAGGCTTCTCCGTGAACGGATTGTTGCCGGGCTTGACAAAGAGACGAGGCGGGACAGCATCGTCAGCGCCCACCTTGCCTGGAAGGCGTCCGTGCACGAGGGCGCCAGCGGAAGCCAGTTCGCGGATGACCTGGCCCAGGTGGTCGCGTACTCCCTTGCGATCGCGGCGTTGCGAGGAGGGGCCGACGACAACCGGGACGGGTATGTCTCTCTGGCCGAAGCGCAGCACGCACTTCGTGGGCCCAACGACGTTCTCGCCGCGGCCCTCGGCCCAGTCCTCACCGTCAAGGGCCTGATGGATGACGTCGCAGCCGAGGTCGGCGCAATAGAACGCCTGGTGTCGGCGGTTGACGTGCTCAAGATCCGGTCCGCCAAGGACCCTAGAGGCGAGCCGTGGCTGTGGTTCTACGAGGACTTCTTGGGCAAGTACGACCCGAAGGCCCGGAAGGAGGCGGGGGTCTACTACACGCCGACCCCAGTGGTGCAGTGCCAGGTCCGCCTGATCGACCACATCCTGACCGAACGGTTTGGCCGTGCGCTCGGATTCGGAGACCCGGGCGTGGTAACCCTGGATCCGGCCGCGGGATCGGGCACCTACCCCTTGGCCGTGTTGGATCAGGCCGCCGAGACAGCGACGGCAATTCGCGGGCCCGCTGGGCCTTCGCAAGTCGTGACCTCGTTGGCGAAGAACGTGTTCGCATTCGAGTTGATGCCCGGACCGTACGCGCTGTCGCACCTGCGTGTGGGTCAGCGCCTCGCCGATTTGGCGGGGACCCCGAACCCTCCCTCGGACGTGCAGGTCTTCCTCACCGACACTCTTGACGACCCCGACGCATCGGAGACGTTGCTCGGTCTCTGGGGTGATCAGGAGACTCTCGCACGAGAGCGCGAGCGCGCCCGGCTGGTTAAGCGCGAGCAACCCGTCACTGTCGTTCTCGGGAATCCGCCGTACCGGCGACGTACCGCCGAGTCCGGCGGAGGGTGGGTGGTGCACAGTCCGCACGGCGAGCCCTTGTTCGACGGACTCCTGAGGGCGGCACGAGAGGCGAACGTGATCTTCTCCGCTCAGGCGTCCCTCTACAACGATTACGTGTACTTCTGGCGCTGGGCGCTATGGAAGGTCTTTGAGCAGAACGGGCCTGTGCCCGGAGTCGTGTCATTCATCACCGCCTCGTCGTGGCTAACGGGACCCGCCCTTATCGGGCTTCGCGCGCTCGTCAGCGACATTGCGGATGAGGTATGGGTCATCGATCTGGGTGGCGATGGGCATGCTGCGGTCAAGGAAGAGAACGTCTTCGCGATCCAGACACCCGTCTCGATTGTGACGTTATTCCGCAGGGGCGCGTCAACGGGACTACCCGCCGCCGTGTCCTACCGCCGTGTCCATGGGACGGCGGCCGCCAAGCTCACGGCACTCGCGACCATCGTCGCACCAACGGGGGGCGACGACGGTTGGAGCAAGACGCAGGTCGCACCCGGGGATCCGCTCGTGCCCGATAGCGGAGGCGCGGCGTGGGAAGCGATGCCTGCGCTCATCGATCTTCTTCCGTGGCAACAGCCGGGCTGCAAGGTGGGGCGCACGTGGCCCATTTCGACAAGTCGTGAGGTGCTCATGCGGCGTTGGGAACATCTATTGTCCGCGACGGAAGCCGTGGAGCGCGAGGTGAGATTCGACACCCGAGCCCACGGACGAACGATTCACACGAAGGTAGCAGGGTTCCCGAAGTTGGACGAACTCTTGCCCGGCGCGGCACCGGAGCCGGTCGTGCGTTACGCGTATCGCTCGTTCGACCGCAGATGGACCTTTCAGGATCCACGACTGACGCGGACCGAGAGCCCGTCACTTTGGAACTCGAGGTCGCCCCGGCAGGTGTTCTTCACCGCCATGACGACGAAGGCGCTCGGCCAAGGACCAGCCATGATCGCGACAGCCGACGTTCCCGACCTCGATTGCTTTCGGGGAGGAGCTGGCGGTAGAGACGTCGTGCCCCTTCTCCGAGACTCGATGGGTACCCCGAACATCGCATTCGGTCTCCTGAACGCTCTAGCGGTACGGTACGGCTTCGAAGTCACCCCAGAGGACGTGGGGGCATACGTGTACTGCATCCTCGCCCACCCCGGCTACCAGGAGCGGTTCGCCACCGATCTTGCGACGCCCGGCATCCGACTCCCGCTGACGGCGTCCCCCGACCTCTTCCGGGAGGCAGTCAACCTTGGTGCCGAATTGCTGTACCTCCACACCCATGGGGAGCGGTTCAGTGGTCCCGGCCGACCGGCGGGGAAGGTGGCTGCGGTAACCGGAGTTCAATGGGAGCGCGCGGTGACGGCGATCCCCACGACCCTTGCGGACTGCTCCTTCGACCCATCGACCGGCGCTCTTCACGTCGGTGACGGTGTGCTGGCAGGTGTGCTGCCCTCGGTGTGGGAGTTCTCCGTGTCGGGCCTGCAGGTTCTGCCCCGCTGGCTCGGCTCCCGTACTCACAAGGGAGTAGGTCGCGCGTCGGGCGATAAGACCGCGACCCCGCTCGACCGCATCCGGCCGGAGGTTTGGGAGGACGAGTGGAACGACGAGCTTCTCGATCTCGTTCGGATCCTGACTCTCACGGTGGATCGCCAAGAGGCGCAGCGGGATCTGCTTGCGCGCGTATGTGACGGCGAGCTTATAAACGCATCGGAGTTGCCGATTCCCTCCGAGAGTGAGCGGCAGGTTCCGAAGACGTAGGTGTGTGAGTTCCAAGAGTTGGCCTTGGAAAACGGCCTGCGTATCGACGGTCGAATCCAAGTCGACTATCAACGAAGTGACGGCAAGTAATGCGTGCGCTCGTTAACTCCAAAGTTGCAATCACAGCAGTGAAATTAAGGTTTAACCCGCTAGAGTTTCATTGTGGATCTCGAAGTGATGGGCAAGAGCCCCTGCGGGAAGTTGATTTCGATCGCAGGTATCGATCCTCGCACGGGAAGAGAGTATTCCCATGCAGGATTCGTTCCATTTGACCTCGACGAAGTCCCGGGACTCTCTGCTGGCGCGTGGGCGGCTGTTGCCGATGCGCGGAGCGCCCTTTCACGGCTTGATGAAATCATTCAGATCTCAGGGGCTCCGGACCTTGGATCATGGATGTCGGTGCCGCTGCTTCGACGCGAAGCACAGTCGACGTCGGCGCTCGAAGGCACCTTCGAGCCTATGAGGAACGTGCTCGCCGCCGACCTGGATGAGGATGAGCCCCAATCGACCGCGATGCGGGAGATCCTCAACTACGTGCGTGCAGCTGAGCACTGTTTCGCATCCGCCGGCCGAAGGCGCCACCTGACGGTTGGCGGGATTTGCGAACTCCAGCGCATGCTCGTCGAGGGAACCCCGGCCGGGGAGCGCGATGCTGGACGCGTTCGCACCACTCCGGTTGTGATTGGTGGTCGAAGCGACTTGTTCGAGAATGCCCGCTTCGTACCTATGCCTCCAGGCCCAGGCCTAGCGGCTTCTCTCGCGGCTCTTGTCGAGTGGGTTCGCGAACACGCGGCGTCGTCTCGCGACCCTGTGGTTGAGGCGGCTCTGTTCCACTACCAGTTCGAGACCCTGCACCCGTTCGTGGACGGTAACGGCCGCATCGGGCGCATGCTGATCGTCGGAAGGCTTCTCCGCCGAGGAGAATTGCGCCTCCCGCTGCTCACGGTGTCACCTTGGCTCGAGCAGCATGACGACGAGTATCGCGACCGTCTATACGCTGTCTCGGCTTTGGGGGACTGGCCGGGATGGGTCGAGTTCTTCGCGCGGGCAATTAGGCTTTCTGCCATTGACGTCCGGAAGCGGATCGAGCGTGTCAGGGAGACGGCGGAGCGGATGGCACGCGACACCAGGGGAAAACGTAGCGGCACGCTCGTTGAAAGACTCCCGTGGCTCCTCGTTCGCTCGCCGATGGTCTCGATTGCTTCTATTTCCCGGGAGTTGCGGTGCTCTGTTCCGGCGGCGACTGGCGCTGTGCTACGTCTGGTCGAGTTGGGCCACCTCAAGGAAACGACGGGTCGCAAGTATGGTCGTAGGTACGCTGCCGAGGAAATCGTGAAGGCTCTAGTCTCGCCGATCGAGCCAATCCATTGATGAACCGGCTGTCGATGGGGGACGCTCTAGCAACTACCCCATGACGACGTCGAGGACGGCACCGTCGGTGATGGCCTCAACCGGGACGAGGGACACTGTGCGGATATCCCTAGTCCGTACGCCGCCTCAGCGTTGCGACGCCAAGCACGAGGGCACCAACGATGAATGCCAAGAGGATCGCCACCTCACTCCATATCCCCGACGCGCTCTGGTTCTTCGCGAGGTAGTGAATGGCATCGATCGCATAGGAGAGGGGCAGGGCATCGGAGATCCACTCGAGTGCCTGCGGCATCATGCTTCGCTCGACGGCGATCCCCGAGAGGAGTAACTGCGGCACGATGACGGCAGGGAACATCTGAAGCGCCTGGAACTCGGTACGGGCAAGGGAGGAGGCCGCGAGGCCAAGCGCGGTGCCAAGGATCGCGTCGAGCACGATGATGAGAAGAAGGGCCCACACCGGGCCCGCGAAGTCGAGGCCGAGCACCCAGATCGAGTACACAACGACGAGCGCGCCCTGGAGGGTTGCCAGGATTCCGAACGCGCAGGCATACCCGAACACCACGTCGGCCTTGCCGACGGGCGACGCCATGAGCCGTTCCATCGTTCCGCCCTGTCGTTCCCGAAGGGTCGTGACGGAAGTGATGAGGAACATGATGAAGAGGGGGAAGAGCCCCATGATCGCCGGTCCCACAGAATCGAACGGAGGTTGGGTCCCGGGTCGAGTCGGAATGTCCTGGAACATCCACCACAGGAGCGTGAGTAGGACGATCGGGACCATGATGATGAGGGCGAGGGTCCGTTTGTCCCGTCGGATCTGGGTGAGGACGCGGATCGCCGTGGCACCCGTCAGTCGGAGGCTCATGCCGCCGCCTCCTTCGCATCGGCCGCGTCGGCGAGGGCAAGGAATGCATCGTCGGCGTCTTCTGCCTTCGTCTGTTTGAGGAGAGCGGGAAGGGTTCCGTCGAAGAGGATCCCGCCACCCCGCATGATAAGAAGCCGGTCGCACCTCGTCGCCTCGTCCATAACGTGGCTCGAGACGAGGAGCGTCGCCCCTTGGCCCGCGAGGCTCCGGAACACCGACCAGAGGTCGCGGCGAAGGACCGGGTCGAGCCCGACGGTTGGCTCGTCAAGGATAAGAACCTCGGGTTTGCCGACGAGGGCCACCGAGAGGGAGACGCGCGTGAGTTGGCCACCGGACAGGGTATTGACCGGCCGGTCGGCGCAGTCCGCCAGCCCGACGATGTCGAGCACCCTCTGGGGATCGCTCTTGGGGGCCCCGACGAGCGAGGAAAAGTAGCGGAGGTTCTCCCGGGCGCTCAGGTCCATGTAGACACTGGGGGCCTGCGTGACGTACCCGACCCGATGACGAAGCGGGGCAGTTCCCCCGGGAAGCCCGAGAATGGAGACCTCTCCACCGGCGACTATCTGAGCCCCGACGATGGAGCGCATGAGCGTGCTCTTGCCGCTGCCGGAGGGCCCGAGGAGGCCGACGAGGGCACCTCGTGGGACCTCGAGGGACAGGTCGGGAATGACGAGGTTCTTGCCTCGGATGACGCGGAGGCCGACAACGGAGATCGCGGGCCCGTTAGATTTCACCATGTGTGGAATAATTCCCTTTCCGGAGACCGTTGTCAAGCCGGCTCGCCCGTGATGTGCAGTTGGACGATGGGGCCGAAACGATCCACGACCTCTTGGGCAGAGGCGCTTGCTAGGGGTTCGATCCGGAAGATATACCTGGCTGCGATGAGTCCGAATACCTGGCTCGCGACTGCCGCCGCCCTCCCCTCGACATCGGTCGAGGCCACCCCCTGGGCGAGGGGAAGGATCAGGCGATCGAAAAGGATGTTCCGGGCGACTTCCCCGATCTCTGGTGACGCCATCGCACTGGTTATCAGGGAACGGAGGCGAGGACCGTAGTCGGGGGAGTCCCAGACGTGGATGATCATCGACACGATTCGTCGGCCAAGATCGGAAGGGGGACCCTCCAGGATGTGGGAGATTCGTCCCTCGGCATACTCGAAGGGTCCCAAGGCCTCCACGAAGAGGAGCTGTTTCGAGGGGAAGTAGTGGCGGGGCAGGGAGGGGTCGACGCCAGCTTCGTGCGCGATCGCCCGCATGGAGGTGCGATCGTACCCGGACTGGGTGAAGAGAGTGAAGGCGGCCCGGAGGATGTCCGCGCGCGTGTCTGCCCCGGCGCCGCGCGGGCCCCTTTTTGGTAAGCGCGGCGCTACGGTCACAATCCGTACTCGAGGAACAGGTCATCGATGACGGCGGGATCGGCCACCATGATGAACACGCCGGTTGTATTCCTCCAGGTGATGGCCACGACCTCACGCGTCACCTCGGTGGGTTCGGTTCCCTCTTCGCCCTCGATCGTCTCTGTGATCTCGGTTGTGATCCTGAAACTCTCCCCGACCTGGACGTCGCCTGCCATAACGGGAAGGCGTTCAACCAAGGGGGCGGGGCTCGCTGAGGGAGATGGGGAGGGGGACGCTTGCACTGCTGTTGCCTGGGCCTCGGCCTCGGCCTGGCTCCACAAGGCCTCGAAGGCCGCGGTGGCGTCTTCCTCGTGGTAATGCTGGATGGCGGAAACGGTCATGACGGAATCGGAGCCGTCGCAATACGTCAACGTCCATCCCTCCGCGAATCGTTCCGGCCACGTCGCATGAGCCGTACTGGGCATCTCCTCGATCGCCGTAAGGCCGTACGTCAACGTCGCAAGCGGTAGGCCGGCGGTGAAGTCGGTCGGATTCTCCACCGTGATCATGTCGATGGTCGGAGCGGGGAGGGGAATGACGATTAGCCGAGCCTCAAGGGTGATGGGTTCGGGGCGGAAGAAGAGGTAGTAGACGAGGGAGCCGAGGGCGGCGACCGCAAGAATGCCAAAGGCAATGAGGACGACAGGCCTCCGGAAAACGGAGAAGAAGGAGGAGGGCTCATCGACCCCGGCATCGTCTGTCGGAGGCCCAGGGGGAGCGGGTGGAACTAAGGGAGCACGGTCCGGGGTCTCGGTGTCGGGGGTCCCAGGCGTTGGTGTTCCAGCGGGAAGCACACGGGAGGCGCCGGTCGCCACGCGGGGTGGTAGGGCGGGTGGCGCGGTTGGTGGGGTCGTCGGCTGCGGTGCGGTGGGGGGAAGGACAGGGGTCGGGACGGACGGTGGAGGATTCGTCGGAATGGGCATAGGCAATGGAACGGGGGGTGGAGGGGGAATAGCAGCCGGTGTTGGTGCGGTCGGTGGAATGACTGGCTGGACGGGCACCTGGGGCTGCTGCTCGGGGCCAGACGGCGGTTGCCCATCGGGGGGGAGGACGGGACGCCACGGGGGGATACCCGGACCGGCAGGAGGTGTGGTCACGGGGACTTACTTTAGTCTGTGTTTCGGGATACCGCTCGGTGGCTGGTGGGCCAGGTGCCATACGTGATTGTCGGCGGGCCGCGCTAGCGTTCTCGCATGGCGATGGCTTCCCGCACACTCAGACCTGCATATCACTGCATCGAGTGTGGGTGGACGGCCGCCAAGTGGGTCGGCCGCTGTGGGGAGTGTCAGGCCTGGGGGACAGTTGCTGAGGTTGGAGCGAGATCGGCTGGTCCCGCGACCGTGGCGACGGCTATCCGTGAGCCCGCGATCCCAATATCGAGGGTGGACGCACGCGCCATGAGTCGCCGCGCCACCGGAGTTGCAGAATGTGACAGGGTGCTCGGCGGTGGCCTGGTTGCGGGGGAGGTAATGCTTCTTGCCGGGGAGCCCGGGGTGGGAAAGTCGACGCTACTCCTCGACATCGCCGCGAGATCGGCTAGGTCCGGTCAGACGGTTCTGTATGTCACGGGAGAGGAGTCAGCCGGTCAGGTCCGGTTCAGGGCAGAGCGCATCGGTGCCCTAGAGGACTCCTTGCTCGTGGCCGCCGAGACCGATCTCGGCTCGATCCTTGCTCACGTGGAGGCGACGCATCCCGACCTCCTCCTAGTCGACTCGATCCAGGCCATCGCTTCGGCAGAGGTCGAGGGCACCCCTGGCGGCGTGAGCCAGGTGCGCGAGGTAGCCTCGGCCCTGGTACAGGTGGCGAAAGGACGTGCAATTCCCACCATCCTGGTGGGTCACGTGACCAGGGATGGGACCGTTGCGGGTCCGCGCCTTATCGAACACCTTGTGGATGTCGTCTGCCAGTTCGAGGGAGATCCGCACTCATCGCTTCGGTTACTTCGAGCGGTCAAGAACCGATTCGGATCGGTGGATGAGGTCGGGTGCTTCACCTTGGCGGACACCGGTATCGAACAAGTCCCCGATCCGTCTGGGCTGTTCCTCTCGCATGGGGGACCGCGGGTACCAGGTTCGTGTCCAACGATCTCCATCATGGGCAGACGGCCCCTGCCGGCGGAGATACAGGCCCTTGTTGCACCATCGGCCCTTGCCAATCCCAGGCGCGCCACCTCGGGAATCGACTCGAGCAGGGTAGCGATGGTTCTTGCCGTACTTCATCGTCGAGCGGGACTGTCGGTCGCGGCGGAGGACGTGTACGTATCCACGCTCGGCGGCGCCAGGGTGGTCGAGCCAGCCTCCGACCTGGCCTTGGCCCTAGCCCTCGCGAGTGCTGTGCGGGATCGCCCGATCCGAACGGGATTTATCGCTATCGGGGAGGTGGCACTCTCCGGAGCGATTCGGCCGGTGGTTGGCCTTGCCCAGAGGATGGCCGAGGCCGCCCGCATGGGTTTCACGGACATTGTGATACCCGAGGGGACTTGCCCTGAGGGCAAGGCGCCGAGTAAGTGTCACGAGGCGGCAACGCTCGCCGAGGCGATCTCCATGGCGTTGCCGAGCGACTAATCTCACTGTCTGGAACGGGCGACTAATCTCACTGTCTGGAACGAGCGACTAGTCGCTCAGTGTGAACACCGCGTCCGTGCTCTTGACGCCATGAAGCGTCAGGAGGGCGTGGTAGGTGCCCGGGAGAGGAGTGGACAGCCCGACCGCGCACGACTCATTGGATCGGATTCGAGGCCACTCGGCGGTGAGTGTCACGGTCTCGTCGGGGGACAGCAGAACAGAGGTGCCCTTGAGGGCACCCTGCGCGCAATCGAGGTTGGACCAGATGCGATCCGAGCCGGAGGTAATGAGGAGCGCCGTGCTTGTGGATTGGGGATCAAGCACGCAGTCCTCAAGGCCAGTGTGGGTCACGACGGCCTGGAAAATTGGGAGGCCCGGGTCGGGGAAGTCTCGGGTGGTCGGCGAGAGATCGATGAGGAGATCGCCGACACCGCAGGCATTGACACCGGCGATGCTCACGCTTGGGCTCGCGGAGACAGATGGGCTAGTGCTCGCAGTTGGCGTAGCCGTCGGTTCGCCTGACCCGAAGGTGCCTTTCACGAGGTAATAGAGCACGATCCCGGCGAGGACGACGAAGGCGAGTGCGATGAGCCGACGCCGCCAGTAGACCTCGGGCGGCTGATCGCCGATGGGGTGACGAATCGCATTCATGCTGCCTCCTCGCCGGTTCGACCCCACGGTACCTGGGGGCAGGCGAAGGACAATGGAGGCATGCCGCAACTCCCTGAGGTCACAGATGATGACGCCGACACGGTACGTCGTGTCATCGAATGGTTTGAGGAAAACGGCCGGAGCCTACCCTGGCGGGGGCCTCTCCGACTGAGTTGGTGCGGGCCCGGGATCGCCTCTTCCTACTATTCGTATTCATGGTGATTGCTACCGTCGTAAGAAGGCCAGGGGCGGGCGAATCGACGGGAGGAGGTTGCGAGATGGCTCGACGGGCGGACGGCGTGGACGTCGGTTTGTGCCCGGGTTGGGGCTAGAGCTCGAGCAGCATTCGGGTGTTGCCGAGGGTGTTCGGCTTCACTCGGGCAAGGTCGAGGAACTCTGCGACACCGTCGTCGTGACTCAGGAGCATCTCTTTGAATACCTTGGGCTTGACTACGTTGCCCTTGATCGGGGTGAAACCGTGTTGGCTGAGGAACTCTGTCTCGAAGGTCAGGCAGAACAACCGCTCCAGTCGGAGGTCACGGGCTCGCTTGATGAGTTCTTCGAGCATGGCGTGACCCACCCCGGTGTGGAGCCGCTCGGGTAGCACCGCGAGGGTGCGGATCTCCCCCAGGTCTCGCCACATGACGTGGAGTGCCCCGCAGCCGACGATCGAGCCGTCTGTGGCCTCAGCGACGACGAAGTCTTGGACGGTCTCGTAGTAAGCGATCAGGTCGTGGGCGAGCAGGACGCGCCGGGCCGCGTAGGACTCCACGATGGTGCGGATGGCGAGGACGTCCGCGGGAAGGGCGGGGCGGACCGTGACGTCGGGGATGGTCATGCCGCCGCTAGGACCGCTCGGTGCCATGGACCGCGTGAGGCTCGATGGCCGCAATCTCGTCGGTCGTGAGGGCCTCGAAGCCAAGCGAGGCGACCGAGTCCCGCAGCTGCTCCACGGACGACGCCCCGACCAAGGCCGAGGTTATCCGCTCGTCGCGCAGCACCCATTGGAGGGCCATCTGCGCCAGGCTCTGGCCACGCTTCTTCGCGATTTCATTGAGCGCGGTGGCCCGCTCGAGGTAGGTCGAGCTGATCTGGCTCTCCTTTAGGAACTCGCTGTGGGTGATGCGCGAGCCCTCGGGGATGCCCTTGAGGTACTTGTCCGTGAGCATTCCTTGAGCGAGGGGGGAGAAGACGATGGAGCCGATGCCCTCCTCTCCGAGGACATCGAGGAGGCCCTGCTCGGGGGTTCGGTCGAACATGGAGTATCGCATCTGGTGGATGAGGAGTGGGGTGCCGAGGTTTCTGAGGATACGGACGGCTTCCGGGGTTTCCTTCGGCCCGTAGTTGGAGATTCCGGCATAGAGGGCCTTGCCGGAGCGGACAGCCTGATCGAGCGCCGACATGGTCTCTTCGAGCGGGGTGTCGGGGTCGGGTCGGTGGTGGTAGAAGATGTCGACATACTCGAGCCCCATGCGCTTGAGGGATTGGTCGAGAGAGGAGAGCAGGTACTTGCGCGACCCCCAGTCGCCGTAGGGTCCGGGCCACATCCCGTATCCGGCCTTCGTTGAGACGATGATCTCGTCGCGGTAGGGCTTGAGGTTCTTGGCGAAGAGGCGGCCGAAGTTCGACTCGGCGGAGCCGGGGGGCGGGCCGTAGTTGTTGGCCAGGTCGTAGTGGGTGACGCCGAGGTCGAAGGCTTCGAGGATGATCGCCCGCTGACGCTCCATGGGGGAAGAGCAACTGAAGTTCAGCCACAAGCCGAGGGAGATCGCGGAGAGGCGGAGGCCGGAGCGCCCGCAGCGCCGGTAGATGTCCTTGGAATAGCGGTCGGGATTGGCGACGTACGGAGTGTGGCTCATACGGGAAGCCTAGCGAGTCGCTCCGCCCGCCTCACCCCATCGGCGGGGTGAGAACGCCAACATACGGCCCGGTCCCCTCTGGCACCTCCCAGGCGATGAACTCGCCGCCCATGTAGACCGGCCCCCGGTAGTCAGACGGCCCGAAGGCGTAGACCTTGCCAGTGTCGCGATGGACAAGCCACGTGACAAGGGTGGGCAAGGGCGCGCCGCCGAGTGCCGGAAGCGCAAGACTCCATTGTCCGGGCTCCGGACCCCCTCCGGCACCAGCCGAGTAATTGAACGTGCCGTGCGTGATTCCGATCCACTCGGGAGTCAGGACCACGGACTCAACCTGGAAGTCAAACTCGGGGACATCGAGCAAGGAGATGTGGTCCGGACTTGCGAGCGTGATGAGGCCGAGGTAGTCAGAGTGCTCCCTGTCGAGATCACCGGCGAGTGTGACGAAGTCATTTCCGCAGCGGGAGGACGGGATGTAGTAGGGGTCCAAGGCCGAGAACGGGATGCCGCTTCCCTCGATGAGGATCGCATGATGGGGGTCGGTGACATCGATCTGGACGGACTCCAACGAGGACGGATTCCCCGAGCGTGACCGCTCGAGGACCCTGACTCCCCACAGGACGGGCCGGTCAGGGGTTGACGCACACTCGTCGATGCCCAGGCCGACCCACTTGTCATCGGGCCCTAGCAGAAGGGAGGTGCGCCCGTCCGAGGAGCTCGCGAGGATCGCGTTGTGGTCGTAGTAGTCGTCGGACGCCAAGGAGTCGTAGTGCTCGGCGAGCACCCTATCCTTCAGGCTCAGCCAGTAGGCGGTATCCCCGACGAGGACCATCGCGGTAAGCCAGCTGCGGGGAGTCGCGTTGAGGTCGAGGTACTCCCCCATCGTGGTGACGTCCGACGACCGCGAGAGGCGGTGGGTGTGGCGATCCCAGAACGTCAAGAATCTCTCACCCGAGCTTGGGGAGTAATCGAGCCAAGCCACGGTCGTATCGCTGACTTGGGCTTGAGCCGGGTCAAGTTCGTCGCGGGGCTTCTCGGCGATGACGTCCCGCGAGCCGTCCCGATACACCAACGCGACCGCAGCGCCAGGTAACCCGTCCTGGTCCTCGGGCCCTGCCGAGTACCGAACGAGGGCCTCGCCCTGTGGTCCCACTGCGAGGAGGTCGGCGCCCTCACCGGGGGACGTGATCTCGGTGATCATGCCGTCTCCAAAGACGGTCGGCGTTGGCGTGGGCGCGCAGGCCGAGGCGCCTAGGGCGACGGCAAGGAGACCGATGAGCAGGGGCGCGCGCATGATCCCACGGTAGCGGGGTGGCTGGGCAGACGCGAGGCGGAGCCGGGCCCTACTTCTTGGCGGGGGCCTTCGTGTCCTCGGGCGGAGGGACGGCGACGTCGTCCTTCATGACGCCCTCGAACGTGAACGTACCCACCTCGCCGGAACCAATCGCGTCAACCCGGACGATCTGGCCGGCGACGACCTCGCCGTTGAGGATCCTTTCGCTGAGCGCGTCCTCGATGTCCCGCTGGATCGCCCGGCGGAGCGGGCGGGCCCCCAACACGGGGTCGTAGCCCTTTTCGGCGAGGAGCTGCTTGGCGGCATCCGTCAACTCGATCCCCATGTCCTTGTCGCGCATCCGCTCGTCGAGCCGTCCGATCATAAGGTCGACGATCTTGATGATCTCGTCGTGGGTCAGCTGCGGGAAGACGACGACGTTGTCCACACGGTTGAGGAACTCGGGCTTGAAGTGGTCCTTGAGCTTGGAGTTGACGAGCTTGACCATCTCCTCGTACGTGTAGCCGGTCTCATGGGCGACGCTGAAGCCCGTCGCCTGCCGCTTGGAGATGAGGTCCGCACCAAGGTTCGTCGTCATGATGATGACGGTGTTTTTGAAGTTGATCTCCCGCCCCTGGGCATCGGTCAGCTTTCCCTCCTCAAGAATCTGCAAGAGGGTGTTGAAGATGTCGGCGTGAGCCTTCTCCACCTCGTCGAACAGGACGACGGAGAACGGCTTGCGGCGTACCTTCTCTGTAAGCTGACCGCCCTCCTCGAAGCCGACATAGCCGGGGGGTGCGCCGAAGAGCCGGGCGACCGTGTGCTTCTCCGAGTACTCGGACATGTCGAGAGAGATGAGCGCGTCCTCGTCGCCGAAGAGGAACTCGGCGAGGGCCTTGGCGAGCTCGGTCTTCCCGACGCCCGTGGGGCCGGCGAAGATGAACGAGCCTCCGGGGCGCTTGGGGTCCTTAAGGCCGGCGCGCTGGCGGCGGATGGCTTGCGAGAGGATCTTGATGGCGGCATTCTGGCCGATGACGCGCTTGTGGAGTTCGTCCTCCATGTTAAGCAGCCGAGCGGACTCGTCGCCGGACACGCGCGCGACGGGGACGCCGGTGGACATGGAGAGCACCTCGGCGATGAGGTCGTCATCGACGACCGCGGCGACGTCGAGGTCCCCGGACTTCCACGCCTTCTCCTTGGTGGAGCGCTCCTCGGTCAGGCGGCGCTCAACGTCACGCAGACTGGCCGCCTTCTCGAAGTCCTGCTCGTCGATTGAGGATTCCTTGTCGCGGCGGACGTTCGCGATCTTGTCATCGAGGTCGCGCAGTTCGGGCGGGGAGGTCATGCGACGGATCCTGAGGCGCGCCCCGGCCTCGTCGATGAGGTCGATCGCCTTGTCCGGGAGGAAGCGGTCGGAGATGTAGCGGTCGGCCATCTGGGCGGCGGCGACGATGGCGTCGTCCGTGATGGTGACGCGGTGGAACGCCTCGTAACGGTCGCGAAGGCCCTTGAGGATGTCGATGGTGTGGGAGAGTTCCGGCTCCGGCACCTGGATCGGCTGGAATCTGCGCTCGAGTGCCGGGTCCTTTTCCACGTGCTTGCGGTACTCGTCCAGTGTGGTCGCACCTATGGTCTGGAGCTCACCGCGGGCGAGCATCGGCTTGAGGATGCTGGCCGCGTCGATGGCGCCCTCGGCCGCACCGGCGCCGACGAGCGTGTGGATCTCGTCGATGAACAGGATGATATCGCCGCGGGTACGAATCTCTTTGAGGACCTTCTTCAGGCGCTCCTCGAAGTCACCACGGTAGCGAGAACCGGCGACCAGCGACCCGAGGTCGAGCGTATAGATGTTCTTGTCCCTGAGGGTCTCCGGCACATCTCCGCGGACGATCAACTGGGCCAGGCCTTCGACGATCGCGGTCTTCCCCACCCCAGGTTCACCGATGAGGACGGGGTTGTTCTTGGTCCGGCGGCTGAGCACCTGCATGACCCGCTCCGTGAGCATCTCGCGCCCGATGACGGGGTCGAGCTTGCCCTCGCGTGCGGCCTGACTGAGGTTACGGCCGAATTGATCGAGCACCGTCGAACCGGCCGGGGTGCCTTCGGACGGGCCGACGCCGGCGGTCATGGGTTCCTTGCCCTCGTACCCGGAGAGGAGCTGGATGACCTGCTGACGTACGCCTCCGAGGTCGGCGCCCAGCTTCCCGAGCACTTGGGCGGCGACGCCCTCCCCCTCCCGGATGAGGCCCAGGAGAATGTGCTCGGTGCCGATGTAGTTGTGGCCGAGCTGGAGCGCTTCCCTGAGGGAGAACTCGAGGACCTTCTTGGCGCGGGGGGTGAAAGGAATGTGTCCGGACGGCGCATGGGATCCTTCGCCGATGATCTCCTGGACCTGTTCGCGCACGCCGTTGAGGGAGATATCCATGGCTTCGAGGGCTTTGGCGGCGACTCCCTCGCCCTCGCGCACCAGTCCGAGGAGGAGGTGTTCGGTGCCGATGTAGTTGTGGTTGAGCATGCGCGCTTCCTCTTGCGCGAGCACAATCACCCGTCGAGCCCGGTCAGTGAACCGCTCGAACATCGTTCCCTCCTAGGCGCCCGGATATCCGGACTTGTTTCAAGGCTAGCCGGGGGAGTGTAGGGAACATGTCGATGTTCGCCACGGGCGTGATGTTATCTACGCCTCAATCAGGAGGGTCACGGGGCCGTCTCCCACAAGTTCGACCTCCATATGGGCACCGAAGACCCCGGTCCCGACCATGATCCCCCTCGCCTGGAGTGCGGCGACGACGGCCTCGACGAGTGGTTCGGCCACCTCGCGGGGGGCCGCGCCGTTCCAGGACGGTCGTCTTCCCTTCTTCGTGTCCGCATACAGGGTGAACTGGCTAACGACGATCACGGGGGCATCGATGTCTAGGACCGACCGCTCGTCATCGAGGATGCGGAGTTCGGCGATCTTCCGGGCGATCGTCTCGACCTCAGTCGGGCCGTCGTCATGGGTCGCCCCGACGAGCGCGACGATTCCCTGTCGGTCGAACGAGGCGACAACCTTCCCGTCGACGGTAACCGAGGCGTGGGACGCTCGCTGTAGAACCGCGCGCACGCTACCAACCGCCTCGGGACGCCCGTGGGGGCTTCCTCCAGGTGGAGTGCAAGGCCGGACGCACGTCCGTGAGGTACACGCCGGCAATGACGATGGCGACAAGGCCAAGAAAGCTCAGGGGTCCTGCGGGGTATCGGCCGATCGGGGGGGGAAGGGTGAGGAAGCCGACGGCCGCGGCCGAGCCGGTCAAGGCCGTCCAGAAGGGCTTGGTGCGCTTTCCTGCGGAGGAGTATTGTCCGTTTGAGTGCCGGAGCGAATCGACGAAGGCGAAGGCCTCGACAGCGAATGCCGCGACCCCGAGCACGAGGAGCAGACCGTCCTGAGCAAACCCAAGCATCCTTTCCGCTCCTTTCCCGAGTTAGGACCGCTTCCCCCACCCCTACGGTATAACGTCGTCGGGAGCATCGATGTCGCCGCTCTTGGCCACGCGGCTGCGCCCCATCGGCAGGCCGCGAGCCGTCGGCCTCGGGGGTGGTGGGCGGTCGCTCGACACTCCATCGGGGTTGACGATGGGCACTTGCGAAGCGGCGACCACGTTCCCGTCTGGTCCCGCAATCGTGAGGGAGGCCCGGGGATCGGCTCCCCGCTTGAGAAGGGCTAGGGCGATGGGGCCTGCATCGTGATGTTGGGCGACGGAGGTGACATGGCCGACGGCTTTTCCCTCTAGCAGAACCGGTGTAGTTCGGGTCGGAAGGGCATTGTGCGAGCCATCGAGGTGGAGAAAGGTGAGGCGACGAGGGGGGCGACCGAGGTTGTGGACCTTGGCGATGGTCTCCTGGCCGCGGTAGCAACCCTTGTTGAGGTGGACGGCGGTCCGGAGCCAATCGAACTCATGAGGCAGGGATGCTGCATCCGCTTCGGTTACCGCCCTTGGACGCCAGGCCCATATCCGGGCAGCCTCAGTTGCCCAGGTGCCGACGGGGTGAAGTCCTATATCAACACACGTTTTTGCCGAGGTCTCAAGGTCACGCCGGGGGACGAGCGTCAGCCTCCAACGCCACCCCTCGCCGGGATGTTGCGTGCCTGGTGTGAGGTACGAGGTACCACCGGGGGTGACGCCAGGCCAGGGGTCGACCCACGCAGGAGGGCCCCCAAGGGGTAGGGCGCGATCGGAAGAGTCGCCCAATGCCGCCCACTCGGAGGTGACGTCCTTGACCTCGACCTTGAGCATGAAACGCATGCGATTGAGGTGGGCGGCGAGCCCACCTGGAGTCTCGGTGAGAAGCCAGGCGGTCGTGCCGTCGTCGACGATGAAGGCCACATGCTCGATGCGACCCTGGGGGCTGAGGATCATGGCCTCCATGCCCACCCCGGGGGAAAGCGCCACGAGGTCCTGGGTGGTGAGGGAGTGGAGCCAGGAGAGGCGATCCGACCCGGAGACCGTGATCACGCCAATGTGAGACTGATCGGCAAAGGCTTGGCCCTCGGTGATGGTACGTGATTCCCGAAAAGGGTCGCCGTAGTGCCAGGCCACACCCGCATCGGTTCCAGTAGCGGATACGGCGCCGGGGAGGAGCATCATGGCCGGGGGCCCCTGAGCACCCGCCAGGCGACAAACCCGCACAGCCAGAGGATCGCTATCCCGAACGCGACGCCCAAGACGACGAACGTCAACTCAAGGGCGGTCATGGGGCCATCCTAACTAGGAGTTATCCCACGAGGATGCGGCCGCCGACGTAGACGAGGGATCCGGCGACGGTGACAGAGAGAATGCCAGAGGAGATGGCTGCGAGTGGATTTCGGTTCGCTAGGTCACGCCTGGTCAACTCATGAACGGAGATGAACGTGCACGCACACAGCAAACCGACGAGGGCTCCCCCATACCATTCGATCGATTCAAAGATCGACCCGCTTGCTCCCCCGATACCGGTTCCAAGGGTGATGGCCAGGATGGTGTTGACCCACATCTTCGACGTCAGGGTTGAGGCGATGGCGGCCATGAAGAGGCTGGCCGCACCGACCACCACGAGGTCCTTGGCCCCCGGAGTACGGGCCGCAGCGATCCAAGAGGCGCCGGAGGCGGCCACGGTGGCGCCACTGACGGTCGAGGCGACAGCGGTAATCACCTGGCCGGGAGGGCTCGGGCGGAGCACCTCCAGCACGAGGGCGATGACGACGCTTGCCGCAAGAGCGACGACCATATGGCGAAGGAAGGGCTCATCTCGGCCGAGCAAGACTCCGACCGTCGAGAGGGCGCCGCTTCCCAGGACGACCGAACTCCCCACGAGCCAGTTCGGGGTCCACGTCAGGGCTGGCCAACCGATCGCCAGCATGAACGAGAGGGCGAGCACGGCCACAGCCAGCCAACGGGGGCCGTAGTACCCGGAGACCGCTAGGGCCGCAGCCGTCACCGCGGCCGCCGTTGCTCGGGTCGAGGGATTCATGGCGCACAGTTTGCCATGGCTTGGCCGAGTATGGTTGACAGCATCGGAGGTTGCGATGGCAAACTTGCTCGTACTGACCGCATCCGTAGTGGACGCCGTGGACGTGCTTCCCGGGCTCGCTCTTCTCAACCACCGTTCCCGATGTCTCACTCCCGAACCGACCGCCCTCCTGGATGCGCTCGATGCGGATCTCGTGCTTATCGATGCGAGGACAAACCTCGTCTCGGCTCGCAGCACCTCTAAACTCGTTCGAGCAACGGGCCTCGCCGTACCCCTGATCCTGGTGGTGAACGAAGGAGGGATGGCCGTGGTGAACGCCGATTGGGGGGCCGACGATGTGGTCATCGCGTCGGCGTCGCCGGCGGAGATCGAGGCCCGGATCCGCCTCTCTATCGGACGCGCAGAGGCCGACGATCCGCTCGACAAGGCGTCCGAGTTTGTCTCGGGGGACCTGACCGTTGACGTTGGAGGATATACAGCCCGCCTGCGGAGTGTTCCCCTCGACCTCACCTTCAAGGAGTTCGAGCTCCTCAAGTACCTGATGCAGCATCCGGGCCGGGTGTTCACCCGGGATCAGTTGTTGCAGGAGGTATGGGGCTATGATTATTACGGCGGCACGAGGACGGTAGACGTTCATGTTCGTCGATTACGCGCCAAGCTTGGTGCCGAGTATGAACAGCTCATCGGTACGGTGCGTAACGTTGGCTACCGATTCGATCCCGCATCTTCCGGCGCGCGGACCACGGCTTCGTCGAGCGAGGGAGTAGACGACCTCTCCTCCCTGTAGGTAGTGTCCGGGATCGGAAGGAGCGCCGAGGAATGGTCGTAAAGTCGAGGCGACGGCTGTTTGGCCGTCTTGTCCCCTCGACGGAGCGTACCCTCAGGCAGTTGATCCGTGATGAGCGGATCGGCGGGGTACTGATGCTCATCGCGACGATGCTTGCGCTCCTGTGGGTGAATAGCGGTCTCGCATCGTCGTATCACTCCCTCCAGACGAGGGTTCCGATCAACGGAGTCCTCTTCCTTCCCGCCGGACGTGAGATCCACTTTGGCCTTACGTTTTCGGAGTGGGCCTCCGATGGATTGCTCGTCATCTTCTTTCTCGTCGTCGGGCTGGAGCTCAAGCGGGAGATCGTTTGCGGGGAACTCAGGAGACCGGCCACGGCCATTGTTCCGATCGTGGCGGCGTTTGGCGGTGTGGTGGTGCCGGCATTCGTCTTCCTTGGCGTTAATGCCATCGGAGCGGAGGGAGCGACGCGAGGCTGGGCAATCCCGACAGCCACTGATGTCGCGTTCGCGCTCGCCATCCTTTCTGTGGTCGGGAAGCGTCTGCCTGGGTCCCTACGGGCGTTCCTTCTTACCCTGGCGGTCGTGGACGACCTCGTGGCGATCGTCATCATCGCGGTGTTCTATTCCGATGGACTCGACCTCGTGTGGCTGATTCCGGCTGGACTGGCCCTGGCGGCCCTCGCCCGTCTGACGCATCGGCGGACGATCCCAGTATGGTTGGCGGTTTCTCTAGGCCTCATCGTGTGGATAGGAGTACACGAGTCGGGCATTCACGCGACGATTGCGGGAGTGGCCATCGGCCTGTCGGTGCGAGCGCGACGACGGTCGGGGGAGAGCATCAGTCCCGTCGAACGATGGGAACACCGGTGGGGCCCCATCTCCGCGGTCTTCGCGGTTCCGGTCTTCGCCTTCTTCGCGGCAGGCGTAGCGCTCAATGCCACTGCTATCTCCTTGGCTCTTGACGCACCTGCCTCAAGAGGAATCGTGCTAGGGCTCATGCTCGGCAAACCCATCGGCATCGTGCTCGCCACCCTTCTGATTGCCGGATTGACCCGGGCGACCCTTCCCAAGAGGGTGTCATGGTGGGATGTTGTCGGCGTGGCCATGATCGCTGGAGTCGGGTTCACCGTCTCGCTCCTCATGAGCGAATTGGCATTCGGCGCAGGCACGACCGAGACCCAGCAGGCCAAGGCCGCGGTCCTTATCGCGTCCACCTTGGCGGCAGTGGTCGGGGCGACGATCCTCGCTTGGCGCGACCGTCACCATGGAAGGAAAAGGGCCAGGTCATCTCCTCAAGCCCCGATCTCACACGGTTGAGGATGGGCACAGGGAACTGAGGGGACACCGATCACAGGCTGGCTTCTTGGCCGAGCAGCATCGTCGCCCGTGGAAGATCAGGCGGTGCGAGAATGCTGTCCAGTCGCGTCGATCGACAAGGGCGTTGAGGTCACTTTCTACCGCTTCGGGGTCCTTCTGAATGGTGAGGCCAAGGCGCCGCGCAAGGCGTCCGACATGTGTGTCTACAGGAAAGCCGGGCACGCCAAAGGCATTTCCCAGTACGACATTTGCGGTCTTGCGCCCCACACCACGAAGGGTGATCAGGTCCTCAAGGTTGGCGGGAACCTCGCCATCGAAGCGTTCGAAAAGGCCGCGGGAAAGGTTAAGAATGGATTCGGTCTTGGCGCGGAAGAATCCTGTTGGGCGGATGAGTTCCTCGATGCGATCCCGTGGGGCACAGGAGAGTGAGGAGGCGTCGGGGAACTCGGCGAAGAGGGCTGGCGTCACTTGGTTCACTCGGGCGTCCGTGCACTGGGCCGAGAGCACGGTTGCGATGAGAAGCTCGAAGGGATTTCGGTAGTCGAGTTCGCATTTGGCGCACGGATACTCTTCGCCTAGAAGCCGGAATATGCTCTTGGCGCGCTCGACAAGCTCCAGGTCTGGTTCCGCGCCACTTCGATCTTTCATGCGATCAGCCTAGGCGACTGCTCAAGGCCCGTCGTGGACTGCCGATACACACCAAAGACAGGACGCGAGCACCCGACGGGCAGGAGACGAGGAAGCGATGCCTACGATCCAGGCTACGACGCTCATCGCCGATCTGCGTCGCAGCCGTCGTGAACTCCGGCGAGAAATAGCCCGGGTTCGATGGTGGCGCCGATTGGTGAAGGCCCGCCGGGAACTCACGGAGGCACGCCTTGCGGCGGCAACTGCCGGGGACATCGATCTCGAGACCGCCTGGGAAGCTTTGGCCGCGGACGCCCCCACATCGAGGGAGATTTCGGCCGTCATTTGGGCGGACGAGGTTCATCCGACCGCTCATCGCCTTGAGGCACTAGGTGTAATTGATCGCCGTCTGGACTCGTATGAACGTCGACTTTCTGACAACCTAGAGTCAGTGGTAACTCGAATCGTTGACGCTTTGAGTGCCACGCATTAAGGAGGCCAACGGTGGTACACGACCCCATGCTTGAGGAGTCCGCGCTCCGCTCCTCGCTACTCCTTGGAGAAATGGACACCGAGACCGCGCACTCCCTCATAGCCATCATGACTCGATGCGAGTATCAGCGGGGTGAAGTCATCTTTTTTGAGGGCGCTCAAGGGGATACCTTATACATCCTTGTCAAGGGCAAGGCGAAGATCGCGCGGACCGCCCGCGATGGCCGCGAGAACCTGTTGGCACTTCTTGGGGTAGGTGATCTACTCGGCGAGCTCAGCGTTTTCGATCCCGGCCCGCGGATGTCACGAGCGCATGTTCCCGAGGACACTGTCCTCTACCAACTCGCCAAGGATGCCTTAGACGCTTGGCTAGTCGAACATACCGAGGCGTCACAGTACCTCCTACGAGCTTTGGCAAGACGAATCAGGCGGACCAGCATGACGATGGCCGATCTCGTCTTCACCGATGTTCCCGGTCGGGTAGCGAAGGCGATCATCGACCTCGGCCATCGCTTTGGGGTCACCGACCGAGGACACACCGTTGTGCGCCACGGGCTCACCCAGGAGGAACTCGCGCAGTTGGTTGGGGCATCGCGGGAGACCGTCAACAAGGCGCTTGCCGATTTCGCAAGCCGAGGATGGATCGACGTCCACATGGGATCCGTGGTGGTATACGAGCCCGACCGACTCCGGGCCCGCGCGCGCTAGCGCAGCCTGGCTTCCACCTCGATTTCGACCGGGGCGCCTAGCGGAAGTGCGGCTACCCCGACCGCTGAACGGGTGTGCTTGCCCGCCTCGCCAAAGACTTCGACCATCAGATCGCTGGCTCCGTTGATGACGGAGTGCTGTGCAACAAACCCTGGGGCAGAGGCGACGTATCCGACTACCCTGACGATGCGTACGATTCGATTGAGTCCGCCACACGCATCGGCCATCGCGGCAAGGGCATTCAGGGCGGCGATTCGGGCGCATTCCTGGGCCCTGTCGATGGGAATCTGGCCATCGCCATCGCCGACTGCTCCGGTCACAATCAGGCTCCCATCAACGAGGGGGAGTTGACCGGAGGTCCAAACTGTAGATCCATCGACAAGCGCTGGAACGTAGTTGCCAGCCGGGGATGTGACCTTGGGAAGGGAGAGCCCTAGGGTCTTGAGTCTCTCCTCGGAGGACACCTATGCCCCTTTCGGTCTCTTGAGGAATGCCACGAGCCCACCGGTGGGCCCGCTAGACACCTGGACGAGTTCCCAACCACCCTCGCCCCATTGGTCGAGGATCTGTTTAGTAGCGTGCTCAATGAGGGGAACGGCCGCATACTCCCATGTGGGCATGCCTTGAGAATACCCTTGAGTAGGCAACGGTTATCGTTCGTCGTTCGTTACTTTCTAGACGTAAGGTGGAACCATGCCGCGACCGAAAGACAGCCCTGCCCGCAAGGTGACTGCCGTGACTTTTGTCACATCCATCTTGGGATTTGTAACCTTCTCTGTTCTTGCAGGAATACTGGCCGCCGCCATGGTCATCCCGGGTGCAGCGGTCGCGGGAATCGCAGCCAAGAGCACGATCGAACTATTCGACAAGCTGCCTACCGAGTTCGAGTACAGCGGACTTCCTCAGCAGTCGAATATCTACGCCAGCGATGGCACCACACTGATCGCAACGTTCTTCACTCAGAACCGAATCGTCGTGCCCCTCGAAGAGGTCTCCCCTTGGATGCAGAAGGCGGTTGTGGCGGTTGAGGATAGGCGATTCTGGAACCACAACGGCGTAGACGGGGAGGGATTGCTGAGGGCGATCGTCCACAACGCATCGACGGGTGAGACTCAAGGGGCGTCCACGCTGACGCAGCAACTCGTGAAGAACATGCTCATCAACACGGCCGTTGATGACAACGACCAGGAAGCCATCAAGGCCGCTACAGAGGTGACGGTCAGTCGCAAGTTGGGTGAGGCGAGGCGGGCGCTCGCGCTCGAGATGAGGTACAACGCGGAGTTGGGCAATACCTGCTCTAGCGACCCGAAGGTGGATTGCGGCAAGGAGCGCGTCCTTGAGCAGTACCTCAACATCGCCCAGTTTGGCAGCTCGGTTTACGGTGTTGAGGCGGCGTCGATGTTGTACTTCGGCAAATCCGCGGCGGAACTGAACGCCATTGAAGCCGCGACGATGGCAGGTATCACCCAGAATCCCTACAAGTGGGATCCCCTCCGATTCCCTGAGAATGCCCAGTTACGACGCGATGTCGTGCTCTCCGTCATGCGTGACCAGGAGATCATCACGGAAGCGGAGTACCAGGAGTACATCGCCACCCCTCTTGCGGACACCCTGAACGTCACTCGCCCCAAGTTCAGTTGTGTTGCATCCTCCGATGCCCCCTTCTTCTGTGACTATGTCACCAAGGTCATCGCCTTTGACCCGTTCTTCGAGGGTAAGGGAAAGGAATACCTGTACTACGGTGTCGACATCGTCACGACGCTCGACATCAATATGCAGAGGATCGCGAACGAGGAACTACGACGTTCGGTTCCGCCAACAGACCCGACAGGAATCGCCAACGCCCTCGTGGCGATGGATCCAACCAACGGCCACATCCTTGTCATGGCACAGGATCGGGACTTCAATCCCAAACCTGATGAGGCTGGCCAAACGGCGATCAATTACTCGGTGGACAGTGAATATGGTGGGTCTAGAGGCTTTTCTCCGGGTTCGACCTTCAAGGTGGTCATCCTGGCCGAGTGGCTGGAGAGTGGGCGATCGCTCAGCCAATCGGTGAGCAGCTCTGTTCGCAAGTGGCCATCGTCTTCATGGCAGGCCACATGCATCGGTCCTGCGCCGTTTGCAGGTCAGGCACCGTGGGAACCACACAATGTGGGCAATGCGACGTATGGCCAGATAACCGCCCTGACCGCGACGATACATTCGATCAATACTGCCTACGTTGCGATGACGAACCAACTGGACCTCTGTGGGATATCAGACATGGCCGCGAGACTTGGGTTCAAGCGGGCCGATGGGAAGCCATTTGAGACCGTGCCGTCAGTCACCCTGGGGACACAGAACGCCTCTCCCCTGACCATGGCGGTCGTGGCCTCGACCATAGCGAACGATGGCGTCAAGTGCGAGACGCGATCGATAGTGTCGATCACAACGCGGGACGGCTTGTCGCGACCTGTCCCACCTGATAGTTGCGAGACTGTTATTGGTTCGCAGTATGCGCAGGGTGTCCAGTTCGCCATGACTCAGGTAGTCGCACAGGGGTCAGGGAAATCCGCGAGGCTCTCGGGCGGACGCCAAGCGGCTGGGAAGACCGGATCCTCACAGAACAACTCGCATGCATGGTTCCTAGGTTTTACCCAGCAGCTCGTCGCCGTGACCTGGATGGGACACCCCGACCTCGATATCAGGATGCAATACATCACGATCGGAGGGACCTTCTTCAGGCGAGCGGGTGGTGGAACGCTACCTGCGGCGACATGGAAGCGGTTCATGGACCGTGCTCTTGCTGGGCAACCCAATCTGACGATTATTTCCGGGGAACCAGCCGGACTGGGCGGACTCGTCCTTACCGTTCCAGACGTGATTGGTATGACCGAGCAAAATGCGCAGTACGCGATCAGCGACGCCGGATACGCGTGGTCGCCCTCGCCGATTGCCATCTACGATGAGAGTGTTGCCAACGGCACGGTCGTCTATCAGTCCCTGAAGGCCGGAACTCACGCCTCTCCTGGTGCGACGATCGTGTACCAGAAGTCGAGGTCTTCCCTCCCCAGCTGGTGGTTCAACTGGCCAGTCGGGTGGAATCCGTGCGTCGCTCCATCGGACTGGTGGGGTTCGTCCTGGCCGCCGTCGGGCTGGGGCCCTCCAGCGGGCTGGGATGGCAGCACGTGCTGGGGTCCCGGACCGGAGCCGCCGCCTTCGCCGACGCCTTCGCAGACGCCTTCGCCCGCGTCTTCCACATAGCCGGAGGATTCCCAATGGTGTGGATCCCGCTCATCGGGGCGGCGGTTGTGGCTTGCGGCTTTGTATGGGCATGGATTGAAGCTCGGTGGTTCGTCCTGCGGCGTCGCAGGGTGGCGGTTCTTCCCCCAGGAGCGGGATCGATCAAGATCCTGCATCTCACAGACCTTCACCTTGTTCCTCGGCAGCGGCGGAAGATTCGGTGGGTCCGGACTCTTGCTCGGCACCGACCGGACCTCGTCGTCCTCACCGGCGACAACCTCGGTATCGTCAGCGCCGTTCCGACTCTGCTTGAGGCGCTCGAGCCCCTCCTTCGGTATTCAGGGGTGTTTGTCAATGGCTCGAACGACTACTTTGAGCCGCGGTTTCAGAGCCCCTTCGTTTACTTCCGGAGGCCGACCGGTGTCGGTGACCGCTCGGTGGCATTGCCGACAGCCACGATGATCCGGGGGTTCATCGAAGCGGGATGGAGGGACCTGAACAATGATCGGGCCGTCATCGAAATCGCGGGCACGGTCTTGTCCTTCGTCGGCGTCGATGACCCTCACATCGGCCGTGACCGCATGCCGCCGCCGGATGGTGCGAAGGGTCAGGTTCACGTTGGCGTTGCTCACGCACCCTATACGAGGATTCTGTCGGCCTTTCTCAACGAGGGGGTTGCCCTCGCCCTGACGGGACATACGCATGGTGGTCAGGTGAGAATTCCCGTACTCGGTGCGCTTGTTACCAACTGCGACCTCGGACGTCGGAGGGCTCGGGGATTGTGCGGCTGGCCCGGTCCGCGGCCGGACTCACCCGGTGGACAGGGGTCGATGTGGCTGAACGTGTCTGCGGGCGTGGGCACGTCGCCATTCACACCGTTGCGATTCGCGTGCCGACCAGAGGCGACCCTCCTGGAGCTAGTGTCACCCTAGAAGCGGAGATGGGACCTAACCCGCGAGGATTGAGGGTGGGGTCGCGAACATGGAGGTTCGCGTAGGGGCCTCTGGTCGGCTATCCTGGGCTGGCTCCGCCCCGCGCGGAGGCCCCTTCGGGGTGTAGCGCAGCTTGGTAGCGCGCTTCGTTCGGGACGAAGAGGCCGCAGGTTCAAATCCTGTCACCCCGACTGTTGTGATGTGTCGGGACATCGTTCATAGGTGTCTCGAGACATCGTTCACAGTTTGCCCCCTCCTTGAAGGGGGCTTCACTGTTTTTTGGGTTGGTAGTCGTGGTCGGGGTTGATGGTGTGTTCGGCGATGATTTCGCCGGTGGTGCGGTCGATGACGAGGGTGTCGGTGCCGGCGACGAGGAGCAGGACGGGTGTGTTGGTGTGGGTGCGGCCGATGCCGAGGTGGTGGAGTTTCCCTGCCTGTCGGATCGTGATGAGACCGGCGGTGTCGACGGTGTCGCGACGGACGCGCCAGTGCCGTTCGGCGACGTTGATCGAGGGTTCGGCTTCATGAAGGGCGCGGTAGGTCTGGGCGGGGGTGCGTCGAGGGAGGGTTCGTAGCCGCGGAGCGGCGAATACCCCGACTCAGGCCGAAAGGTGGATTCCCAGTCGTGGAGCGAGCAGCCGGGCAATGTCCACCGCATTGAGGGCCGCACCTTTTAGAAGGTTGTCGCTGGAGAGAAAGAGGGCTAGGCCGCGACCGTCCGGGACGCCTTCGTCCGACCGGATTCGACCGACGAGAACCTCGTCGCATCCTGCAACGGCCAGTGGAGTGGGGATTTCCGTGACCCGCACCCCCGGGGCGTCCGCGAGGATTTCATAGGCCCGCTTGGGGTTGAGGGGTCGTGCGAATTCAGCATTGATCGCGAGCGAATGACCGGTGTAGACGGGCACACGTACGCAGGTGCCGCTCACGAGTAGGCCGGGAATATCGAGGATCTTACGGGACTCGAAACGAAGCTTCTGTTCCTCGGTGGTTTCATTGAGACCGTCCTCGATCAGGCTTCCGGCGAACGGGATGACGTTGAAGGCGATGGGCGCCACATACAGTTCGGGTGCGGGAAATGCCACGGAACTGCCGTCATGAGTGAGCGAGGGGGCATCGAGTCCGACCGCGGTAACCTGTTGATCGAGTTCCTCGACACCCTTGAGGCCGCTTCCCGAGACCGCCTGGTAGGTCGATATCACCATGCGTTGAAGACCTGCCTCGTCGTGAAGGACCTTCATTACGGGCATTGCCGCCATGGTGGTGCAGTTCGGGTTGGCGACGATGCCCTTCGGAATGGTGTCAAGGGCTTCCGGATTCACCTCCGAGACCACGAGGGGTACCTCCGGGTCCATTCGCCAGGCCGACGAGTTGTCGATGACGATGGCTCCGGCCGTAGCGAAGCGGGGGGCCTGATGTTTAGAGGTGCCGCCCCCCGCCGAGAACAGGGCGAGGTCGATTCCGCCGAGGTCAGCCGTGGCCACATCCTCGACCGTGATCTCGCGATCCCCCCAGGAAAGGGTTGAACCGGCAGAACGGGAAGAGGCGAGGAATCTCACCTCAGCGTTCGCGAACCCGCGCTCCCACAAGAGGAGGCGCATGGCCGTACCGACCTGCCCAGTCGCACCAACGACAGCGACGACGCTCATCGCCCGGTCCCTCCATACACCACAGCTTCATCCTCATCGGTATCGAGATCGAACGCGGTATGGACAGCCCGGACGGCGGCATCCAACTGGTCGACACGGGTGACAACCGAGATCCGGATGTCCGAGGTCGAGATCATTTCGATGTTGATTCCTGCATCGCGGAGAGCCCCGAAGAACTTGGCTGAGACGCCGGAGTGCGTACGCATACCCGCGCCGATGAGCGAGAGCTTGCCGATGGTGTCGTCGTATTTGATTTCCTCGTATCCGATGCTGTCCCTCTCGGCCTCGATCGCGGCTCTGGCTTTCACGCCATCGGTGGCCGGGAGGGTGAAGGAGATGTCGGTCACCCCAGTTCCATGGGCCGACACGTTCTGGACAATCATGTCGATGCTGACATCGGCTGCAGCGACCGTCTCGAATAGACGGGCGGCCGTTCCTGGGACGTCCGGAATTCCGACGACGGTGATTTTCGCCTGAGAGCGGTCGTGCGCCACTCCGGCGATGATGGGTTCTTCCATGGCTTCTCCCTGATCAGATTCTCCCATGATCCAAGTGCCGTCTTTGTCGGAGAACGAAGAACGGACATGGATGGGGACATGATAGCGACGGGCATATTCGACGCAGCGGGGCATGAGAATCTTCGCTCCGGATGCGGCGAGTTCGAGCATTTCCTCGTATTCGATGCGCTCGAGCTTGCGGGCACAAGAAACGATTCGAGGGTCTGCGGTGTACACGCCGTCGACGTCCGTGTAGATCTCGCAGACGTCGGCGTGGAGGGCGGCTGCGAGGGCCACAGCCGTCGTATCCGATCCTCCGCGCCCTAAGGTCGTGATGTCCTGGCTGTCATGGGAGAGACCCTGGAATCCCGCGACGATCGCGACCTCCCCTTCGGCCAGAGCCTTCTCAATGCGACCAGGGCTGACGTCGATGATGCGGGCACGTCCATGATGGCTCGTGGTGATGACACCGGCCATGGGTCCCGTGAAACCACGGGCGCTCACACCATGAGCCTGAATGGCCATGGTTAGTAGGGCCATTGAGATTCGTTCCCCTGCGGTGAGAAGGATGTCCATCTCCCGGTCGGGGGGGTTATCGCAGACGGCATGGGCGAGGTCGACCAGGTCATCAGTTGTGTCTCCCATCGCAGAGATCGCGACGACTACGTCGTTTCCGGCGTTCCTTGTGGCGACGATGCGGGCAGCGACGCGCTTGAGCGCCTCGGCATCGGAGACCGAGGAGCCGCCATATTTCTGCACGATGAGACTCATGGACACTCCTGGGTTGCTGGTAGTCGACGCTGGTTTGGCGTCGCCATTCTAGTGGGAACATGGACCAGCGCGGTCTACGTCACCGCCCGCCTGCCCTCGAAGGCCCGCCCGAGCGTCACCTCGTCGGCATACTCCAGATCCCCACCCACTGGAAGACCCGATGCGAGGCGCGTGACCTTGACCCCGAGGGGAGCGAGGATTCGGGCGAGGTAGGTGGCCGTCGCCTCGCCCTCAATGTTCGGATCGGTCGCGAGGATGACCTCCTTGACCGTCTCGTCCCCGAGCCGAAGCAAGAGGTCCTTGATGCTGAGGTCGTCCGGGCCGATGCCAGCCATGGGATCGATCGCCCCACCGAGGACGTGGTAGCGCCCCCGGAATTCTCGGGTCCTCTCGATCGCGACGACGTCCTTCGCCTCCTCAACGACGCAGAGCACGTCATCAGATCGCCGAGGATCGAGGCAGACCCGGCAACGATCACCCTCAGAGACGTTTCCGCATATCCCGCAGAATCGAACCTTCTCCTTCACGGTCTGGATGGTCTCGATGAGACGCCGGACATCGGCGGCGTCGGCGGTGAGAAGGTGGAAGGCGATTCGTTGGGCGCTCTTCGGACCGATCCCTGGCAGGCGCCCGAGTTCGTCGATGAGATCTTGAACCACACCGTCGTACATGTGTCCCAGCCTAGGTCGGAGGCGTGACTCGTCTGTCCAGGCGCACCCGGACTAGTCCTCGATGATGGTGCCGCCGAGCATGCGAGCGATGACTTCCGGACCATTCAGCCCGGCGTCGGGTGCGGGGGTGTCACTCGGTTCCGGCATCTCCTCACCCGGGTTGTCCGACGTTTTGTCTTCAGGATCCTCGGAATTCACGATGACCTCGGAGGTGGGTGCTTCCGTGTGGTTCATGCCCGGATCCGGACCGTCGGTCGCGATAACGCTCACGGTGAGGCCGAGGGTCTCCCGTATCGCGAGGGCGACGTTCTCGGCGTGGTTCCCGGCCATGAATCGATCGGCCAGTTGGGGGCTGCTGAACGAGAGCCGCACCTCGCTGGATTCGACACTCGCCACCTGTGCGCTCTGGCTGACCAGCACCCATGTCACGCGCCGCCTCTCGAGGGTGCCGAGTACCTCCGCCCAGCGCCGACGGATGAGTTCGGCATCGGCCGATCCCCCAACGATCGCACCGGGCACCTCGGCTGCAGGCATCGCGGGGACGGAAGGCTCGGAGGAAGGGTCCGAAGAAGGCTCTGACAATCCCGTCTCCGAAGCAGGAACCTCTAAGGATGTTGTGGCTATCGGTGTTTCCGTGGAAGTTGGTTGAGAGAGACGCGGGGCGGCGGTGTCCGTTCCGGCCGCCTCGGCCGCGGGAGCGGCCGCCCCTAGGTCCGGGGCTGATACCGCCGACCCCTTTCCTAACCCGCTTATGATGCCACCCCCACTGCCGTGCGCGACGAGCCGAGCGGCCAACAGTTCGAGATGCAGACGAGGAGAGGTGGCTCCCACCATGGACGTCAGGGCATCGTTGACCCGGTCGGCGGTGCGGGAGGCCTCCTCGAGGCCGAGGCGCCGTGCCTGGTTGCGCATCCGGTCGAGTTGGTCCTCCGGCACTTGCCCGAGCGCCTTGGATCCTTCTTCCCCGGCCGCTGCGAGCAGGAGAAGGTCACGGAGTCGCTCGAGGAGGTCCTCGACGAATCGCCTCGGTTCATGCCCCGTCTGTATGACCCGCTCAATGACGGAAAACAAGGAGGCCCCATCCGAGGCGGAGAGGGAGTCAACGGCGTCGTCGAGCAGCGCGCCATCGGTGTAGCCCAGCAGGGAAACCGCCCGCTCGTAGGTGACGCCGTCGGGGCCAGAGCCGGCCATCAACTGGTCGAGGACGGACAAGGAATCTCGCACGGAGCCGCCTCCGGCTCTCACGACGAGCGGAAGAACACCGGATGCAACCGTCACGCCCTCGGCCGTACAGAGGGTCGCGAGGTAGTCGGTCAGAATGCCGGGTGGAACGAGCCGGAAGGGATAATGGTGTGTTCGCGATCGAATGGTCGAAATGACCTTCTCCGGCTCGGTTGTGGCGAAGATGAAGCGGACGTGCGGAGGTGGTTCCTCGACCAGCTTCAGAAGGGCGTTGAACCCTTGGGGGGTGACCATATGGGCCTCATCGAGGATGAAGACCTTGTATTTATCCCGTGCCGGGGCGAAGGCCGCCCGCTCCCTCAAGTCCCGCGCGTCGTCCACCCCGTTGTGGGAGGCTGCATCAATCTCGACCACATCGATCGAACCGGACCCGCCACGGCCGAGCTCAAGGCAGGAGAAACACACCCCGCAGGGAATGTCCGTAGGAGCCTTCTTGCAGTTGAGGCATCGGGCAAGGATCCGGGCGGATGTGGTCTTCCCGCATCCTCGTGGGCCACTGAAGAGGTAGGCGTGGGCCACCCTGTCGGACCGTAGGGCCTGCATGAGGGGTTCCGTGACGTGCTCCTGCCCGACTATCTCCGAGAAGACATCGGGGCGGTAGCGGCGGTAGAGGGCAATCGTCACAGAAACGACTCTAGGCCAGGGTTCCCACAATCGCACTGACGGCGACACGCGAGGACCCCCCACGCACCCGCCAGAGCCCGCCTACCCTTGCTGCATTCCTGCCCTGGGGGGGTTACGCGAGGTGACGCCACGTGGGGGGTCATCCCCTAGTGTATCCGTGACCCGTTTCGCGGAGGGGGGAGTCACTCGGGTACCATCAATGCGCTTGGAGGATTCGCCTAGTGGCCTATGGCGCACGCTTGGAAAGCGTGTTGGGTGAAAGCCCTCGGGGGTTCGAATCCCCCATCCTCCGCCAAGCAGATCCTCGGTTAGGGTTAGGGGGTGAAAGATAAGCCACGATCCTCGACGACGACGCTCCGAACTAGGCGAGAACTCCTGCGGAGGCGTCGGCGTGAGAGGCAGTTCCTGGTCTACGGGGCGATCGTATTCGCCATGGCGGCCGTCGCTTTCTCGGCGTATAGCATCTTCACGGGGAAGGTGGAAGGCCCCTTCGCCGAGCCCTTCATCACGAATGCCGGAGATTTCTCGAGCGAAATCACCCTGCCGTGTCCGCCGAAGGATTCCCTGCCCCTTCCTGAATCTGACGTGATGGTTCGAGTAAGGAACAGCACAGAAAAACCGGGACTTGCGGGGATCGCCCTCGCTGACCTCGTCGGACGTGGCTTTCAGAGTGGGGGTGCAAACAATTTTGAGGAATTCGAATTTGAAGGGACCGCGCGCATCATATTCGGAGTAGACGGGGTTCAGGAGGGCTACACCGTCGCCCGTCATTTCACCGATCCCGTTCTGGTGCTCGACTCGCGCAATGGACCGGGGGTCGACGTCATCCTTGGGATCAAGTATGAATCCCTTGTCCCGCTGTACAGCCCCAATCTCGATCCGAACCTTCAACTGACGGAACCAGCGGAATGTCTTCCGGCAAGCCTGATCGAGCCAATCTTGGCGCCCTCACGGTACCCAGAACCCTCACCAGTTCCTAGCGTGACAGTGACGGAGGGTCCGCCGCCTGAAGACGACGAGCCCGCACTGGATTAGGTGGATTATGACGACACCGGACGACAACCCCTTCGCTCCACCGTCGTACCCACCGCCATCGGGTACACCCCCAGCCTTCCCACCCCCGTCGGGTCCCGCCTTCGTTTCCACCTCCTTTGGAGGGGAAGTTCCGCCCCCCATTGGGCCCGGCCTCTCGAGCGAGGCGGTGACGCAACCGGTGGCAGGAGCCTTAACCGATTCAATGGAGGCCCCTCCAGCACCGACCAACGGATCTGCCCGACGGGCGCTCCTGCTGGCGTCGCTCACGCCCGTGCTCACCCCAGTCGCCGGAGTTGCAGCCGTCGCTATCGGAAGACGCTCACGAAAGGAGATTGACAAGACTGGTGAGAGGGGTGCGGGACTAGCGAAGGCCGCCATCTGGACAGGGGCCGCCCTGTCGATTCTCTGGGTGCTAGGCGTCGCCTTCCTCATCGCCCTCAAGATTGGATCGATCGCCTCGTAGGAGGATCGGGGGCATCGGTTCCCGTGGCGGTAGCGGTGGGATTTGAACCCACGGTGGAGTTGCCCCCACACACGCTTTCGAGGCGTGCTCCTTAGGCCGCTCGGACACGCTACCGCGGTCGAGAATACAGGCCTCCATGTGACCGCCACAAACCCACCACGATTGGTCAGTCCCGCCTGGCGTGAAAAAAGTCGGTCAACAGGGCTACGCACTCGGCCTCGCGTACACCCGAGATGACCTCGATCTTCGCCCCGACCCTCCCGTCCCTAACGAGGTCCCACCGGGAGCCGGTCGCACCGGCCTTCTCATCCCATGCCCCAATAACGAGGCGGGGGATGCGCGCCTGAAGGAGTGCCCCCGCACACATGGCACAGGGCTCGAGTGTGACGACGAGGGTATGCCCATCGAGGCGCCACCTCCAGGCACCCACCGCGGCCTCGCGAAGGGCGAGGATCTCGGCGTGGGCGGTGGGGTCGTGGGCAGACTCTCGCCGATTGTGTCCGCGCCCGACGATGCGACCCCCCTCATCAAGGACGACCGCGCCTACGGGAACGTCTCCGTCGGTGAGGGACAGCCTCGCCTCGGCGAGCGCTTCTTCCATGGGGGCATCGAAACTGAAGCCAGGCATACGGCCACGGTACATCGATGGAAGGCCAAGGGGCCCTTTCCGCCTGAACCGTCTTGGACCGCAGTGAACTAGTCGGTCGGGGTGGTCTGAATAATGACCATGCTGACAGCCAAGTTGTCGCCGTCGGTCTGTGCCACGAGGTTGTGCACGCCCGCGTCGACGGTTTCGTCCTTGAATTCTTTGGCGTCCGTGCCCATCGTGTTCGCGACGCCGGAGCCGAAGGCCGTCGAATCGAACGCGTTGTCAACGTCACCGGTGGAGATCGCGCCCCCGCTACTCGTATGCTGTGGCGTCATCTTGTCACCGTCAAGGGTGAGCGAGTCTCCGTCTATCCCGCGGTCGCCTTCCCATGTGATCACGCTGACCTTGACGTCGCTTTCCGAAGTCGTTGCGAATGTGTACTCGGCGTCATCCTCCTTGGTGACCGGGTCGAGACCTCCGTAAATTGCGACGTTGCTTTCCGGAAGAGCGGCCTGCTCGAAGACCGTCGTGAGTGCGAATCCGGCGTAGTACGACGGATCAGTGTCGGTGCGCCCGTTCGAGACCGAGATGTCGGCAAGGGCCCACGATCCGCCTCCGTATTGCTGGACAAGACTTGTGACATCAGCTCGGGCTTGGTAGTACACACGATTACCCGGGTCGGTCCAGGTATCAACATTGTCGGCGATGATATCGATGTATCCCGCCGCGCCTGGTGGCTTGATGCGCGTCTGGCTGGGGTCGCCCGTGAATCCGTCGGACGGCCCCCGGTTGGCCGACCACACGACGTACGCCACGAGGACATTCGCGTCCTGAGAGATCGTCAGAAGCGAAGAAGCGGAGTTGGTATTTCCTCCCGCCGAGTTGACCTCGCTCATCTCCCAAGCGTTGTTGTTGTTCTCGTTCTTGACGGCGTTTCCATTGAAGTGGAGGGCTTTCTGGCAGTCATTGTCCGTTGGGTCGCACGAGAGGATCTGCCCACCCGAGATTGTCGTTCCGAGATGGCCTTCGGCCGCGTAGAGCAGGCCAGCATCGCGGGCCTCCGGCGAGAGTCCGGTCGCTACCGACATGCTCGACGAGAAGCCGGTCTCGTCGGAAAAGGCGACTGTCGTCACAGCTCCGGAGGGGAGAGCGCTTATAGCCGACACCCCGAGATTGAGGGTCACCTTTGATCCTGCGGCAACCGAGTCGACCGTGCATATGGCGACGTTTACGGACGAGTCGCAGGTCCAGTCGCCGATGGTGGCGAGACCAGGAGTGAAGGAGATTCCCCCTGGGAGCGTGACAGTCACGGTCACAGCGGTCGAGTCGTAGGAACCGGCGTTGCGGACACGAACGGGCACTGTCGGCGAGTTCAGCGCGAGTTCGATGAAGCCAACCGCGCCGACACTGACGGAAAGGTCGACATCTGGTTCCACGACAGTGGGATCGGGATCGGTGCCACCAGAAGAGGCGACCCGAGGTCCCGACGCCTGACTACCCGGTGAGTCCGGGGTCGCGGGAACCGGGTCGACGGACGGAATGAAGATATCGGAAACGGGCGGAAGCTCGTGGGCTGGTATTCCGTCTTTCCCACTCATTACCAAGTCGACGATGCTAGTTGAGGAATCATTGCCATCCGCCTCGTTGTCGTGATACTCGCTCAGACCCCCGATGAGGCCGGCTCCGGCTACAGCCAACGCGGCCACGCCGAGGGTGGCCACCGTGGTGGTCAGAATTGTGGTCCCCGCACTGACGGTATTCGCCATGACGGTCGTCACGGCGGAGGTGGCCTGCGAGAGAAGCGATGAGGAGGTGGCGGCACCGGTAGCGGAAATCGCCACGCCGGCTACCCCAGAGGCAACACCAGTGGTCACGCCGCCCGAGGCAACCGCAGTCGCGCCCCCGGAGCCGGCACTCCCTGCGCCGGCACTCCCTGCGCCAGCGCTCCCTGCGCCTCCAGCGCCAGCACCTGCGGTGACGCTGGTGGCACCGACCCCTCCGATGGGAAGCGAGGTTTCGAGGGCACCCAACCCAATTAGTCCAAGGACGAGAGGGGCAACGATGGAGCGAAGGCCGCGGTTGACGTCCTCGAGTTCCGCCACAAGGGGTTCGCAACGAGAGCATTGCTTGATGTGAGCCTCCACCTTCGCGTGCTCCCGCTTGGTTAGGCCACCACGGACATAGGCGGAAAGGTGTTCGCTCACGGCCAGGCAGGACACATCCTCGGTCGTGGCGAGGTGCTGCTGGAGGTAGGCCTGACGCAGAGCCTCACGGGCTCGATAGGCGAGTGCGGCCACGCCATTGGGACTGAGGCCAAGAAGTGGCGCCACCTCGGCGGGGGCCTTCTTTTCGATCTCCGTGTACCACAAGACAACCTGCCACCGCTCGGGCAACGACTTGAAGGCATCGGCGACGACGGAATGCTCGAAGTCGGTCAGCGTCGGTTCATCGGAGGAGGCCGAGTATCCGATCTTCGCATCGCAGTCGGCCACATCGTCAGGGGCGATCCTCTTCGCCTTACGAATGAGGTCGAGACCGGTTCTCCGGACGACTGTGAAGAGATAGGCACGGAAGGCGAGATCCGGGCCCCCGCCCTCTTGGAGGATCTTGAGGACGCGGGCGAATGACTCAGAGACGATGTCATCGACGTCGCTCGGGACGGCTGAGTACATGGAGGCGACGCGACGAGCGGCGGCGGCGTGGCGCTCGAAGAGGACCCCAAAGGCAGCGGATTCGCCCGCACGGACGCCAGCCAGCAATTCGGCGTCGCTGGACTCAACCGTCCAGAGGTCAACCGGGGCCTCTCGCATTCCCTCTCCAACTATTCGGACCTATTCATTACCATCGTCCCTTTTAACTATGTGTCCATGCAAGCCACATTGGTGGGTGGTTCGTCACACCTAGGCGAGGGGCAGGTGGAGAAGTGCTCCTCAAATCCTGGGTTTTCGGCGTCATACGTGACTCTCATCACCTTCTCATTAAGCGTGACAAGCGCTCAGCCGACAGGATCGCATGCTCCCAGCACCCTTGTTGAGGAGTGGCGCGCGGCGAGCGTCCAGAACGTTTGGCTACGGCCCGGGGACTGGTACACGCCCGCGGTCGATGCCCTCGCCGAGGCCATCGAGGGTGGTCTCGATACAGCCCCGTCGGCCTTCCGTTTAGGAGAGGCACGAGCCGCGGCCGGCGTAGGCATCACGGAGGCCATCGACGACCTGGCCATAGTCTTCAAGGCCGCCGGATACGAAGAGTCGCCAATCCGTTCTGTTCGGTCCCTCTGCGAGGGCTGGACGGGGGGGAATCCTGCCGTTCGGACGAGCGGTGGGATGACGGATGCCGAGTCAGGCCTCGGCACCATCGACTACCTAGTCCAGAGGCTTGTGGAAGTCTACGGAGCGGCGAAGGCTCGAGGCGACAAGGTCACGGAGACCCATGCGCTGGTCATCGTGGATGTTTCCGTTGTCGACTCCGACGTATGGCAGAGGATCGCCCGTAACGCGGCGGTTGGGGCAGCCCTCAAGGGTGCCTATGGCGATGGCCATCCGATGGCCCACCTTCGTGACGGGGTATACGGCGTACTGGTGAAGAGGGGCGAGTCCCTGGGTAAGGGTATCGCGACCCTTCGGGAAAACATTTCCGAGAAGGCCCAGTCCATGCGTGTGGGAAACCTTACGCGCCAGCCTCCACGGGTCTGGGTCGAGGCGTTGCCCGAATCCCACGGGTACGCGGTTGAACTCTTGATGACATTGCAGCGGTAACCAACCCCCTCCCTTTCCTGAAATCAGGACGACCGCCGCGGATACTCGTGCTCCGGTGGGTTTGGTCCCTACTTCGCGAGGCCTCGAATGGTGTCGGCCATGTGGGCGAGTTCGTCCTCGGTGTTGTAGTAGTGGACGGATGCGCGCGTGACCTCGGTCAGTCCGCGTGCAGGGTAGGAGCGCATCGCCATCGCTTGCGTCGAGATCGATGTGTTGATGAAGTGCTCCCGAAGGGCGACCCGCACATCCTCGGCAGAGAAACCCTCGAGCGTGAAGGTGACGATGCCGCCCAGCAGTTCACCACGATCACGGACGGTCACCCCAGGTATCTCCGATAGCATCCCGCGAAGCGCCGCCCCCAACATCAGAACGCGCGCCTCGATCTCCGGCGTGCCCACGTCGATGGCGTATCGCGCCGCCGCTCCAAGCCCGAGGTGGAGCGCGACGGATCGTTCGAACGGTTCGAACCTGCGGGCATCATCCATCAGGTCGAATCGGCCCTCCCCCTTCCAGGCGGCCCCATGTTGGTCGGCGATCGGAGGAGTCAGGCGATCAAGAAGGGAGGTCCGAACCCAGAGCAAACCCGTCCCCCTGGGGCCCCGGAGGTATTTGCGTCCCGCGGTTGTGAGGAGGTCGCAGCCGATCTCGTTGACGTCGATGTCGACCTGACCGGCGCTCTGGCAGGCATCGAGGAGGAAGGGGACACCGGCGGGGCGGGCGATGGCCCCGACCTTGGAGGCGGGGTTGATGAGGCCACCGTAGGTCGGAATGTGGGTGAGGGTGATGAGGCGGGTCTTTTCATCGATGGCGTCGCGCAAGGCCCCGATATCGACCTGGCCATGATCGTCGTCCGGAACGTACACCGTCGTCACACCGAAACGTTTCTTGAGGTAGGCATACCCATAGACGTTCGATGGATACTCCGCTTCGGATGTCAGGATGCGATCCCCACGTTTCCAGGGAAAGGAGTACAACGCCGTCAGGAAGGCTCTAGAGGACGAGTCGAAGAAGGCGATTTCACTCGGGCGCCCCCCGACCAGGGTGCCGAGGGCGGCCCGGGCCCTTGCCAAGTCGTCCTCCGCGAGGACTTGAGCCTCGTATCCGCCGAATACCTCATCGGCTCTGAGTTGTTGATGAACGGTGTCCATGACGATGGCAGGCGGAAGCGAGGCTCCAGCGTTGTTCAGGTGGGCGACAGTTTCGCATCCACGGGTGTCGCGGCGCACGGCGGCGACATCGATGACCATGGGGCAAGTGTAAGGCGCAGACACCTGGAGATTTTCGGGTATACGCCAGTAGCGGTGGGCGAGGCCGTTCATCTGTGGGCGCCGGAGTAGGCTCGATTCCCGTGGAGAAGGTGCGCGTTCGGGTGAAGCCTGGCAGTCGGAGGGGTCCACTCGTCGAGGGAGGACCCGATGGCGTCCTCACGGTCTATGTACGGGAACGAGCCATCGACGGAAAAGCGAACGAAGGGGTCATCGCCGCTCTCGCAGAGTACTGGGGTGTCCCGCGTCGGGACGTTGCCATCTCCGCAGGCCACACGGCGCGGGTCAAGACCGTGACTGTCGAGGGACGGTCATGACCTATAGATAGGGCTTACTGTCCCTGCCGCCATAGCACGAGCGCTCGGCCTTCGCCGCGCCCGACCCGACGGCCTCGCTCGACGATCACGACGCGGCCCGTCGGGCCCGAGGTGAAGACCCGGGACCCCGTGTCCGCTCGAGGACGCAGGCGCTCGAGTTCGGATTCAAGGTCGCCGACCCGGCTCTCCAGGGCAAGGATGCGGGCTATGCCCGCGAGGTTGACGCCCTCTTCCTGACTCAGGCGCTGGATCGTTCGTAGGGCGGCGACGTTGCGGAGGGAGTAGCGACGTCCGCCGCCCAGGCGCCGACGGGGAGTGACGAGACCGAGCCTGTCGTACTGGCGCAGGGTCTGAGGGTGCATCCCAGAGAGTTCGGCGGCCGTGGAGACGGAGAACGTCGGTTCATCGATGTCGGACTGGTTCATCGGGACGCTCCCTTGTACAGGTCAGCGCGGACGGCGTCGTCGGAGGTCTCTTCCGCTAGAGCGGCGAGGGCATCGCGTGCCTTGGGACTGAGTTTGGAGGGGACCCGCACTTCGACCGTCGCGAGAAGATCACCAGCTCCCGACTTCGCCTTGAGTCCGCGCTCCTTGACGCGCAGCGTGGTCCCGGAGGACGTACCTGGGGGGATCTTCACCCGTACCCGGTTTCCGTCGAGGGTGGGAACCTCGACCTCCGCCCCTAAGGCAGCCTCAGCAAACGTCACCGGAAGTCGAACTCGCAGGTGATGACCATCGGCAGTGAAGACGGGGTGCCCGAGCACGTGAACGGTCAGGACGAGGTCCCCGGCGGGGCCACCATTGGGACTGGCCTGCCCCTTTCCCCGGACACGGATTCGCTGGCCGTCCTTCACTCCTACTGGAAGCCGGGTGCTGAGATTGCGGCCTCCAACATTGAGAGTGACGGTTTCTCCCTCGGCCGCTTGCCGAAAGGAGATCTCGACCGCAGCCGCGAGATCGGAGCCGGGAATGGGTCCCATGGAATACCCGCCTCCCCCGAATAGGTTGCCGAGCATGTCCTCGACTCCTCCTCGACTCCCCTGTCGCCCTCCACGGAACATACCGGAGAAGGCGTCTTCGAACCCGGCGCCTCCGGCGGAGAATCGGGCGCCCCCACCCATCGCTCGTATGGCGTCATACTGGCGACGCTGTTCAGTATCGGAGAGCACGGCGTAGGCCTCGCCGACCTCCTTGAAGCGCTCCTCGGCCTTCGAGTCTCCAGGGCGCGCATCGGGATGCAACTGTCTCGCGAGCTTGCGATAGGACTTCTTTATCGCCTGGGCGTCGGCGTCGCGGGAAACCCCCAGGGTCGCGTAGAAGTCTTTGCTCATCCAATCCTGACTGGTCACGACGCCTCCTTCCTCTGCGACGACGGGTTGCGGCTATTCGGGTTGGGCGACGACGACCCTTGCCGGTCGGAGGATACGGTCACCGAGGCGATGTCCGGCCTGGTTGACCTCTCGAACGATGGGAGCCGTCACGTCAGCCTCGGTGATGGAGGCGAGCGCCTCGTGGATCGAGGGATCGAAGGGATCCCCGACCACTCCGTACGAGACCCAGCCGAGTCGCCCCAACGTACCCTCAAGTTTTTCTGCTATCGCCGCGAAGGGGCCCTCGAGCTCCCCGTGGCTCCTCGCTGCGGCAATATCGTCGAGGACGGGGACGAGGGCTTCTACGACCCGAGCGACGGCGAGATCGACGACGGCTTCTCGATCCCGCTCGACACGCTTGCAATAGTTGACGTACTCCGCCTGAAGGCGCTGAAGGTCGGATAGGTGCTCGGCGGCCTTGGCCTCGGCTTCGGCCAGAACGTCACCGGCGTCGGCTGAGTCGGCGTCGAGTGCGGCGTCGGCCTCAAGCCCCGCTTCCCCGAGCGCGTCCCCTCCGTCGGGAATCGACTCGGGTAGCGATTCCGTCACTTGGTATCGTCCTCGTCCACGATCTCGGCGTCGACCACGTCATCATCGTCGGAGGATGCCTGTTCCTCGGACTCGGGGGTCGAGGCCTGTGCGGAAAGCGCCTCACCGATCTTCTGTGCCGTCTTCATGAGGTTGTCATGCTTGGCTTTGACCTCGGCGGCATCGGTGCCTTCGAGGGCGGTGCGAACCGCGGCGATGTCCTCCTTGACCTCGTCGGCCACCTCGGCCGGGATCTTGTCCAGGTTTTCCTCAAGGACCTTTTCCGTCTGATAGGCAAAGGTCTCGGCGTGGTTGCGGGTGTCCGCCTCCTCGCGCCGCTTCTTGTCCTCGTCAGCATGCTCCTCGGCGTCCTTGACCATGCGGTCGATGTCCTCCTTGGAGAGGGCCGAGCCGCCGGTGACCGTGATGGATTGTTCCTTGCCCGTTCCGCGGTCCTTAGCGGCGACGTGAACGATGCCATTTGCGTCGATGTCAAAGGTCACCTCGATCTGGGGGACGTTGCGTGGCGCGGGGGCGATGCCTCCGAGCTCGAAGGTGCCGAGCAGTTTGTTGTCGCGGGCGAACTGCCGCTCTCCTTGATAAACCTGTACGAGGACGGATCCTTGGTTGTCTTCGGCCGTCGAGAACACCTCCGAACTCTTGGTGGGAATCGCAGTGTTGCGTTCGATGAGCGTGGTCATCACACCCCCCTTGGTCTCGATGCCGAGGCTCAACGGGGTGACGTCGATGAGTAGGACGTCCTTGCGCTCCCCCTTGATCACACCGGCCTGGAGGGAGGCTCCGACGGCGACGACCTCGTCGGCGTTGACCCCCTTGTTAGGCTCCTTGCCGCCGGTGAGTTCCTTGACGAGTTTGGTGACCGCGGGCATGCGGGTGGAGCCGCCCACGAGGATGACGTGGTCGATTTCAGACAGTTTGATTCCGGCGTCCTCGATCACTTGGTGGAACGGTGCCTTGCACTGCTCCAGGAGGTCGGCCGTCATCTTCTCAAATTGGGCGCGGGTGAGCTTCGAATCGAGGTGAACGGGCCCGTTCTCCCCGATGCTGAGGTACTGAAGCGAGATGGTGGTGGAGGTCGCCTGGCTGAGCTCCTTCTTGGCCTGCTCGGACGCCTCCCGCAGGCGCTGGACCGCCGCCTTGTCCTTGGCGAGGTCGATTCCCTCTTTGTTTTTGACCTCCTTGATGAGGTGGTCAACGATTCGCTGGTCCCAGTCGTCGCCGCCCAGGTGGTTGACCCCGTTGGTCGCCTTCACCTGGATGGTTGAAAAGTCATCATCGTCCTTCGCCACCTCGAGCAAGGAGACGTCGTAGGTGCCTCCGCCGAGGTCGAAGACGAGGATGAGCTCGTCTTGCTTGCCCTTGTCGAGGCCATACGCGAGGGCAGCGGCCGTCGGCTCATTGATGATCCGGAGGACGTTGAGGCCCGCGATTTCACCCGCGTCTTTGGTGGCCTGTCGTTGGGCGTCGTCGAAATAGGCGGGGACGGTTATGACCGCATCGGTCACCTTTTCACCGAGGTACTCTTCGGCGTCGCGCTTGAGCTTGCCGAGGATGCGGGCTGAGATCTCCTGAGCCGTGTACTTCTTGTCGTCGATCTTGGTGGTCCAGTTGGTGCCCATATGACGCTTCACGGATGAGATGGTTCGCTCGACGTTGGTGACCGCCTGTCGTTTTGCGATCTCTCCGACGAGAACCTCACCGGTTTTGGAAAACGCTACGACCGAGGGGGTTGTGCGGAATCCTTCCGCGTTCGCGATGACGGTGGGCTCACCGCCCTCGAGAACGGCGACGCATGAGTTCGTGGTACCGAGGTCGATGCCGACTGCACGGGACATGGTGTGATCCTCCTTGCGCGGCTATGCCGCGCCTACGGCCCCAAAGTTGAGCCACTAAGACTCAAGTATGGTCAGGATGACCAGAATGTCAAGCGGCGGAGTCAGATGCCGAGCTACGGGGAGACGGGGGGCTTGATCACAACGAGGGAGTCGGCCACCGCAAGGAAACCGGGCGTCCATACGTCGAAGTCTTCGAGGGAGGCGATGTACAAGAACCCAATGGTGATGTCATGCTGGAAGGCGATCACACTGGCATACAACTCGGAACCGTAGGCGGAAAATGTGTAGTCGATGCGCCAGGCCTCGTACCCGTTTGCCGTCGTGAAGCCTTCATCGAAGGCTTCTTCGAGATCTTCGCCGTTGACGGATGCCGCATTGGCTTGGACGAAACTCTGGGCCTGGAGCCCCAGCATCCTGGGAGTGGTGCCATCGCTCGACGCCACGATGATCAGGTTTGTTCCTCCCGTCCAAGCACTGCCGTCAAGCAACCACGAACCAGCGACCTCCATCTCGACCCCATTGAGGTCTCCCGCACCCTCGACCATCGCCTGCTCATACTCCGGAGTCCAGATGTCCGTCCATGCGGGGTCGTAGGCATACTGGATCGCGCCCGAGCGAGAGGTGAAGAGCTCCCAGTTCTCGGGAATGATCACCTCAGGCGTCGTCGAACCCTCTGTATTGACGGGGGTGGGGGTGACATCGGATCCTGGGGTGGATGCGCTAGTCGGTGTCGGATCAGATTTGTCGGTCGCGTTGAGAATAATGGCCGCGAAGCCCCCTACCGTCAGGAGCGCCCCAAAGACGATTCCGACGATGGCGATGCCCGGTAGGCGATGACGGGGAGCCTTGGAGCCAGGTTGCGTTTCGGCTGGACGGATCTGGTTGGACCAGGCTTTGCCGTCCCAATAGCGAAGCCGAGTCGAGTCCGCAGGATCAGCGTACCAACCTGCGCTTGGGGCTTCTGGCATGGGGACTCCGTCCGTTCTGACCAGGATAGGGGAAGGGGCGGTTGTCCACCTGCCCGAGGCTAGTTTCGGCTCTCGTTCCCGGCGATAAAAGAAGCATAGGACAAGCCCATCCCCGTCAGAAGGTCGGTCGTCGGTCGCCAACCCAAGGAGAGAGCCCTGGTCGAATCAAGCAGTCTCTGGCTTACTCCGACGGGCTTGTTCGTGTCGAATCGGAGTTCCACATCGACTCCCACCACCTCGCGGGCCGTCTCGTACACCTCACGGACCGTGACGTCGGAGCCATAGCCGACGTTGAGGAGATCGGGCCAGGTGTCGAGGTGTCCCGAGTGCGACACTATGAAGTCGGCGACATCGGAGACGAATGTCACCTCCCGTCTCGCCGTGCCATCACCCCAAACCTGGACCTCGGAGGCGCCCGAAGCCTTCGCCTCATGCATCTTGCGCAACGATGAGGCCACAAGGTGCGATCGGTCGGGAGAGTAGTCCTCTCCGGGTCCATACATGTTGGCGGGAACCATCGCGCGGTACCGTACCCCGAACTCCTCCGAGGCATAGCGACAGAAACGGGCGCCGGCGATCTTTGCCAGGGAATAGGACTCAAGCGGGCCCTCAAGGGGGCCAGTCAGGAGGGCGTCTTCGGTTATGGGCTGTGGGGTCTCCGCCGGATAGATGGCGGCGCTACTCACATACAAGAGTTCCTTCACTCCCATGTCGAGTGAGGCGGACAGCACGCTCGTATCTATCAGCAAGTTGTCGAGGAGGTATCCGCTGGGATGGGCGATCCTGTCCGCGATCCCACCCACGCGTGCCGCGACATGGATGATGGCCTCTGGTCGGGTGTCCCGCACGAAAGCGGTGACCGCGACACGATCCCTGAGGTCAAGGTCGGCGAGATCGACACCGACGAGATCGTCTTTCGGGCGAATGCGTCCCCAAGCCTGGGTGATGCTCGATCCAAGCATCCCAGCCGACCCCGTCAGCAGAGCGCGCACCTAGTGCCCGCCCTCCACGGAATCGACGTAGTGCTCTCCCTCTGTCTTGAGGGCGGCGATGTCGGCGTCGACCATGATCTCCGCAAGCCTCGGGGTAAGGACCTTCGGCTCCCAACCGAGGAGGCTCTTGGCCTTGGAGAAATCGCCGATCAGCGCATCGACCTCCGAAGGCCTGAGGTACCGATCGTCGAACTTGACGTGCTTCTCCCAGTTGAGGTCGGCCCTTTCGAAGGCGAATTTGATGAAGTCCCGAACGGTGTGCGCCGTACCAGTCGCGAGAACGAAGTCCTGAGGCTCGTCGTGTTGGAGCATCCTCCACATGCCCTCGACGTATTCGGGGGCGTAGCCCCAGTCCCGAACAGCATCGAGATTGCCGAGGTAGAGGGAGTCCTCGATCCCGGCGGAGATCCGGGCGACCGAGCGGGTGATCTTGCGGGTGACGAATGTGGGGCCCCGGCGGGGAGATTCGTGGTTGAAGAGGATGCCATTGGCCGTATACATCCCGTATGCCTCGCGGTAGTTTCGCGTGGCCCAGTAGGAATAGACCTTCGCGACCCCATACGGCGATCGCGGGTGGAAGGGGGTGTCTTCGTTTTGGGGCGGGGGGGTTGCCCCGAACATCTCGGAACTAGAGGCCTGGTAGAAGCGGCAGTCGAGTTCGGTCGATCGGATAGCTTCAAGGAGTCGTATCGTGCCGAGTCCCGTGACGTCTCCGGTGTATTCGGGCTCATCGAAACTGACGCGAACATGCGACTGCGCGGCGAGGTTATACACCTCGTGGGGATTGATATCCCTGAGGAGGTTGACGAGGCGCGACCCCTCGCTGAGGTCTGCGTAGTGGAGAAAGAGGCGCTTGTCCGGGGTGTGCGGGGGCTGATAGATGTGGTCGATCCGGAGGGTATTGAATGTGGAGGCTCGTCGAATGAAGCCGTGCACCTCGTATCCCTTGGAGAGCAGGAGTTCGGCGAGGTAGCTGCCGTCCTGGCCCGTGATTCCGGTGATGAGGGCACGAGGGGTGTCGGTGGTCATATCACCTCCGGGTTGATCGACGGGTCGCGGCAGGCCGTATCCGGATACTCTATCGGCCCGGTTCGTCTTGATGCCCAGCGACTAGCTTTCGGCTGGAGGGTGATGGACGACAATGGAGTCGGCGAGGGCGAGCATTCCCGAAGAGAATGAACTGAGGTCCTCATCCGATGAGCCGTAGACGAGGATAAGGGCGCCCCCGGCTTTGAGGGTGATCAGACTTTCAGGCAAGGTGATGTCGCCATAGGTAGCCATGTAGTCCAGACGCCAGCCTTCGTAGCCGTGGGCACTCGTGTATTCCTCGTCGAGCAAGTATTCGATGTCGTCGACATCCGCACTGGCGAAAGTCGTCGCCAGACTTCGAAGAGGGACTGGTCCGTCGCCGTTTGAGAAGGACAGGAGGTAGATGCTCGTATTTCCGGCCCATATCGAGCCGGAAAGAAGCCAGGCCCCCGACCACTCGGATTTTGTGTCTCCTTCGTCCGAGTAGTAGGAATGGACGAGGTCCTGATCCCCTGGCTCTATTAGGTTCTCCCAACTCGGATCGACGGCGTAGGACATGACTCCGGTCTCAGAGGTGTGAAGGATCCATCCCTCGGGGACGACGACATCGCTCGGGAAGGTGGTCGGGGATGGGCCGGGTTCCGGGATCGGGTCGGGAGTGTCTCCTGGGATTAGCGGGGAATGATCCGACCTATAGTCGGGATCCGTTCCGTCGGACCCCAGGGAAAAGGCCACCGCCGTGCCAATACCCGCTATGGCGAGGATGCCGACGGCGAGACCGATCCACAACCCGGTTTGCCGGGTTTGCGGAGAGCCAGAGGAAAGCATGGCCGAGGCTTCGGCGGGTCGGGTTTTTCCGGTCCAGTTCGTTCCATCCCAGTAGCGGTGCCGCCCAGCATCCGCTGGGTCCGCGTACCATCCCGGCTCAGGTGCCTCTGGCATTTCCCTCCTCCGTCTAGGCCAATCCTAGGACAGGCGGCCCCGATCCATCCGGACAATCCGGGAGCAGATGATGTCAGCCTCATCGGGATCATGGGTGACGACAATCGCCGTACTCCCCGTGGCCTCAAGGATTTCCCGGACATCCATCGCCAGCCGATCCCTGAGGTCGTGGTCGAGCGAACCCAGGGGTTCGTCGAGGAGCAAGAGCCGAGGACGCGGCGTGAGGGAGCGCGCAAGGGCCACGCGCTGGCGTTCGCCTCCCGAGAGTTCATCGATCCGACGGGAGCCAAATCCCTCGAGACCAACGAGGGTGAGCGCATCGGTGACTCGCTTCTCGCGATCAATACGGCTCACCCCAAGCATCTCTAGGCCAAACGCGATGTTTCCCGCCACCGTGCGGTGAGGAAAGAGCTGCCCGTCCTGGAAGACAAGGCCGAACCCACGCTCATGCACCGGAGTGTTCTTGACATCCACCTCATCCCAAAGAATCGCACCCGAGGTGAGGGGAACGATGCCGACGATGGCCCCTAGGAGGGATGACTTCCCCGATCCCGATGGACCGAGGAGACCGACGATCTCTCCTTGCGCGACGGCGAGGTTCACTCCATCGACGGCCAGCACCGGAGGCGTACCGGGATACGTCACCGTCACGTCACGAACCTCAAGACCCGTCACCATTCGGTCACCTCCTTCCCTCGCCAGCGCTCCGTCACCATCATCACGGCTGCGGTGATGAATGCGAGGAGCACACACGCGGCAAACGCCGTTCCGACGTTTTCGATTCCGGGATGGGAAAGGAGACGATAGATGGCCGTCGGAAGGGTTGGATGATCCGGTCGTGCGACGAAACTGGTCGCCCCGAACTCGCCCAGGGACACGGCAAAGGCGAGTCCAAGCGCTACCCCTGTGGGCCGACGGATGAGGGGCCAGTCGACTAGCCACCACACTCGCCGTGGGCTCGCCCCGAGGGTAGAGGCGGCCGCCCTGAGGTCTGGAGAGATGCTGCGGAGGGTGGGGACCAGGCTCCTGACGACTAGTGGCAAGGCAACGATGGCCTGTGCGGCTGGCACCAGCAACCGGGGGTCACCCAGATCGAGGCCCCCGGGCAAGGGCCGATAGAGGGTTACCAGGATCCCGAGTCCGACGATGACGGAGGACACGCCAAGAGGAAGCATGGCGATTGCATTGAGGATACGGGCTCGCCGGGCCCGCGTGATGGCCGCGGCGAGCAGTAGCCCGAGGGAAAAGGCGACGATCGCCGCGATGGTGGCGGCCTCAAGGGAGGTAACGGCCGCCCTCCAGACCGGCACCGGCAGGTTGCTTCGCTCGGGGGTCGTAAGAAGAGCGGCATAGTTCGAAAAGCCCCAGCCGGACCGCGTACGCATGGAACGCTCGATGAGGCCGACAAGTGGAAGACCCAGAAGAAGGGCGGTAGGCGCGAGGACAAGGACGGCGAGTCGCAGGTCAGAGCGGGTTGCCGCACGGGTGCCGTCCACTCGGGTCCTCCGGAGGGCGCGCTCCCGATGGGTTTGGGCCCAACTCGCAACCGCGAGGGTGAGCGCGACGATGGCGACCTGAAGAAGGGCGAGGGACGCCGCGACACGAAGATCGAGGAACTGCTTGACCTCGAGCCAGATCTCCGTCTCGAGGGTGTTCGTTCGGGTTCCGCCGAGGATCAGGACGATGCCGAAGGAGGTGGAACAGAAGAGAAAGACGATCGCGGCGGCGGCGGCGAGGCCTGGTCCTAGCGCAGGCAGGGTGATGTGACGAAAGGCCTGCCATCGAGTAGCTCCCAGTGTGCGAGCCGCGATCGTCGTGCCGGGGTCGAGGGAGGCCCAGGTTCCCCCAACGATCCTCGTGACGACGGAGACGTTGAAGAAGACAAGCGCCGCGACTATGGGGACGATGCCTTGATCTAGCCCAAGGAATCCAAGGAGTCCCGAGGGCCTCAGCAGGGCGCCAAAGGCCACGGCGACCACGACCGTCGGTAGGACGAAGGGCACGGTCACGAGTGCCCTGGCGACCGCCTGACCCCGCCACGTGATGCGATAGAGGGCCCACGCCGCACCGAGGCCGAGGAGAACGGAACCCACCGTGCCCGCCAAGGCCAGGGTGACCGTCGTTCCAAGAGCCGTCCATGTCCGCCCGGATGTGAACGCCTCCCCGCTCCCGTCCGACAACCCCCGCCAGAGCAGCGTGCCGACGGGCCAGAGAAAGAACAGCCCGAGGAAGGCGATTGGAAGGGCAAGAGCGCCCAAGCGCGACACCCTTGGGGAGTGCGCTTGAGCGATGGCCCTTGTCACGGGATCATCCGATAACGATCTCCGCCCACTCCCGGAGGAGGTCGTCGCGGTCATGAGCGATCGTTGTGGGGTCGAGCGTCCACGGCTGATCGGAGAGCGGGGCGTAGCGAACCCATGCCTCCGGAACCTCGACCCGGGTGGAGACGGGATAGACGTACATGGAGTCTGGCAATGCGGCCTGGAACTCGTCGGAGAGCATCCAGTCGATGACCTTGCCAGCCCCTTCTGGGTTGGTGGCACCCTTGAGGACACCGGCGTATTCCACGGAGCGGAAGCAGGTATCGAGAAGGGCTCCGGTCGGGGCGACTCCATCGTCTCCCACCTCGAAGGGAGGGGAAGATGCGTAACTCAAGACCAGGGGGTAGGAGCCGCCCGACGAGGGACCAGAGAAGTCGGTGTAGTAGGCATCCGACCATGAGGCGACCACCCGGACGTCGTTCGCGCGGAGATCGGCCCAGTAGTCGTCCCAATTGTCCCCGTAGGCCGCGACCGTGGCGAGGAGGAAGGACAAACCCGTGGCCGACGTGGCTGGGTTCGTCACGCTCAACAGGCCGCGATAGGTCCCGGAGGCGAGGTCGTCAAGGGTGACCGGTTCGGGGATGCCACGATCATCGAACCAGCGATGGTCGACGTTGATGCAAACATCCGAGTAGTCGATCGCGGTCAGACTTCCGCTATCAGGGATGGCGTATTCGGCGGCGTCTTTGGCCGCGGATTGATCGGAGACATAGACCGTGAATAAACCAGCGTTGACCGCTTGGGAGGCAGAGGCCAGGTCGATACCGTACACGGCATCCCCAAGAGGACGATCCTGCGTCAGGATGAGTTCATTGACGAGTGAGCCAGACTCCCCGGCCGCAACGAAGTCGATCGTGAGGCCGGTGTCTCGTTCGAACGAGGCCACGACATCATCGGGGATGGCGAAGCTTCCGTGGGTGACGACCGTGACGGTCGTAGGGTCGGGCTCGCTGGCGCAACCTGCGAGGGCAAGGACGGCTAGTAGGACGCTCGCGAGCGCGGGCTTGGGCTTGGAAAACATGACAACCTCCATCTCAGGAGGGGCGAGACTCGACTCCCTACGCCGGTTCTGACCGGATCAGGTTCGAGGGTCTGCGGCTGTCCGCACTCTCAGCGCTGCCGGACATCCCGGAAGGCGCTCCCCTGTCGTGCCCCCAGTGTATGCCGAAACACGGGGGAGGTGGGGTGACGAGATGGTCATCAAGGGATGCTGTCTAGTCAGTCCTGTCACCGGTCGTGTCGCTGGCATTCTCCGAGCGAAGCTCCATGAGGGCGACCTTCTCGGCGAGGATGCGGGTCTTGGTTTCAAGCGCGGTCAGTTCCGAACTGTGCTGAAGGCTGACCAGGAACAGGACGGCGATGGAGGTGAAGAAGACCAGATTGACAGGGACTTCGATCCCGAGGAAGGACGCCGCATGGGTAAGCGTCTCCGGGAAGACACCCGCGATGAGCGCCAGGGTCCCGGCGAACAGCCACCAGACTGCGTGACGCTCCCGAAGGCGTCGACGGCGCAACAGCGAGATAACGACCGCGAGGACAAGCAGGGCCGCGGCAATGCCGAAGATGTAACTACGGAGATTCATGGCTATACCGACATTCGGTAGGCAGAGGACGGGTGGATGAAGGCGACGGCCAGCGCGATTGCTGCCCGACCCAGGTAGAACGCCGCCTTGAAGGGTCGGTGGGAAGAAACCCCTGCGACTCGGGTGCGCATGGCTACAGGCACCTGTCGTATCTTGAGGCCGCCCCTCGACGCGATCACGAGGGACTCGACGGTGTCGCCCAGGTACTCGGCGGGGTAGTGCCGGGCAAAGAGGGTGACAGCCCGGGGGCCGGAGGCCCTGAAGCCCGATGTCGTGTCGGTCAGGGTGGTGTGCGCCGTCCTGCTCAAGGTGACCGCAAGGGCCTTCATAGCCCACCGACGCGGGCCGCGGATCTTGTAGTCGCCAGCACCTGCGAAGCGGGCCCCGAGAACGAGGTCGGCCTCATCGAGCTCGGCGAGCAGGGCGGGTACACCGGCCGGGTCGTGCTGACCATCGGCGTCGATCTGGACCACCACAGGGAAGTCATGTTCGAGGGCGTAGAGGAATCCGAGCCGCATAGCTCCCCCGACCCCGAGATTGAAGGGAAGCGTGGCTACGCGGGCACCCTCCCGCCTCGACACCCCGCTCGTGTCGTCGGAGGACCCGTCGTCGACGACGAGCACGGTGACACCGGGAAGCGCGGCGTAGACCTCTCGGATGACATCCCCCACGCATCGGGCCTCGTTGAATGCAGGGATGACGATCAGCGTTTGATCAAGCCCGGGTGGCATACAGCGATCGTACCAACCTGACCCGACGGCGCCTCGACCGACCCAGCGCTAGAGCGAGATGGTCTGGCCTGTCTGGGCAGACTTGAGGGCGGCGACGACGACCCGGACAGTGTCCAGGCCCTGACGCATCGTGACGAAGTTGCTGGCCTTGCCGAGAACGGCATCCCTGAAGGCTTCATGTTCGGTCTGCAGCGGCTCGGGCTTGGCGATCGCGTACCTGACGACGTCGCCCTCGCTGACGCCCCGGAAGCCGGCGATCGCATCCCACGTGGTCGCGACCGTGCCATTGGCGTAGAAGGTCAGGTCAGCCGTGAGGGTATCGGCAATGAAAGTTCCGCGTTCCCCCGTCACGACGGTGAGGCGCTCCTTCATCGGAGACAACCAGTTGACGAGGTGGCTCACCACGGTGCCGTTCGCGAAGCGCCCGGTGATGGACACGAGATCCTCATGCTCACGCCCACTCCGATGAGCCGTCTGGGCGGAAATGGTGGTGTAGGTCGACTGAGTCACCCAGGCGGCGAGGTCGATGTCGTGGGGGGCAAGGTCCCTCACCACTCCGACGTCGGCGATCCGGGCGGGGAAGGGTCCCTGGCGCCTGGTCGTGATCTGGTAGATGTCTCCAAGGTCGCCGTTCTCCAGGCGTGCCCTGAGGCTCTGGACGGAGGGGTTGTAGCGCTCGATGTGCCCGACGCCGCCCACGAGGCCCTTGGACTCGAAGGCCTCAGCCATGCGTTGAGCCGACTCCACGTCGGGGCCAAGGGGCTTCTCCACGAGGGCATGGACCCCGGCCTCCGCCAATGCGAGCGCCACCGCCTCGTGATGCGCGGTGGGCACCGCAACGGTCACGTAGTCGACCCCGGCCTTGATCAGTTCCTCGATACCCGGGAGCACCGTGAGGTCGCCCGCCACATTATGGGGGTCACCCCCTGGGTCCGCGACGCCGACGAGGTCGACGCCCGACAGCCCACGCAGGACGCGGGCGTGGTGCCGACCCATGCTCCCCAGGCCGATAAGGCCCGCGCGCAGGTTCGCCATCAGGAACCGGCCTTCGCCATGGCGTTGACCCCGGTGACGATGCGATCGATGTTCGCCTCGGTGAGTGAGGGATGAACCGGGAGGGAGAGAACCTCCTGCGCGGCCACCTTCGTCACCGGAAGATCGAGGGCGAGCTTGAAGGAAGGCAGCTCATGGTTAGGGATCGGATAGTAGACGCCCGAGCCGACACCGTGCTCGTCGAGAAGGGCCTTGGCGAAAGCGTCGCGATCGCCGTGAACCCGGATCGTGTACTGGTGATAGACGTGGGTCGCCTCGGGGGCGACGGGCGGAACCGTCACACCCTTGAGCCGTGAATCGAAGATCGCCGCAATCTCCTGGCGCCGGGCCGTCCATGCGGGCAACTTGCCCAACTGAACCCGCCCGATGGCCGCGTGGATGTCGGTCATCCGGGAGTTGAATCCCACAACCTCGTTCTCGTAGCGGCGCTCCATACCCTGATTCCGGAGCAGCCTGACCATGCGCGCGATCTCGGGGGTGGCACAACTCACCATTCCACCCTCGCCCGACATCATGTTCTTGGTGGGGTAGAGGCTGAACATTCCAAACGTACCGAAGGCGCCCACCGGTGTTCCGTTCCAGCTCGCGCCGTGCGCCTGGGCGGCGTCCTCGAACAGCTGGATGCCGTGCTTCTCGGTGAGGGCTCGGAAACGGTCCATGTTGGCGGGGTGACCGTAGAGATGCACGGGCATGGCGCCCTTGGTGCGAGGGGTGATCGCGGCCTCGGTCGCCTCGGGATCCATACAGAAATAGTCGGATTCGATGTCAACGAATACCGGCGTCGCCCCGCTAAGGGCCACGGAGTTTGCGGTAGCTGCAAAGGTGAAGGAGGGCACGAGGACCTCGTCGCCTCGGCCGATTCCCGCCGCCAACAGGCCAAGGTGGAGTCCCGCCGTGCCAGATGACGCCGCGACGCACGTGCGACCGCCGACGAGCTCGTCTGCGAACTCCTTCTCAAACGCGGCGACCTCCGGTCCCTGCGCGACCATTCCCGAGCGCATGACGCGATCGACCGCGGCGCGCTCTTCGTCGCCGATGATGGGCTTCGCGGCCGGGATCGTGTCCTGAGCCATGACTGCTCCGTTTCCTAGTTCTGTTCTTCGTGGTTATCGTGACGCGGCGTGAGCACGCCGTCGTGTTCGTCGTAGAGGTTGCCTGTCTTGGGACAGCGCCAGACGCCATCCGTGTCCGCGACGAGCGGTTCACCCGATTCTCCCACCCAGCCGATGCGACGCGCTGGAACCCCGACGACGAGGCCGTAGTCGGGCACATCCTTGGTCACGACGGCTCCCGCGGCGACCGTCGCCCAGCGTCCGATGGTTACGGGCGCTACACACACCGCTCGCGCGCCGATCGAGGCGCCCTGGCGGATGGTGACGCCAACGGCGTGCCAGTCCGCGGCCGACTTAGGGGATCCATCGGCGTTGATCGCGCGGGGGAAGTGATCATTCGTCAGGACGACGGCTGGGCCGATGAAGACGCCATCCTCAAGCTCCGCGGGTTCGTATACGAGGGCGTAGTTCTGCACCTTGCAGGAATCTCCGAGTCGAACGCCGGTCCCGATGTAGGCGCCTCGCCCGATCACGCAATTGACGCCGAGCACGGCACCCTCGCGAACCTGGGCGAGATGCCAGATTGAACTCCCATCGCCGATCACCGCATCGCTGGCAACGTCCGCACTATCCATGACCCGTATCGCCATATCGCGACCATACCTCAGGCGTGGTCAGGGCGAGGGTGACGAAAGTCCATACCGACCTCCGGTGGTTGTTGGGTCACCATTGGGCACGCTAGACGCCACTCAGGTCTTGAGACCAGGGGCCTCCAGTTCGCTTCTTCCCGCAGAAGGAACATAGGTTCCGTCGAGTACCTCGGGACGGTCCATTAGACGCTTGAGGTGGTCTAGCACCTAGTAGTAGTGGCTGGTGACGACCCATGCCTCATTCGAGCCCATGGGAAGATCCGGCTCGGGCGCGAAGGCGGAGGTCGTACCCGTGGTCGTACGAATGGTCCTGCGTGAAACTCACCGAGTAGGCCCCAGGAATCGCTCGGGATATCTGCACGATCATCGACGCGACGTCAGAGGTCCCCACCACCCACGGGATCGCACGACGGCGCCCACGGATCCGGAAAACCCGATGCGCCCAGAAGCTCAGGACAAGTGCGCTCTTCTGGTACGTCGCCGTGCCCGAGCGGCGAAGGGTCACCTTCGCCCCCTTCTTCCCCTACGGCGCGATCCTAGGACTTCTTGAAGAGCCACCAGGTGATGTCGTCGAAGCCTTCCTCGGCCGTGAGGTGCCCGGAGTCGAAAAGTGCTAGACCCGGGACGGCCTCGAGGAAGATGTGGCCGTAGTCACGCTTGAATAAGGCCCCGGGAACTCCCCGGTATGCAACCTCCGTGACCTCCTCCGAGAAGTACTCACCGCACAAGATGTGCGTCGAACTGCAGCGCGCCATCTCACGTAGTACATCCTGCAGCGAATCGTCGGGCTGGTGAATCAGGACCCCCATGGTAAATACCAGGTCGAACCAATCGTCGCGGAAGGGAAGATCCCTCGCTGATCCGATGAGCGCGCTGACATCGGGCTGTGTCTCATGGAGAATCGTTAGGGCTTTCCGATTGATGTCGACGCCGTAGGTTGCCGCAGGTTCGAGAAGCGGTGAGATCCATTGGAGGTTTCCGCCGGTGTTGCACCCGACCTCGAGAACCCGGGTGGGCTTGATACGGGTGACGAGATCCTGCCAGAAGGGGCCACGCAGGTCGTATGCCCCGGCGTTCCTGTCGACGTACTCGTCGCCGAAGGAACCGCTCCACAGGTCTTCCAGACGTTTGACCTCGCGGTCCGATTCATTGCTTTCCATGCCGGTTGCCTCTCTGCCGATTTCGAGTCCAACAGACCGCTCTCCGGGGAGGGGCCAGCACAAGGCTACACAATGCTGCATCGAGCCATGGCTTTGTAGCTCTGCCGGGGCCGGGTCGTACGATGGGGCGATGATCGTCATCCGGCCGGCAATCCCAGAGGACTCCGCGGATCTGTTCGCCTGGCGCAACGATCCGCAGACCCGTGAGGCGTCGGTACACCAGGCCCTCATCTCTTGGGACGAGCATCAGGAATGGTTCAGGAAGAGCCTCACCAATCCCAGCCGCTTCGTCTACATAGCCGAAATCCAAGAGGGTGAGGGCTCCGCGGCGCCCGTCGGGACCTGTCGATTCGATCTGCGCGATCGATCCGATGGGGCGGAGATCAGCCTCAATCTCAATCCGGGGTATCGCGGATTGGGACTCGCGGTGCCGATCCTCCGCGCAGCGATCGACGTGTTCTTTGAGGAGGGGGACGGCCCGGCCGATCTCTTCGCACGGATCCGGCCGTCGAACGCAGCCAGCGTCCGATGCTTCGGTGCGGCGGGATTCCTGCTGGAGGGCGCCGACGACGAGGAGGGATTCGACCGGTACCGTCGGCCGGTCGGGGGCGTCTAGGAGGAGAAGAGGTCCCAACTCACCGGGGTGCCAATCGTGACGTCTCGGGCGAAGGTGCGACCCAGCACCTGGGGCAGAGCGGCGGGTGGCAAACCCCCCGCAGGCCGAACGGATCGCACGTTGGTCACCGTCGCGACATCACCTGCTTTCGCATCCTCCGAAACGTACAGCGACGGCCGGAGCCTCAAGGATTCGATCTCCGCCGCGACGGACCACACATCGGGGCTACCGAGGGCGCGCGCGGCCACACCGCATTCCTCCACCAACTGCCGAAGCTCATGCGGCTCGATGGAGAACCCGCTATCGACGCCTCCGTCGGCGCGGGCGAGCGTCACGTGCTTCTCGATCACACTCGCGCCAAGGGCCGTGGCGGCCACGGCGACCCCAATCCCCAGGGTGTGGTCCGACAGGCCGACCTTGCATCCAAACTGGGTGGCCAGAAGGGGCATGCGGAGGAGATTCGCGTCGTCGGGAAGCGCCGGATAGGAGCTCGTGCACAAAAGTAGCGTGAGGTCGGTACAGCCTCCCGATCGCGCCGCATCGACCGCCGAGGCCACCTCTCCGATGGTGGCCGTGCCGGTCGAGAGGATCATCGGCTTGGAAGTCGCGGCCACCTGTTGGATGAGGGGAAGGTCCACGATCTCCAACGAGGCGATCTTGTACAGCGGGACGTCGAAGCCCTCGAGGAACTCCACGGCCGTCTCGTCGAAGGGAGTGCTGAACGCGAGGACCCCGAGCTCCCGCGCCAGAGAGAAGATCGGCTCGTGCCACTCCCAGGGCGTATGGGCCTCTTCGTAGAGATCATGCAGGGTGCGGGACCCCCAAAGGTTGTGTCCTTCGCTGATGCGAAAGGCGGGGCTATCCACATTGAGGGTTATCGTCTCGGCGGTATAGGTCTGGATCTTGATCGCGCCAGCCCCGGCGTCTGCGGCCGCCCGTACGATGTCGAGCGCGCGGGGAAGCGATCCGTTGTGGTTACCCGAGATCTCGGCCACGACGAGTGGTGAGGTGGCGGCAGGGGGTATCGGAGACGGGCTCGTGACCATGGGTGCTCGCTTTCTCGGGTTTCCGGAAGCCTATCCGATGGCGTCTCGAAGGACCTCGATGACTCGATCCTGGTCGGAATCGCTCAACTCGACGTGCATGGGAAGGGAGAGCTCTTCCTCGTAGAAGCCTTCGGCAACCGGGCACATTCCCCTCCGGTATCCCAGGTCTTCGAAGACCGGATGCCAGTAGACGGGGATGTAGTTGACCTGGACGAGGATCTCGTTTTCCCTCATGTGGTTGTACACGCGCTTTCTCTGACCATCGCGAACCCGAATCGGATAGAAGTGCCACATGGGATCGACATCGTCCCGTTTTGCGGGTAGCACGATACCGTCGAGGTCCGATAGCGCGGCGTTGTATCGGTCGTACAAGGCCGCTCGGTGGGCTTTGAACTCCTGAAGACGGGAGAGTTGGCTCAGGCCGAGCGCGCACAGGATGTCCGGGAGTCGGTAGTTCAGGCCGAACGAGTGGACCTCCTGGTGCCATCCTCCTTCGTCCGGATTGCGTAGCCGGGAGCGATCGCGGATCATCCCCTGTCCCCGGAATAGTCTCACACGGTCGATCAGGTCAGGGTCTGTCGAGAGGAAGGCGCCGCCCTCGCCCGAGGTCATGTTCTTCGTGGGGAAGAAGGAAAACTCCGTCATGTCGGCGATCCCACCGACGGGGCGGCCGCGGTAGACAGAGCCGATCGAGTGCGCGGCATCCTCAAGCAGGAGAGCCCCAGAGCGGTGTGCGATGTCGAGGAGTTCGTCGAGATCGGCGGGATGCCCCGCGTAGTCCACCGCAGTGACGACCTTCGTTCGCTCGCTCAAGGCTGCCTCGACGGCCTTGGGGTCGATGTTCCTCGTGACTTCGTCGATGTCGGCGAACTTGATCGTCGCGCCCTCGTGGGCCGCAGTCGCCGCCGTCGCGACAAAGGTCATCGGGGTCGTCACCACCTCGTCGCCCGGTCCGATACCGGCCGCCATGTAGGCGCAGTGAAGAGCAGCGGTGCCTGATGTCGTGACCAACGCCTCGGGGATTCCCACGACCGAAGCCAGCGCGGCCTCGAAGGAGGCATGGGTCGGCCCCATCGTGAGCCAATCGCTTCGGAGAATCTCGACAACGGCGGCGATGTCGTCATCGTTGATCGACTGGTGCCCGTAAGGGATGGCCATCTACGGGAGACTTTCGATGAATTGACCTATGTCGTCCGCGGAAAGCCAGAGGTCGTTGGTGTTCGAACGGTAGGCGACGCCCTGCTCAACCGGAGTGCCTTCGGGAGGGGTGAAACCCCACTCCGCGATCGTCGGCAGCACGACGAAACGCTCATCGACGCGCAGCGTTCGCCGACTATCGTCCTCCGAGATCATTTCCTCATGCAGCTTCTCACCCGGTCGGATGCCGATCTCGAGGGTCTCGGCACCGGGGGCAATGGCATCGACGAGGTCGACGATCTTCATGCTCGGGATGCGGGGAACGTACAGTTCCCCTCCCTTCATGAGGTCGAAGGAGTCGACGACGAACTGGACGGCCTGGGGCAGGGTAATCCAGAAGCGGGTCATGCGGCGGTCGGTTACGGGCAGTGGTTTTCCTTCAGACGCGAGTTTCTGGAAGAACGGGATGACCGAGCCTCGGCTTCCCATCACGTTGCCATAGCGGACGACGCTGAATCTCGTCTCGTACCCCGAGGCGTAGTGATTCGCGGACTGGAAGAGCTTGTCCGCAGCGAGTTTCGTCGCACCGTATAGGTTGAGCGGGCTAGAGGCCTTGTCGGTCGATAGCGCGATGATCTTCTTGACCCCGGCGTCGATGCTTGCCTCGATCACATTCTGTGAACCGACGATATTCGTTTGAACGTATTCGAAGGGGTTGTACTCGGCTGTATCCACCTGCTTCAGCGCCGCGGCGTGTACGACGTGGTCGACGCCATGCATTGCCCGCTTCAGTCGATGCTGGTCGCGGATGTCCCCGATGAACCAGCGAAGCCTCGCGTCATCCTCGAATAATTGTCGAGTCTCGTACTGCTTGAGTTCGTCTCGGGAGAAGACCACGATCCGCTCGGGATTCAGGTTCTCGAGAGCATGGCCGATGAAGGCCTTGCCGAAGGAGCCCGTGCCACCGGTCACGAGGATCGATGACCCATCTAGAATCGACATTTAGGCCCTCCGTGCGCCAGGTACCTCGATCGACTATCTTCCGCAACGAGCATAGCGAAGAGTGACCAGGGTGACCGAATGGGTATCGAGCCGTCGGGTGTGGGAAAGGAGTCTCCTCCATGAGAGTTCTTCTACGGGCCGATGCGACCGTGGATCAGGGCACCGGGCACGTCATGCGATGCCTGACCCTTGGCGAAGGACTCCTCTCCCGCGGGCATGACGTCGCTCTCATGACGGGCGGATTGGCTACGGACTGGCTCGAGGACTACGTCTGCGCTAGTGGCATTCCCGTGCTCGCCTGCGCTCCGGACGAGATTGACGCGGAGGCTATCCTCGCCTATCGACCCGATTGGCTGGTCGTCGACTCCTATCGGATCCCGGCCGCTTCCATTTCTGCACTCGGAGGATCGGTCCCGGTCCTCGCCATCGTCGACGGCGACTATCGGGGCATCGAGGCGGCCTTATACCTGGACCAGAATCTCGGGGCGGAGTCGCTCCCCAGGCCGGAGAATGCCCGCGACCGTTTCCTCGGTGGAGCCGCGTACGCCCTGGTCCGCAGGGCCGTGCTCGACGCCCGGAGGCCGGAGCCTTGGCGGGCGCTCACCAGCCCTCCGACCGTGCTCACTTTCATGGGGGGCACGGATGCGACGGGGGCCAACCTCTCCGTCGCGGAGTCGCTCGCCTTCATCGATGAGGCGTATGCCCTCACGATGGTTGCGCCCGTCGACCAACACCGGTCGCTTCATCAGCTCCTCTCAGGCCACCCCGATGCACGGCTTATGGCACCTACCCCCTCGCTGCCGACGATCCTGGGAGAGGCCGATGTGATCGTCTCTGCGGCGGGCACGAGCGCGTGGGATATCTGCACCCTCGGGGTGCCGGCCGTCTTGATCTCCGTCGTAAACAATCAGCACGCCTCCCTTGGCGAGGCCATCTCGAGGGGTCTTGTGCTCGGCATCGAGCGTGCCGACCCGGTGGAGGTCGTCCGCTCGTGTGGCTCGCTGGTGGCGTCGTTGGTGAGTGACTCCGGCCTCCGTCGCGACCTCTCCCAGAAGTGCCTGGCTCTCTATGATGGCGAGGGCAGGCGCCGGGTTGTCGAGGCCATGGAGGCGCGGCGTGGCGACGGGCCCAAGGGAGGGGAGGGACGATGATTCTGGCGATCGTTCAGGCGAGGTGCAGTTCGAGTCGGCTTCCGGGGAAGGTCCTCGCCCCCGTTGCTGGTCAGCCGATGATCCTTCGTCAGGTTGAACGGCTTCGCCGGAGCCGGCTGATCGACGAGTTGGTCATCGCCACTTCGGTGGATCCCTCGGACGATGACCTGGTCGACGTCCTCACGACCGAGGGTGTAGCGGTACGCAGAGGATCCCTCGAGGACGTGGCGTCCCGGTTCGCTGTGGTCATCGAGGAGTGGGAGCCCACCACGATCGTGCGCCTCACCGCCGATTGTCCCCTCGCAGATCCGGAGGTCATCGACAGGGTCATTGGGGAGCACCTCGACACCGGGGCGGACTACACCTCGAATGTCATCGAGCGGACCTATCCGAGAGGACTCGACGTGGAATGCCTCGGCTCGGGAACCTTTGCCACCCTCATGCGCCTCCCCCTCACATTGGAGGAGCGTGAGCACGTCACGCTCGGGATCTATCACCGCCCCGAGGCCTTCGCTCTGCACTCCGTCACCCAGAGCCCGGACCGCTCGCACCTCAGATGGACGGTGGACCTCAAGGAGGACCTGGATTTCGTATGTGCGGTGTATGAGGCGCTCTACGACGACGACCCACGGTTTGGGCAAGATGAGGTGGTTGCGCTACTGGATCGACAACCGAATCTGGTGCGCCTCGACTTCTGATAGGAGGCGCTCGGGCTATGCTATTCGCGGGCGAGAGCACATCGATAACCAGACGGCTGGGGATATGTTTCGGCTCGCGTAGGGATACGGAGACCTAATGTTGCTGAAGTATTGCGTGCGTTGTTTGTTGCCGGACTCGAAGCCGGACCTCCACTTCAATGCCGAGGGTGTGTGCGCGGCCTGCCAGGCCTACGAGAACCGCGCGATGGTTGACTGGGACAAGCGTCGCAAAGATTTCATGGGGATCGTCGAGAAGTTCCGGGACAAGACCAACACGAAGTGGGATTGCATTGTCCCGGTATCGGGTGGCAAGGACAGCACCGTCCAGGTCCTCAAGATGCTTGAGCTTGGGGTGCGACCCCTCGCCGTGACGGCGACGACCTGCGACCTCAGCTCTATCGGGCTTGCGAACATCGACAACCTCAGGAATCTCGGCGTCGACCACATCGCGTTCAGCCCCAATCCCGTCGTGCGGCGCAAGCTCAACAGGATCGGTCTTGAAGAGGTCGGCGATATCTCTTGGCCGGAGCATGTGGGGATCTTCACGATCCCGGTGCGCGCGGCTGTGAGGTTTGGGGTTCCTCTCATCATCTGGGGTGAGAACAGTCAGAATGAGTACGGTGGCCCGGAGGCCGCGACGACCAGCAGAATGCTCGATCGGCGCTGGTTGGAGGAGTATGGGGGCCTTCTTGGGATGCGGGTCTCGGACCTCCAAGACTCCCGTGGGATCTCCGCCGGCGACCTTGCCCCGTATACCTACCCCAGTGCAGAGGAACTCGAGACGATCGGCGTGATGGGGGTTTTTCTCGGTCAGTTCTTTCCGTGGGACGGCCTCTCGAACGCCATCCTCGCCCAGGCCTCGGGATTCCACACTTGGGGATCCGCCATCGATGGATCCATGGTGGACTACGAGAACCTGGATAACCACCAGACGGGGATTCACGACTACTTCAAGTTCCTCAAGTTCGGATTCGGCCGGACAACGGACATCGCCAGCCTCCACGTGCGTCGCGGTCGACTCACCCGGGAGCAGGCCCTTGAGATCGTCAAGAGGCTCGATGGCAAGTTTCCATGGAACTACCTCGGAAAGCCCCTGGCCGACATCGTCGGGCCGCTCGGCCTCAGCGTCGATGAGTTCATTTCCCTTTGCGACCGGTTCACAAACAAGAGCCTCTTCATCACCAACAAGGATGGCTCGCTTAAGCGCGACGCCGAGGGAAACCTCACGAAGCTCAGCTACGACAATCCCTCTTGACGATGAAGATCGAAGTCGAGGTCGTCGACCTGAGCATCAACAACCTTGCTTCGCTCTGCCGAGGCTTCCGCGAGGCCGCGGATATCGAGCTCAGGACGATCGCGAGCGCCGATGAGTCACGGGGCGCCCAACTTATGGTGGTGCCCGGTGTTGGCGCGTATGGCGCGGCGATCGGTGAACTGAGATCCCGGGGTCTGGATCGGGTCGTGGGCGATCATGTCGAGGCGGGGAGTCCCCTGCTCGGGGTGTGCCTCGGAATGCAGCTCCTTTCTGGGTCGAGCGAAGAATCCCCGGGCGTCCCTGGACTGGGCTTCATCCCTGGAGCGGTACGGAGGCTTGTCCCGACGGGTAACGCCCGGGTTCCCAACGTCGGGTGGGGTGGGCTTGAGGCCCGGGAGCGGGCCGAGGCGTTTCCGACCCTCACCGGTACGCTCGATTTCTACTTTGTCCACTCCTACGCGTTCGTCCCTGACGATGACGCCGACGTTCTCGTCACCTCGTCGTTCGGAGGGGGACAGTTCGTCGCCGGGGTATGGAGGGACAACGTTCTCGGGCTTCAGTTCCACCCCGAGAAGAGTTCGCGTGGGGGGATCCGGGTTTTAGCAGACGTGGTGGCGTGGGCCCATGGCTAAACGCAGGGTGATTCCGACCCTTCTCACCGATGGCGTGAGCCTGGTCAAGGGTGAGCGGTTCCGGAGTTGGCGGACGGTCGGTTCCGTTGTCGCAGCCGCCCGGGTCTTTTCTATGCGGGACGTGGATGAGCTGGTCCTTCTAGATGTCAGGGCGACTCCCGAGGGGCGGTGCGTCTCGCCCGAGATGGTCGTGAGCGTGGCCGAGTGTCTCTCCGTGCCCCTCGGGGTCGGGGGAGGGGTCAATACCCTTCCCGACTTCGAGGCGACGCTTCGGGCGGGTGCCGACAAGGTGGTCATCGGCACGATTGCGATACGTGACCTCCCATTTGTCTCCGCCGCGGCGCAGAGATTCGGGTCACAGGCCGTCGTGGTTGCCGTCGACGCGGTCGACGACTCCTCGAATGCCGTCGCCATCGAGGCCGGCAGCGTTGACGTCGACATGAGCCCTATCGATCTCGCCCTCAAGGCCGTGGACGCAGGGGCGGGGGAAATCCTTCTTCAGACCGTCAGCCGAGATGGCCTCCAGGGAGGCATGAACCTTCCCCTGATCGAGAAGGTGAGTGCTTCGGTCTCGGTGCCGGTGATCGCCTCAAGTGGGGCGGGCACCTACGAGCACCTCCTCGAGGCGTTTACTGCGGGAGCCGACGCGGTGGCCGCGGGAGCCATGTTCCAGTTCACGGAGCAGACCCCCCGCGGCGCACGGAACTACCTTGCCGCCAGGGGTGTCGCCGTCAGGATCGCCGACTAGGTTTGCCGGCGTCAGGGGGACCGTCTCCGGGCCAACTCTCGACCTCGGCGAGGAAGTTCGCAACCGCGTTCGGCTTCCAGATCGACTCGATCTTCTTTGCGGAGTGCTGGGAGAAGCGAGTGGTCTCGGTGACGGTCTTCGCCCGCCAAGCCGAACTCGCGGGACTCACCTGAGTGCCGGGAGTAGGATTTGGGCGAACACTGGATTGTCGAGTCTGACGAGTTGAAGAGGGAGTCAGTCGTTGACTGCTGACGTGAGTCGCGCATACCAGCGGTGCACAGTCGCCGTGATGGATACGACCGACCCCGAGATCGAGTTCGACGAGCACGGGGTCTCATCGTACGTCCCTATGTTCGAGGAGTCGTATGCGCCGACGGTGAGGCGGGCGCAGACTGCCACGCGTGCACTGTTCCGCTTCACTGCGGGGGTCGGTGCCACACGGCGAAAGTTCGGGGTGCTCCGATGAGTGTTTCGCTCGTTGACTATGGGCTCGGGAACCTCGGTTCCGTCGTCAGCATGTTCAAGCGTGCCGGTGCGCAGACACGGATGGTCTCGATTCCTGAGGAAGTCCTCGCGAGTGACAGGGTCCTCCTCCCGGGAATCGGAGCATTCGACGAGGGGATGGCCCGCCTACGCGACCGTGCGCTGATCGAGCCATTGCGGGAGTTCGCTGCAACGGGGAAGCCATTGCTCGGTATCTGTCTGGGAATGCAGCTCCTGCTCGAGTCGAGCGAAGAGGGGGAGGCGGCTGGGCTTGGCCTGATTCCTGGCAGGAGTGTGCGGTTCAGCGAGGGCGACGGTATCCGCGTGCCCCACATGGGCTGGAATCTGCTCGAGCCGACGCGTGCCGATCCGCTCGTCGAGGGATTGCCGGAGGAGAGTCGGTTCTACTTTGTTCACAGCTATCACGTGGTGCCGAAGCGGACCGAAGATGCGCTGGCGATGACCGAGTATGGCGGGAGGTTCGTGTCGATGGTCAGGTCTGGCAGCGTCGCGGGCGCACAGTTTCATCCTGAGAAGAGTCACGCCTTTGGCCTGACAATCCTGAGGAACTTTGCGGCAGCATGAGTGTCTTCCCTCGGGTGATCCCTGTCCTCCTCGTGAGCGATGGCTATCTGGTCAAGCCCGTGCGGTTCAAGGGTGAGCAGTACATCGGCGACCCGATCAACGCGGTGCGGATCTTCAATGAGAAGCAGGTTGACGAGTTGATCATCTGCGACATCGATGCCACCGTGAAGGGCGCGGGCGTGAACTACACACTCATCGAAGAGATCGCGAGCGAAGCGTTCATGCCGGTGGGCTACGGCGGCGGCGTCGCCTCGGCTGCCGAGGCGCGGCGGATCACCGGGATCGGCATCGAGAAGGTCGTCATCGGCACCGCTGCGCTGACCCGTCCCGAGACGATCACCGAGGTGTCCGAGGAACTGGGCGCATCAAGCACGGTCGTGAGCGTCGACGCGCGTCACCGCCTGGTGGGCGGCTGGGACACTCTGGTGGCTCGGGGTCGAAAGAAGACCGGTCTGAGCCCCGCAGAAGCAGCTCGACGGGCACAGGAACTCGGCGCTGGCGAGATCATGGTGTCGTCGATTGACCGTGAGAGCACCTCCTCCGGTTATGACCTGCCCCTGATCGAGTCGGTGATCTCAGCGGTGACGGTTCCGGTCATCGCGCTCGGGGGTGCGGGCCGTTTTGAGGATTTTATTCCTGCGCTCTCCGCCGGCGCCTCAGCGGTCGCCGCCGGCAGCCTGTTCGTGCTCAACGGCAAGCATCGGGCCGTGCTCATCAGTTATCCGACCCCGATGCAGGTTCGCTCGCTTGCGGGGAACTAGGCGGCTTCATGTTGAAGACTGCGCGGGGCACTCAGGCGTTGCTCGACCTCGAGGACCGTTCTCCTGACGTGCTCTTCGAGCATGTTGGTGATTCACCGGTTCCGCTGTGGCCGCAGCTTCGAAGCGGTGTTGCGGTGGCGCTCGATGAGCTCGACTATCGAATCACACCCGTCCCGGCTCCGGAGCAGGCAAGATCAAGCGCATGGTCCCGTCTCGGGCGATCATTCCTTCCATCGCGATGGGATGCGGCGTTTGCCAGGGGCCACACTCCGCTGTGTTTTCTTTTGGGCGGCGCGACAGTGCACGGCGTTGGCGGGAGGGCACGCAATTGGCTCATCGGCGACTTCGCCGAAAGGAATGCTGAGCAGTCAAGTGTCTTGCAGTGGGCGCCACTTCCATCAAGGCTAGGACCGCCATCGTTTTCGGCGACGTGGTCGATAGACCCATTGGCCACACGATCGGCCGGGCTCGCCCGACTCTCACGCCGGGACCCGGAGTCGAGAGTGCGCGTCATCGTTGGCGAGGTGGTCCGCCAGCTCGACATGCCTCTCCGTGAGGAACAGGTCGCTGCGGTCCTGGCCGGGGCCGTGTATCACGAACGAGTTCGCCCCCACATCGATCGGGGGTTCGCTCGCGTGCTTGACCGCCTCAGCCCGTCGGTCGTCCTCATGGAGGACGCCTCCTATGGCGCATGGGCATCGATGATCTCGATAATGAAAGACCGCGGAATCGTTGTAGCGGAACCGCAACACGGTTGGATCGGGCCGACTCACGCGGCCTACAATTTCGGGTCCGCTATGTACAGCGAGCCGCTACGGAAGACCCTCCCTGACGAACTGTTGACCTTTGGCGAGTATTGGGCGCGGGGCCTCCGATACCCAATCCCCACGACGGTTGTCGGCAAGCCACACCTTGAAAATGTGGCGTCGCGTGCGCAGAAGCCCGTCGAGACCGACCCCGAGCTTCTCGTCGTCTCCAGTTCTGCCGAGCCGGATGAGATGAGCGACTTTATGCTGCGCCTGCGCGCTACGCTCGAGCGCCGATGGTCAATCGTGTTTCGTCCACACCCCGCCGAACGCGCTTCGCTTCACGCGCGTTACCCGCGGCTGCTCGGGGTGCCCGGCGTGCGGATCGACGATCGGTCGGACGTGTATGAGTCGCTTGCCGCAGCCTCCGCCGTAATTGGGGTCGCCAGCACCGTGCTATTCGAAGCACTCGAGTTCGGTTGCAGGGTGTTTGTCCGGGCAAGTCCGTTCGTCGACTACTACGTCGGCGACCTCTTTGGTCCACCGATCGAAGGCCCTGAGGGCATCGCGCGAGTGGCGCGTTCGTTGGAGAGCGGTGAGTTCAAGGCTGACGGAACCTCCGTCGCCAGATCCGAGATCTGGGCGTCAGGAGGAGTTGAACGCTTTCAAGTGTGGCTGGGCACGCACATCGCGCCTACGTGAGCGCCACGATGGACCACGATGCCGGAAGCGTGCGCCAGCCCCGGGCGTGATCCCTGGCCGAGCAGCACCAGCCCGAATTCCGCGCCCTAGGATGTGAGGGTGCAGGTATGCGAGTGGACGGTCCCGGTGCCATGACGCGGGTTCTTGTCATCACCGGCGGTGAGGTCGGCACCCGAATGGCAGGCCCGGCCATCCGGGCGACGGCCATGGCCAGGGTGCTTGCCGGGGACGGGCACGACGTCGTACTCGCGACCACATCGACGATCGACCCGGACCATTCCCATGACGCCTTTCGACTAGTCGCGCTGCGCCCGGGAGACGATGCCGCCTTCGCTGCCCTGGATCGGGAGGCGCAGCTCATCGTGTTCCAGGGTCACGCGATGGAACAGTTCCCGGCCTTGGCCACGACGGATCGCGTCGTCGTCGCCGACGTCTACGATCCGATGCACTTGGAGATGCTCGAACAGGGACGTGAGCAGCCGCGCGCGACGTGGGATCTGCTGGTGCGCTCCCGGGTGGCGCTGCTGAACCATCAGTTGTCCCGGGCGGACCTGGTGCTGTGCGCATCTCAACGGCAGCGCTCGCTCTACCTCGGCCAGCTCGTCGCCCTGGGCAGACTTTCGCCCACCATGTACGAGCATGACCCGCACCTTGAACGCCTCATCGCTGTGGCGCCGTTCGGCCTCGACGCTGTGCCGCCGCAGCGTACTCGTGCCGCCTTGCGTGGTGTGGTCGACGGCGTCGACGACGACTCCCGGATTCTGCTGTGGGGTGGGGGCATCTACAGCTGGTTCGATCCATTGGCGCTCATCCGTGCGGTCCATGCGCTCGCGGCCCGGCACCCGCGCACCAAACTCTTGTTCCTTGGCACCAAGCACCCCGGTGTGGAGCCGATGGGGATCGTGAAAGACGCCATCCAGCTCGCCGACGAACTCGGCGCCCTCGGACACTCGGTCGTGTTCAACGAGGACTGGATTCCCTACGAGCAGCGCGGCAGTTTCCTGGCGGAAGCCAACGCCGGCGTCTCGACGCATCACGCGCATGTGGAGACCGAGTTCTCGTTCCGCACCCGGATTCTGGACTACCTGTGGGCCGGATTGCCTATGGTGGTCACCGCAGGCGACACGTTCGCGGATCTGGTGGAAGCGGAGCGCCTCGGTATCGTCGTGGATGCGGGTGACCAGGAGGCACTCGAGGCGGCATTGGAGAAGGTGCTATACGACGAGGCCTTTGCTCGGGCGGCAAGAAAACGGGTCGAGGCGGTGCGCGAGAGGTTCCAGTGGGAACGCACGTTGGAGCCGCTCCGGCGCATCGCACGCGAACCGAGGCGGGCGGCCGATGTCGACGCTGCGGGCGGCCGTGATGCCCTGGCCGCGTCGGTGCGTGACCTGCTCGAACCGGCAGACCGTCCCGGGCTGAGACGCGACATACGCATGGCGTGGCATTACCTCCGGCATGGCGGCGTGCGCGAGGTCGCCCGTCGGGTCACGGCGAGGCGGACCAAGGAGTGACGACTCCGCCCTTGGATTCGTCCGCGAAGGGCACCGTGGGGGCGGCCGCTCTTGCCCGGCGTATCGTGGCGTTCGCCGGCGTCCCGTTCCTGTCGCTCCTCGCCCCGTTCATTTTCTTGCCCGTGCTGGCGCGCATGGCGGGCGCGGACGTGTGGGTTGCGATCGCGCTCGGTCAGTCGGTGGGAGGATTCGCGGCGCTGGTCGCGGGGCTGGGTTTTTCGACCCTCGCTCCGCCGATCGTCGCCGTCGCGTCCGCCCAGGAACGTCGTCGCTTGCTCGCGACGAGCCTGCACCTGCGTCTGCCGGTGTGGTTGGTCGCAGGCGCTGTTGGCGTGGTCATCTCCGCGACCCTGGCTCCGGAGGCGAACCGCGGGGAGGCGGCGGTCATGGCTGCCGCGATGAGCATCGCCGCGCTTGCTCCAACGTGGTTCTGGATTGGAGTGGGCAGGGCGCTGCCCATCCTATGGACCGAGGTGCTTCCCCGTATGGCGGCGACCCTGGCGGCCACCGGAATTCTCGTCGCCGGTGGTGGGGCGATCTGGTACCCGGTGCTCCTTGCCATAGCGATGTTCGCCGGGCCCGCCGTTGTTTACCTCCGGGTCGCGGGCTCTGAGCTGATGCGCGTCGACAAAGCGGAAGTGGCCGCGGTGCTGCGACGTCACCCGCCCGGGGCGATCGCTGAAACCGCAGCCGGCATCTACAACGCTCTGGCCGTGGCCATCGTCACCTCCGTTACCCCGGTGGCCCAGGCCGCCCGGTACGTCTCGGGAGACAAGGCCTACCGCATCGGTCAGTACTCGGTGTCCGCGCTCGGCAACGCTCTTCAGGGCTGGGTGGTCGAGGCGCGCGAGGCGGCTATCGCCAGGCGCATGCGCATCGTCATCCTGCTTCACGTCGGTTTGGGCTTGGCCGGGCTCACGGCCTTCGGAACGCTCGGCCCGTGGCTGACGAGGGTGCTGTTCGGCACGGATGTCGCGATCGACAGGATGACCGCGTTTGGATTCGGTGTGGCGATCCTGGGTATCACGCTGGGCACGGCGTTCGGCCGTATCGGGTTGATCACGATCGGAGCGCGCAAGGCGTTCATGAACTGCGTGGTTGTGGCGTCCGCCGTGGGTGCCGCGGGCCTGGTGGTCGGTGGCAGTCTGTGGGGTGCAGTCGGCGCGGCGTGGGTTTTGGGCATCACGGAGGTGTTCTCGGGGCTCGCTCAAGGCGCGGTGCTCGCGGTGCTATGGCGTAAACGAGATGGAGCGCACCCGGGCAGCGGTCACGCCGTGGAATCAGGCGCCTTACCGATGGCCCGGTAATGCACGCCCGGCCAGCGTTCGGCTGAGGACACCCGACGTCCGTCGATGAAGGCGCGAACCCCGGGAAGGTCCTCGGGGCCGATGGCACGGTACTCGGCGTGGTCGGCTTGGACAACGGCGGCATCGACGGGATCGCCCAGGTGGTATGGCGTGAACCCGAACCGTTCCAGTTCCTCGTCGGCGTACATCGGGTCGTTCACCAGCGGGAGTGACCCGCGGGCCTTGAGCGCTTCAACGGTGGCGAATACTCCCGAGAAGGCCGTCTCCTTCACTCCACCGCGATACGCGGCACCCAGCACCGCGACTTTCGCGCCGGTGAGGTCGCCATATGCGCCTTCGAGCAGGCCGATCGTGTAGTCCGGCATGGCGGCGTTGGCCGCGCGGGCGGCGGAGACGACCGTGGCTTCCGGGTCGTTCCACAGGTACAGCCGAGGGTACACGGGGATGCAGTGTCCGCCGACGGCGATGCCCGGCTGGTGGATGTGGCTGTAAGGCTGCGAGTTGCAGGCTTCGATCACCTGGTAGACGTCGATGCCGTGGTCGCCGGCGAAGCGCGCGAACTGATTTGCGAGCCCGATGTTCACGTCGCGGAACGTCGTCTCGGCGAGTTTGGCCAACTCGGCGGCTTCGGCGCTACCCAGATCCCATACGCCGTTGGACCGGGCGAGGTCGGGCCGGTCATCGAAGTCCAGCACTTCCCGATAGAACTCGACGGCACGCTTCGCCCCGCGCTCGGAAAGTCCGCCTACCAGTTTGGGGTACCTGCGCAGGTCGGCGAACACCCGGCCGGTGAAGACTCTTTCGGGAGAGAAGACCAGGTGGAAGTCTATGCCTTCCTTCAGGCTTGAGATGCGTTCGAGGAGGGGCTTCCACCGGTTGCGGGTGGTGCCGACCGGGAGCGTCGTCTCATAGGACACCAAGGTGCCGGGGGTGAGGTGCGCACCCAGGGATTCGGTGGCCGCGTCCATCCAGCCGAAGTCGGGTTCCGCGGTCACCTTGTCGACGAACAACGGCACCACGAGCACCACGGCATCGGCACCGGGCACAGCCTGGGCGTAATCACTGGTTGCACGGAGCTGACCCGCCGGCACGAGTTCACTCAGCCGCTCCTGGAGGTGGGCCTCCCCCGGGAAGGGCTCGATCCCGTCATTGATGAGGTCGACCACGGCCTGATTGACATCGACGCCGATGACGTCGTGACCTTTGCTGGCGAACTGGACGGCCAGCGGCAGACCGATCTTTCCTAGAGCGATGACGGCGATTTTCATGGCTCGATCCTACTTGCGTTGACCCAGGACCAAGGTCGTGACGGCCACCTGCTGGAGGCGCGCACTCAGGTTTCGCGAGCAGCTTGGCATGAGGCACTACGGTAGGCTCGGCCGCTAGGAGGCCGCCCGAGGGATGATGACGACTAAGACGACCGATCGGCCGATCCTGCATCGGGTCCGCTGGATTCTCGCGCCCGTGCTCGCTTTCGTCGCGCTCGGGGGGTGGGCTTTCGCCTCACCGATCGGCGCGGGTCCGGACGACGACTACCACCTCGTCAGCACCTGGTGCGCGAACGGGGGCAGCGATTACTGCGTGCAGGGTTTGCAGGAGGACACCAGGGTCCTCCCGTCGGGATTCGGGGAGATCTCCTGCTACGCGCAGTACGCGGAGCAGAGTGCCGCCTGTCAGGACTCGGTGTGGGCGACCTGGGACAAGGAGACCTACGAGACTGGGCGTGGGAACTTCTACGGCGAGTATCCACCGGTCTACTACGCGACCATGCGGTTCTTCGCAGGACCGGATCTGCAAGCCAGCGCCCTTGTGATGCGACTAGTCAACGTCTTCCTGTTCGTCGGGCTTGCGACCGCGCTCGCGGCGCTTCTACCGGCCGCACGCCGACGGACGCTGCTCTGGGGCTGGCTCGTCACGCTCGTGCCCCTCGGGATGTTCCTCATCCCGTCGAACAACCCGAGCGGATGGGCGATCACGGGCGTCGGGACCGCGTTCCTCGCGCTGCTCGGCTGGTTCGAGACGGAGGGACGGAGGCGCTGGGCGCTCGGCGCGCTCTATCTCGTCGGTGTTCTGATGGCCGCAGGGGCACGGGGGGACGCTGCGGTGTATGCCGCCGGTGCGACGGTCACCGTGCTGATCTTCACGGCGGCTCGGAACCGGGAGTGGGCGCTGAAGGCTATCCTGCCGGCGGCGGGCCTTGTCATCGCGGCAGTGCTGTTGTCGACCGCCGGACAGGCCGGCGTCGGCGTTGTGGGCTTCAGCGGCGACGGGATTGCGACGATCCCGGTGCCAGGCGACGTGACGGGCGTGGAGGCGCCGATCAGCGGTTTCGCGCTCGTGGCCTACAACATCCTCATGCTGCCGTTCCTCTGGACGGGGGTCTGGGGCTCCTGGGGCCTCGGCTGGCTGGACACCATGCTCCCAGCGATCGTCCCCTCGGCGGCGACCGCGGCGTTCGTCGCCGTCGGCTTCGCGGGGCTAGGCCAGCTCACCCGGCGGAAGGTGATCGCGACCGGGGGGGTGCTGTTCGTCCTCATCGTCCTCCCTGTGTATGTACTGTCCGTCGGTGGCGACAAGGTCGGGGCGAATCTTCAGCCGCGCTACCTGCTCCCGCTCATCGTCCTGTTAGCGTTCCTGCTGCTCACCGAGCCAGCGGACCGGAGCCTGCGCTTCACTCGGATCCAGACTTTCGTGATCCTCAGCGCCCTTGTCCTCGCGAACCTCGTCGCGTTGCAGGTCAACATCCGTCGCTACGTCACGGGGGCGGACCAGCAGGGGCTGAACCTCGACGCGGGCGCTGAGTGGTGGTGGGCCGGTTTCCCGCTCGGGCCGATGGCGGTGTGGGCGATCGGCGCCCTGGCCTATGCGGGTCTGCTTGTGATGCTCTGGCCGGAACTGCGCCGACGGGCCGATCCGGCCCCAGAGTTTGAATCTCAGGTCCCGCCGACCCCGGTCAGGGCGAACCCGCCCCGGAGGTTGATCAGGCGTCAAGCTCCCAGGTTGGAGAATTCCCGCGTCGACGCCACGCTCGCGAAGCGCGTGACCGTTTCAGTCGCCCACAGGCGTGGTCGTCGGGCGTAATGCGCCCTCGTAGAGCCGAGGCGCCTTGTTGATGGCCTCGATTGCGTGCGTGAAGTCCACGCCGACGACGTCCAGGTACCACTTGAGGTTAGGGTAGCGCGGCGCGTTCTCCTCCTCGATGATGTGCATCGCCTCGTCGCGAGTCAAGTCCCCCTCGCGCACTTGGTTGCTCCGGAACGTGTCGTGTTCCGTGAAGCCGGCGATCGTGTAATAGGCGTAGTTGTAGAAGGCCGCCGTCCCGTCGCCGATCCGCCACGTGGTCTGCGTGTCGGGTGCGTGCTCCCAGTCGTACTCGCTGTCGAGGGTGTTCTCAATGAGTTGCTCGTCCCACCGCCAGTAGTCGAAGATGTGGAAGTAGTCGGACTTGTTGGTGAAGCTCCGGTAGTACTCGCCGGAGAGCGTGTCCCAGAGCGAACGATTGAAGTAGCCGGGACTCTGCAGCATGGCACGGAACCGCAACGACTGGTATCGGAGTTGCTTCATGGCCCCATGGCTATAGACGCGTTCTTCGGCGAAGTACGGCGGCACCCCGAGGAACCCGGCCTTGAAGTGTGTGACCTCGAGCGGGTTGATGCCCCAGAGATTGAGGGTGATGCCGGTCTGCCGCTTAATGGTCTCGATGTGCCGGAAGAAGTGCTTGTCGCCTGCGGTGAGCATGCTCAGCATCCCGAGGTGGGGGGATTTCAGCCAAGCGTTGAGGTTCCGCCGGATGTAATCGCGCTTCTTGGTGATGTCCGCAGCGACGATGATGTTCTCCACACCGAGCTCCGAGGACATGCGGCTGATGTTCCTGCGGCCGAGGTCGGTGACCATGCCCCAGTCGTAGGTGTAGGTGATCGGGCGAAGCCCTAGCTCGTGCACGATGAGGTGCAGGCCGTAGGAGCTGTCGCGTCCGCCCGAGAAGGGCACGATCACCTCGTCGCCGTCCTTCCGCCGGAAGGGTTCGATGAGGGCGAACAACTCTTCCTTCGGCCTCGGGTGATTCCTCAGCTTGTAGTTGTGGCAGTAGTTGCACACGCCTTCCCCGTCGAAGGAGATGAAGGGCATGGTCTCAGGGAGGATGCACTTGGTGCACCGGCGAAGGGTCGGCTGCGGGTACTGGAGGAGACGCTCTTCCTCCGCCGAGAAGCCCAGGCCCGGCACGAGGTCGATGGAGCGGTTCGCCCATTCGGTGATGCCGATCCGCTCCTCCTGCGGGGGAACGTCGAGGATCACGGCTTCCCCGCGGACTTGGCGGATGTTCTCGGCGTCGATCTGCTCGAGCGGGTAGCGCTCGGAGGAAAACACGACCCCCTGGGCCTTGTCGCCGACGTAGAGGCTGCCGTTGTTGGAGAAGAGCAAGAGCTTGCCAAGCCGCGGGATCAGCACGGCGCACGCAACGACCCCCTCGGTAAGACTGAGGACGCGCTCGGCCGCTGTCTCGACGGTTCCGCCCTCATCGAGGTGCGAGGCGATGATCGCCGGGATGACCTCGGTATCGATCTCGAGCTCCGGGGTCTTGCCGAGCAGTTGCCAGACCGCCTCCTCATTCACGACGATGCCGTTGTGCAGCACAATGATCTGCTCTCGCATCACGGGCTGATTGTCCCCGGTGCCGTTGGTCACGAGACGGCTGTGTCCGAAGAAGAGGTGTCCTAGCGGGGGGATGCGCTTGAGGAGCCGGTCGATGGGGAAGTCCGCACGGTAGGCGTGGTAGGCGTCCGTGCCGCGGATGACCATGCCGCTCGAGTCTCGGCCCCGCTGCTGCGCGTGCTTCACGAGGATCTTGGCCGACGTGGAGTCGAGGTCATCCGGGCCGACGAAGCCAAAGATTCCGCACACGCGTTGTTGTCCGATCTCAAGGAGGGCCTGTCGTAAGACCTTACAACGCGGGCCCACAGATCGTTCAATTGTGCCATGCGGACTAGGCTCAGGCCGGTGAGCCGGATGGGGGGTCTGGCCTCAGTCCCGGAGCCGGGTTGGCGGCCGCCGATCCTCAGACGGTCGCCTTGCCGATGATCGCGAGGCTCTCGTCGACCACTCGCTCCGCGATCGCCTTCAGCGAGTACTGACCTGCCGACCACTGTGCCAGCTCGGTGCGGTCGGGGGGTTGCAGGGGTGCCGCCGCTGCCGCATTCATCGCCGCCGCCGTCGCGTAGACGTCGTAGTCGACGGCCACGCCGGCCTGGGGATGACCCGAGTCCCTCAGAAACTCTACGGTGGGCCCAATGCCGACGAAGATCACCGGGCATCCGGAGGCGAGCGAGGAGTAGGCCTTGGTGGCGAGGGCGTATTCGTTCGCCGGGACGGGCGCCAGGCTGGCGACTGAGGCGGTGGCTCCCGCGAGGATCGGCGAGAGCGCTGCAGGCGGGATCGGGGCGTGGAACTCGACCTGCCCCGCGATTCCCAGCTCGTGCGCCCGAGCCTGCAACATCTCACGTTCTTCGCCGTTGCCGTAGTACACGAGACGGGCACCGGGATGCTGCTGCACGACCTCGTGGAGGGCGTCGACGAAGATCCCCGCGCCATGCCATTCGGAGTACGTGCCGGCGTAGACGAATACCGGCGGCTCGGGCGGCGATTGGCCTTCGTAGCGGAAGTCCTTGGTGTCGGCCCCGAAGCCGATCGGTAAGGCGGGCGTCGTGATCCCGACCGCGCGGAAGCGGTCGATCAACGGCTGGTGCGCGGCGAAGAGCATCTTCGCGCCTCGTAGGCCCCATGCCTCGACGCGCCGCAGGGTGCCCAGGATGACGGTGGAACTCGTCACCAGTTCGGCAGCCTCGGACCAGTAGTCAGCGGCTCGCACCACGTACGGGGTCCGACGAAGACCCGCGATGACGCGGACCACCGCCACGGTCGTCGGCGGCGGCTCGACGATGTAGAGATCGGCTCGCCGGGAGAACAGGAGCTGGAAGGCGAGGGGAATGTCGAAGCTCAGATAGCTGAGGTACCCGCGGACGTACTGTTGGCGGTCGCGCTTGACCCGCGCCCTGCGGACGTCGATGCCCGGCGGGTCATCGATAACGGCGCCGCGCGGCGGTCTCGCGGTCAGGATTGTGACATCGCATCCGCGGTCTCGGAACTCCTCTGCCCAGGTCCGGAGGATTCCCGACGCGGCTGAGATCTCCGGGGCGAAGACCCGACTGGCGATCACTACCCTCATCTGTCACCAGCGAGGAGTCGCGCGACCAGTGCATGCTGCGTCGCACGGTCTGAATCGCTGGAGAGCGACCGTGCGGCCCGATCTGCTGCCCCCTTGTAATGGTTTACGTCTTCGACGGTGAGATCTCGGAGTGCATCGACCAGCGCGTCCGCGCTCGTGCCCGCAGTGATCAGGCCCAGGCCGTACTCCCCGATGTGGGCATCGATCTCGGGGGCCGGAGAAAACACCAGTCCGAGGCGGGCCTGCACGAAGTCGAAGAACTTGTTCGGCAGGTGATACAGCTTGCTCAGCGTTTTGAGCGGGAAGAGGAACACGCCCAGGTCGTACTGGTTGAGCACGCGGGGCAGCGTCTCGGGCGGCACCGGAGGGTGCACGGTGACCCTCGGTGTCGAGGCGGCCTTCTTGCGGATGACATCGAGGTGCCCGCCGGGGACCTTGAGCAGATACAGGTCCAACGTGAAGCGGTCTCCGAGCCGGTCGACCGCGTCGATGAGTTCCAGGATGTTGCGCTGCGGGTCGGCGGTGCCGCTGTGGACCAGACGGATTGCGTGCGGGTCGACGGGCGTCGGCGCGAGATCCTGGAAGTCGGCGGCGTTTCGGACGATCTCGGTAGCGACCCCATACCGGTCGCGGTAGAGCCCGGCGAGGCCCGAACTGACACTCGTCACAGCGGCGGCCCGAGGCAGGTACTTCTTGCAGAGGGCCTCAAAGTAGGGTCCAACGAGCAATCGCCAACTCAGGATCGCCGCCCGCTCCTCGGCGGCCCACTCGTGCATATCTGCCAGCACCGGTGCTCCGCCAGCCGCCGCGAAGGCCAGGGGCAGCGCACGAGCATCGTTGGCCACGACCAGGTCGTATGATCCGGATTCGACCACTTGCCGCCGTACCGCTTTCTCGCCGGGGGCAGTGAGCTCGACGGCGCCGTGGAGATGAAGCGCCAATCTGGCCACGCCGAGCGGGGTCTGTGGTAGGGACGCGGCGCGCTCCGGGACTTCGATGTGTCGCGCGACGCCGTTCGGGGTCGGTCCGTACCCTACGGTCGTCATCTCGCCGTGCTGTCGTAGCACCTCGAGCTGACGCAGCACCCGGGAGTCGGCGTGGATCGGGGAGAAGGAGACGCAGAGGATTTGTTTGGGCTGCACGGGGGATTTCTTCAATGAACGCTCCTCCGGGAGTTGTCCATGCATGATGACGAGTCTACGGTGGCGCGATCGGCTGTTTTCCCGGGCCGCCGGTTGGTGCTCTCCGTGCCTCACCGGTCGAACCCAGGCGGCTCGCCTAGACTGAGTGCGCGAGAACCCAGAGAGGCAGGGACGGATGTCGACGCAAGCCCGGCAGTATCAGCGGTGCACACGTACCATCATGGACACGACTGACCCTGATATCTGGTTCGATGAGAACGGCGTCTCTTCGCATGCCATCGAGTTCGATAAGGTGTTCGCCCCGGATCTGCTCGCTGCACAGCGTGGCGAGCGCCTCGGCGAACTCGAGCAGCTCGTCGAAAAGATCAAGACGGCCGGCCGAGGCAAGCCCTACGACTGCGTGATCGGTGTATCCGGCGGGGTGGACAGCACGTACCTGACGCTGCAGGCGGTCCGACTCGGACTGCGCCCGCTCGCCGTGCACTTCGATAGCGGCTGGAATTCCGAGCTCGCGGCTGGCAACATCCACAGTCTCGTCACGACGCTCGGCCTCGACCTCTACACCCATGTCATCGACTGGCGTGAAATGAAGGACCTCCAGCTCTCCTACTTCAAGGCGTCGCTCGCCAACTGCGACGTCCCGACCGATCACGCCTTCGGCTGGGTCGCGTATCAACAGGCGCGGAAGTACGGGATCAAGTACATCCTGTCCGGCGCGAACTACGCGACCGAGTCGATTCTCCCGGAGTCCTGGGGCTACAACGCGGCCGACGCGCGGCAACTGAAAGCGGTGCAGGCGAGGTTCGGGACGGTGAAACTCAAGACTTACCCGGCGATGGGCATGTACAAGCGGTACATCTGGTATCCGTTCGCGCTAGGAATCAAGACCATCCGGCCGCTCAACTACATGCCTTACGTCTACAAGGATGCGAAGCAGGACATCACCGACAATGTGGGCTGGCGCGACTATGGCGGCAAGCATTACGAGTCCGTCTTCACCCGGTACTTCCAGGGGTACTACCTGCCGCACAAGTTCGGATACGACAAGCGGCTCGCGCATTACTCTTCGTTGGTCCTCTCCGGTCAGGTGACCCGCGACGAGGCGCTTTCGCAAATGGAGTCAACGAATTATCCGGAGAAGCTACGGAAGCAGGACCACGAGTTCATCGCGAAGAAACTCGGCGTTACCGTCGAGGAGTTCGAGGCGCTCTGCGAGCGCTCGCCGGTCGACTACACCGCCTACCCGAACTCCAACGCCTTCTGGGCGCTAGTCAAGCGACTCGATGTCCGGGTCGGTCGACTGGCCCAGCGGGTCGGGTTTCGTAGATGATCGTCTCCCACGTCACCTTCGGTTTCGGGAGCCTCGGCTCCGTCGTGAACATGCCCCGAACCTTGGGGGAGGCGGCGCGATGACGGATGCTCGGGCTCGGATTCTCGTGCTGACGTATACACCGTTTGCGCAGGAGCCGCGGGCGCTGAAGCAGATCCGGTATCTGAGGGACGCGCATGAGGTGACGACGGCCGGGTTCGGGCTGGCGCCGTTCGCGGATGTGCCGCATGTCGAGATACCGGCGATGCGGCCGCAGCGCTGGGCGCTGTTCGGCCGGTTGCTGAGCCTCGGTCTGCTCGTGCTGCACTGGTATCGCCCGCTTACTGGGATCAATGCCCTGGATCGGACGACCGCCCGGCTGCTTGGTGGTGGCGGTTGGGACATCGTGATCACGCACGACCTGAAGGCGCTTGAGATCGCCTTCGAGCTCGGCCCGAAGCATGGCGTCGTTCTCGACCTGCACGAGTACGCCCCGCGGCAGGAAGAACACTCGTTCCTCTGGCGGCTGCTGATCGCCCCGTACTTCCGGTGGATGTGCCGTAGGAAGGTGCCGCAGGCAGCCGCGGTCGTCACGGTGAGCCAGGGCATCGCGGACGAGTACCGGCGCGAGTTCGGATTCGATTCGACCCTCGTCGTCAACGCGACTCCATACCAGGCGTTGGAGGCTGGCCCGGTGGGCACTCCGCTGCGCCTGGTGCACAGCGGGGGGGTCGCGGTACAGCGCCGCTTGGACATCATGATCCAGGGCGTACGCGAGTCCTCGGCGGACGTCACGCTCGATCTCTACCTGGTTGAGGGGGAGTCGGGGCTGATGGCGCAACTGAGGTCGCTAGCCGCAGACGACCCCCGGATCCGATTCCAGGAGCCGGTACCCTATCGAGACCTCATCCGGACGCTGAACGGCTACGACCTCGGGCTGAGCATCTTCCCGCCGACGACGTTCAATCTCGCGTGGTGCCTGCCGAACAAGTTCTTCGATTTCGTGCAGGCGCGGCTCGGAGTGATCGTGGGGCCGTCGCCGGAGATGGTGCGGTTCGTCGAGGAGTACGGTATCGGCCTGGTGCTGCCGGATTTCGAACCGTCCTCGCTGGCAGCGGCGCTTGAGTCGCTGACCGCGGAGCGGGTCGCCGCCTGGAAGGCGGCCTCGGCTGCGCACGCGGCTGCGCTGTCGAGCGAGTCGCAGGCCGGCATCTGGGAGGAGCTCATCACCCGGGTGCTCTCTGGCGGTCCGGTGACGAGGTGAACATGCTGCTCGTCACGGGCGATTGCCATGCAGCGTCCGGGGTTGGCCCGTACTCCACGGTCGTCACCTCGCCGTGTTGTCGCAGCACCTCGAACTGACGCAGCACCCGGGAGTTGTCGACGCATGCCGACCACTCTACGGTGGCGCGATGGGCTTTCCTCGGGAGGGCGCAGGTAGGTGCCGAGTACGGCCTCGGGGCGGTCGCTGAAGACTTCGATGCCGCGTCGTTGCGACACGTCTTGTGGACTATTCTCGTTCTAGCGTCGTCCATGCGGCGCTTGTTTGTGCGCGATGGTGACGGGATAGGTAGTGACTGAATCGGCGGGACGCCCACGGATCCTTATCCTCGTCTACTCACACCTTGCAATGGATGCGCGGGTGCTGCGCCAGGTGCGCTGGCTCAGTCAGCACTATAAGGTCACATCTGCGGCGTTCGGGCGGTCTCCGGTGGAGGGTGTGGAGCACATCGAGTTGGAGGACCTTCCGCCCTACCGACCGGGAGTCCTCTTCCGCTTCGCCTACATTGCCCGATTTCTCCTTCGGATGTTCCCCTCGGTGTCGCGAAGCAACTTCAGAGACCGAGCAGTGCTCGGGCGTCTCAGCGGCCGCTCTTGGGACGTGGTCGTCGCCAATGATGTGGAGACGCTCCCGCTCGCATTTCGACTGAAGCCCCGTTGCGGAGTCCTTGCAGATGTGCACGAGTACGCCACGCGTCAGAGCGAGCACTCACGTTCGTGGCGATGGACGGTGTCTCCATACATGCGGTGGTTGGTGAAGAGATGGCTCAGTCGTGCCGCGGCTGTCACAACCGTCAGCAAGGGGCTCGCAGACGCCTATCTCGCGGAGTTCGGTATTTCTGTTCAGGTCGTCACCAATGCCGCAGCGATGCGTGACTTGCGGCCTCGTCCGGTTCGCACTCCGATTCGCCTGGTCCACAGCGGCATCGCCGCTTCACAGCGAAGACTGGAGATCATGATCGATGCCGTGCGGATGAGCAACCTCGGTGCGACTCTCGACTTCTTCCTTATCGAGGATGAATCGCCCTGTCTCAGAAGCCTGCGCGAACGTGCTGCTCCTGAGCCACGGATACGATTTCATCCCCCGGTGAGATTGGAAGTTCTTGCGACGACACTCAATGAATACGACGTCGGGCTCAGCGTCTTCCCTCCGACGACCTTCAACCTGGCCTGGTGTCTACCGAACAAGTTTTTCGATTTCGTACAGGCTCGGCTGGGGATCATCATCGGACCCTCGCCAGAGATGGTGCGGGTGGTCACCGAATATGGCCTTGGCGCGATTACGGAGGATTTCTCGGCGGGAGCCCTCGCCAAGGTGCTCGACACATTGACGCCGGAGCTCGTCGCGGAATGGAAGCAGGCAGCGGATCGGGCGGCGAAGCCGCTCTCCGGGGAGATACAACTCGGCGTCTTCGAGAGGATCGTGGGCGAGGTACTGGCTGGATCGAAGGGGCACAAGCGTTGACGGAGCCACGCCCAAAGATCCGCGTCCTCGCGTAGACGCCGTTCACCCGCGAGCGGCATCTATCAGCCGATCACGCTGTCGGTCCCCCCTTCGAGCAACGCAAAGCACGTCTGGTCCGAGTGAATCCGGACCCGGCGTAAACAGGCAGAATGGTCATACCACAAGTGATCGAACGAGAGGACACGCAGAAATGCCGGTTCTGAGTACGCATCCCTACCAGCGCTGCACCATCACGGTTATGGACACGACTGATCCGGAGATCGAGTTCGATGATCAAGGGGTGTCGTCGTACGTCCGCTACTTCAACGAGGTCATCGCGCCGGTGCTCGTGTCCGCGCAGGCGGGGGAGCGTATTTCGGAGCTCGATGCCTTGGTCGAGCGGATCAAGGCCGATGGACGGGGTAAGCCTTACGACTGCATCATCGGGATCTCTGGTGGGGTCGACAGCACCTATCTCACCGTGCAGGCGGTACGGCTCGGCCTTCGGCCGCTGTGCGTGCACTTCGACAGCGGGTGGAACTCCGAACTCGCCGTCGACAACATCCATAACCTCGTGACAACGCTCGACCTCGACCTGTATACCCAGGTCGTCGACTGGCGCGAGATGCGTGACCTGCAGCTCGCCTATCTGAAGTCGGGCATCGCGAACGCGGACACCCCGACCGACCACGCGTTCGGCTATATCGCCTTTCATCAGGCGCAGAAGTACGGGATCAAGCACATCCTTTCGGGATCCAACTTTGTGAGCGAGTCGATCCTTCCGGTGTCGTGGGGGTACACGTCTGACGACGCGAAGCTCCTCAAGGCGATTCATCGCCGGTTCGGCAAGGTGAGCCTTAGGACCTACCCGGCCATGGGTTCGTTCACGCGCACGCTTTGGTATCCGTTCGCGCGTGGCATCAACACCCACCCCCTGCTGAACTACCTCCCGTACCACTACGCCGAGGCGAAGGCCACGATCACGCGCGAGGCCGGCTGGCGCGACTACGGCGGCAAACACTACGAGTCCGTCTTCACGCGCTGGTTCCAGGGCTACTACCTCCCGATGCGCTTCGGCTTCGACAAGCGAATCGCGCACTACTCGTCGCTCATCCTTGCGGGCGAGATGTCGCGCGACGAGGCGCTGGCGCTCCTCGAGACGCCGAATTATCCCGAAGAGCTGCGCAAGCAGGACCACGAGTTCATGGCGAAGAAGCTCGGTATCTCGACTACCGAGCTCGACGAGATCGTCGCGAGTTCGCCCAAGCACTACACCGACTACCCGAACAGCGAGGCGTCCGTGCGGCGTTTGTTCGGGTTCACGGCGTGGGTCGGCGGCGTTCTACGGAAGCTCCGGCTACTGCGGTGACGGTCGACACGTCTGGAGTCACCCGGTGAAGCAGGTCCTGTCCCTTTATCGAGAGGTCGTGGCGGCGCTCCCAGTCGGCGGTCGGCGGTTCCTGTGGACGTACTCCTGGCTCCTGGCCTCGCTCGCGATCTTCGATATCGCGGCTCTCGCGCTCCTGGCTCTCGTGCTCGGCCCGGTCTCGGTCGGCTCGCCCGTCGTGCTCCCTCTCGTGGGCGAGCTGGACACCACTGGATTGGTCTGGGTGATTCTTGTGATCTGCGCGATCCTGATCGCCAAGAGCGCGTTCGCCCTGCTCGTGACGTGGTGGGCGACCCGCCGGATCCCGCGCTACGAGGTCGCGATCGGAGACCGACTTCTGCGTGCCTACCTCGCGGCGCCGTGGCGTGACCGTCTCCGCAAGAACTCGATAGACATCATGAGGTTCTCTGATAGCGGCGTCGATGCCATGGTCAACTCCTTCCTCATGCCGGGCGCGACGCTCCTCGGTGAGGCGGTGACCCTCGTCGCGGTAATCGCCACGCTGGCGGTCGTTCAGCCGCTGTACGCGATCACGACCCTGCTCTACCTTCTGGTTCTCGGCGCGGTGCTCTTCTTCTGGATCGCACGGCGTGCTCGGGTCGCCGGTGAGGTGAACGTCACCTACTCGATGCGCACCGCCCGCCTCGTCCTCGAGATCATCGCGGCGATGAAGGAGGTGACCCTCCGCAACAAGGAGGCAGAGGTCGCCGATGTCGTCGTGCAGACCCGTACCGCGAGTTCGCGAGCGCGGGCGAACATGAGCTTCCTCGGCGAACTGCCTCGGTACGCGCTGGAAACGGGGTTCGTGGGAGGGTTCGTCATCATCGGCGGGGTGGGGTTCCTGCTCGGTGGCATCGAGCAGGCTGTCGCAGCGGTCGGCCTCTTCGCCCTGTCCGGATTCCGGGTGGCGCCGTCGGTCATCCGATTCCAGTCTGTTCTCTCGCAAATGATCGCTGCGTCGGAGTACCCGCGGCAGGTCCTCGTTGAACTCGCCGACGTCGAACGAGGCACGGCCGAAGTCAGCCACGGGTGGAAGGAGGTCCCGCCGTCGCCGGGCCGGATTCTCTTCGAGAACGTCACGTTCCGCTATTCCCCGGATGCGCCGCCAGCCGTCCGGGAGGTGACGCTCGAGATCCCGTTCGGTTCGACTGTCGCGTTCGTCGGCGCCTCCGGGTCGGGGAAGTCGACGATGATTGATCTTCTGCTCAGTCTGCTTGAGCCGACCTCGGGCAACGTCAAAGTCGACGACACCCCGCTGACCGAGTTGCGCACCTCGTGGCGATCGCGGGTCGGGTACGTGCCTCAGGAGGTGGCGCTCTTCGACGCGACGATCGCGCAGAACGTGGCGCTCACCTGGGGTGACGACTACGACCCGGCCCGAGCGCAGCGTGCACTCGAGCGAGCGCAGCTCTGGGATATTGTATCGGCGAGACCCGGGGGAATCGAGGCGCGAGTTGGTGAACGAGGCTTGGCGTTGTCGGGCGGCCAACGGCAGAGACTCGGGATCGCGCGAGCTCTCTACGCGGATCCGCTCGTGCTCGTCATGGACGAGGCGACCAGTGCGCTTGATACGCAGACCGAGGCCCAGGTGACGGCAGCCATCGGTTCTATCGATGCGGACGTGACGAAGGTCATTATCGCGCATCGCCTGGCGACCATCCAGCATTCGGGTAGCATCTTCTTCATGCGCGATGGCGAACTCGTGGGTCATGGAACGTTCGCCGAACTCGTCGAGCGGTTCCCCGACTTCGCCCGGCAGGCGCAGCTGGCTGGGCTCGCGTGATCTCAGGTGGAGGTGTCGGGTGAGGTCTGTGCTTGCCCTGTATCGCGAGGTGCTTGCGGCCTTTCCGGCCAGCGGCCGCAGGTTCCTGGAGATCTACTCATGTCTCCTCGCCTCGCTTGCGCTCTTCGACGCCGCGGCACTCGGCCTGTTCGCCGTAGTCATCGGACCCCTCGCTTCGGGAGGCACGGTCGTACTGCCTGTGGTCGGCGAGCTCGACTCGATGGGCGTCATCTGGGCGATCCTGCTCATTTGCGGACTCATGGTCACCAAGGGAGTGCTCGCCACGCTCGTCATGTGGTGGGCGTCGCGACGCGTTCCGCGCTATGAGGTTGCGATCGGAGACCGTCTTTTCCGCAATTTCATCTCCGCGCCCTGGCGGGATCGCTTGCGCAAGAACTCGACCGAGATCATGCGGATCACCGACAGCGGTGTCAGCGTCACTGTCAGTGCTTTCGCGCTTCCGGGCGCGACGCTCGTGGGCGAGTTCGTCAGCCTCGTCGCGGTCCTTGCGACGCTTGCCGTGGTCAAGCCGATCCTGGCCTTGACCACGCTGGTCTATCTGTTGCTGATCGCCGCCGTACTGTTTTTCTGGATCGCTCGACACGCCCGCAAAGCCGGCGAAGTGAACGTACAAAACACCCTCCGCACCGCCCGCCTGGTGATGGAGATCATCGCGGCGATGAAGGAGGTCACGCTCCGGAACAAGGAGTCCGAAGTCGCCGACGTGGTCGAGGAGACCCGTATTCGGAGCGCCCGGGCGCGGGGGAACATCTACTTCCTTGGTCAGGTCCCGAGGTACGCCCTCGAGGCAGGGTTGGTCGGAGGCTTCCTCGTCGTAGGCGGGGTGGGAATGTGGCTCGGTGGACTCGAACAGGCCATCACGGCTGTCGCGCTCTTCGCGCTGGCGGGTTTCCGGGTGGCTCCGTCAATGATCCGCTTCCAGTCGGTTCTGTCGAAGATGATTTCTGTGCAGCAGTACGTGCGGCTCGTGCTGGACGAGATTGCGGACGCGGAGCGGGGCACGACCGAGGTCGCGCAGCGGGCGTCAGCACCGTTGCCTGAGGCGCCTCAGAAGATCTCGCTCAGCAATGTCACTTTCCGATATGAGCCCGATGCGATGCCTGCGGTGAAGGACGTCTCGCTCGAGATTCCGATGGGCTCGTCGGTGGCTTTTGTCGGTGCTTCCGGATCGGGTAAGTCGACCATGATTGATCTGCTGCTGGGCCTGCTTGAACCTGCGGAGGGCACCATTGCAGTCGATGGAGTTCCGCTGAATGAGCAACGAGCCGCCTGGCGTTCTCGCGTGGGCTACGTGCCGCAGGAAGCCGCGATCTTTGATGCGACGATCGCGCAGAACGTGGCCCTCACCTGGGGAGACGGCTACGACGCAGATCGAGTACGTCGCTCGCTGGAACAGGCGCAGATCTGGGATCTCGTCGCGGGGCGCGAGGGCGGCATCGAGGCACGAGTGGGCGAGCGCGGCCTAGCGTTGTCGGGTGGTGAACGGCAGCGGCTGGGGATTGCTCGGGCACTCTATTCCGACCCTCTCGTTCTGGTCATGGATGAGGCGACCAGCGCGCTCGACACGCAGACCGAGTCTCAGGTGACCGACGCGATCGCTTCCATTGGTAGCGGCGTCACGAAGATTGTCGTGGCGCATCGCCTGGCAACCATCATGCATTCGGATTGCATCTTCTTCATGCGTGACGGAGAGGTCGTCGGTAGCGGTTCGTTCGAGGAGCTCGCCCGTCGCATCCCGGACTTCGCCCGCCAGGCCGAACTCGCGGGACTCACCTGAGTGCCGGGAGGAGGATTTAGGCGAATACCGGATTGTCGAGTTTGACGAGTTGAAGAGGCAGCCAGTCGTTGACCGCTGACGTGAGTCGCGCGTACCGGCGGTGCACGGTCACCGTGATGGATATGACCGACCCCGAGATCCAGTTCGACTAGCACGGGGTCTCGTCGTACGTCCCTATGTTCGAGGAGAAGTCTGCACCGACGGCGAGGCGGGCGCAGGCTGGCGAGCGTTTAGGGGAGCACAAGAACTCGGCGCTGGCGAGCGTCCCAGCGCTCGGCGCCAGCGCCTCGGCCGTCGTCGCCGGCAGCATGTTCGTGCTCAACGGCAAGCATCGCGCCGTGCTCATCAGCTACCCGACCCGGCCAGCCGGCTCCGCGAGGTACTCGTCGTGTCGAACGTCGCCGCAGCAGACGTGACGATGCAGTTTGTCCGCAGTTTGCAGCGGGCGCTCCCCGAGGGCTGGCCGGTACGCTTCCGCCCTCATCCGTCGGAACGGGCCGTGTTCGCCACTCGATATCCGGGCTTCTTCGAGACTCCGGGGATCGTTCTCGACGAACGACCCGATGTCTACGACTCGTTGGCTGACTGCCAGGTGGTGGTCGGTGTCGCCAGCACCGTGTTGTTTGAGGCCGCCGCCCTTGGCTGCCGGGTCTTCGTTCGTGATAGCCCCTACGTGCCCTACGTCGTCGGGGAACTTTTCGGCGAGCCGCTCAGCGGTGAGGCGGGGATCGATCGCGTCGTGCGCGCCGATAGGGATGGCTCGTCAACGCGCGAGGGTCTACCGAAGGTCGATGTAACCAGGCTCTGGCGACAAAATGCCGTCGCGAACTTCGAGCAGTGGTTTGAACACGCACTCCGCAACGCCCTCTACGCACTTCCTCAGTGGCACAACGCGTAGCACACGCGCCGGGTTGCAGGTCGAGATTTCGTCGACGGCAACGTAGCCTGAAGGGGTGTCTATACGAATGATCGCGCCGCGCGCGCAGAGAGACGGCGTTCCACGCCGCGTGGTACTTGGCGCGGCCATCGCGACGGTGGTCGTGTTGGCGGGTGGACTCCTAGCCCCTATCTCACCCGGCATCGCGGCGCCAGCGCCGTCCAGCGCAATGGCACTCAACGCCGCGGACTTCAACCCTGGCCTCATCATCAGCGACGAAGTCTTCTTCAACTACAAGTCCATGACCGTGGAGCAGATTCAGGCCTTCCTCGACGCGAAGGGGCCGACCACCTGTACCAACTGCCTGCGCGAGTACAGGGCGAACACCTATGCGCACTCCGCCAATCCTCAGAGGTGCGTGAACGCCATCCAGGCGAAAACGAACGTCTCGGCCGCCCAGATGATCTACGACGTGGCACAGGCCTGCGAGATCAACCCCCAAGTGCTGCTCGTGACGCTCCAGAAGGAGACGAGCCTCGTCACGATGTCAGCCCCCGGGGACTGGCGGTACCAGCGGGCCATGGGGTACGCATGCCCCGACGGCGCGCCCTGCGATACTGCCTACTACGGACTGTTCATCCAGTTGTATTCGGCCGCGAGCCAGCTGAACTACTACAGCACCCCGGGGAGCATCTTCACCTGGTATCCAATTGGCAGGGTCACCGCCGTCCGTTACCACCCCAACTCCGCATGCGGATCCAAGGCGGTTCTCATCCAGAACCGGGCCACGGCTGCGTTGTACTACTACACCCCCTACCAGCCGAACACGGCAGCCCTTGCCAACCTCTACGGCACGGGTGACTCATGCAGTTCGTACGGCAATCGCAACTTCTGGCGCCTCTTCAACGACTGGTTTGGCAGTACCACCGGCAACGGCGAGGGGCCGGGCGCGGTCGCGATCAGCGCGGCTTGGGAGGCTAATGGCGGCATGAACGGGCCGTGGGGCAACCGTCTTCAGTACTCTGATTGCCGCCAGGGTTGGGAATGCGGCCACGTTTTCGAGTAC
>Ga0315543_1000089_pt1 | contig 109358 bp, 83 predicted proteins | sample SalMarSW160210MG_2_FD_203098 | JGI IMG/M metagenome (GOLD analysis project Ga0315543, IMG submission 203098) | Salt marsh sediment microbial communities from the Plum Island Ecosystem LTER, Massachusetts, United States - Salt Marsh Sediment SW1601-210 ...
CTCTTTGTTCCATAACACAGGTCTCAGTCCAAGGCATAATTGACCTCCTTTCGGAGGCAATTATAAACTAACAACTGTTACCCATGTCCTTAGCATAATCTGTAACCCATCTTACCGGTTTGTACCAGGAAAGAAACCCCCTGCAGTGCAGGGGGCTAAACGATATTGAGATTCATCGACGGATTCGGCTGTGCTCGGGATGACAAAAAAAAATTCTTATCTAACCACGAGAACGCCACCAACCGTAATTAAAATACTTCCAATAATTACGCTTGAGATACTTGCAATGTTACTTATTTCACGTAAAAAGATGATTCCAAGAAGAACAGCGACCAGGGTATTGCAGTTGTATATCGGCACAAGTCTCGAGACATCAGCACCGGCCTTTAAGGCTAATAAAGAAAAAACCATGCCTAAAGCCCATAAAACTCCAGAGGAAATACCCGCTAATATTGACTGATGGTTTAAATTCGATTTGCCATCTTTAGCGAATAAATAATAAACTGCAAAAACTAGACCGATGCCTACGTAAATTAAAACAGCAGCCCATTTCGGAGGAAGTCCGAAATACTGGTCAGATGTTGCAACTTTGGCAACAACTATATACCCACCCCATGAGAGCATTGCAAACAACGAATATAGCAGCCATGGTTTCATTTGAAACTCCTTTTATTCAAAAGTATTTTATTTTTTAATTCAGTAAGTTATTCTGTTTTAGTGAAAAGACGGAGACGGTCGCGATTTTTTCATTGGTTGGTATTATCTGCAACCGCAGGCCGACGGTAAAGTAAAAAACCCAACCCTGCCATAGTGATGACAGGATAATTTCATATTTAAGGTTTCAGATTTGAGAGAAGAAAATCCTGCAATAAATCAAACAAAAGAGACCCCCTGCAATGCAGGGGGCTAAACGACCCACGGCAGTACCGTGGACTAAACTTTTCAAAAAACGCTGCCGGAGGCTGCGATAGATTCGTATCTCGTCGTTCGTATGTCGTATCCTTCGATTTCACTCAGGACAGGTTTTGTATCTCACCAGTAGATTGGTATAATATTTAGGATAGAATATGGTCGTTTTTTGCTTGTAAGTCGTTGGCAAAATAAGGTATAATAATATTTTATAAAACAGGTCCGGCTGACCATTCGCTGGCCTTCCAGAAAGAGTCAAACCTATTAAAGGAGGAGAGATTATGCAGTCATCCACTACGTTCAAATTGGCCGGTATAATTTTATTGGCAGTTATCTTTAGTTCGGCCGGTTTTGCCGGCGAAGCGTGTATTCTGCCCGATAACGGGTCGGGTACGGCAACGCTGCCGCCATTGGGATGTGAATATAGTACGCCGAACGAACCTTTCATGATTATCAACGGCCTGCCCGGCGGTACGACAATCGAGATGTACGGGGTACTTAATAATTTTGTCTGCTGCGACGGGCCGAGCTCGTGCTCATTGTGCTCGCTTAGCCTTTCGGCGGGCGAGTGCGAGACGGCGGGCGGTACGCTTAGCGGGGACGGACACTGTTTTGCCGCGACGCTCGACCTGGACGTGGTCGGTACCGGGGACCTTTATGGTTTCAATCGGCACCTGGCGGTATCCGTATTCGGTGAGATGCATACTGCGCCGAGGAATGCCGGCCAGGCGGTGCAGACATTTGCCAACAGAATCTACCGGCTATCCGGCATATTGTACGGCGACCCGGATTTCTGCGCATTCCAAATCAGGGGCGGCTCGAGCTTCGGGTACGGTACTGAGAACAACGGAGTGACCACACTTACGGAGCTGCCGTCGGGAGACTTTGCCGTTGACAGCTTTTTCGATATTACGTACCAGATTGAATTCGAAGGCTGTCCCGGCAGTGTACTGGCCGACATGAACGGCATAACCACTGAAACAACACGAATGGTAACCGGCTTCGCAGAGTGCAAGCCGACAACGGACGGCAACTCATGTGAGACAGTGGCGTGCCTGGGAACAAGCGAGGAATGCCAGCCGAAGTGCATGGAGTTCGACCTCGATACGGAAGATGTTACCGTGGTCGAATGTGAATGCAGGGAGCCAAATTCCTACCACGTAGAAAGTCCGGTTGCGGGTCCGAGCAAGTTTTGTTACATACCCGACAACGGGTCGGGCACGGCGACGCTGCCGCCGATAGGGTGCGAATATAACACACCAAATGAGCCTTTTATGATTATCGATGGGCTGCCCGGCGGTACGACTATCGAGATGGATGGGACGCTTAAGGACTTTGTCTGCTGTGACGGGCCGACAGGCTGCTCGAGCTGTTCACTGAGCCTTTCGGCGGGCCAGTGCGAGACGTCCGGCGGTACACTTGGCGGCGACGGCGACTGCTTTGCCTCAACGCTTGAACTGAACATCACCGGCACCGGGGATTTGGCCGGTTTTGACCGCCACCTGGCAGTGCCTGTCTTCGGTGAGATGCATACGGCGCCGAGAAATCCTGGCGATGCGGTGCAGACATTTGCCAACAGGATATACACCCTGTCCGGCGAGCTGTTCGGCGACCCGGATTTCTGTACGTTCCGCATCAGGGGCGGCTCGAGCTTCGGGTACGGCAGCGAGAACGACGGCGAGACAATACTGACAAAGCTGGCGTCAGGTGACTTTGCCGTTGATAGCTTCTTTGATATTACGTACCAGATTGAATTCGAAGGCTGTCCGGGCAGTGTGCTGGAGGACATGAACGGCATAACGACTGAAACGACATTAATGGTAACCGGCGGGCCTATGCCTTATTGCGCGGGCGATTGTCCGGCGGGTATGGTCTGCAATGAAGTCATGACGGCGAATTGCGCGGACGGTTCAATCGATGTATGCTGCGAAATGAAGGTGCCGAACGCGGACCTGAACAGGGATGGAAATATCGATTTCAGAGACCTGGCTATTTTTGCAGCCCAGTGGCTGACGCCCGGACCATAATAGTCGATATTCCGCTGCGTTATGTCAGTCCATAATAATCAATGGTCAATCGGTATAACCACAGAGCAAGCCCGCAGGGCGAGCTGGCGGAGGCCGACCGCCGAAGGGTGGGTTAAATTGACGAGAGTTTACGCCATTTTCGGCCGTCGGATTCGATGAGGGCATCGGCCTGGGGGAAACTCTCGGAGCCGGCAGGATATTCAAACGGCGCAGAATCACCTTTTTCCCAGGCCTGCAAAATCGGTGTCAATAACTGCCAGGTTGTCCGAACATCATCGGCCCGCGTGAAAAGGGTCTGGTCCGCGAGCATACAATCCAGTAATAATCTCTGGTAGGCCTCGGGCATAGTAATCCCGAAGAGGCTCTCGTAGCAGAAACTCATATTCAGCATGCCCATACAGAACTTCGAGCCGGGCCGTTTGGCCTGGAAACTCAACGAAATTCCCTCTTCCGGCTGAATTTGCAACACAAGGACGTTAGGTGGAATATCTTCAAGGCCCGATGAGGCAAACATCAAATAAGGAACAGTTTTAAAGGTAATGGCGAGCTCAGTATCTTTATGGGCAAGCATTTTGCCGGTCCGAAGATAAAAAGGGACACCCTCCCATCGCCAGTTGTCTATAAACAGCTTCGCAGCAACAAACGTTTCTGTGTTCGAGCCGGGCGCTACATCCTGCTCGCTGCGATATCCAGCAACCTCTTTTCCATTGATTTTGCCGGGGCCGTATTGACCTCTAACAATGTTCTGAAGATTGAAGGGCTTAATCGATTTCAGGAGCTTTACCTTCTCATCGCGGATACTATCGGCCTGGAAGGACGCGGGCGGTTCCATAGCAGCCAAGGCAAGCATCTGGAGCATGTGGCTTTGAAATATATCCCGGAGTGCGCCGGCCTTGTCGTAGTAGCCGCCGCGATGCTCAATGCCGATGGATTCGGCGATTGTAATCTGAACGTGGTCTATGTAATTGCGATTCCAGATTGGCTCGAAAATGTTGTTTGCAAATCGAAACATCAAAATATTCTGAACCGTCTCTTTGCCGAGATAATGGTCTATGCGATAAATCTGGGATTCTTCAAAGCACCGGCAGATTTGGCTATCCAATTCCATAGCGCTTTGCAGGTCCCTGCCGAAAGGCTTTTCCACGACCAATCGGGGAGAGTTTTTCGAATCAGCCTTATTCGGGCGAGACAGGCCGGCCCCGCAAAGCTTCTCCACTATCGTAGTGTAAAGAAACGGCGGAACAGCCAAATAAAAGATGTGATTGCCGCCGGTTTTATACTCGGCGTCCAATTGGGCAAGTTTGGCTTTAATGCTTTCATAGAGCGCGGCGTCACTATAATCTCCACTTACGTAATATAGCTTTTCAATAAACAAGTCAGAATCTTTAGACGAAACATCATCGCACTTTTCTCTTATGGCCTGGCTTGCGATTTGGCGAAACTGCTTGTCCGAAAGGTTTTTTCTTCCAGTGCCCAACAAATAAAAGCTGTCGTTAAGCAGCTTTCTTTGAGAAATCTTCATAAGGCTGGGGATTAGTTTCCTGGAGGTCAGGTCGCCGGAGGCGCCGAAGACAATCATCGGGACCGGCGGAGCAGGCTCCTCGGCACAGATAATATCCTGTTTAGATACCGACGCCTTAATTTCCTGCATAATCTATTCCTCAGTCCTGTTTTTCTGACGTTAAGATAAAGTCATGTGGATAACCACCTTCGAAATATTTTCTCAATATAATGCCTCGCTCATCCTCAAAAACCGTGTAGTTGCCGGGCGAGTTCTCGCGTTTTATTTTTTCTCCCGTATATATATTTTCTATGTTCTTTGATATAAAATAATCATCAACAAGAGGATTTGCTTCATCCAGGCTCAGGTTCTTAAAGTAATCACACTTTTCAGAAATCTCATGACCCTGTCCAAATAACAATCTACGCGCCGTGAACGGGTGTATTGAACCGTCGGTCTGAACTTCGATTTTCGGTAATACGGCATAAGTCAGTCCGCCAGCAGGCAGCGAAACAAGCAGGGTGATTACTGTTATTTTGAAAAGGGCCTTCCATTTATCGCCCATTTTACCCTTATGGCCGAAATCTATCGTTAATATAACAAGCAAAAGACTCCACACGCAAAGAGAAGCGATAAATCCTGTTCCTCGTGCACCGGCCCGGCTGTAAAAATTTTTACGATATGGTTTCGCCTGCTCAAGCTCCAGGACAATGTCCTGCGCCATATCATCATTCGTCAGTATACCGGCCAATTTACTCACAAAACACCCGTCCCACATTTGTTCATTCGCATCGCTATGTCCGATATTTTGTTTATAAGAATCTCCAACAAATCCGGGAATTGGATCAATGATGTAATAGTCCTCTCTGGAATCACTTCTAAAATTATATCTATCACAGACTTCAAGGGTTAACTCTTCGCACTTTGCTCGCCTCTGAGCAATGACAAAAAGCTCTAAATACAAATCGCCACCCAATGTCGAAGTAAGACGTATAGGATATATCGGGATTTTACTCGCGAAGGACATTGTAAGCGGATGCGGCCGGCTATAACCTTCGCCTTCTCTCCGCAGCCTCGCGGTCACAAAGAACCAGCCTTCTTTGATGTAATCTGAAATTACGGGTTTATCCTTATCTGTAAGCCCGGCAAAACCATTATCCATCAGCCACTTATCGAGGGCGCCAGCGTTGTCCGCTTCGAGGATTGAAAGCTGATAGCTGCCGATTTGCTGAATATCGTGAACTTCGACTCCCATTACATCTTTCGTCAAGCCAGCATTACGTACTACTCCCAAATGCGGCATAAATAAACATGAAAAAATAAATGTCGTTAATAACAGCAGCAAAAGGCGATTGAGTCGTTTGCTGGGCACCTTTGTTATCGTCATCAGGCAAAACATAGTGATAACAACTGTAATGCCGAAAAACGGCCCAATCATACGTTTAGTGTCGTGGATAATTTCGGGTTGAAGTGTGGAAGACAATGTTTTGATTAGGCCAGGCGCGGCTTTTTCAAAGTGCGACGGCTTGGAAGGCAGCGGTATAATCCAGCCAAATTCCTGTCCCTGCCCATTTAATGCCGATTCAATCGTTAATTTCTCAACACCATTCCTATAAACTAAAATCGCCCTCTGACTTGGTAGGTCCGGCGGTTTTTTGTAGGCCTTTTCAGGGAAGTACTTGCCGTCCGCGTAAAGATTTTGAAGTGTAAACAAACAAATTATGGTCACTCGCGGCAACCAAACCATAAATAGCCGGCCTGGTATTTCGGCTCTCTTCACAAATTCACTCCCCAAATAAAAGCAAACGCTCAATCATTATTCTTAAACCGGCTCAAATTCGTCTTTGGGAGCGCCGCATTCCGGGCAGGTCCAATCGGCCGGCAGGTCTTCAAAGGCGGTGCCGGGCACTACGCCATTTTTCGGGTCGCCTGCAGCAGGGTCGTAAATATATCCGCACATAAGACATTTGTACTTTTGCATACCTTTGTCCCCTTGCTTTGATTTTGGTTTCGATTTGGTTTCCACATTGACATAAGTTGCCGCTGTTCGCGGTGTTCTGCCGCCCTTTACATCGCGGTAGTAAGAATAAGTCATTGGTATTTTGCCGCTATCGAGCGCTTCGCAGGCGGTAATTCTGCCGATAAAAAGCGTATGCGATTCAACATCGAGCGACTCAGTAACATTCACTTCAACAAAAGCAACGGTATTATCCAGCACAATCGGAACACCGGCCGTGCTAAGTTTGTATTTAACATCCTGAAACTTATCCAAATCTCTGCCGGTTTTAAAACCGAATCTGCCAATAAATTCTATCGGCGTCCCCTCGGCAAGAACCGATACAACGAAAATACTACTCCGGGCAATATAATCATGGGTTAAACTCTGTTTATTGATGCTCATCGCGAGCATCGGCGGCTCGGGGGTTAGCTGAAATACACTGTTAATGATGCAGCCGTTGAATTTGCCGTCGCTCTTCGAGCTGACTATGTACATTCCATAATTCAAGCTGAACAGCGATTCTAAGTCTAACACTTCTGTCTCCAAAGATATTCTCAGCCTGTCACAGTTAAGCCGGACCCGTGTTTAATTACCCATCACAGGGAATTGAGGCTATTCAGCAAAGTCGTGATGTGAGTGAGCTCTTCCTTAATAATAGCTTCGACTTTGTCTCTGCCGGCCCCGGCAGGCACCAAATCTTTCAAGCCGAAATAAAAAAGGACCGACTCTTTTTCGGAATTCAGGGCTATCTCAAGAACTTCCCTGGGTGTTTCGCTGCCGGTCAGCTCTTTGGTCGGGCTTATTTTGCCTTCATAACCGCGAGAATCCGCCATAGCCTGAAGATATAAAACCGACTGGTCTTCGGGGTCGAAAACAGTCCATCCCTTTTCGCCGCCGCTAAGCTGCTCTCTCATTTTCGCGAAGGTTTTTTGATGTCCATCCTCCATATCAGCCAGGTCGAGCAGCATCTGTTTTATTTGGTTATCCGAGCTGTTTTCCGCCGCCTGCCGGTAGAATTTGGCGGCATTTCTTTCGATTTCCTCGGCCATCTCGAAGACTTCGTTCGCGTTCAATTTAATACCCATTATCATTCACCTTTCCATAAACCGTGAACATTACAATGCTCCCTTGCCGTTACCGACTTAGCTTCCACCTTAAAGACCGCCTTAGGCGCGTTGCCGGGACTAAGAAACTGCCGATACGTCCTGCCGTCAGTCAATAGCTCAATCCATTCGATATAATGCTTTTCCTCCATAGGATGTAAGGTACTGCCCACCGTAACTTCGTAGCCGTCGTCTTTTTTCTCAATCACAGGCACATGTTTTTCTTTGCCGTCATCGGCGGTCTTTTCATCCAGAAGCTGCATCGCCTCCCCGCAGCAAACGAGCTGCCCTTCGCCTCCGTGAAGAACCTCCACAATATTACCGCAGATATCGCATTTGTAGATTTGGAGTTTCCCAGCCATAACATTTTCCTTTCTTTAGCTTAAAGAACTCAATTTACAATTCCAAGTCCTTTGTGTTTGCCCAGGATTTCATCGGCCAACCTGTCCAGAGCGGCAAAACTGTCTTTTTTAGGATGCCCTTTTGCTATCACCGGCTCTAAAATCTCAACCTTTAGATTCGGCATCATTGCCGTTAACTGCTCGACCGCTTTGCCACCCCAGCCGAACGAGCCTATGATGGAAGCAAATTTTGCCTTCGGCCGAAGAGCGTTGGCCAGAAAGGCCACGTTAGCCGCACAGGGATGCGGGCCTATCAGCACCGTTGGTGAACCGACTACTATCGTCGCAGCATCCACTAATGCTATTGCGAGCTTGCCGATGTCAACCGTGGAAAGCTCAAACTCCTTTACCGTAATACCTCTGTCAATCAGGGCCTTGACAAAATATGCCACCATTTTAGCGGTGCTCCCGTGCATCGAAACATAAGGCACAACAACTTCATTTTTAACGGCCTCGGAAGCCCAGTCCCTGTAAGCACCGATGATAAATTCAGGCCGATTATGCACCGGGCCGTGGCTGGGGGCTATTATATCAATCTCCAAAAACTCAAGCTTTGTAAGATTCGCATTTATCTGTCGCCTGAACGGCATCATAATTTCAGCATAATAACGTTTGGCCGATTCGTAAATCGTCGCCTTATCATCGACAAACAAACTGCTCGTTGCAAGGTGAGCGCCGAAGAAATCGCACGAAAATAATATATTGTCTTCTTTCAAATAAGTGCCCATAGTCTCAGGCCAGTGTACCCAGGGCAAAAATATAAACATCAGGACCTTGTCACCAAGTGAGAACGTTTGACCATCTTCAACGGTGATAAATTTATCGTCCTCTATGTCGAGCAAATCAACCAACATATCCCTGCACTTTGAATTCGTTACCACTTTCGCATCCGGAAACTCAAGTAAAACATCCGGCAAAGAGCCGGAATGGTCCTGCTCGGCATGATGTGCAACGATATAGTCAATCCTGTCAACTCCTAACTCGGCAAGATTATTTAACAAAACCTCTGTTTTGGATGGGTCAACAGTGTCAAGTAATACAGTCTTCTCGCTGCCTTTGAGCAGGTAAGAATTGTAGCTCGTACCATCGGGCAGCGGAATAAGCCTGTCGAACAATCTTGCATCAAAGTCAATCGCTCCAACGGCATATACATTATCTTTAATCTTTCTCATAATCAAATTCCATCCGGCGGTCTTACTAACAGGCCGTCAGTAATTAACAGCTTCCAGCTCAAAATAAGTCTGCGGATGCCCACAGGCCGGGCAGCTTTCGGGCGGCTCGGTTCCTTCGTGCACGTAGCCGCAGTTTCGGCAAATCCAGCGTACAGGTTTTTGACGCTTGAAAACAAGTCCCTCGGTGATATTCTTCGCAAGGTCAAGGTATCTATCCTCGTGGCGCTTTTCGGCTACGGCAATATTACGAAAGACCTCAGCGATTTCCTTGAAACCTTCCTTTTCCGCGGTTTGGGCAAAGCCGGGGTACATCTCGGTATTTTCGTAATGCTCACCGGCCGCGGCTTCCTTTAGGTTTTCGAGGGTTGAGCCAATCACGCCCGCGGGGAAGGCAGCCGTAATCTCAACCTCGCCGCCCTGCAGGAACTTGAACAGGCGTTTGGCGTGCTCTTTTTCATGGTTTGCGGTTTCCTCAAATATGGCTGAGATTTGCATATAGCCCTCTTTACGAGCCTGGCTTGAAAAATAGGTGTAGCGGTTTCTGGCCTGCGACTCGCCGGAAAAGGCGGTCAATAAATTCTTTTCTGTCTGGGTGCCTTTGAGGTCCATATCCAACTCCTTCCATTAAAAATGAGATAAGGTTTTTTCCCAATACCGCAAGAAACTACTTATTAATATCTTCGGCTCCGGATGTCAACCGCCGAGACGGACTCCAGGCGGCTTTTGCCAAGATTATCAATAAGATAATGGCTGAGACATATTTAATCGGGGCCGGGAGCATCCACTGGTGCTGGTGGATTACCTCAACGCCGAGGTCGAATGCAATATGGTCGAGCAGCAGGCCAGCGGCAAGGGCACATCCGATGACCGTGATAATATAAGCGACAGCGGTTCTTGCCCCCAGGAGCTTCCAGATAGTGATAAAGGCGGCGGCGTTTGTTGCCGGTCCGGTCATAAGAAAGACCAGTGCCGCTCCCGGTGTCAGGCCTTTTAGTATCATCGCGGCGGCAAGGGGGACCGAGGCGGTGGCACAGACATATACCGGTACACCCAGGAGTACCATTACGAGCATCGCGAAAAAGCCGGTGCCGATGCTGCGGGCGAAGAAATCGTCCGGCACAAGCGCTGAAATAAAGGCGGCGATAACCAGCCCTATCAACATTGCTCTGCCGATGTCACGGGGCAGCGCAACAAATCCATATTTTAACGCCCGTCCAAGTTTGCCCTGTTTTTTGCCTGCATCAGTGTCCGATTCCGCAACCTTCGATTCGGTTACATCAGAATGTGCCGGAGCCTCGCCAAAAAGCTGTACAAGGCCGCCTCCAATCAGGCCGGTTATGAATGTAACCACAGGCCGAAAAATGGCAAAGACAGGACCAAGCAGACTGAGGGTTACAAGAAAACTATCCACGCCGGTTTGCGGGGTTGAAAGCAGAAACGATATTGTCGCACCTTTGCTCGCGCCGTTCTTTCTCAGCGACATAGAGACCGGGATAACGCCGCAGGAACACAAAGGCAACGGGACGCCGAACAGCGAGGCCTTGATGATGGGCCAGATGCCTTTGCCGCCCAAATGTCTCTCCACGAGCCGGGGCGAAATAAAGACAGACAGCAACCCGGCCACGGCGAAGCCGAACAGCAGATAGGGCGACATCTCAGCTAAGACGTTCCAAAAATCAACTAAGATTGACCAAATGAACTCGCTCATTATAAATCCTACTTACCAAGCATTTCAGAAAGGTCTTCATCGACATTGCCAATCGGACTGATATTATATTTTTCAACCAGTATATTCAACACATTCGGGCTGACAAAGGCCGGCAGAGTCGGGCCAAGCTTTATGTTCTTTATTCCAAGATGCAGCAGTGTAAGCAGAATCGCCACGGCCTTTTGCTCGTACCACGATACAACAAGCGAGAGAGGCAACTCGTTAACGGAGCATTCGAAGACCTTCGCCAGGGCTAAGGCAATCTGTATGACGCCGTAACAATCGTTGCACTGGCCGGTGTCTATCAGGCGGGGAATTCCATCGATGTCGCCAAATTCCTGGTCGTTGAAGCGATATTTCCCGCAGGCGGCGGTAAGGATAACGCAATCTTTTGGGACTTTTTCGGCGAATTCGGTGTAGTAATTTCGGCCCGGCTTTGCGCCGTCGCATCCGCCGATGAAGAAGAAGCGGCGAATTTTGCCGGTCTTGACCGCCTCGACGATTTTGTCAGCCATGCCAAGAACGACCGTGTAATGAAATCCTGTGCTCAATGTCCCCTGTGGATTCTCCGAAAGCGCCGGTTGTGACAACGCTTTTTCAATGACCCGGCTGAAATCCTGGTTCTCGATGTGCTTAACCCCCGCCACGCCGGCTATGCCGCAGGTAAACATTCGGTCCTTGTAGGAGTCTTTGGGAATCATAACGCAGTTGGTAGTTACTAAAATTGCGCCCGGGAATTCGTCGAACTCCTTTTTCTGATTTTGCCAGGCGGTGCCATAATTACCCGCAAGATGTCTAAACTTTCTAAGCTCCGGATAGCCGTGTGCCGGCAGTATTTCGCCGTGGGTATAAATATTAATATCCTTACCCCTTGTCTGCCTTAATAACTTGTAAAGGGCCGGCAAATCATGACCTGTAACAACAATCCCAGACCCGGCTTTAGTACCCCTCGGCACTATTGCCGGTGCGGGATGACCAAATGTGGCAGTATGGGCATTGTTGAGCATTTCCATTATGCGAAGGTTTATTCGGCCGGCACTCAGCACCAGCTCCAGATGACGATTAAGGTCAAAATTCACATTCGTCAGAGTCGAAAACAATGCCTCGTGCATAAATGCGTCAACCTGCTCATCTTTGTGGCCAAGCCCTCGCGCATGATACGCATAAGCAGCTATGCCCTTTAGTCCAAAAACCAGGATATCCTGAAGGCTTTGAATGTCTTCATCCTTTCCGCATACACCGACTTTCGTGCAGCCTTTACCGCCTGCCGTCTGTTCGCACTGGTAACAAAACATCATTCTCCTCCTTCATTTCTTGGTTCTTTCTCAGGGTCGGTTTTTTTAACGATAGTGCCAAGGCACTGCTCGGCATACCTGCACCATTTTGCGCAAGCGAGATTAATTTTCGGATTAAGCACAGCTCGTCCACACTTGCGACATTTCAACTGCGGCTCATCTTTAAAAAACTCTATTTTGCCGTTGCAGCCGGGACAGTTTACTTCGAAAACATCGCCCGGTTTCCAATATCTCTGGTCCTGTCCGGGACATTTCGTCATTTATCAGGCTCCAGCATAAATCAGACTCATTTCGTTTTTTTGCCAGGCTTAATTTTTAACAGCTTCGCCAAAGTGATACTACGCAGAGATGTTTCAATTTGTTTCTGAAGACCGGCCAGGCTTGCCGAGACCGGACAGTTCCGACGCCGCGGGCAGCCCTCAATGCCGAAACATTTATTTAGACTAACCGGTCCCTGCAAGGCCTGTATGACCTGCAGTATGTTTATTTTGGACGGTGGCCTGGCAAGAAAAAAACCACCTTTCGGGCCCATAGAACTTTTGACCAACCTTGCCTGGTGAAGCTGCTGCATGATTTTACAGGCGAACTGGTAGGCAATATCCCCCTGCCGGGCCAGAATCCTTGTCGATACCGGCTGATTTCCGTAATGTCGGGCCAGGATTACCAGAACTCGCAGGGCATAATCGGTATTCTGCCGTATCACGGTCATATCGCAATCAACCTCGCGAAACAAATACTACCAATTAAAAGTCCATTAGAAACAATATACTATATAGGATAAATATAGTCCTACTATGCCGATTTGTCAACACTAAAAAATTATTTTTTCAAACCTATAATAATGGGGCAAGGTTCCATTCTGCCAAACAAGATGCGGCTAAGGTGGAATTATAATGTGCTTTTTTATGCTCTTGCGGGATTCGAAGCGATACTCTTGCCGGCTTTTTAACACGACCTTATCTCGTTCAATAACTATTTCCAAAGGCTGCTGAGTCTGCCTGCTGCGGATAATATTAGCAAGCAAAAAGGCCTTTTCGACGCCGTCGGCCCTGCGGAAATTGACGACCTCGTCGGGCTGGGCAAGGCGCCGGCCGTCATAAATGGATGTGTTTTCAAGCTTGTCAAGCCAATCCTTGACTTGTTCATTAGTCATATCACCCAATTGCTGCATAGAGACAGGATTTCTCTCGATAGCGGCCTTGATAAAGGGGAGCCAGTCGCAGGTTTCCATATCGCGGCAGGCATAAAAGGCAAGGTCGGCGGTGATATTTTGCGGCCGTATGCTTTGCAGATAATCGATTATCTGCTGTCTGGTCCAGTCCGGCAGAATTTTGACAGGCTCGCTTGGAAGAAAATTTTTGTCAAACCCCGGCAGCCTGGGCTCAAGCTGCAGGAATTGTGCCAGGTCTTTAGTGAACTTTTCGGCTTCGGGGATACGCGGAGCTACATAGCTTTTTAAAACGTCCCTGCCGTCCGGTTTTCTAACGTCAATGCCGGTTTTACAGATGAGCTTATAGAGGTGTTCAAAGCAAACCCTTTCAGGCAATTTATATGGCGCGAAATCCTCGTCAGATACCTCGGCGATTAGCTTGTCAAAGGTGGCATCGGCGATTCTGAATTTGCTACCGTGCTCGTAGCGAAAGAGGTCCTCGGCCTTGACGAATTTTTTCTCACCACGGATATCATGGCAGAAAATGAAATTTTTCTGATACTCCGGATAAGACCTTAGAAAGTTGGCGAACATAAGGGGGGTCAATTCCGTGGTCAGAAACTGACTGAGTCCGGTTCGTAACTTCTCATAGGCACTTTTGTCTATTGTTGCGTCCTTATACAAACAATGCACGTAGCCGCTGGAATGGGCAAGTATAGTTACCTGCTCATTTCTGAGTGCTCGCTGGGCCTTGTTGGATATGGCCGTGCCGTTGAACCACATAGCCTTGGTAACGAGCCTTCTGTTGTTGGTAAGGACGCCGTCCTGAATATCAACGAAGTTTTGAGAATGCAGCGGTGTTAGTATCATATAGATTTTTTCGAGCGGTATTCCACAGACGACAAAAATAGCGGCGGCATACAAGGCGGCCAGTGAGACGCATTCACCTGCACGTTTCTCGTAGCCGGTCCTGAAGCGAAAGGCATCCATAGCCTCGACGGTCTCGGTTTTCCAATAGGGGATGATGTCACTGTCGTATTTATCGAGTCCGAAGTGACGGCGGATATCGACATCGAAATAATATTTATCGCCGGCATAGCCGAACAGGGCATTGCTGCGAGTGATTTCCTCTGTTGCTATGAATTTTTCAAAGCGAGCAAGCTCTCTGTTTCTGTCGGTCAGGCCCCAGGTTTCAAGGTCAAGGTTGAACTCGTACTCGTCTATTATGAATTGTCTTAGCCGCATCAGCTTCTTGTAACTGCTTTTATCCTGCAGTTTCCTGAAGCAATCGGCGTCCCGCCATTGCCAGATAATCGGGCTCATTATATTGGCAAGAACCAAGCTATACATCAGCTCGGGAAAGACGAAGACCTCCATATCCGAAAGAGTTATGGCCGAGGTGTACTTTTCCAGTTGTTCCGGGCTTATTTGCTTGGCGTCCATTTTCGTTTTTATACCTTTTTGTCGCCGGCAAGTTTGTCAGGCCGATTCAGGGTATTTATAAAATCTATAACAAACTCTTTTATTTCGTCCCGGGTTTTTTTGAAAGCGGCCATAATTTCATCCTCTGTGCCTTCGAGAAAAGAGGGGTCTTCGATATTCCTGTGAAGAACCTGGGCCTTGCTTCCAATAATCGGACACTGCTGCTTAGCATAATCACAAACGGTTACCACGTAATCGAAATCGATGCCGATAACTTCGCAAATATGCTTGGACTTTTGCTTCGAGATGTCAACTCCCGCTTCTTTCATCACCCTGACAGCCCTGGGATTTACGGGAACAGGCATAAGGCCCGCCGAGTAAACGTCGATTACATCGCCTTTCAGGTGACGTGCCCAGCCTTCGGCCATCTGGCTTCGGCACGAATTGCCGGTACAAACAAAAAGAACTTTTATCTTTCCTTCATTCCTGCACATAATTCTTTCAGTCTTTTTCAGATTTTTTCTAAATAACTCAACCACGCCTACAACAGAGGGCAAATAATTTACAGGCCTCGCATTGAGTGTTGTAGCTGCCGGTGCAGTGTGCCAGGATTGCACGGCTACACAGGGTAAAGTCGTACTTAACCGGGTCTGCAGGCTCAATTTGAGCAAAATGCTCAGTAATCCGGACCGTAGTTCTCAAAGAAATATTCTTTTGATTATGAAATCCCAGCATCCTGGTCAATCTGGCCAAGTGGACATCAAGAGGAACAATAAGCTTGGCCTTGTCAATTGAATTCCATAGACCGGGGTCAACATTATCACGGCGAACCATCCATCGCAAAAAAAGATTCAATCTCTTACACGGGCTTCCTCGCGCAGGTCTGGGCAGCAAAAAGCTAAATGCCCTCGAGATACGGCCATTATGGCTTCGGGCACAGGCCCCAAGCAGGAAATCACAAAACTTTGATAGGGCCGGGATGATGTTTTTATCATCGGAGCTGTAGCCCTGAATAAAAAAATTTTCGATACTTCCATGCTCATCGAGAATATCTTTCAACACCCACATCAAATCGGCCAGGCACTGGCCCGTTGTGAAACGGTGTTTGAAACCCCGGAGTTTTTGGGCATTATCAGCGTTGAAGTTTCTGACAAAGTCAAAGGGACTTCGGCCGAGACGGCGAAAAAGATTGGTCAGACTTTTCTCAATTTGCCCGACTCGGCCGTAAGAAAGACAAGCGGCAAAAAATGCAGTAATCTCACGGTCAGGAGTATCCGAATAGTTGTAGAGAAACTGCAAAGGGTCGTGGCCAATATGCTCGCGGCGATTGTAAGTAGTGTATAAACTTTCCAGCTGATATCTCAACCGGGATGTATCATTAATAGCCGAAGGCACTTCTTGTTCCCGATGCTTTACGTGGCCGCCCTATATACCACCGTGCTTTCACAAAAAGCATCCCTTAAACCTAATCCACACCAGGTTAGGCAGCCAGAACGTCCGCGAGCTTTGCATCGGCGTAAGTCTTTCTAACTTGTTCTATAACGCCTTTGCAGAGGTCTTCTATCTTGAGGCTGAAAGGTTCGTTCTGCGTCTGTTCGGCAATATCCATTTCACTTCTCATTGGACCTTCAATCGCCTCGATAATCTGCAGAAAGTTAATATCTTCAGGTCGCTGAGCCAAAGAAAAACCGCCGCGAGGGCCGCGTTTGGATCGTAACACGCCACCCCTGACCAACTGGTGAAGAATCTTAAGCAGATACTCCAGGGGGATGCCATATTGCTTCGAGATTGCTTCGGACATTACTAAACCCTTCTTACCATGCTGTGCAATGTAACCCAGTGCGATCAAACCGTATTGTGTTGACCTACTTATTTTCATTTTTTAGTCTCCCTATTCTTTGATTATCATTTTAGTATTAATACTACTATTATCCCCAACCTGTTCGATTGTCAAGAAAATGTTTTCTAAAAAAAGTATCCTGTGTGATTTTTTCTCGTGAGCCGTCAGTTGTATGTGGGCCCCAGATGAAATTTAGTGGGATTCGGGAAGGATTGATTCAATCAACCAAAAGTGAGGTTACAATATTTTAAAAGATAATAACCGATTAGGATAATGCTTAGAGGCAAGCCAAAAAGGGCCAACAAACGAGCCATTGGCTATGGCGATTATATCCAAATGGATATTGATGAGCACTCAATCAGCGATTTTAACATCTTCAGATAAGATTAAACGACCACCCCAAAGACCCACATCATACAAAGTTAAATAACAAAAATAGTCCTTCTTAATTTATGGGATTACTAACCGCAGCTTTGGAGATACCATACGCGTTAGGACTTTGAAAGGCTCTCAACAGGGCTACTTCAAGGGCGAGGCACTGGGCGGTACTGGACTTGAACCAGTGACCTCCTGCGTGTAAAGCAGGCGCTCTAGCCAACTGAGCTAACCGCCCTGTCGCCAATAAAAGGCACTAAAATAAGCATACATAGGTGATTCGGCATGGTCAAGCACTTTAATGCTTTAAAGGACGGAAGAAATCTCAGAATCCCCGACAAAACAAGACCTGATATATCCCGTTTTTTTGGATAAATTTTATTGTCTATTAAGTTAAAATATGCTACTTTCTGGTTTACAAATGCATAGGAGTAAACGCGAGAGGCCAAAAGAAAAAAACGAAAATTTTTTTTATTTCCAATTAAAAAACTAACAGATGAAGATTGATAGGCCAATTGTCTAATCGGCAACTTTTTGGGTTTATCCAGAAGGAGGCTTATTATGACGCTGAATTGGTTGCGTGAAAAAAAGACTGTTAAAAATCATTCCTTATGTGAGTTTCCTTCTCCAGTCGAAAGCCTGTGTCCTGTTTGTCTGGAGCTAATAGACGGACAGCTTTATGAACAGGACGGGCAAATTTTTATGTACAAGCAGTGCAATGAACACGGCGAATTCAAAGAACTTATAAGCAGTGACGCGGAATTTTTCAAAAAGATGCGGCGCACGCACTATGAAAGTCCGCCGGGGATTGATAATCCGCAATGCACAAACAAGTCACATTGTCCAAACGAATGTGGGCTTTGCGAACAGCATCTCTCGAGTCCTGCAATGGTAAACATTGACCTGACAAACCGATGCAATATGAACTGTCCGATTTGCTTTGCCAACTCAAATGCCACGGGCAGGATGTGCGAGGTCTCGTTAGAACAGCTCGACAAGATGCTAGCCGATGCGATGGACATCCGCCCTCATCCGCCCTCGTGCTTACAGCTTGTCGGCGGGGAGCCAACAATCCATAAAGACTTCCTCAAAGCAGTACGGCGCGCCAAGTCGGCAGGATTCACCCAGGTGCAGATAGCTACTAATGGGGTCCTTTTTGCCCAAGATATGGAGTTTACGCAGGCAACCAGTGAAGCAGGGGCAGACGTGGTATATCTGCAATTCGACGGACTAAGCGACGATGTTTACCGGAAAATCAGGGGCCGGCCGTTAGTGGAAATGAAATTGAAGGCGATTGAAAACATAGGCAAAACAAATATGCGGATTGTTTTGGTTCCAACTATCGCAAAAGGATTAAACGATGACCAGCTCGGTGAGATTACCCATTTAGCGATTAGCAACACGGACGTAATCAGCGGTATAAGCTGGCAGCCGGTGGCAATTACCGGGCGGATAGACGAATCAAAACGGCGGGAAATGAGATTTACAACTTCGGATTTGGCCAGAGGGCTGCAAGAACAATGCGGCTTTCCTGATATGTACCGTGACTGGTACCCATTCTCGGTCGTTATGCCGTTTATCCGTCTGATGGAGATTACGACGGGCCAAGCTCAGATGCGCACCAGTTGCCATCCTGACTGCGGCTGTGTCACATATCTGGTGGTTGATAAACAGAACAATAGTGCCACCGCCCTGCCGGCATTTGTGGATATCGAGCCGGCAATGAAAACGCTGGATAAAATCGTAACACGAATAGAAAATCATCCCTGGACGAAAAAAATCTCGGTGCTGCAGGCTATGAATACACTGCGACGATACTTCCATAAAGAGCGTGCCCCGGAGGGCTGGGGCTTCGATGAATTTCTGGACTTTGTTAAAAGCTTCGTTGAATTCAACGCTCAGCATTCCAATAAAAAGAAATATATGTCCTCGTTGCAGGAGAAAAGGTACGGCACGCTGCTGATGGCAGCAATGCACTTTCAGGACAACTATAATTATCAGGTTGACAGGTCGCGTCATTGTATTATCCTGTATGCGGCACCTAACGGCAGATTTTATCCGTTCTGCACGTGGAACAGCGGGCCGTGCCATCGTTATGCGGTCGAGAAGGCGTTCTCAAAGGCTGTGCCCAGAATAAAAGAAATGAAGCCTGCTGCAATGAATTCAAGGCAAAGAGCGGAGGTACGTCGATGAGGATTTTTGAAGCAATAGAGAAGAGGTATTCCTGCAGGGCTTATCAAGATAAGCCTATCGAGGCAGAGAAGCTCGGCAGGATTCTGGAAGCTGCCAGACTCGCTCCATCAGCGAAGAATTTGCAGGACTGGCGCTTTGTTGTAGTAACCGAGCCGGAGAAACGAGCCAAGCTGGCCGAAGCGGCAAACAACCAGAAGTTCCTGGCACAGGCGGGTGCAATTATCATCGGCTGCAGCAATAACGATGAGACTATGCGCTGCGGGCAGGTGGTAGCGCCGATTGACGTGGCGATTGCGATGGAGCACATCGCACTACAGGCGGTCGAAGAAGGATTAGCGAGCTGCTGGATTGGCTCATTTTATCCCGAAAAAGTGCGCCCAATCGTCGGAATACCGGAGAGCATACAAATCGTTGAACTGATGGCATTAGGCTACCCAGCGGATAGTCCCAGAGCGGCTAATCGGGTCCAGATGGATAAAATCGTCTGCTATGAGCAGTGGCGGTTTTAAGACAAAAAACAACTCATCGGCCAAATACTCAGATTATAAAGCTTATCCAACGAAGTAAAAGTGATTTGAATCTTAGTCTGTTTCCTGTAGAATAGCGATACTCAGGGGACGTAGTGTAACGGGAGCACGCCGCGGTCGCATCGCGGAAATGAGGGTTCGATTCCCTTCGTCTCCAGTCATGCTATCATTTTACATGTGTCATGCTGAACCATAGGGAAGCATCTGACTTACAAATGAAGCGGTTTTTTCTTGTGGATCCTCCCATTTCATTATATAGTACCAGGACAGAAAAAACTTGAGATGCACACCTTGATCGATATTTATTGTGTTTTAAAGTGATACTGTCTATAGCTGACGAAAGTCGTGTCATAAACTTTACATAACATCATTACGGGCATGTTTAAAAGACAAATTAAATATTTTCTGGAAAGGCTAAGCGGCTGCGAGATAGAGCGGCATGGAAAAAAATCATTTATTCTGGTAGATAAGAAGCATAGAGCAGACGCATGGTTTTCCCATCGCGCCCAAATACGGTCAATGATAGAGAAGTACAACATTAATCTGGTCATAGATGTCGGTGCCCATCAGGGACGGTTTGCTCAAGGTTTAAGGTCCTTTTATGCTGGGGAGATTCTTTCATTTGAGCCCACCTCCTCGGTGTTTGATCAATTGGCAGCAACAGCATCCTCTGATCCGAATTGGCATGTTTATAAATTCGCATTAGGGAGTCAGGAATCACGGCAACGGATCCATGTTTCCCATAGTACGGTGTTTAGTTCACTGCTAAAAACCAATGACTACTGTGCCCGGCGTTTTGGTAATCAAGCACTTACGACCAAGGAAGAATATGTATCTGTTTGCAGGCTGGATGACATATTGCAGGACATTGTTCCCGATGTTGAAGATAAACGCATTTTTCTAAAACTGGACACCCAAGGCTACGATACAGAAGTCTTCAAAGGGTTGGGAAATAAGCTGCAGTATGTTGTTTTGCTTCAGTCCGAAGTGTCTGTCATTCCCATATATGAAGGAATGCCTCATTGGACCGAGAGTATCTCTACATACGAAAAGGCAGGTTTTGGGGTGATAAGTATATTTCCCGTAACTCGTGATTCAGACAGGGTTGTTGAATACGACTGTTTATTTGTTAGAGTGGCCCCTTAGCGCCACATAGCGCGTCCCTCATTGAGTTTCATCCCTGGCAGGTGCATTACGGACACAGCCTTCGGGTCTAAAGAGAAAGCCGCCAGTTTTGAGAAGTACCTAAAGAACCATTCAGGCCGTGCTTTTAGAAAGAAACATTTCTAATGCATCGATTGTTTAAAAGATTTTATATAGCTTCATCCACGTATTTTCAAAAAGACACTTCCAATGAAACCTAAAATCCTTCTATGTTGCTCGTGACTTACAAAGAGAAAATTTGAATCTGGCAGCAGAAGGCGCAGAGAAAATATCAACAACTAACCTAACCTCCAGATAAATAAACAAGATTCTGATTCTCTGTCGCCTCGAAAGTTTTATTTTTTTTTCTTGAAACTTTCGGTCCGATAATATAAGATCCGGTAATATGACAATTTTGGGTATCAGGAAACGGGCAATTCACACCAGATTATACCTTCCTCCGTTCGCGAAATAACTAACAATAATTAGGTACACGATGTTTAGCAAACCGGCTTTTTTACTAAAGAATCAACTATCCTTTGCAGGAGCAGGAAAATGAGAAAAGAAATTGAAATTCGTCCGAGATTTCGCATGGCAATGATTTTCTTTACGTTTGCAGCTATGCTGGCTTTTCCTTCAAGGCCTTCGCTTGCAGCAACCAGTCTTCAAGTTACCGGGCAAACCGTCCTGCCCACTATGGACACATGGGGTGGAGGAACGACCCAGTACAACTGGACCTTTAATCCTGCAGGGGGAACATACACCGCTATGTTTTCAGGAAACGCCTCGGGAAAGCAATTGACTGAATTCTGGGAAATCTGGGATTATGATGAAGAAGCCGGAGGTCGAGTAGCGATTCTCTGGTTCGTAACTTTACAACTTACAGGAGACCCCGGGGACTCGGCGGATATCATACTGGACTGGAGATTGCAACACCTTCCACTTCTTATTACATTTCCCGCTTTCGGAAGGGGTTTGCCAATACCGGGAGCGCATGCCTATTCTGTGGTCGACGTTTGGCTCAAGACGTTTACGACGGACGGCCAAAACATATTAGACTACCAGCAGAAAATATTCCACGACGAGGAAAGTGCCAGTATGTGGGATTATCAAAGCGGCTTGCGGGAGCATTCCGGTTCTTATGACGTTGTCACAATGAATGTCGGTGAGACCCTTTATGTTTGGGGAGGTTTCGGCCTGACAGTCGAAGCTCTTGTGGCACCTATCGGCGAGGCTTATGCTCTTGGAATCGGCGTTTTTAACTTTACAGTAAGGCCGGAAGGTATTGAAGCTCCACCCACTATACGTGTTCACAATATTACGCAGGACACTTACTATACGACGATTCAGTCCGCCATCGACGATGCCAATAACGCTGACCACATCGAGGTCTGGTCGGGAGTCCATTACGAGGCCATTAATTTGCAGGGCAAAGCCATCACGTTATACAGCAGTGACGGACCGCAAGCTACCATCATCAACGGCAACGGGGCCCCGCACGTGATACAGTGCGTAACCGGAGAAGACGCCAATACCGTCCTGGACGGCTTTACTATTACAGGGGGCAACGCCGGTGGGAGCTGGCCCGACAATTGCGGCGGTGGGATGTATAATGAAAGAAGCAATCCGACCGTGAGAAACTGCATCTTCACCGGCAATTCGGCATCCGAAGCCGGCGGCGGGATGTATAACCATGTTTACAATGAGCAGAACGGTGGTAGTCCGACCGTCACCAATTGTACTTTCAGAGAGAATAATGCCACCAACGGTGGCGGGATGTGCAATGATTGGAATAGCTGTCCGGCGATAAAGAACTGTACGTTCAGCGGAAACACATCAACCGAGTTCGGCGGCGGACTCTACAACGCCAACAGCAGCAGCCCAGCACTGACAAACTGTACTCTTAGCGGAAACAGCACGGCCGGTGACGGCGGCGGCATATATAACGAAAGAAGCAATCCTACGTTGATAAACTGTATCTTCAACGGCAACCTGGCTTCGGCGTTTGGCGGCGGGATGTGCAACCATATCTACAACGAGCAAAGCGGCGAGAGTCCGATTGTTATCAATTGCACCTTTACGGGCAACTCGGCAGTCTACGGAGGCGGAATGTACAACGATTGGTGGAGCTGGCCGACATTGACCAACTGCACATTCAGCAAAAACACGGCGAGCGAGTATGGCGGCGGACTCTGCAGCATCAACAATAGCTGCCCGACCTTGACCAACTGCATCCTTTGGGGCGACGAGCCGGATGAGGTTTACAATTATGACGCCAGCAGCTCAGCCATTGTCACCTATAGCGACGTGCAAGAGGGATGGGGCGACCCATGTGACCCGAATAACACGAATATCAATGCTGACCCGAACTTTGTGCGTGAGCCTAATAACGGCGGCGATGGCTGGACAGTGGGCAACAACGACGATTTCGGTGACCTGCATCTCAGTGTTGGTTCGCCGTGCGCGGATGCCGGAGATAACAATTCCGTGCCCATCGATACTACCGACCTTGATAATGACGGCAACACAGTCGAGCCTATCCCGTTCGACCTCGACGGCAATCCTCGCATAGTTGAGGTGGTGGATATGGGCGCTTTTGAACTTTCCCTTCGTGTTCACAATATCACGCAGGACACTTACTATACGACGATTCAGTCTGCCATCGACGAAGCCAATAATAGTGACCATATTGAGGTCTGGCCGGGGGTCCATTACGAGGCCATTAATTTACAGGGTAAAGCCGTAACGCTATACAGCAGTGACGGGCCACAAGCCACCATCATCAACGGCAACGGGGCCCCCCATGTGGTACAGTGCGTTAACGGCGAAGACGCCAATACCATCCTGGACGGCTTTACTATTACAGGAGGTAATGCCGAGGGCAACTGGCCCGAAGATTGCGGCGGCGGGATGTATAATGACCGAAGCAATCCGACGGTGACAAACTGCATCTTCACCGGCAACTCGGCGTCCGAAGCCGGCGGCGGGATGTATAACCATGTTTACAATGAGCAGAACGGGGGTAGTCCGACCGTTACCAACTGTACTTTCAGGAGTAATTCCGCCGCCTACGGTGGGGGGATGAGTAACGATTGGTATAGTTGTCCGGCGATAACGAACTGCTTGTTCAGCGACAACTCGGCGACCGAGTTCGGCGGCGGACTCTACAACACCAACAACAGCAACCCGACACTCACAAACTGCACCCTCAGCTCAAACAGCGCGTCCCCCGGATACGGCGGTGGTCTCTGTAACGCAAGCCTCAGCTATCCGACGCTGACAAATTGCATCCTTTGGGGCGACGAGCCGGATGAGATTTACAATTATGACGCCAGCAGCTCAGCCATTGTAACCTATAGCGACGTACAAGGCGGGTGGGGCGACCCATGTGACCCCGGTAACACAAACATCAACGAAGGCCCATACTTTATTGATGCGGCGGGAGGTGATTTGCGGCTGCAGGTGCCGGATTCACCGTGCCTCGATGCGGGCAACAACAATGCCGTTCCGCTTGATACAATTGACCTTGATGGAGACGGCGACACAACAGAGTCAATTCCATTCGACCTCGACGGCAATGAACGTATAGTCGGACAAGCAGTGGATATGGGTGCATACGAATCTCTTAATGAATTTACTAATACGGAACCCACAGCTTGTATCGCTAATAACTATTTCGAGGCGGAAGGTCCACACGGTGCAACGATTACCTTGGATGGCTCCTGTTCAAGTGACGCAGATTCGACGCCGGGAACGAATGATGATATAGACGAATTCAACTGGCATGAGCTTGACCCTTGTAACCCGGGTGGTCCTGGTCTTTTCATTGGCAGCGGTGAGGTACTGGACTGTGACCTGTCTCTGGGCATGCATTTAATCACGCTGGAGGTAATCGATAAGGCCGGGGCTTTTGATAGCATCGAGGCAGCTATCGCTGTTTTGGACGGAACACCCCCGGAGATTAACTGTCCGGCGGACATCACGCTGGAGGCAACGGGGCCGGGTGGAGCCGTGGGCACATTTACAGCTTCGGCCACGGACCTGTGCGATAAGGCACCTGAAATAACCTTCGACCCATGTTCCGGCAGCATCTTCGAGCTGGGGACAACAGAAGTAAATTGCGTTGCTACGGACATCAGCGGCAACAGCAGCAGTTGCAACTTTAACGTAACTGTCGAGGATACAACGCCACCGGAGATTAACTGTCCGGCGGACATCACGCTGGAGGCAACGGGGCCGGGTGGAGCCGTGGGCACATTTACAGCTTCGGCCACGGACCTGTGCGATAAGGCACCTGAAATAACCTTCGACCCATGTTCCGGCAGTATGTTCCCTATGGGGACAACAGAAGTAACTTGCGTTGCTACGGACATCAGCGGCAACAGCAGCAGTTGCAACTTTAACGTAACTGTCGAGGATACAACGCCACCGGAGATTAACTGTCCGGCGGACATCACGCTGGAGGCGACGGGGCCGGACGGGGCGGTAGGAACATTTACAGTTTCGGCCACTGACCTGTACGATAAGGCACCGACAATAACTATCGACCCACCTTCGGGCAGTATGTTCCCTATGGGGACTACACAGGTAACCTGTACGGCCACAGACAGCAGCGGCAACAGCAGCAGTTGTACCTTTAGCGTAACCGCCGGTGATATAACACCACCCGTGATTACAGTAGGCGATATGGTTCGGATTTGGCCGTCGAATCATAAGTATCGCTGCTTCAAATTGTCGGACCTGGTGGTTAGTGTTGAGGACAACTGCGGCGGCTTGCTGGACGTCGATGAGGTAGGTACAATAATCTCGATCTACAGCGATGAGCCGGAAGATGCAAAAGGCTGGGGCGACGGTAAGACAAAGCACGATATGGTAATTTTAGGGTCCAATTCGTTTATGGTACGGGCGGAACGAAACGGCAAAGGCAATGGAAGGGTCTACGGTATCACCTTCGAAGTGGTTGACGAGGCCGGCAACACAGCTACGGGCACCTGCTATGTGGGTGTACCGCATTACAAGTTCGGTCAGGCACCTACAGACGACGGACCGGCCTCTGGATACACCGTGTACCCTAAAGATAATTGGTTTCACCGATGGTGGAGGTACTGGTGGCTAAGATGGCGACGGCATCGATATTATTATAGCTGGTTCCGCTATCATTAGAAATCCCGTTGCCAACAACAGCGAAGCACGCATTTAGGAATACCGGTTTTAACCAAAGACCTTAGCCGGAAGGGAAACAAGATATTCTTCACGCTGAGGATGCAAGAAATCCTGCACCGGTCACGCATTTGCAAAAAGGCATTGTTGTCAATGTCCTGGAATCTGAATAAAAAAACCTCAGCAGGGGAGAAACATTATGACACACCGCACGCCTAAAAGTACAAAAATCATATTTGCCTGCCTAATAACTATTCTGGCCACCTCAGTGACACTATCCCCAACAGCAAAAGCAGAAAAGAAAGAATTCGATGTCGAAGAAGTGGTGAGGGAAGAAAAGTTGGGTATTCTGGCTAAAATCCGCCCGGCTGAAACTGAACAGGTGCTGGAGCTGCTGGTAATTCACAAAGAAACAAAAAGGCCAATTGGAGGGGCCGCGATAAAAATTTTTCTCAACGATAAGATAAAGGGTGGCAGGACAGACGAGCAGGGCCGATGCAGAATTAAGCCTGGCAAGAAAGAACCGTATTATTTTTATACAGAGGTGAGTAAAAAAGGCTTTGTGCCGATGAGCATTGTCTTTCGAGAGTATCCGGCTCGAACCGACATTCCCAAAAGCTATACGCTCGCCCTTGAGCCGGGAACAAGCATAGGTGGAATTATTCAGGATGGAAACGGAAGACCAATTGAGGGAGCAACGGTATATTTACTCGTACCGAGGTCTGGCGGGACAGAACGGGTAGAAATCCAGGACCATAAAGAAAAGACAGATGCTAACGGTCGCTGGCGATGTAACATTATGCCATCGAAACTTAACGATGTCTGGATTAGACCGGCTCATCCTGATTATATCGATGACGAAATTTACGACTCAACTCCCAAACCCCCAATGGAAAAACTACGTGCGATGACCGGCGTGATGGTGATGAAAAAAGGTTTGCCGGTTACCGGAAAAGTGGTGGATGCGAACGGCCGGCCGACCAAGGGCGCATTTGTAGCGCAAGGTTCGGACCGCCGGTGTTCCGACTACCCGAGCACCAGAACAAACGAAGACGGCCTGTTTAAATTTACCAGCAACAGACCCGGTCAGATGGTACTCACTGTTCAGGCCAAGGGTTATGCGCCGGCAATAAAGGAAATCACGGTGCATAAGGGTACATTGCCTGTCGAATTTTACCTTGAGGCCGGTCATAAAATTCGTGGGCGAATTATAAACACCCAGGGTGAGCCAATGAGGGGGGCGATTGTGATTGCTGATACGTGGCGCGGGCATCGCTCTATCGAATGGAATAATAAAACGGATACCGAGGGACGCTTCGAGTGGAATGACGCGCCGGCGGATGAAGTGCTTTTTGATATGATGCAACAGGGCTATATATATGTTCGCAACTATAGTATGTCGGCTTCGGATAAAGAATACGTAATAACGATGCAAAAAATTCTTAAGGTTAGTGGTAAAGTAACCGACGCGGAAACAGGCAAGCCAATTGATGAATTCAAGGCGCTGCCTGGTATCGATTGGGGAGGTAATCAGCCAATTTACTGGGAACGCAGCGAGTCAACTACTTTTTCCGAAGGTAAGTACGAGGTTATATTCGATGAGCCACGGCAGGGACATCTTGTTCGTATTGAGGCGGAAGGATATGTTCCTGGTATTTCGCTCGGCTTTAAGGATGATGAAGGCGGGGCAGTCTTTGATTTTAAACTTACAAAGGGGACTGGGCCGGCAGGGATAGTGCGTTTTCAGGATGGCCGGCCGGCGGCAAACGCCGAGGTGATACTATCCACGCCGTCACAGGGTGCATACATCACCAACGGCAGAAATGAGCAAAAGCAAGATAGTCAGTTTGTCGAGACAGAGGCAGATGGGCAATTTTCTTTTCCAGCACAAATTGAGCCTTACCTGCTTTTAGTTCTTCACGATAAAGGATATGCTGAAGTTAAAGAAGTAACACTGAAAACAGACCCGAATGTCGTGATTGAGCCATGGGGACGTGTGGAGGGGCAGTTTCGCATTGGGAGTAAGGCCGGCGCAAATAAAGAGATTGGGCTTTGGTATGACCGGCCCGAACCCGAACCCAATACGCCGCGTGTTTACCACGATTGTCGTGCTGTTACGGACAGCAAGGGTCATTTTGTTTTTGAACGAGTGCCGGCCGGTCTGGCACAGGTAGGACGGGTAATCAAAACCGGTGAATCGTCCACGGGATGGTTTGCTCCCACCAGTCACGCTGTTCCTATAGAAATTAAAGCGGGAGATACAATCACCGTAACCATCGGCGGCACCGGCCGGCCTATAACAGGTAAAGTGACCGTACCCGCCGATTATAAGGAGCCAATCAACTTGGCCTTTGGGGACAATATTCTGTATCTTAAGCTGCCGGAAAAGCCGCGCCCGGAGAATTTTGACGAGATGACGATGGAAGAAAGAGGGGCGTGGTACGTAGACTGGGAAAAGTCCGAGGAAGGTAAGGCGATTCTTGCGGCAAGGCGCAAACAGCGTCGGTCTTATGACGTAAAGATAGAGCACAACGGAACTTTCCGTGTCGAGGACGTACCTGCAGGCAAATATAAATTAGTTATAGATGTATTCGAACCACCGGTCGGCGGGCAGTGTGGCATTGGTGAATCTATCGGATGGGTGGGGCACGAATTTGAAGTAGCCGAGATGCCCGGCGGCCGCAGCGATGAGCCGCTCGATATAGGAACACTTGAGCTTGGGATAGTAAAACGCCTGAATGTTGGCGATGAGGCGCCACTATTCGAAATTAAAACATTAGAGGGTAAAGACCTGAAATTAGCAGACTACCGTGGAAAAGTCGTGCTGCTGGTTTTCTGGGCAACCTGGTGCGGTCCCTGTATCACAGAAACCCCAAAGTTAAAGGAAATTTATAATACTTTCGGCAAAGATAAGCGATTTGTGATAATTGGTCTGTCGCTGGACAAAGAGGCTGAGCCTGCGAAGAAATATGTTGCTAAAAACGAATTAAAATGGCCTCAGGGTTTCGCGGGCCAGATGTCCCAATCGGCTGTCGCGAACGATTACGGAATACAAGGAATCCCAACCTCGTTTTTAATCGGCGCCGACGGCAAGATTCTAAAAATAGACCCAACCATTGAGCAGCTAAAACCAATATTATTCAAAGCCCTTACGTCAAATGTCAAAAAATAAACCAGCGTACAATTTTAAGTATTTTGACTTGATCTGGCATTTCTAATTGCCAAATGCCAATTTTAACCGCGGGACTTCCATAAGCTTATTTCGGCTGTACCGCAGTTGTGGATTTTTGTGAATGTTCAGTCGGGATTTGGTTCTTTTCGCGGCCTTGGTTTCACCAAAAGACAAATGAAACGGCGTTCGGCAAGCAGTTCTTCGCCGGCATAAAGCTGAAAGCAGTATTCGCCCGGATGCGGCAGGACGATATTATCGAAATGCAGCCCATTGGCGACAACCTGCCGAACGTCGGCGAATTTGACTCGGCCGCGGCCCTCAACAATTACCTTCTCGTCCTGCTGGACGTCCACAAGTTTTACGGCAAGGTCCACCTGGCCGTGGCCGTTGGTCAATTCGAAAAAAAAGGCCATACGCGGATGCCGGGCGGGATATTTGACTGCGCTGATGCTGTGGATTACGTGGATAATGCTCGGCGATTTCGTTGCCGCGTCTATTATTACACGGTCACAAACAATCGCCGATAGGACAATCGGTGCAACCTGGGGCATTTCTCGGTCCTTCCGTCTAAATTAAAATTCCTCAATACGCTAAACCCATTATAAAGACTGTAGAGAGCACAGGAACAAAGGTCAAGAGATTAGTTTGAGATAGAATTGAAAAAGTGACCCGGCTGTGGTAATAAGAGTCTATCGCGAAAAGCGTTATGAGGTTTTGCTATGGCGGTTCAGTTTATCTTAGGCAGAAGCGGGACGGGCAAGACACACTGCTGTGTAAAAGCAATAATTGACACACTTTTGGCGCCTGGCGAAACAGGGCCGCTGCTTTATCTCGTGCCGGAGCAGGCGACATACCAGGCGGAGCGCGCAATTCTTTTAGATGGGCGGCTGGCAGGTTACAGCCGACTGCATGTGCTGTCATTTGACCGGCTGGGATTTCTCGTTCAAGGCAAAAAAAGCCTCGGTACAAGAATATCCGAGTTCGGCAAAGTGATGCTGATTCACAAAATCCTGCAAACGAACAAGGCAAAGCTAAAATTGTTCGGCTCATCCGCCAACAGGCCGGGGCTGGCAGAAGAGATGAAACGGGTGATTGAGGAGCTGCAGCGATATGACCGCAAGGCGGAAGAAGTGCTCGAGTTAGCGGCCCAACTGCAAAAAGAAGAGGCCGGCGCACTGAGCGGGCTGAAATTTGCCGATATCGGATTAATTTACAGCGAATACCAGCGACTTATCGAGGGCAGATTCGTCAATCCCGATACGCAGCTTACATCGGCACGCCAGGTGCTGGCAGAGACAGACTTTATTAAAGGGGCCAGACTGTGGGTCGATGGTTTTGCAGGCTTTACCGCACAGGAGCTGATGACGTTAGTAGAGCTTTTGAAGGTAGTTTCGGAAGCACAAATCGCTTTGTGCCTTGACCCGCAAAAGATTGACCCGGCGCTCATTGCTCCCCAGATGCCTGATAGCATCAGCTTGTTCAGCCCCACAGAAAGGACTTATGCAGAGTTAGTGGGGCTAATAAGAAAATGCGGCCTGAAGCTTTCCGGGCCGATTTGCCTGGAAAAACCGTGGCGGTTTACCGCTTCACCAGAGCTTGGTCATATCGAGCGTAATTTGTTTGCACCGGACTCTTCAGCAAAAATCAAACAGAACAAAAAAGTCAGGATTATATCAGCGTCAAACACACGAGCCGAGGTTCAGTTTTTGGCAAGAGAAATACTGAATCTGGTCAAAAAGGAAAATTTGCGTTTTCGTGACATCGCGGTAGTAACACCCGAACTTACCGGTTATCAGCACTACATACGGGCAATGTTTAGTGATTATGGTATACCATTTTTTATCGATATGCGCCGGCCGCTTAGGCAGCACCCGCTAATCGAGCTGATTCTCTCGGCACTTCGAGCGGTATCTTACAACTTCTGCAATAGTGATATTTTTACATTTTTGAAAACAGACCTTGTACCAATCAGACGCAGCAATGTGGATATGCTGGAGAATTACTGTCTGGCGTTCGGTATCGACAGGGAGGACTGGAAGCGAAAAGACGATTGGCAATTTGCCGGCAGTGGGCAAGACGATTTTAACGAACAGCAGATAAATAAAACTCGAAGAGAAGCTGTAGGGGCCTTGCTCGAATTCGAGAAAAAGCTGCTCGGTACAGAAGAGAAAATCACACCTGAAGAATTTATCCAGGTAGTTTTCAACTTCCTTAAGGAGCTGGGGATTCGCGGCACGCTGTCGGAGTGGATTGCCGAAGCGATTAAAGCGAGTGATTTGGAGAAAGCGGACGAGCATCGACAATGTTATGACCGGCTCGTGAGTGTTTTTGATGAGCTGGCCCAGATTTTTACAGGCGAAAAGATGACGGTCGAAGAGTATCTGTCAATTGTTGAAAGTGCTTTTACAAATATGACTTTGGCCTTTATACCGCCGCGATTAGAGGAGGTCCTGGTAGGCTCTATCGAGCGGAGCCGACATCCTGAATTAAAAGTCGTGTTTCTGATTGGCGCCTCGCAGAAGCGGTTTCCCGTGCCGATGCGTCCTGAGGGCATAATAACAGACCAGGACCGTATAACAGCCGGGAAAAAAGAGCTATTGCTGGCTGAGACGGTTGAACAACAATTAATCACCCGGCAATACCTGGCATACATAGCGTTTACAAGGGCATCACAACTGCTTTACATAACTTATCCGCTGGCAGACGAAAAAGGAAACGCCCTTGCCCCGTCGGATTTCCTGGCGGATGTTGAATCACTGTTTGAGAATTTCTCGGAAGAATTCTTCGAGGCCGAAGATTACACTTTGGATAAAGTTCACAGCGAGGCCGAACTAACAGATTTGCTCTGTACGAAGTTAGGCTGGGATGCCGCAAATGTATCAACCCAGCTTGACGGACTACCAACAGCACTTAGTGAAGACAAGCAGCTTGCCCATACAGGTAAAACGGTTTGTTATGCAATAAATTATGACAACACGGCCCGGCTGGATAAAAAGCTTGTCGATGAACAATTAACGGGCGTTATTAGAAAATCAATTACCGAACTGGCCAGCTTCGCAGCTTGTCCATATCAGCACTTTTCTAAATATACTTTGGGCCTTAAAAGCAGGAAAGTATTCAAACTCGAACCTTTAGACTTAGGTATTTTTTACCACAACATCCTGGATGGTCTGACCAAACGGCTCAGAGAAGAAGGTAAAGATTTCGCAACGACGAGAGACAATGATCTGCTGGCTTTTCTGCATACTGAAATAACCAAACGGCTAACGTCAGATTCCTTCATATCCACTTTTACAGGGCATTCGGCCCATAATGCATTTATCGTCGATTCCGCCAGTAGAAATCTCGAGGATTGCGTCCTGGCAATCGCACAGATGGCGCGGGCCGGCAAATTTCAGACGGTAGAAACGGAACTCACCTTCGGCGAGGCGAGCGAAGGACTTGGTCAATTCGAGTTGCTGCTGTCGAATAATCGCAGGCTGTATCTGCGCGGCAAGATCGATAGACTCGATACCGGCAGTGTCGGTGGAAAAAACCTTGCTTTGGTCTTTGACTACAAGCGCAGCAGCCGAGGATTTAACTGGGCACAGTTTCTCCACGGCCTGGATTTGCAACTGCCGGCATATTTGCTTGTATTGAGAAACAAAAGTATTGGCAAGGCTAAGGAACTGCAGCCGGCGGGAGGCTTTTATATCCCGATTGAGGTCAAGCCCGAGGCTGGGGAGGCAATAGAGATTGAAGGACAGGCGGAGAAATTCAAGCATAAAGCAAGGGGAATAGTGAACGGCGAATTTACCGAACTGCTTGACGGAAGTACTACATCGGGATGGAGCAAATTCTACAATATGCCATTTACAAAAAGTAGCGGACCGTATGGTTACTACAATAATAGCGGTGTGCTGAAGCCGGAAGACTTTGAGATGATTTTGAAATTCACTGAAACGAAAATAACAAAGCTGGCAGAGGAAAGTATTTCGGGCAAAATCGATGTCAATCCTTATCGGCTGAGGGACCACTCGCCGTGCAGGTGGTGCGAGTATCGGGCCGTATGCCGATTCGAATGGCCGATAAACGACTATAACAATCTGGAAGCCGTAAGTAAGGAGCAGGTGCTTGAAATGATTGGCGCGGGCAATGGCAGCTAAAAGTAATAAATGGACAGAGCAGCAGCGAAAGGCAATTAAGGAGCGCGGGCGGGGTGTGTACGTAAGCGCCTCGGCGGGTACGGGAAAAACCTCCGTGCTTTCGGGCCGATGCATCGACGTTGTGGCCGACTGCAAAGAGTATACAGATATACGCGGCATACTGGTTTTGACTTTTACCAACGCGGCGGCGGATGAGCTATGCTCACGAATTGCAGGCCAGCTTAAAAGTGTCTTCGAGAATACCGGTGACTCATATCTGCGCAGGCAACTGTTGATGCTCGATGCGGCAAATATCAGCACAATACACTCTTTCTGCCATCGGCTGATTATTGAGCATTTCTACGAATTAGGCATCGACCCGGCCTTCAAGATAATCGATGAAGATGAACAAAGACTGCTAAAATCAACAATGCTTGACGAAACTATCGAATGGGCCTGGGCACAAAGCAACCTGGCTGCGAGGCTTCAGCAGTTTTTGTACCAGCGAAATATCCGGGGCACGATGGGCAATTTTCTAAACACAATAACCGAGCTGAGCAATTTTCTGAATGGCGTGGTGTGGCGAGAAAACTGGTACGATAAAGCGACGGCCTTTGCCGAGAGCTCGGCAAGGCTCGCCCCGGAAGCGGCCGAGATGCAAAAGCAAATTATCCTGGACCGATTAGAGCATTGCCTTGCACAACTAAACTTTGCGAAGGGGCTCGAGCAGAAACTGTGCGGAGAAGAAATATGGGCGGCGAAAATAGAAAGCCACTACATAAAGCCCTTTAGAAAATGCGCAGCATTCATCAAAGAAAATAAATTCAATGAGTGCGCCGAAGAGATAAAAAACTTCAAAGCTACGACTTTAAGGCGCTACGAAGATATGTCTGAGGAGTCGGCTGATACCATAAAAGAGCCGATTAATAAGGCAAAGAAAAGTTTCCGCAGTTTAAGAGAGTTCGCAATTATGAATCCGGATTACGTGCGGATAGTCGGCCCGACGGCAAGACAGCAAATACAAGTGATGATTGAGCTTGTTAAGGAATTCGGCAGGCGATATACGCAGGCCAAGCGAGCAGCTAACTGTATGGATTTTGCGGACCTCGAGCATTATGCACTTAGACTTTTAACCGCAGAGGATTCAGGCATTGACGCGCCGCGGGCCTCCGAGACGGCGATGCGGCTTCGGGCCAGATACAAATACATATTTGTCGACGAGTACCAGGACATCAACGCAGTTCAACAGGAAATCCTAAAACGAGTCAGCGACGGACGGAATCTGTTTGCAGTCGGCGATGTCAAGCAGAGTATTTACGCCTTTCGCGGCGCGGTGCCGGAGATTTTTCTTAAGCAGTTGGCCGGGGCTTGCCCAGAACCAAAAAACGCCCAGGAGCATCTAAGAGTTGATTTGAATAAAAACTACAGGTCACGAGCGGAGATTCTGAACTTTGCAAACAAGGTGTTCGGACGGATAATGAGCTCGGATATCGGGCTGGTCGATTACGATGATAAAACAGCACTGCAGACCGGGGCAAAGTACAAGCAGCTCGAGGAAGTTTACAACACCAGGCCGGTGGGTCCTGCGGTCGAAATACACATCGTTGAAAAGCAACGAGGGGCCAACGGCGGCGCCGAAGAAAACGAAAGCGATGACGCAACCGAGCCTTACAATGAGCCGCTAAACGCCATTGATAAAACCCAAAGACAGGCCGTGCTAATAGCGGACCGGATACAAAAAATGGTGGGCGGCAAAACAGGCAAAGCCCAGTTTCAAATATACGACAAACAAAGTGACTCGTATCGTGATGTGCAATACCGCGATATTGCGGTCCTGATGCGTTCTCTCGTCGGCAAAGTCAACCAATATGCCGAGACGCTGAGTATGGCAGGAATACCGGTCCATAGCCAGAGTTCCGTCGGCTATTTGACGGCCGCCGAGATAGTCGATTGCCTGTCGCTGCTCAAGGTGCTGGACAATCCGCTGCGCGATATAGAGCTGGCGGCAGTTTTACGCAGCCCGTTTTTCAAGTTAAGTGACACGGAGCTTGCAAAAATAAAAAAATACGGACTGGAACAAACCGGGCAAAGAAACACGCCAGGATTTTATGAGTGTGTGTGCGAATATGCGAAGGCGGGGCCGGATAATAAGCTGAAGAACAGGCTCTCAGAGATTCTGGGCAGGCTTGAAGAGTGGCGGTCGCTTGCCCGGCGCGGTAGTCCGGCGGATTTGATATGGCAAATTTACCGTCAGACGGGGTATCTATCTTTTGTTGGAGCGTTGCCGAACGGCAAGAATCGAAGGGCCAATCTCGTTAAACTGCACGACAGGGCAATTCAGTTCGAAGGCTTTGCAAGTGTGAAAGGCAGCTCACTTGGTCAATTCGTCGAGTTTGTGGAAAGACTAATGGAACAAGGAGGCGACTACGGGCCGGCGGACGTTGTCGGGCCGGAGGAAAACTGCGTTCGCATAATGAGTGTTCATAAAAGTAAAGGGCTCGAATTTCCGGTCGTATTTCTGGTCGGGCTTGAAAGCAAATTCAATACCCAGGATATCCGCAGCGATATTCTCGTGGACGCCGACGGGACAGTAGGAATCCAGATTATAGAACCGAATTCCAAAAGCAAGCTCGGCTGCCTCGGCCATCAGATACTCACGGAGAGAAAAAGGGTGGCGACCGTTGCTGAAGAGATGCGAATTCTATACGTAGCGATGACCCGCGGGCGGGAAAGACTCGTTCTAACCGGCTCGACAGAAAAGAAAAAAGGCGAAAATATTCTGCGCAAAGGTGCCTTGTTATACCGTGAAAATATACCCGACTGGCAGGTACGCTCGTCTCAGTCGCCTCTGGAATGGATTCTCTACGCACTGGCGGGGCAACAGAATTTGCACAAGGCCTTCGAAACGGGAAGTGAAGACGGCTTGACCGACGAAAATCTTTTTGCTGTGAAACTATGGGGGCAGCCAGAACTGGAGCAATCCATTCATAGCGGGCAAGTATCACGAAGAATTCTTTTGCAACAAAGACCTAAGAGGGATAAGACAAGTCTTAAAGCAGTAAAATCCTCGGCGGCTGTACAAGAGAAGCTCTCGATAGTAAAGGCCTCACTTGGGTGGCAATACCCATTCAGCAACTCAATCAAGTTGAAAGCGAAGGAATCCGTAAGCCGACTTACACACTCCGGCGACGAATTCTTCCTGAAGGATTATTCGAAGGCGCTGGAGCGCAGGCCTGCAAGTGTGGAAGTTCAGCTCGAGGCGGGCGGATTAGTCGACCCTAAACTCATAGGTTCAGCCACACATCGTGTTATGGAAAAGCTTGATTTAGCCAAGCCGATTACAACGGCGGTAGTCGATAAAACCATCAAAAAGCTGCTATCAAAAAGCGAAATTAGCGAGACTGTTTCGGAGAGAATCGACGTTGACTCTATAGTCAGATTTTTTGAAAGCGAACCCGGCAAAATAGTACTTAAATGGCCTGAGCGGGTTTTAAGGGAATGGCCGTTTACTTTCGCAGTGCAGGCCGCCCAGCCCAGTGAAGCAAACAATGACGGGCAGAATGAGGACATCGTTATCATCCAGGGCATAATCGATATGTTATTGCAAACTCCAGCGGGTCTTGTCGTCGTCGACTTCAAGACCGACCGTATCAGGGCCGAGCAGGTGGACCTGCGCGCGCAGCTTTACGCGAAACAAATAGACCTTTACGGCCGGGCGGCAGAGGCGATATTAAAGTCTAAATTGACAAGCAAGTGGCTGTATTTTCTCGGGCCAGGCTGCGCCAGGCAGTTAAAATAGTGCTGCGCAGCGACATAATCGCAGGATTTCTTTGCACCGTTAGAAAAAGTCCTGTGAATATTGATTTTCTAACGGGGTTTACAACCGATGCTGTTATGGATACAATTTTTAGCGGTAATACCTGTGGCATGACTATATGAAAATATATTACAAAAGCAAAAAAGCGGAAAAGTTTCTAATCGGCATCAACATCCTGATAAGCGCGACGGTTGCAGCAACGTTTGTCGTGTTATACGGATTTGATAAGCCGTTACTACCAATAAAGGTGCTGTACGGCATTCAGATTTTCGCGCTTTTCTTTTTCGTTGCCGAAAAGCCGATTCGTGGGCTAAATGCCGTCTCGGTTAACGACTTTCTAATCGCAAACTGGTTTGAGATACCGCTTTTCCTTGCTTTAGTCGCAGCTATAGTCGGGGCGGGCAGGTGGTTCGGCAGGACGAATCCGGACCAGGTCCGGCTGGTAGCAATAGATGTATATCTCGTCATCGAGGTCATCAGCAAAGTCTGCAGGAGCTGCGTCAACCTTGCCGCTACGGGCAGGAATCCCACCCAGACGCTGATTGCCAGCTTTCTGGTTCTCATTTTCACCGGGGCAGGTCTGCTCAGTCTGCCAAAATCAGCAAGAAATGAAAACCTTAGTTTCGTTGACGCATTGTTTACAGCAACCAGCGCGACCTGCGTAACGGGGTTGATTGTCAAAAACACGGGTAAAGACTTCAGCCTCATGGGCCAATCAGTCATACTGACGTTGATTCAGCTCGGCGGTCTTGGTATCGTTATCTTCGGCGCAGTCTTTGCACTGCTGCTGGGCCAGGCCCTGAGCCTGCGAGAATCGGTGGCGATGCAGGATATCCTCAGCGCACGAACTGTGGGGCGAATTGAGACTATAATAGGCTTTATTTTTGCCACGACCATCTGCATCGAAGCAATAGGTGCAGTGAGTATGTTTCGAATGTGGCCAACAGTGCCGGGCAGGATTAGTAATATAAGTCATCAGTGGTTCTTCAGCATCTTTCACTCCATAAGCGCTTTCTGTAACGCGGGCTTTTGCCTGGCCGGTGACAGTTTAATCGGATACAACCAGAGATGGGAAGTTTACGGAGTATTTTGTCCCCTGATAATCTTAGGCGGCCTGGGATTTGGTGTGCTATACAACCTGTTCAATGTTGCGACAGACCGTATAAAACGATGCATAAAGAAGCTGATAAATCCGATACGGGCGATTTCAACACAAACGCCGGAGCCCATACAACTGCAGACAAAAATAGTTCTGACGGTTAGTTTGGTACTCATTATCACAGGAGCCGCGGCCATAAAATTGTTTGAAAACGTAACAGGCCCCGCAGGCCAGGAAAACAGCAGCATTGCGACAGCGTTTTTCCAGTCCATCACAGCCAGAACCGCAGGTTTCAATACAATTGATGTATCTTCGCTGTCGGTCTCGAGTAAATTTATACTTATACTGCTGATGTTTATCGGCGGCTCACCCGGCTCGACCGCGGGTGGAATCAAGACCGTTACATTTGCCGTGGTAATAATGGCCGCGTATGCGACCCTGCGGAAACGTAATGAGGTTGAGCTCTTCAAACGGTCGGTCCGAATGGTGATTGTCGGAAGAGCAATCACAATTACACTGTTATTCGTGTTAATGCTTTTTGGTGTGGCGCTGACTTTGAGCATCACGGAAAGAGCCAGCGGCTTTATGATGTCGGATATTATATTTGAAACAGGCTCGGCCCTGGGCACTGTCGGGCTTAGCACGGGGATAACACCGAGTTTGACAACGGCGGGCAAACTCCTTATCATTGCAACAATGCTTATCGGCAGGCTGGGGCCGCTAACGTTATTAGCTTCGCTGACGTTTAATCTCAGGCCGGCACGATACAATTATCCTGAAGAGGCGATAGTTGTCGGCTAAATTCCGTCGCGCATATTGCCCCTCAGGTATCGCGTAAAAAAACGCAATACGAGGAACGAATTATGAAACGCTTTGCTGTTATAGGATTGGGCCGATTCGGTAAAAAGCTGGCCATCGCTCTGGCGATGAGTGAGGCTGAGGTTATCGCAATTGACAAGGACAGGGCCATCATTGATTCGATACGGGACCAGGTAAGCCACGCGGTCAGGCTTGACAGCACAGATGAAGAGGCGCTGAAGGCACAGGGCGTGGATAAAGTAGACGTTGCAATCATTGGTATGGGTGAAGGTGGGTCTGCTTTCGAATCTTCGGTCCTTACCGTTGTGAATCTCAAACAATTGGGTATCCAGCAGATATATGCCCGGGCGCAGAGCCTTACGGCCGGCCAGGTGCTCTCGAGTGTGGGAGCGACGGAGGTAATCTATCCGGAAACGGAGTCTGCGCAGCGATGGGCCTACAAGCTAATAGCCCCTCAGATAAGTGAGAAGATTGATTTTGCGCCCGGATACAGCCTGGCGAGTGTCAAGGCCCCGGCCAGCTTCGATAACCGGACGGTCGCGGATTTAGAACTGCGAAAAAAGTACAATGTCAACCTTGTGGCTATAAAACGCGGCGAGTCCGAAAAGGATAAAAAAAGTGGAAAGGCGGGTATAATCAATGTTCCACTGCCGAACACCGTAATCTACGAGGGAGATATTCTGATGGTGGCCGGCTCCGATACGGACCTCGCAAAACTCCCGCAGGAATAAAAGATTATTACCACCTCCAGAAAAACCGACACCTTTGGCGGCGATTAAGCACAATGTCATACCTGCAAAATTTATCCCTAAGAAAGCCTGCCCCTAAGGCGGCGGAAATCCATAAAAGCAGAGTGCTCAATGAAGACTGAAGAAATATTTGCAGATTTACCAAAGTTCGAAACAGAGCGCCCGCTTCTGCGGAAAATGAGCCTTGATGATATGGGGGATGTATTCGAATTTTCAAAAGAGCCTGAAGTTTTCAAGTTTGTCAGTGGCAAAGTGCATCAGACAATAAAAAACAGTAGAAAATTTCTGAAGGAAATCTTTGCAAAATACAAGGCTCAGGAAATAATCACATGGGGAATTTTTCACAAGAAAGACAACAAGTTAATTGGCGACTGTTGTTTTATCAAGTGGGATACTCAGCAAAAAAGAGCTGAACTCGATTATTTATTGTCGAGAGAATACTGGAATCAAGGCCTGACGACGGAGGTTGTCAAAGAAATTATAAGCTTCGGTTTTGAAGAGATGCAACTTAATCGTATCCAGGCAATTTGCGAGGTAGCCAACATTGCATCTTCTCGCGTTATGGAAAAAGCGGGCATGCAATATGAGGGAATACTTCGTGACTATATCCAACACGACGGTAAGCCTTTAGATATGAAAATCTATTCTTTCATAAGAAAAGAATGGCCTGTGAAGTAAAAGGGCTATTCATTCTTTTCGGTACTCTCTCGGCATATCAGGCCGGTTTTGCACATCCTCAGGCAAGGATAATAACAGGCGTAGTGCGGCTGATATCGCCCTTTTTTATATCTCTGCTTCCGCCATTAAATTTTTTTCGATTTTTTTTTATATTCCATAACTCTATTACATACAAACAATAATAAATACCCCAATTTAATAACTCTTATAATTAACAGCATTTTCTGTCTGTTGCTCATCCGATAATGGTCGATAATATTCAAATCGTCGAGTGGTAAGTCCGGAGATTGCCAAATTTTGGCGATGTGGCAATTGGCTTTCTTTATAGCTTTTATTGAAAGGATTTGATTGTGCATAATAAAAGAAAATTTCTGCTGGCGGCAGTCGCATTTGTAACGGCCAATCTATGTAGTTCAACGGTTCTCGCCTTTGCGCCCGTCGGACCCCCAACGGGAAGCCTGAAAACCGAACAATGGAGTTTAGGGACTGATTACTCACGAAGCGAAATCGATTTTGAGATAGACTGGAGTTCAAGCTATGCTTCAGGTGTCCCCAAGTCATTTGCCACAGATATGAAAACTGATACTTATTTAGTAAAATATCGTTACGGCTTTAATGAGGACTGGGAAATTTGCCTGTTTCTTGGTGCTTCTGAAATTAAAGGCAAAATTGATACCGACGATTTTGACGGTGACCATGACTTCAACGGCGGTTTCGGTTTCAAGTGGACCTTCCTGAAAGAAGAAGACCTTTCGTGGGGCCTGGTGTACCAAATGGACTGGATGATGGGAGACGACAGCTATATCACCGATATGTCTGTTTATGGATTCGGTACGAATAAGGCCGATGTGGAGCTTGATTCTTTTGACATTTTCCTTGCGTTAGGCCCGACACTTAAAATGGAAAACTTGAGTATGTATGCAGGGGCGGCGCTTTACTATTACGATGCTGATATCAGGATAAAATACTTAAACACAACCGTAACAAAAGGTAATGTGGATGAAGTATTATTGGCGGGATATGGAGGTGCTACAGTCGATCTGGACGACAATATTTCGCTTTATGCCGAGTATATGTATTCCGAAGATGCCTGGGCTATGGGTGGCGGCTTTGCCTGGAGATTTTAGGCATAGTTGATAATCCGGCAGACTCTTAATCGGTTCGTATAGAGTCAGCCTAAATATATAACAAAGGCTGCGAGGCCCTTATCCATCCTGCCTCGCAGCCTTTTAATTGCGCTCAAAAAATCCTCGACACTTTCTCATTTAACCTGTGTAAACAATAGAGCTAAATACAACTTTTTCGATATTTTCTCAGCATTTCCAGCAAGTTCTGCATATCCTCGGGGAGAGGGGCTTCGAATTTCACCATCTTCCCGGTTGTAGGATGTTCGAATTCGAGCGTTGAGGCATGCAGCGCGCAGCGGGCAATAATCGGCTCCTCGGCTGCGGAGTCTCTGTCCTCAATCTGCGCGGGATAGACAGGCCGGCCACCATACATATCGTCACCAATGACAGGATGCTTGATATATGAAAGATGGACCCTTATCTGATGTGTCCTGCCGGTCCTGGGCGTTACTCTGAGCAAAGAAAAGCCACGAAATCGTTCGAGAACTTCATAGAAAGTAATCGCCTCTTTTCCAACTTCAGGCCGAATCGCGTACTTTTCTCTCACTATCGGGTGTACACCGAGCGGTTGCTTTATGCAATCCGCGTCCAGCTCAGGGCTGCCGTGAACTACGGCAAGATAGGTCTTTTTCACTTTACGCAGCTCAAACTGCCTTGCCAGCCGCCAGTGTGCGGTGTCGGTTTTTGCGACGACCATAACTCCGGTTGTGTTCCTGTCAAGCCGATGAACGATGCCGGGTCGAAATTCGCCGCTGCCTTCAGAGAGCTTATCGGCATAGTAAACCAACGCATTAACAAGTGTGCCGTGCGTGTTACCTCGTGCAGGATGAACTATTAAGTCCGCCTGCTTGTTCAGGACGATTATATCGTCATCTTCATAAACGATATTCAACGGAATATCCTCAGGGATGATTTCCTTTGACCGCGGCGGCGGCAGGATGAGTTCAATCCGGTCGTTGGGATTAATTTTGTAACTGGGCTTGGCGGTCCTGCCGTTGACCTTTACACCCTTTTCTTTGATAAGCTTCTGAACAGTAGTCCTGCTGAATTGGTTGAAACGGGCCTGCAGATACGTATCCAATCGGCGATGTGTAACGGACCTGCCAAGGCGAACATGCAAATACTCGGCTCCATCGGACTGTTCGGACAAAAAACTGGAATAGGAGCCGTCCTGAGATTGGACTGTATCTTCGGGCATTACCGATTACCAGTTCTGCTCATTCATATCGAAAGGAAGCGGCGGGGATGGCGTAACAGGGGATTCCGCAGGTTCGGCCCGGGTTTGCAGGTCAAACTGTTTGTCGCCGGACGGTGCGTCAGAAGCCGATTCTATGAAGTAAACGCTTTCGGCGTATTCTTCCATTGTATCAAGACGTTCCCGGGCCTGATGCACAAAAACAGTGCCCTGGTAGTCAGGATTGTCGATGATTTCCCGATAGATACTGCGTGCCTTGGCAGAATCGCCCAGCTCTTCAGCACACAGACCAAGACCGAGTTTAGCCATAGCCTTCAGCGCTACACTGTCTTGTTCCATTTCGAGAGCTTTTTCATAAGACTTGACGGCCTGGTTTATCTGGACTCTGGCTGCCGAAGGCTCAAGTGACTTGGTTCTGTAATGCAGATCAGCCCGTAAGGCCTCGGCGCGTTTATTGAGAGCCAAAGCCGCACAGGCAGAATCGTCTGTACGACGCGAAAGGGAATCAAGAGCATCTGCGTTTATGAGAAGATAATTCGAATAGTCCATTCCCTGGTGCATTCCCACAATCGCGTCGACTTTACTTTGTGCAACCCGCGAGGAAAGCTCGGTCAGTTCAATACGCTGCATTGCAAGCTCAAGGCGCTTACGGTACAACTTGAAATACGCCGCTACAGCGACGATAATTACAACGACTGTTACATAAATAATCACTTTGTAGTTTTCTCGCCAGAATTTGGGAAATTGGTTGAGCCACTCGGCCAATTCATTGGTCTTCAAATCGTGACGACGTTCGGATTTCATTTCACACCTCTCTAACCAACAACCTGAATATATAACAAGATTATAGAAAGTTTTCTTTTATCTTGCAATAAGTCTTTAGTAAGGTTAAAATTTTCGCTTTATAGCTGATTTTGCCTCACAAATCGGCCAAATCGAAGGAACAGCTGATGTTGAATGTGTGCGCCAATCTGGACATCAAGAAACCTGTCTTGTTGTCGCTGTTGATTTATGGACTGTGCTTCGCTTCCGATAAGCAACTGGACAAGAGCAAATATATCAGCATAGATGAAATCCGGCCCGGAATGAAAGCTTATTGCCGGACGGTTTACGATGGTACGAAAGTCGAAAAATTCGATATGGAAGTCGTCAGTGTGATGCGTGATTTTATACCAGGCCGAGATTTGATACTTATCAAGGGAACCGATGAGCGTTTGACCTATACCGGCCCCGTGGCCGGTTGCAGCGGCTCGCCAGTCTATATCAATGAGCGTCTGGCCGGAGCGCTGGCGTTAGCAGTAGGATGGCCGTTCAGCAAAGACGCTCTTTACGGCGCAACACCGATTGAAGAGATGCTGGCGGTAACCGATACCTATGGCACAAGTTCCAGCGGCAATGAAGATAGGGACCATCGCCCAGCCTTAGCGTTCGATTTTTCAAAACCGCTTGACCTGGCCGAAATTGACAAACTGCTGCGGGCAGAATATAGCAGCAGTTTCAACGAACCGGCAGGTTTCGCCTGGCTTCCGGTACCGTTAATTACGTCACTGCCGGGGCATGTTACCGAACAGCTTGCGGATTACATTGAGCCATTCGGCCTGATGGCGGTGGCGGGTGTATCAGGCGGCGGCGCAACCGAGTCAATCGAAGAAATAAAACTTGCCCCGGGAGCTTCGCTGGCGGTACCTCTAAGTATCGGTGACATTAAGATAACCGCTATGGGCACCGTGACCGAAGTTATTGACGAGAAGCTCTACGGCTTAGGGCACGGCTTTCTGGGTTATGGGCCTGTTGATTTACCTTTGGCCACGGGTTACATAAACACCGTTGTCGCCAGCAACTATCGCTCATTCAAGCTTGGTGACGCTATGAAGATAGTTGGTGCGTTAAAAAGCGATGAGGCCACCGGTGTATACGGAGAAATTGGAGCGAAGGCAGAAATGATACCGGTAAGGCTGAGCATAGAGCGCTACAATGACCAGCGGCGGATTCTGAATTGCCGGTTAGCGAACAACATAAAACTGACTCCGTTATTAGTCCGCATGATACTGAGAGGCACAGCCCTTATGAAGGGCTCCCTGCCACCCGACCACCTGATGGAATATAAGATGGCTATCAAGATTGAAGGGCAAAAGGATATTACTTTTGAGAACCTTTCCACGGCAAAAGGCCTGAACGAACTGCTTGTCGAATGCGTCGTGCCGGTTGGATTACTATTAAACAATCCCTTCCAAAGAGCCCGAATACAGGACATCGATGTTGATATTCGCATAGTGGATAAGAATATTCTGGCCCGCATATGGTCCGTCGATCTGTCGGAGACTCACGTAAAGGCAGGCGAGACTGTGGAAGTGTCGGTAATTACCGAATCATTTTTGGCACAGAAAAAAAGATACACTTTCGACTTTAAGATACCCCAAAGCGTGGAGCCGGGCCAGTATAATTTGATAATAGGAGGTGCATCGGCATACGAGGGATTTCTCAAGACTGCGGCACCATACAGACTAATAATCCGAAACCTGCCGAGTATAATTGAGGTGCTGAATGATGTTCTCAATATTCGCCGGGACAAACTATATTCATTTTTGGCGCTGCCGGCGGCCGGCGTGACAATAGAAGATGCAATCCTTCCGGACCTGCCGACAAGCAAGGCCCTGGTGCTTCAGGATACAAAAAGAACACTTAAACTGATGCCGTACACGCCGTGGATTGAGAAGCAAATGGATCTCGGTACAGTAATTATCGATAAAGAAGTCGTTAGAATCACCGTCGAATAGTATCAGCCGAGTTTTGTTTGGGAGATACGTCTGATGAAAAAGCCGAGATACTACGGCATAACTATACCGGCAATTCTTGTACTAACGGTTTTGAGCTTAAACAGCGCAGCGGTCACCAGCAAGGTTACCCGTCATTCAACACAGGCCGAGTTTAGTGAGGGCGAGACCGAGAACATCATAATTGACTCACGGGGAACAATCAGACTGGGAAGAGCATGGCAGGTTCTGGCAGACCAGCTCGAAGACGTTTGGGCGGTCAACTGCATGGTAGAGGTTGATGGCTCAATCTTTCTGGGAACAAGCCCCAACGGCTTTATCTTCCAATACAGCAAAGGCAAGTTGACAAGAATTTACCCCCTCGAGTCCTCGACGATGCTCGGGGCAGACCCCATTGACGAAAACGATATTCCTAATACGCAGCCGGAAGAGCAAGGCGACGTTAACGTCCCGGAAGAGGCGGAAACGGTTACAAAAGACCGGCACGTTTCCAACGAGCACATCTTCGCAATGGCAAAGGACCGATGGGGTAAAGTCCTTGCCGGCCTGAGCGGCGAGAAGTGCGGATTGCTGCGATTCAATAAAAACAAAGCAAAGATGATATTCGAGCCGAACGACGCCCAATATATCTTTGCAATCGTGGTTGATAAGAAGGGCAATATCTATCTGGGCACAGGACCGGAAGGCAAAATCTATCGGCTGAACTCCAAAGGCAGGAATCCACAGATAATTTACGAAAGTAAAGAAAAAAACATACTTTCACTGGCAATCGGCAATGACGGCTTTATTTATGCGGGCAGCGACGGACGAGGACTCGTGTACAAAATAAATCCGAAGAATAACAAAGCCAGCGTCTTATACGACACCGACGAGGATGAAGTGGCGGCACTACTATTTAACAGTAAGGGTAAACTTTACGCAGCAGGAACATCGGCAAAGGTTGTAAAATCCAGAAGCGTTTCAAAACAGACACCACTTACAGCCGGTCGGCCCGAGGCAGAAACCAAAAAAGAAGAGAAAAAAACGGCCAAGACAAACGAAGGCGGATTGAAATTGAAAGTTGCCAACATACAGGAAAAAGATGCCAAGCAAAAACCGAGCAAAAAGAAAGCTGCGAAAAGAGGTGCTGTGCCGGGTGCCGACAGTCATATTTACAGGATAGACGAAAAGGGCTTTGTAACCGACATTTTCCAGGAAAAGATTGTACTATTTACGCTGGCATCACAGGAAGACCAATTACTGGCGGCAACGGGCAACTGGGCGCAGCTTTTTGCCATCAATCCGGAAACCGAACAAGAAAGCATCATCTACGAGGATGAGCAGGCCTCTCAGGTTACGGCGGTAACTGTGCTGGGTGATGAAGTATATCTTGGTACGGCAAACCCGGCAAAGCTTATCAAGCTGACAAATACGTATGCCCGGGAAGGGATTTACAGCTCGGACTTAGTTGATGCCGGCCAGCCGGCGGCATGGGGCAAACTGCAAACAGAGGCGGACATACCGGCCGATACAAGTGTGCTGATTTCAAGCCGCAGCGGTAACGTAAAAGACGTAAACGACCCGACCTTTTCCCCCTGGACAGAGGCGATTGAAATCACAGAGCCGATACAGCTTTTCTGCCCTCTGGGCAGGTTCTGCCAATACAGACTCACGTTAAAAAGCAATTCCGGCCAGACCTCACCTGTTATCAGAGAAGTGGCTGTGGCACATACTGTACCAAATCTGGCTCCGAAGGTCGAATCTGTCAATGTAACCCCAACGACGGCAAAAGAAAAAACAAGCACTTTCAAAATCAGCTATAAAGCAAAAGATGAAAACAATGACAAGCTGGTTTACAAAATAGACTTCAGGAAGATTCCACGAGAAAGGTGGATTGAGCTTGAGGACGAGTTAGAACCGGATACTTTCGAGTGGGACACCAAAACCGTTGAAGACGGGCGATACGAAATCAGAGTTACGGCAGGTGACGAACGGGATAATACCGCAGCAACGAAACTGGCCGGGACACGAATAAGCGACCCGGCAATCGTTGACAACACGCCGCCTGTGATTACGGAATACGTAATTTCTACAAAGAAAAATACCGTAGTAATTCGGCTGCAGATAACAGACCAGCTCAGCGCTATCGGGGACGTGAAATACACAATCGACAGCAATGCGGACTGGAAGGGCTGCCTGCCTGAGGATTCGATTTACGATACGACGAAGGAAGACTTCACAATTCTAATTGAAGAACTGTCAATCGGCGAACACGTCATCGCACTACAAATCAGCGACGCGGTGAAAAATACCGCTTATAAAACTTTCGATGTGACGGTGAGGCAAGATTAGGCCTATGCGCTCGGTAAGCTTCGAAGATGTTGCAAGAACGGCGGAGGAGCTTTGTATATCGGCAGCACACGAACTGCCGCAGGACGTTCTGGATGCATTGAAAGACGCTGCACGCAGAGAATCTAACCGACGAGCAGCGGAAATTTTAAAACAACTCCTTGAAAATTCACGTATCGCAAAAGAGCAGCGAATACCACTTTGCCAGGATACGGGTCTGGCCGTGGTTTTTGTAGAGCAGGGGGCCGACGTAAGAGTCGAACCGGTCGAAGATAATCCGGATGGAACAATTATTGACGCGATTAACGCCGGTGTGGCAAGAGGTTACCAGAAGGGACTTTTGCGAAAAAGCTTAGTCGCTGAGCCTTTGGAGAAGCGTATAAACACAGGTACAAACACGCCGGCGATAATTCATTACAATGTTGTTGCGGGCCAGAAAATCAAGATAACGGTTATGACCAAAGGCGGGGGATGCGAAAACAAAAGCCAATTCAAAATGTTTAGGCCGACCGCCGGGAGAGATGAGATAATCGATTGGGTCGTCAATAGCGTTGCCCAGGCCGGGGCCGACGCCTGCCCGCCGTTTATAGTGGGGGTAGGCCTCGGAGGAGATTTTGAACTGTGTTGTATGTTAAGCAAAAAAGCATTGCTGCGTGAGATAGGCACAAGCCACAAAGAAAGATTCTACAGCCAGCTTGAAAAGGACCTGCTGCAAAAAATTAACGCGCTCGGCCTTGGGCCTCAAGGCCTTGGAGGCGACACGACAGCACTGGCTGTTCATATTGAAACGGCCGGCTGTCACATCGCGTCATTGCCGGTGGCGGTAAATATCGAGTGCCACTCCCACCGGCATAAAAGCGCCATCATTTAGCTTCGAAAAATTTACTTGCGGGGTTACTACGGATTTTCCTCAGTCCAGCAATTCATAACAGTTATTGGCTATCGCTATAAACTCTTCCGCGGAAAGCTCATCCGGCCGACGTGCAGAGTTAATACAGGCCCGCTCAAAGATATCGGGCCAGTTTTTCACCGAGGCCAATAGGCCAACTGCAAATTTTGTGCAGGCTTTTAGCATCTTTCGGCGGTGGCCCATAAACAAACTCACAACCCGGCGAAAAAGCTCGAGATTATGAATTCGGTTCAGTTTTTCATCCATCCGGTGGAAGCTTACCATTGCTGATTCAACCTGCGGCCGAGGCCAAAAGACACTTGGACTTAGCAGTCGAATAGTTTTAACCTCGCCTGCCGCGGCCATAATAATACTCAGTATGCCGTAATCCTCGCAGCCCGGCGAAGCGGCCATTCGCTGTGCCACTTCTTTCTGGACCGTAACATACATATCCTCGACAACCACCGGCCCGGTAATCAGATTTACCATCACCACCGCTGCCGCGCTGTAAGGCAAATTCGCGACCAGCATAATCCTGCTGTGAGCCTCTTCACCACCGGATCTCAAGGCCTCGGCCACATCGTGGTTGATAGCATTTTTGCTTTCAAGCACGTCGGCGTTTATGATTCGAACATTGGCGGCCTCGGCGAGCTGCACTTTGGCGATTTGTGCAAGCGCTCTGTCCATCTCGACGGCTACGACCTTGCCTGCTCTGCAGGCCAGCTCTTCCGTCAAGGAACCCGTGCCGCAGCCCACTTCCAGGACAATGTCATCGCTGTGAATGTGGGCCGAGTCGACAAGTAAGCGCATAAGATTCAAATCTATAAGGAAATGCTGGCCCAATCGCTTATTCGGCTTAATGCCTGCCGAGTCAAGGAAGCTCTTAATTTGCTGCTTTGTCTGCATTACACTTCGCCCAGCATATCGGCTATCGCCCGAATGTGGTCCGGCGTTGTTCCGCAACATCCGCCTACAAGTTGTGCACCGGCACGTAAGCACTCACGAATACCCTGGGCAAATGCTGCCGGGGCCATATCGAATACAGTCAGACCATCATGTAACCTAGGCTTGCCGGCATTAGGCTGCGCTAAAACAGGCAGGTTTGTTGCCGAACGAATCAGAGAGATAACCACCGCCATTTGGGCAAGGTCAATATCACCACAATTGGCGCCAATCACGTCGGCACCTCCATCCGTAAGTTTTTCAGCGCACTCTGAGGCACGATTTCCCATTATGGTCCGTGCGCCATTGGCCTGTGTTGCGAATGCAATCGATACAATAACAGGAAGTGAGAATTTATCCTTGCAGGCCCGAAGAGCACACAGGGCCTCGCGTAAATCGAAGATTGTTTCAATTATAAAACCATCCACACCGGCCTCGGCCAGGACCTCCGCCTGCTCCCTGAATGCATCATAGAAGCATTCCTCGCTGTAATCACCATACGGCTCAAGTAGCTGACCTGTCGAGCTGATATCGCCCAGCACATATTGAGCTTTGCCGGCGGCCTGCCTTACTAATTCAGCACCGGCTCTATTTACCTCTCGCACATCCACATCAACATTGTGCGTTTGGATATAAACACGATTCATTGTCAGCGTATTAGTGGTAAGAATATGACATCCGCACGCTGCGTATTCTTTGTGGATTTCCAGCACCGCTTGTGGTGCGTCAAGGTTGTTCCGGGCGCGCATCATTAAACCGCGTTTATCTAACGTTGTTCCCATAGCCCCATCAAGCAGAATCGGCCTTTGGCTTTGGAGAAGCTCTTTGAATTCCACAATTATCTCCAAAATAGAAACCTAATAATAAGTCCCGGGTAGAACCCCGACAAGTCGGGATTTATTCTGTCACGAATTACGAGACGCGAGGTTATGAGTAAGCTGGTAGGTCTTCTTTGTTCGGGCCATATTTATTGCCAGCCTTATCGCAGCCTTCATACTGGAGGGATTTGCGATATTACTTCCCGCGATATCATAAGCCGTACCGTGCGCGGGGGAAGTCCGGATTATAGGTATGCCGATTGTAACATTGACCGCCTCTTCAAAGGCCAATAGCTTCACAGGTATCATACCCTGGTCATGATACATTGCTACTACACCGTCGAACCGTCCTCGGGCCGCTTGGAGAAAGAGGGTATCGGCAGGATATGGGCCGCTGCAGTTTATACCTACTTCCTGAGCCATCAAAATGGCCGGGGCAATTATGCGTTTCTCTTCATCACCGAACTGTCCATCCTCGCCGGCATGAGGATTCAAGGCGGCCACGCCAATGGAAGGATTGTTAATGGCAAAATACTCCTTCAGAGCCGTGTTGAGCAAATCGATTGGCTCAAAGACACGCCCGATAGTAAACTTATGACGCAGATTAAACAAGCCCTCATGAATGGTTGCCAGTGCCAGTTTAATCGGCCCTGCCACGAACATCATCACTTTTCGCAGTGACTTACAGCGAGCGGCGAGCATTTCGGTATGGCCGGGCCACTTGACACCGGCCAGCTTCCAGCTGGTCTTACTTATCGGTGCGGTAACTAACGCGTCGATGATGCCGCAGCGTGCGGCGCTCACGGCATCAAGGCAAAACCTCACAGAGGCCTGGCCGGCCACCTTGCTGGGCCCCTTAACCGTGATAGGCAAAGAATAATCATCATAATCCGCCACCATAACCTGGTGTGGATAATCCCGGCTAAGCTTTTCATGTTGATGCCGGCCCCAACAAAGGTCCACTTCGGCCATATCGGCAGCGTAGGCAAACTGCTCATGCATTCCGAAGACGATGAATTTAGCTTCTCTGCGAATCTGCCAGTCCGCAAGCGCCTTGACAATGACTTCAGGGCCGATGCCGGCAGGATCTCCCATTGTTATGCCGATTACCAACGGCTCGTCTGCCAGCTTATTGTTATTCTCTGCATTCATCAACTAATCCAGGAAAAACCTAAAAACCCAGCTCTTTTAATTTTTCTACGGTTAAATTCTTTCTCCCGGGCAGTATTTTATCGAGCTGTTTTTTTATTATTTTGGCAATTATGTCTGTTTCAATGTTAATCCGGTCACCGGGTTTTGCCTTTCCAAGTGTTGTCTCTCGCAGTGTCACCGGTATCAGGGCCGCCGTGAAACCTTCATTATTAATATCAGCTACCGTCAAACTTACACCGTCAACCGCAACCGCGCCCTTTGGAACGATTTCATCGAGCAGTTCAGAACACACGGCAAATCGCACGTCGGCAAAGTCGCCTCTTCTGTGAATCCAGCTTACCGTAGCGGTCCCATCTATATGACCCTGAACGATGTGGCCGCCGAATCTGCCGTCAGCTTTAAGGGCCGTCTCGACATTGACAAGGCTGCCGCTGCGAAGATTACTCAGCGCCGTTTTGTCCAGCGTTTCTTTACTTAGCTGGAATTCAGCCATGCTGTGATTACATTGCGCAACCGTAAGACAAGCGCCATTTATAGATATGCTGTCACCACACTTCACCTCCCGGCTCAATTCAGCCAATTCTACCTGGAGCAGCAAACCCCCGGTAATCGGGCGGGCCGCTTTTACCTTACAGACTGACTCTATAATACCGGTAAACATAAAACCGCTTTTCACAAACCAGATTTCAACGGAACCTTTTATTTATATTAAGGTTACGGGCCTTAAAAGTCAAATGCTTTCGATGCGATTTACTGCATCGATGGCCCTCTTAAAGGCTGAAAAAAGGGTCTGAAGGCTTTGTAAACTAACAGGCATTTATGAAAATATCCTTTTCAACAGGCCTAAAAAGTGCTATGATAGTATGGCTATTAGGTTAAATGATTGAGGTTAAGGAAAGCAGAAATGAAAAGAATAGATGATATAAAAAAGGCAGTTATATTGCTAATGGTAATAACGACAGGGGTTTTATGGTCAGACCTGGTTTTAGCAGCACGACAGGGCGGCCCGGCGCGCCCGGGGAGGGAATTCCGAGGAAAAGACCGGCGAGGAGACCGGGCGGAAGATGAAACCGCCGCTACAGCCGGCGCAGAAATAAATTCCAAACTTCAAGTAGTGCTAAACGTGGCCAATGAAGGAGGCAAACTCGAGCCGAAGGAAATCGAGATTGCAAAGAGAACACTGCTCGAGAGCAGAAAATATCTAAAAGATTTTACAGAAGTCGAACAATGTGACTACTACCTGTTGAGCGCCTGGATGAATTATTTTGCAGGTAATTACAGAAGAGCCCTTGGTGAGGCGAATAAGGCCAGCAAAGCGAATCCGGACGATGGCGATGCCACGGCGACACAGATAGCACTTTCGATGCTGAACAACGAATTTCTGCCTGTGGCCGATCGGACCAAAGACCAGGAGGAAATAACAATCTTCGGGACCGAAGGAGCCGGTCAAGAAACGGGAGGGGAAGGCCATATCGGTCGAACTTTGGATTTCAACCTGAATTTTATAAAGGGAAATGTGCTGGGAAACAAGGTTTCAAATCTGGAGTTGAGCTGCCTGAACGGAAGTAATTTGTCATATGACGCCGGCAATGAAACCTTTTGTATGATTATCTGGAAAACAGGACCAAGCGAAGCGAGCGAGACAACAACCCGCACTGAATCGTTCCCGGTGTACGGCGCTATGGAGCCGGGGGGCTATGGCGGACCGAGAAGCCCCGGCGGCAGAAGGGGTAGAACGGGCAGGCGCACCGTAGAGGATGCCTCCGCACAAATGCTCGCGTTTTCAGATTTGTTCCTGGCACATTACGAGAACCCACGATTCCGGTTCGTGGGTATCAACCTCGACAGTCCGGACAGCAAGATAAAGGTAATGGAAACATTACTGGAGAGCCCGTGGCCGTGGGCTCAAGCGATGGCAACAGACCCGGCTAATAAAGCAATTTCACAATTCGCAGAAATGAAAATTCGACAACCAACTCTCGTAATTGCACAGCCCGGCGGCACGGTATTCTACGCCGGTCCAGCGTCTGGTTTTCTTCCCAAGATACTCTTAAATTACGTTAGTAGTGCGACAGAATCGGCAACCGGCTCGCACAAGACTGAAACGTCAACGATGCGGAAAAGATCGGCCACTTCAACCACCGATACCTTAGAAGAGCAGGCAAAAAAACATCAGGATGAGACCTCGGCCTGGTCGGATGAAACAGAAGAAGACGAAATCAACCCCCATGCAGAAAACCTCTACCAGATGGCGCTAGTTCACCAAAGATCCGGCAGGGTATTGGGGTATGGACGTATGGTAGAGTACTGTCGGAAGATTCAAGGGCTTTATCCGGACAGCCCACAAGCTAAGAAGACCAAAGAGCTTCTACGTCAGCTACCGGAAAAAGAGCAAAAAAAATATAAAGTCACCGACGAGGAAAAGGGGCTTTAAAACAAACAAAGGATTGTTTGGGAGGTTCTGATGGGTAATATCTCACCTCATAGGGGGATTCCGACCATCTCTTTACAGGCCCGGTGTTTGCCTGAAGCCTGGGAGAAGGCCGTGCTGGCAGTGTGGGACCACGGCATAGAAATCAAGAGCCAATACGATATGCCCAATGAACCGCCCTGCAAGGATGCAACGGTGGTAATAACATTGACCGAGCCGATGGCAGAGCCTCGTATCCATAAAAATTTTCCCGGTGGTCCCGCCGAACTTGAGGCCTATCGCCAGGAGGTGGTAAACGGCATCCACGACCACTGGATTAACGGCGAAGCAGGTAAGTGGACATATACCTACCACCAGAGATTGTTTGCATATCCGGCCGATAGCGGCAAGGAGCCGGATGGAGGCCGGCCGTTTCCGACAGTTAACCAGATTGACCATATAATCGAAACGCTGGCTAATACCGGCTACAGCCGGCGCGCACAGGCGATAACCTGGATTCCCACCGCCGACATAGACAGCGAACACCCGCCCTGCCTGCAGCGAATATGGTGCCGAGTTAATACCGGCCCCGACGGACAAAGACTATTGAATATAAACACTCACTGGCGCAGCAGAGATTTATATAAGGCCTGGTTTATGAACGCCTACGCGCTGACGGATTTGCAGAGAACAATAGCCCAACGAATTTCCGAGAAATTAAATGAACCGGTGGCAGTGGGCAGATACGTTGAGATGACGGACTCGCTTCATATCTACGGCCGGGACTTACAGGAGGCCGGCCTGGAAGTCAAAAAGATGCACCAATCACCGTTTACGCAGCGCGCATGGGAAACCACACACCCTGCTTTTAAAGCAATGACCCAGGAGGCCAGCGAGAAACTTGCCCTGGACCCGGACTGGTTTGCTAAGGCCAGGGGCTGATTTCGGCCCTTTCCGTAAAAAACACGCCCGACCAAACAAAAGCCCTGATTTTGCACTATAAAAAATCCTGGCCGAAATAAAGAATTCCCTCACTTAGGTCCTTAAAAATCTGCAGGCATTTCACTCAAAGAAGGATTTGACTGAAAGAAAGACCTTTCGTTAATGGTTCACTGATATTCTCTTGATTTCTGCAGGCATATCGTATATACTAAACGTTGTAAACTCACAAGAGCTTCGGGGGAAGAAATAAGCAAAACAAGGGGGGAAAGTGAAAACGTCGTTTTTAACTTTTTTGATTGCGATATTAGGGGGTCGCGGTCCGCCGGAGTCTGAAAGGGTAAGTTAAAACATACCTTGACGGCATTGATACCAATAAAAATAGTAAAAAAAAACAAAGCACAAATAGGGCTAAGAATTTGAAGAAAAACAGAATCTTTTAAATTTGCCCGTTTGTGATTTATTTATTATGGTTTACATAAGCAGGAACGAAGAGGCCAACAGGCGGTCAGCTTCTTCTCTCCTCCGGGCTGGTTACCTGAGGCACAACGTTCCGCTGAGATTTTCCTGCCTTGGGGGGAACAGGCAAGCAACACCGGGGCAGGATTGAATGCATTGCTCTTGGAGAGCTTATCAATAAAATCTTTGGGGGGCCACTTAGGTAAGTTTCTTTCCGAGTGGGGCCTCTGCGGCAGGGGACGCAGAGGCCTTTTTTTATTATCCCAAACCGGCTAAATCCGCGGATAATTGCCTAAGTAACAGGTCTTGGGCAGCGGCCCTGTTAACGGCATCGCATATTCGATAAATGCCTTGGTAACGCCGTTGCCGTCCGCGTTAATAAATTCATCCGGCATTGATTTTGTCTTCTCGGCTACATCGGCAAGCTGGGTCCTGAATATTTCGATGCTATAGTTCTCGCCGTTACCTGTCCGCCTGATAGCGACCGAGCCGCTTTGTTCCTGTACAGCGTATTGAACCGCATGGCGACCACACCAGCGGGCCTCTCTGGCATCAACGACCGATTGAAATCCTGCAAAACTCCTCTGCAGATAGCCGAATGTATCAGCCCGGACACGCTTGACTTCCATCAAAGTTTTTACCTGAGCAGCCAAAAAGTCTGCAAGAGCACCTGTTCCGGAAAGCTGTACGTTCCCATGGGCGTCCATCTCCCTCTCTTTGGCCAGTTTCACAGCCCAGGTTACACCTTCGGCATCGCAAATACCCTCGCTGATTGCAACGACACATCGACCAAGTTTCTTATAAACGCCCTCCACATCGGTGAGGAACTTGTCGAGTGAAACACCTCTTTCAGGTATGTACACAAGATGAGGACCGTCATCGTCTCTCTGTTTTCCTAAAACGGAGGCGGCCGTCAAAAATCCGGCGTGTCGGCCCATCACACAATCGATTTTAATTCCACCAAGTGCTCGATTATCAAGCTCATCGCCCAACAATGCACAGGCAACAAACCTCGCCGCAGTGCCATATCCAGGACAGTGGTCCGTAACCAGCAGGTCATTATCTATAGTCTTGGGAATATGAAACGCCCGCAATTCATAATCGGCCTCGGCTGCCATTTTGTTTATGACGTGAAGTGTGTTCGCGGAATCGTTACCTCCAATGTAGAAGAAGTATCTTATATTACGCTTCTTAAATACGTCGAAGATTCGCCGACAGTACTCCTCGTCGGGTTTATCCCTGCTTGAGCCGAGAGCAGCCGAAGGCGAAGCTGCTACTAATTCCAGCGTATCAGCGGATAGCCTGCCCAGGTCGATAAAATCATCTTTCACAACTCCGGCAACAGCGTGATGGGCGCCGTAAAGATTTTCAATCTCCGGATGTTTGCGAGCCTCCTCTATCACACCTACCAAAGATGCGTTAATAACCGCCGTCGGCCCGCCGGATTGACCAACTACAGCGTTCGCCTTTGGTGCATTCATTAATTCCTGACCTTTTATTTAATAATAGTGCTATATTAACTTTTCGAATCTTCGCCCTTGTTTCTTTAGCTTAAACGTTCGAAAAGAGCATTATATTGAGGGATTATCGCCATGCAAGCATAATTTCAATTCACCAAGCGGAAAAGAAAAAATGATTAAAGTAATTATATCTCGATTAACTACATTCGGCAATATAACTAAGTCGGCGACACCCCCAACCGAAACTCAACACATAAAATTCAGAGCTTGCTATTTCTCCCCGCATTTGCCAGAGTACAACCGGAAAACACAATACCCTGAGTCTTCACATAGGATATCTCAAGAGCCCCGCTACAGAAGTTCTTGTAACGTGTCATTGACCCAACTAATCAACTGTCTCCCTGATCCTCAAGGCCTTTTACTATAACATCCACAAGTTCGTCGACTTTGTAAAACACATCATCAGCACCCCAGCGGCATATCATATTGTAAGCCCTTACCTCATTATCAACGTCCAGCTCACCAATCCTGAAAATCGATGGGAACCTATGTCGAAGAAATAAGAGATCATAAGGCATATCAGCTTTACCAACACAACTTTGTACCACAGTTACTAAATTCTTCTTATTGTAGCCAGTTGAACTATTCAAATCACTTGTCTTCGCATAAGGTAAAATTACAATCTCTTCACCCCGACGATTGATACAGCAGGCTATTTTTTCGCTGCCCTGAGTGATAGCATCAATTAGTTTTCGTTGATGTTTCTCTTTATCACAAATAAGCATTATCCCAGCCTTTTCTTTCTTTTCTACCAACATTATATACCTCCTCAAATAATAGCGAATACACCAGATAACTGCCCATAACACCTAAACACTACACGACTCTATATAGAGTATAAACCCAAAATAACAACGAGGTGATAAAAATAAACAATGCCGCGCCCAAAAAGAAGTAAACACAACCACGCCCAGAACAAGCACTTGACAGAAAACTATAGACCATTACAATAAATTGTCATATTATCTCATTTTTGTACAATCGTCTTTTTAATTTACAAGATCAGCTTTAATTTTGCAGTACAAATAAAACTCACGATGTTATAGGGTTTGCTCACTTATAAGTCTATCACAGAGGTTTAAATATATGGAAAAGCTTGAGTATAAAAGAATGCGGAAAGAAAATGAAAGTTTATATCGCCAACTCGTTTATGAAGTAGCTCGTCTTTTCGTGGAAGAACGCAAAATCCATGTTAAGGAAATAATAAATAGTGTGTATGGATGGGCCAGCAAAAATGCTAATGATTACTATCATGCGGATGGTGAAAAGGAACTCCATGGCAACTGGGTCAGCCGAAGATTAGTAGATGCAATAAAGAACCATTTCGTTTCGTTGGGTAACTTTGAAGATGCAGAAATTAAAAGGGAAATTCTCGATTTTATACGGTTACCTAAAGATGTTACGCTAAATTTTGCGCCCAACTATGAAGTGTTACTAAAGCAGGCATGTCTTGATTTTGACAAGAAACTAACGAACAAAGTTAAGGCTTCACCCCAGAATACACAAGTCGTGGTTGGTGTTTCGGGTGGTAAAACAACCTTGGACCTCAGCAAAACCCTTCGTGACATAAGAGAAAGCCTGAAATGGAATGAAGTCCCGTCTAAGCAAAAGAAAAACGTAATCATATGCAGTCTCACAAGCGGTGGTTCGCGGGTAAACATTGCCGCCTTATCAGATACGGTAGCTGCAAATATCGCTCAGGAACTTGATGTCCAGGCCAGTGGCTTTTTAGGCCCTCCATTATTCAAAGACAAAGAATCCAAGGATATATTTATCAAAGATAAAGAAGTGCGGATACATATCGACTTGGCACACAAAGCTAACATTATTTTGACCTCGGTTGGTAATATAACAGATCCTGACGATAACGCATTGACAAGCCAAATTATAAAAACTGTAGATTTGGAATACCTTAAACAACTTCGGGAGAATAATAAGCACCTTGGTGATATACTTTACAATTGCTATAACGGCCATAATGGCAATCCAATCCCAATAGCACCAATACATGACCGAGTATTTTCGGTTATCACCTGCAAGGATCTTTGGACAATGGTATCCAGCAAGCAAACAGAGTGTATCGTTGTGGCAAAAGGTTATGACAAAGGGTATCATGCCTTACGAGGCGTAATATCGAGGGGAATGGCCAGTGACATACATATGGACCTTGATTGTGCACATGGATTAAGAGATGTTGGCAGAGAAGAACCATAAACTTAGACAAAAATTGCAAATATGTATGAGCTTATTGATGAAATTATGAAGAAGCAATAATACCATAATATACATATACAGGGAAAAAAGTTGATGATATATGTGTGGGCGGTATTGCTTGTTCTGCTGAATACGCTCTGGCTGGGCTGCTCGCTGTTCTATCTGCCGGGCAACTGGCTAATGGTAATTACCACCGTCTTTTTTGCGTGGTGGCAGGCCGATAGGAATATGTTCGGCGCGGCGGTTCTTATCGTTATTGTTTTACTCGCTATCCTTGGCGAGATACTCGAATTCTCCGCAGGCTTCCTGGGCGTCAGGACGGCCGGCGGTAGTAAACGCGCATCTATTGCCGCGGTCGGGGGCGCAATCACCGGCGCTATTCTTGCAACTTTCCTTATCCCCATTCCCATCATCGGCACATTACTCGGGGCCTGCGGTGGGGCCTGTATAGGAGCGGGACTGGCCGAGCTAAGTACCGGCAAAGAGCGAAAGGCCTCCGTCGTTTCCGGAATAAGCGCCGGGCTGGCCCAGTTTCTCGGCCTGAATCTGAAGATTCTTATCGGTGTGGTAATCTACCTGATAGTCGCCCTGGCAGCTTTTATACCTTAAGCGTTAAAAAACCTGCCATTCCTGAATACTCAGATTATCTCCAACCGTCGCAGGCTTGCCTTTGCCCAGCGAATAGTGCGGACCTGGGCGCAGACGGCGAACATCAACACTACCAACCACAGAACCACAAAACGGAAATAATAAAGCGTCTGAAGGATTATATTGTTTCGCTGAGCCTTGCTGCTGAATGCCTCAAGTAATTCACTCGGCGTAAAGATTGCTCCGACGATAACTCCGTCAAAGAGTCTCTGCCAGGGCAGCAGAAAAATCAACATAAACAGCGAAAGGAAAAACGCACGTGATATATGGTTAATCCCTCCGAGTCGGCCGGTCAACGATATTTTCAAACTGAAAATAAGGATGAGGCAATATAGCATCGCCACAACAATAAGAATGAAGTTGCAGAATCGGATGAGCCAGGCCAGGTATGAGAAATCAATATGAAAGGAACGCGCGGCTTTGGCCGGGGTTTCAGGTTCAGGGGCTTCAGGTTCAGAGGCTTCAGGTTCCCCCGATTTAATCGGGGGCGTCGCCGGCGATTGTTCCTGCTCCTCCACTTCGATCTGCCCGGGCAAGTCTTTTGTCGCCTGGCGAGCGGCCGAGACAATTTGTTCCTGGTTAGAGTCCTGCTGCGGTACGACCTCTATTTCAGCGGCAAGCCCAATAAAGGAATCGGTCGAAGTAATATATGCCGACGATACCTCCTTGCCGCCGCTACACTCGCCTACCTTCACATAGCCGAGATTCATAAGCCAGAACGAGACCTGAAGCAGCAAAAGACAAATCATCATAATTACAAAGAGGAAATTTTTCATGGCCTTAAATGCGCCGATGGCTTCAAGGCAATCAGTGGTGCTGAGCAATTCTTCCTGCTTTTCGAATTCTTCATTCATTTTCCCGTCTCCTTAGTTCCGATGGCTTTTGACGAACCTCTATTACCCCGACTATTCTCCAATGTATTGGCGATTTTTTCAACACTCTTTTTCTTATTTGAGGTTTAAGACACATTTTTACTTGCATAACCGCCGCAACCGCGTATACTTTGCCTTTAAACTTCAGTTAAATTTGTACCCTTTTTGAATCGTTCTGGAGCACAAATATGAGTTTAGTCAAATGGCTTCGCAAGAACAACAGAAAGTTAATGGCCGTTTTTGTCGTCGCCATAATGCTTGCTTTTGTAATGCCCACCGTCCTGCAGCAGTTAAGCAGGCCAAGCGGCGCAAAAGCTACCATCGCTTACTTCGAGCCCGATGGGAAAATCACAAACAAGGATATCCTCGATACCCGCTGGCAGTTGAACCTTCTGCAGGCTCTCCTGGCGAAACAGTTTCTATTGAGACAACAGGATTTCCGACTCATTCTGCTTAGCGAGCTGCTCTTCCACGACACAGGCACTTCAGCAGCTGTAAGCCGGCAGATAAACTCAACAGTAATAACAAAACAATGGCGCACCAGCAGTAGAGAGATTGATAATCTTTTTTCGCAGGTAAAAGGCGGAAATGAGCTGAGCCCAATTTTCTGGCTGCTGTTAAAAGCCGAAGCAAAGCAAGCAGGAATTATGGTCTCAACTGAATTCGCAAGTCAGGTCCTGTCCTCTACAATATCCCAGTTGACTGAAGGGCAATTAAACGCCAAACAACTCGTTCAGCGAATTGTGGAACAACGAGGCATATCGGAAGAAACCGTTCTGGAGACCTTCAGGCATCTGCTTGGCATCGTTGTATATGCGCAGGCTATTACGTCGAACGAAAACATCACCGCATCGCAACTGATGTATATGGTCAATCGGAATACAGAAAAAATTGATGTTGAATTCGTAAACTTTGATTCGTCTCTCTTTACCCAATCAGAGCCCGAACCGACACCGGCCGAATTAAACAAGCACTTCGAGAAGTACCGCAAATTCTTCCCGGGGCAAATTACGCCCCAAAATCCTTACGGATTTGGTTATAAGATACCGGAAATAGTACAGCTCGAATATATCGCTGTGAAACTCGATGATGTTACTACGCTTGTAGAGGCCCCGGGCCCGGAACAAGCCGAAGAGTTTTATCAAAAGCACAGAAAAGAATTCATTGCCAATGTCCCGCTGGACCCGAATGACCCCAATTCCGAAACGATTGAAAGGATAAAAACTTACGCCGAGATAGCGGACGATATCAGTACAAAATTGCTGCAGGACAGGGTCAGGGTAAAGGCGGAGACAATTCTGAACGAGGCCATAATGCTTACCGAGGCCGACCTCGAAGATGTACAACAACCCGCACAAATAAGTGATGAGCAATTCAAGGAACTTGCCGGAGATTACGGGCAGGCCGCCGAACAGCTAAGCAAAAAACACAACATTAAAATCCACACGGGAAGAACAGGTTTGCTGACTGCCGAGGAGCTTATGTGGGACAGGCACCTTGGTATGTTCTACCTTGAGGGGCAAAACTTGAATCCGATAAGTTTGACAAAAATAGTCTTCGCAATCGAGCAACTCGATGCCAGTCATCTTGGTCCTTACGAGGTCCCCCGGCCGAGGATGTACGAAAATATTGGACCAATCAACAACTTTTTTGACAAGACAATGGCTCTATTGCGAGTAATTCACGCCGAGAAGCCGACTGAACCGACGGATATAAACTACATCAGCGATAAGACCGGTCTTGAATTCCTTGAAAAATCACAGGATGAGGACACCCAAAAAACTCAACCTCTCAAAGAACTCGTCGAGGAAGACCTGAAAAAACTAAAAGCTATGGCAACTGCAAGAAGCGTAGCTGAGCAGTTTCTCAAGCTTGCCCAGGCAGGTGACTGGGATGAGGTGATTGAAGAATTTAATAACCGCTACGCTCCAAAAGATAAGCAAAAGGACTTGACTCAGCAGACAATCAAACTCCAGAATTTCACAGAGTTGAGACGCATCTCGAACCAGAACATAGCGGTTACACGTCTAAATAACGATGACAGCGCTGCAGCAAGGTCTTCTCTCCACCAACATATTAAGAGTCAGAATTTAATAGACAGGTTCTTCGCACTCCTGCCGGAAGGTAAAACCTCGCCTGAGAAGCTTCCATTGATTATGGAGTTAAAATCCCAGACCAGCTTTTACGTCATTAAGAATATTTCCCGCAAACTGACCAGCCGGGAAGAATACGAACGGGAGAAAATCATCTCGGCTTACCGCGAAGATACCGGCCAATCACAGTCACTGGCAGTCATCCATTTCACCCCGGAAAACATAATAAAGCGTATGAAATTCCGCTGGGCCGGTGCAAAGCAGTCGGACGACAAACAAGCAACCGCTGAACCAAACGGAGCCGAGCAATGAAACACTATTCGGGCGCCAATTTTTTGCCTGTATTGCTCATTGGCCTTCTGTCCTGGTTCCTGCCCGGTGCAGGACACTGGGTGCTGCGAGAAAGAAAACGCGCTATTATCATCTTTGTAACAATTTCAACACTATTCACCCTCGGGTTATATATCGGCTCAATCGGCGTAATCGACCCCGTAAGGGAAAGACTTTGGTATGCGGCGCAAATGCTCAATTCTCCACTGGTTGCGGTATTTGGTCAAATGACGATAACCGAAAGCTACGAAAGCTTCGGAAAACCAAACGAGATAGGCCAGATATACACAGGAATCAGCGGCATGCTTAATCTGTTATGTATCATCAACGCCGTTTATTTGACAGAGACTCGCCGGACACAAATAACAGTGTAGCTCGCCGCTACGAAGCCTATTTGACTGCGGCGAAGAACTCTCCGGCTGCAGGAAGCCTCGCTGTGACGAGCGCCGAGAAGAGCAGAATAGCCGGGCAGCTGCTCGTTCCGCTCCTGTAACCGAGGGCGAAGTAAGGAGAAAAAATGATTGGCTTTATAATCGCAACATTCACAACACCCGAAACAATCGGTACCGATATAAAATCATTTCTCTGGCTTCTGCCGCTGGCTGCTGCAATTGCTTCCGTCTACAAAGCGTTGAAGCTGGACAGTATTTCGGCACCAAATTTTATCAGAGAAACCGCGATTTTGTTCGGCACGATTGCCCTGTTTACTATAGCAATAGCACTCGCACTATACGCAATTGCTCACTTAATTACAAGTTGATGATTTTCCGACGCATTTTACCGGTCTGACAAATAAAATGAGAGCTAATCTTCCTCAAGCACACCCAGTTCCTGCAGCGCATTTCGAGCCGCGTTTTGTTCCGCCTCTTTCTTGTTTGTCCCCCACGCGCTGGTGAAACGACTATTGCCTATAATCACCACCGATTCAAAGCACTTATTATGATCCGGCCCCTTCTCGTCAAGTAACTCGTAAACAGGAGTAGTATCAAATTGCTGCTGCGCATGCTGCTGCAGCAAAGATTTATAGTTCTCTTGATGTTCCTGTGCATCAGCTTTTTCAATTAACGGCCCGAACACCTTCAAAATAAACCTGCTTGCCTCGTCGATTCCACCATCGAGATAAATCGCAGCGATAATCGCTTCCAGAGCCGCGGCGGCAAGCGAGCCTTTCAAAGAGGGACTGTACGACATACCTTTGCCTACGGTCAGGTATTTCTCCAGACTCAGTGTACGCGCAAGCCGGGCACAGGTTCGTCGGGAAACAAGCATACTCTTTACCTTCGTAAGTTCTCCTTCCAGATAGTCGGGAAACCGCTTAAAAAGCGACACACAGATAACCAGACTTAAAATCGTATCGCCGAGGAATTCCAGCCGCTCGTTACTGGCAAGACGATTTTCTGTCACGGAGGCATGCATCAGGGCCTGAAAAAGTACAGAGCTCTCAGAGAAGTGATAACCAATTAACTGCTCAATCTCCTGCAGATTCTCCTTGTCCATAATACCTTACCTACTTTGCCCCGCCTGCCGAGGCGGAACCTGGAAAATCCGCGAGCAGATTACGAAAATAGCTCTACGAAGCAACTTTCGTAAACCGCCCGACAATATCTACTCACACTCAAACACTACAGCTAATTTACCATTTGTAAACTGGCCAAAGCCACGAACTGATCGTCAACAAAGTCAAAAGCGTTCTCAAGACCCGTGACCAGAAAGACGCTCTTGGTTTGAGTTGTCAGTCCGCTAAGTACAAGACGACGCTCTTTATCCTTCAGCGTCTTTCGGAGCTTCAATAGCTTAGCAATACTGGAAGAAGTAACTATCTCAACATCCGTAAAATCAACCACAACATCACAATCAACCCTGTCTTCGGTAATATCTATCACCGTCCGCAATTCCTCACTCATCTGCGGCTCCGGTGCCAGATGCACCAGAATTATGTTTTCCGACCAGTTTTCGATTCCCACTTCGTTCCTCCTGAATCATTCACCCTTCATTTGCCTTGTATCAAATGATGCTGCTGTTGTTCTATCGGCACAGTTCTGCCAGCAGTTAAGCACAATAGCCAAGTAAAGCTCAAAAGTCAATCTCCATCTTTATCGGAATCTGGATTATTCGTTCAATCATCCCACATAAATCTGCGTTCTCTTTCGGACGTACCGCGATTCAATGCCTTTTAATTGTCCTTCTTTCCCATCAATCCTTAGTTGAATAATCAAACAAAAAAGATTATAATTCCTGCCCAAAACCACATTAAACGGTAACTTTTTATGTCTTTATCAACACGGGATAACGAAAAAATCGATGCCATCATTGCAATACTAAAGCAATGCAAGAGCGTCTTATTTATTACTGGCGCAGGCATATCTGCTGATTCCGGCCTACCGACTTACCGCGGCATCGGAGGCTTGTACAACGATAAAACCACCGACGAAGGTATTCCAATTGAAGATGCCATCTCCGGCCGGATGATGCAAACCAATCCCACTCTTGTTTGGAAGCACATTCATCAAATCGAGGCCGCCTGCCGTGGCGCCAAGTTCAACCGCGGCCACGAAGTCATCGCCGAAATGGAAAAATCTTTTGACCGGCTCTGGACCCTGACGCAAAATATCGACGGCTTCCATCGCGATGCCGGTTCAAAAAATCTTATCGACATACACGGCGACATTCACCAGCTTATTTGCACGGGATGTGGCCGGCGCAGCAGAGTGAAGGACTTCAGCAGCCTTAAAATACCACCGTACTGTCCGGATTGTAGCGCCCTGATACGACCGGAGGTCGTGCTCTTTGGAGAAATGCTTCCGTTCCAGAAATGCCAGCTGCTGGCCGCTGAACTGCAGACCGGCTTCGACATCATCTTCTCCGTCGGCACCACCAGCGTCTTCCCTTATATTGCACAGCCGGTCATTGAGGCCAAATATCGCAGAATACCCACCGTCGAGATTAATCCCGGCCAAACTCAGGTCTCCAGTGCTGTTGATATCAAAATCGCCGCCGGGGCTGCAGAGTCTCTCGATGCAATATGGAAAAGGTATTAAGTCAAAACGGCTGAGACGATAGATGCCGAAGAAAAAGCTCAGTTCGGCCTGCAGCTTACAAGCCCAATTTTGCGGCCTCTTTCTCAAGGCCGTAGCGTTTCATCTTCTTATAAAGTGTGGTGCGGTTTATCTGCAATGCCTTTGCCGTCTCTTGGCGGTTCCAACTGTTTGCCTCAAGGGCGGCACGAATAATTTTCCTCTCAGGCTCAGCAAGCCCCTCTTTCAGACTTAACAGGCTATATTGTTTTTGATTTTCAAACTGACTGGCTGTTACCAGATTGGCAGGCAGGTCTTCAGTGGAAATATATTTATCTTTACTAAGCAGTGCCGCTCTTTCGACAACATTTTCGAGCTCGCGCACATTTCCCGGCCAGGAATAACGTTCGAGAACATCGAGAGCTTCGGAGTTGAAGCCGAGTTTTTCTCTGCCGTGCTGCAATGAGTACAATCGAAGGAAATACTCAGCAAGCAGAGGCACATCACCGATCCGCTCGCACAGGGGGGGAAGGCCTATAGTTACCACGTTTATTCGATAGTACAAATCCTCCCTGAATCTGCCTTGCCTGACCTGTTCGGGCAGATTTGTATTGGTTGCAAGCAGAACACGTGTATCGACTGTAACCGTCTTATTACTGCCCACGGGTTCGAATTGCCTTTCCTGCAGGACACGGAGCAGTTTTACCTGAAGGGCAGGGGAAGAATTTGCCACCTCGTCGAGAAAAATTGTGCCACCGTTCGCAGCAAGGAATTTACCCTCCTTGTTGCTCAGGGCTCCTGTGAATGACCCTTTGATGTGCCCGAACAGTTCGCTCTCCAGAAGCGTCTCAGGCAAAGCTCCGCAGCTGACCTCTACAAATGGTTTGTCTCCTCGGGATGAGCGATAATGTATCGCACGCGCCAGAACGCTTTTACCAGTTCCGGAGGGCCCTGTCATTAGTATTGTTGTTTTACTGTCGGCAACAGCTTCAATCAGGTCGAAGATTTTGGCCATCTTGAAATCGTGACTGATGATATTCTCAAGACTATACTTCTGCTCCAACTGCAGCCGCAATGCCTGGTTTTCATTCATAAGCGCATATTGTTTGACGGCCTTCTCGACGGCAAGACGGAGTTCGTCGTCGATAATGGGTTTTGTAAGATAGTCATAGGCACCAAGTTTGATAGCTTCGACAGCATTTTCGATACTGCCGTAGCCGGTTATAACGATTACTACCAATTCAGGATATTTCTTCTTAATAGTCCGCAACAGACCAAGACCGTTCCCATCAGGCATACTGATATCGGTCACAATGACAGAAAAAATCCTTTTGCGCAGCTGTTCCATTGCCTCCTTAATAGTTTCTGCGCCGGTCGGTATATAGTCTTCGAGCCTTAGAAATTCACACACCGAATCGAGTATGATTCTATCGTCGTCTACGACAAGGATATTATGCTTCTTCATAGCGAACTACCTATAGCACAAGCTACCTTCTGAAGGCAACCGATTCTCTTGTATTCTCAGCCGTTAAAGGCAGCCGGACCGTGAAAACACAACCTCCTTCTGCGTGATTTTCGGCCGTTATCTGACCGTTGTACTTTTCAACTATGTCCTTCGATATTGCCAGACCAAGTCCTGTGCCCTTCCCTCGCTCTTTCGTAGTAAAGAAAGGCTCAAATATAGCCTGAGCGTTTTCGGGCGGGAAACCTGGGCCGGTATCACGAAAGCTGACAATTAGCGTCTTGGCCTCGGTGAGTTGCGTGGAAATGAACAACTGGCCGCCGGTAGACATTGCATCGACGGCGTTTTTAACGAGATTGCAGAAGACCTGAAACAAATTGCCGCTCCTGATTCGGGGAATTCCTGTGGCGTAGTCGCGCAGGACCTGAATGCCGGCTGAGATTATTCTCGAATCCATAGCTCGAAGTGAATCTTCTATAATCTTATCTACGGGCATACATTCGAAGGCAGCATAGGAGCTTCTTGAGTACTCTAACAGTTCGTTGACAATTTGAACCATCCTCATAATTCCTTTACGACACTGCTGGAGATAGCTTATGGGTTTCTCAAGTTCCTTCTCCTGGAGAATTCGCAGTGCCAGGTTAAGGTATCTTAATATGCCATCCATAGGATTATTCAGTTCATGCGCTACACGAGAGGCCAGCTTCCCTACCGCGGCAAGCCGTTCGGCGCTGGCCAATTGCTTTTCAATATTCACCCTCTCGGTAATATCCTCGACGATGATTGCTCCGCCAAGGTTCTTTTCGTTGTCAGCTTCTCTCAAAGGAGTACAAATAATATGAAGTAACTTTCTATCGCTGTCTCGCTTGTACTCGACATTATCAAAATAACGAGTCGTGCCATCGGATATCGCAGACTTCAACTGAGCGGTCCAGTCCTGCCATATCTGAGGGTTCGTTCCTTTGGCCAGGGACCTGTCGATATGCTGACACCGGTTCAAATCTATAAGTTTTGCGACGTGGCTGTTGGCTTGTATTATCTTAAGTTCTGTATCGAACGCTACAACACCCACGGGCAGGGATTGAATGATTGACTCGCCAAGGTGACGAAACTTCAACTTGTCTCCAGCAGATTGTTTTTTGCTTTGCCTGGCTGCAGCAGGTTGAGAGGTGTTATTAGAATCTATCATAGGCTGATTTGACATATTTAGGGAATTATAAATACTGGGACAGGATTGTCAAGCATTCGTGTTGCAGAAAAACAACATATTTCTGAAAGGCAGCCGATGAAATCGTAATCAAGCGGGTCTGAATACTAAAACCTTGAAAATAAAAGGATATACACATGTTTTTTGGCCCGATAAGACATTTATTTTTTTAAACTTATCGCAAATATGTGTTTGAAACAACAGTTCGCGTTGAAGTTAATCAACATTTAACATCGTTGTCATAAGTTATATAAGCTTTTAGAGTGGTCTTTATCTGCTAATCCCAAGAATGATAAGTGCTTAACAACTGCTAAGATAGGAGGTTTTTCAGAGTAGAAATTGGTACGATTTTTGCTACCAAACTGGTTTGGAGGCGCGGTACGCTTATTATTAAAATCTCATCTCGGCGCCTACGAGCTATAGGCATGGAAGCAGAGTAGTAGCGGTATGGCGGAAAAACGCAAACATAGACGGCTATTAATCAAGCTAAATGTATTGTGTTGGAAAGTGGGGATACAGGGGGAGGAGATATTAAAAGGCACCACACTGAACGTAAGCACGGGAGGGGTTTTTTTTCAAACAACCAGAACCAATTTGAATAAAGGGGACCTTCTAAACGTTAAACTGGATGTGCCACCCAAATCAGGCCTTCTCGAATTGGGCGGCACTATGTCAAGCCTCGGCAGGGTCCTGCGAACCAAACAGATTGGGGATTCAGCAGCAAATACAGGCGAGAAATATGGCGTTGCAGTGAAGTTCTGTCAAAGCCCTAAATTCTTACAATAAGCTATATATTTCATCAACCGTTGACAGGTCCAACCCCAGTCCAATATTGACAGCAACAAAGGGCAATATTATATTTACTCCTATGCTCCGTTTTGGCCTGATAATAGCCTTCAGTGGGATACTTTTGATTCTTCCCGCCTGTGGAGGGAAGCCTCCCGGCAAACCCGTATATGAGCAGGTGAAAATTTACGACCTTGCTTCTTCAACTTCCTCAGGCTCACCTCAGCAGCAACTGCGAGGACTCATAGAGCTGGAAACTTATATCTTTGAACTGCCGGACGTAAATTATCCATTGCTGCAGGATCTTTGGCATACCAAACTGTCTGATAGTCCGCTGAGGTATCGTAGTGCCAATGCGTTTAAAACCAGTGGTTTCACAGCGGGTGTGGGCACAGTGGAGACGTGGGATGAGATTAGCGCGATACTGCGCTTAGCCGAGTGCAGGAAAACCAAAATGGTAAGCCTGCTGCTTCCTGAAAACCAAAGCGATTATATCCCAATTGCCCGTATAGAAGGCGAAAGGACGGTCTTTTATGCCGAGACCGACGGCAGAGTAGTAGGGGTGAGTCTGTCCAACGGCCTGGCAGCCTTCCGAGTGAAGACTCAAAACATCCCGACGACCAGAGGAGCATTTCGTCTGGGCCTTCAGCCGGTTTTCCGCAAGCCTATGATTAGCAAGCTAAAACAATTGGCAGAAAAGAAAAATGACGAGGAAATCATTTTTGATTCGGTCGGTCTTGAGATGCAAATGAGCCCGGGGCAGTTTGTACTGTTAGGTCCGCGGGAATATGGCCGAGAGCAGATGAGCTTAAGCAGGCTTTTCTTCAAAAAATCAGAAACCAGCCCGCTCGTGCAAATATACTTGATTCTTTGCCGCAATATAAATGAGTAAAACTAATATAATCTTGCCGAGGTTTTAATATCGAATCTCTACCTAAGACAAAGGTCAATCTAACACGATGCTCCGATTATAATCCAGACAGACTGGCAGAGGCAATAGAAGCACATTTGTCTCTGTTGGGAGGGCTGAACAAGTTTGTCAGCCGGGGTGATAGAGTGCTGCTAAAACCAAATTTCATTGCCCCGAAATCCCGGCGCCAAGCGGTACAGACCGACCCCGAAGTAATCGTACAGATGGCAAGAGTTCTGAAGGACTTTGGTGCAAAGCCCTTTGTAGGCGATTCGCCGGCGTGGGGCGACACGTTTGCCTGCATAAAGGCACTTCGGCTGGATGAACAGTTAAAGAAGATGGAAGTGCCGGTAAAACAGCTTGACCGGCCGAAGTGGTTAAAAATAAGTACTAATAACTTAAGAGTAGGGATAAGTAAAGTTGCCCTGGAGGCGGACAAGATTATAAACCTACCGAAGTTCAAAACACACCAGCAATTAGTCGCCACGTTTGCCGTAAAGAATATGTTTGGCTGCGTCAGCGGCAAACAAAAAGCGTTTTGGCATTTAATAAACGGAGGTCAGGAGGAATTGTTCTGCGAATTTCTCATAGAGATATATAAAATCCTCAGTCCGGCCTTCACACTAATCGACGGTATTGTAGCCATGGACGAATGTGGGCCTATTCAGGGTCGGGCGCGTCCGCTGGGTCTGTTAATCAGTGGAATCGAGCCCATTAGCTGTGAGCTCGTTTGTGCCAGGCTGTCAGGCCTCGACCCGGACGATATACCAATAATCAGAACCGCACGTAAAGTTGGCTTTGGCTGTATGGAACTTAGCAATATTGAGATACTCGGCGAGCGTCTTGATGACTGTTTGTCCCGCGATTTCGTTCTTGGCCAGCGTATTCCTATACGCTTCTCGCTGCTGCGCACCTTTAAAAGCGTTTGTAAACAGGCAGTATTACTTGCCGGCTCATTTCTCTTTCCTCGGCGAAGTCGGTGAAATTTTTTTTCTCCACCGAATTGCAGCCTCGGTCCATAATTTTCTCTCCTTTATCGTGCTCACCCGCCAGCTCAGCCCAAATACACAGATTCACCCGCCTTTATCTCCGGAAGCTGGTTTTTCTTGCGGACTAGTTCATCTTTAGTCAAGGCAAAACACGGCGCAATCTCGATAACGGCGTCTACTGAACCATCGCTGCTTCGAGGCAAATACAATCCCACGGATTCCAGCCAGGCCGCTGCTCGTGCCGTCATCATCTGCCGGGAAGCATCGGCGCTTTTTTCTCCGGAGGCGTTCTTAACCGGTGCAAATTCCTCATTACGAACAGTCTGCAGGATAACTATCTTTCTCGCCAGCGGTAATGCATCAAAAACAAATGTTTCCAGCTTCACACCGTTTGGTTGCGAGGGTCCCGATAAATCGGGATGCCGGCCTTTCCCATCAACGCAGTTAATCTTCTTAATCGCTCGATGTAAAGGCAAAGCAAAACCTTCTAAATTAAGCCGTTCAATAAAGTCAACATTTATAATATGGATTGCAATGCTGCCAAATTGAAAAACTAAAGAACCATCCGGGTTTCTTTTCTCAGCCAGCTCGTCCGGCAAGTCACTATACTCGATTACGTTCAGCTTGCCGTCAATCATACAGAAATTACCCACCTTTTCCCTGGGGCCGGTCTTGATTAGAGCCTTTGACGACATCTCGGACCCATCGATTGCATGCAGCCCAATGAAGAGCGGGTCAAAAATGTTTACCATCGGATTATCGACCTGAAAATAGCTTACGTATTCGATGCCACACTTACGCATATCCTCTATTGCTCCGCTTTGACAGAGTGCTTTCAAGCTGCCCCCATGCCCATCAGGCAAAAAGACCAGCTCTGCCTTATTCTTCAGAAGCATTCGGCCTTCAAAGTCGAAACTCGGCAGTGACCCCTGCTCAAATAGAAAGACGTTACTCTCGTCCAGCCCATAATAATTATTCTCTTCGAAAACCTCCAACGTCTGGGCATAATTAAGGGGACTGGCCATAACATACCAATTCAGGTCAACGCCATATTTTCTACTCGCGGCCATAATGGTCTCGGCAAAAAGCCGAAACAGCGTTTTGTTCTTCACGGGAGTAATCGGAAAATCACCCTTCGGCCCCTCAAATCCCAATCTTGTGCCCTGACCTCCTGCAACAACAAACGCCGCCACCTTGCCTTTAGATATCATCGATTCACCCAGCGCCACAGCCTTGCCATATTTACTCTCCTGCTCAGCATCGGCCGGATTAGATGGATAATACGTAGGCGGCTCAAGGTCTTCCGGAATGACGCGCGGGCTGGGATTTCTCACGTACCGGCCAATCCAGGCCTTTATTCTGGAGAAGTCTAAACGCTCAATCTGGCTCAGTAATCTTATTTTGCCTTCATCGTCCAATTCATCCCAAAATGCCAAAAGATGCCCCTGTCCGTGCTTAATCAGCAACTCTGAAAGCCTTTTACGCCGTTGTTTTACATCCATATCTCTAAGTCTAAACTAAACTTATAGCGATATCAAAAAAATTCCGATAATTCTCAAGAAACTTCGCAAAAACCGAAAAATTAACTTGACCAAACCCCGCCGTCGCGGTATCATTTATATGGAGAATAATGGATTTAAGGAAGGTAGGACCTAAAGGTCATATATTAAAGCCATAATACAGTAAATCCATTTCATAAAGTGCCTACCTTTGCGATGATTGTCCGAAAGTGTGTCTGCGTATTTAGTGCGCGACCAGGACAAGACCGAACGCATAAGCAAAAGCTTCGCCTGGAAAACCGGTTGCTCTTTGGGTAAATGTATGACTATTAACCCGAAGAGATTCGCAATAGGCACGGGTTTGTTACCTGGCCGGTCAGGTTGAATTTATTAGTTAATAAAATATAGTATCCCGGTAGCAACCGGTACTGCGAATCTCGAAAAATTAAAGGAGAGTAAAAATGAAAAGCAAAAGCAAAGGTTTTACATTGGTCGAATTGCTCGTGGTCATCGCCATAATAGCGATGCTGCTGGCAATTCTAATGCCTGCTTTGTCCCGCGTCAGGACACTTGCCTACCAGATGATTTGTGGGACAAACCAATCGGGTATTGGCAAGGCTATCCTGCTTTACAGCAGCGAAAACGAACAAAAATACCCCGAATTTGGGCCCGGTGGCGAAGGTGGTCAATACATCGCAAGAACCGCATGGGCCGGCTTTTTAGACCCTTACGAATGGGATGAGCGGGATAATTACACCGAGTATTCCGGCGAAGACGCAGATACAACCGTAACAGCCAGCATGTACCTTCTTGTAAAGTACGCTGACGTTAATCCCTCGCAATTCATTTGCAGTGCTCAGGGCGCCACAAAATTCGAACTTGATGACTACGAGTCTCAGATAGCTGCTGCAAATCCAGCCGAAGACATCACTGAGTGCTGGGATTTCGGTCCCAGGCCGGACAAGCATGTGAGCTTCGCTTTCAATTACCCCTATAGTGACTATAATCCCGATGGCTCGAGCCCTCCCGCTACGCCCCTTATGGCTGACACAAATCCCTGGATGACAGCAAATCCTCTTGGTAGCGCTCCTACAACTACAGTTTGGACCCCAGCGGGAACACCTAATACAATGGAAGACCCGCAGCACATCGACTACTCTGATGCGGCCCAGACAAGCTATTACAAGTTAGGTAATTCCGCAAGTCACGGCCTGGAGGGACAAAACGTCCTGTTCAACGATATGCACGTAAAATTTCAGAAAACTCCCAATGTCGGCATCGAACAAGACAACATCTACACCATTTGGGACCTGACGACCTCGATTGCGCCCCGGAAGAGGCAAAAAGGGTTAGTAGTGAGTGCATACATCGACGATACCTGCAGTGACTGCCCCGAAGATGAAGGCGATGCCTTGCTGATTCAATGGTAGTCTAACAAATTATTCAATATATTCACAAAAAGGGCCTGCTGGTCAAATCAACCAACGGGCCCTTTGTTTCTTTATAGAAAATAACCTTACATCTCATAACCACCTTGCGAGCTAATACATTCTAAAAATCCCGATTGTTTTCACTGCCGTTCTGTGCTAAACTGCGGTAGCAGCACTTAATGGGAGACCAATTTGCTCGGAACTCTGACTTACAAAATATTAAAGCAACATCTGCAGGACGGTCAACTGACCGCCGGCCAACCGATAAGCCTGCGCATCGACCAAACCCTCACCCAGGATGCCACCGGTACTACTGTCTTTTTGCTCTTTGAGTCAATGGGCCTGGCAAGGGTCAGAACCGATTTGTCACTCAGCTATGTCGACCACAATACCAGTCAGTTCGGCCCCGAGAACCACAACGACCATTTGTATCTGCAAACAGTGGCTGCGAAGACAGGCGTTTATCATTCTCGCCCCGGCAACGGCATCTGCCACCAGATTCATCTCGAGCGTTTCGCAAAACCCGGCACTACGTTGCTCGGAAGCGATTCACATACGCCCACCGCGGGCGCCATCGGCGCCTTAGCAATCGGCGCCGGCGGAGTGGATGTAGCCGCGGCAATGGCGGGACAGGGATTCCATCTAAACTGTCCGAAAGTCCTCGGTGTACGGCTGGCCGGAAAACTACGCCCGTGGGTGGCAAGCAAAGATGTGATACTAAAACTGCTTAGCATCCTTACAACAAAAGGCAATGTAGGCTGGGTGGCTGAGTACTTCGGCCGGGCACTGAAAAGGCTTTCGGTCCCACAGCGAGCCACCATAACCAATATGGGCGCCGAACTCGGTCTGACAACAAGTATCTTCCCCAGCGATAAGCAGACCAAAAAATTCCTTGCCGCCCAAAAAAGGGAAATTGACTATCAGGCCTTAGCAGCCGCAAAAAAGCCCGAATACGACCGCATTGTCGATATAAATCTGTCCGAACTTGAGCCGATGGCCGCCTGTCCTTCCTCGCCCGACAACGTCAAAACCATCTGTGAAATCGAAGGAGAATCCGTAGCCCAAATCGTCCTCGGCAGTTGTACAAATTCGAGCTTCACCGATTTAATGATGGCCGCGGCAGTATTAAAAGGCAGACAAATAAACAAAATGGTCGAGTTTGCCATAGCACCGGGCAGCAGACAGGTACTTCAGATGCTCGCAAAAAATGGTGTGCTTGCCGACCTTATCGCAGCAGGCGCAAGGGTACTCGAATCAGCTTGTGGGCCCTGTATTGGGCAATGCTTCTCACCCGCCGACGACGTTGTCAGCCTGCGCACCTTTAACAGGAATTTCTCCGGCCGAAGCGGTACAAAAAGCGACCGAGTGTATCTGGTCAGTCCCGAAACGGCCGTTGCCTCGGCACTGACCGGAAAAATCACCGACCCGCGCAATCTGACGGCACTGTTAGGCATCAAATTCCCCAAGGTCGTCCTGCCCAAAGAATTCCTGATTGACGACAGTATGATTGAGCCACCTCTAAGCGAGGAAGCTGCCGCCGAGGTGCCTGTCCTGCGAGCCTCTACAATCGTTGTGCCGGAACCACCACAGCCTCTGCCAAATAAACTGCAAGGCAAGGTGCTGCTTAAGTGCGAAGATAAAATAACCACCGACCACATTATGCCGGCCGGGCCGTACTTAAAATATCGCTCCAACATCACCAAGTACGCAGAATACGTGTTTGATTGCTTCAATAAAAAGAACAAGGCAACTTTTGCACAACAAGCACTAAAGCTGAAGTCCAAGGGCATTGCCGGGATAATCGTTGCCGGTGAGAGTTACGGTCAGGGCTCATCAAGAGAACACGCTGCGCTTTGTCCTATGTATCTCGGCGTACACGTTGTCATCGCCAAAAGCATTGAGCGAATTCACAAGGCCAACTTGATTAACTTCTGTATTCTACCAATCGAATTCGTTAAAGCCACCGACTACGATAATCTCAATGCGGAGGATGAACTGATAATCGACAATCTTATGGAAGCTATCGAATACGCCTCCCATATCACAATAAAGAACGGTACCGGCACGTCAGAATTTGTAGGCAAACTTATCTTGTCACCACGTGAAAGACAGATTCTACTGGCCGGTGGGCTTCTAAGTTACGCCAGCCATCAAAAAGCGTAACAGCCCCCGTATAGGGACAATGCACAGGACATAACCGAATGCCCACCATTAAACCAGGGTAAATTCTTCTTTTTTCTGGCAAATACTGTAAAGATATTTATAACAATGGCAAAGAAATAAAATGAGCAGGAAAGTAATAACCATCTTTGGCACAGGCAAAGCAGGGGCCGGCGATTCGGTATACGAACTGGCTTACCAGGTCGGTAAGCTATTGGCTCAGGCTGGTTTTACTATCGCCAACGGCGGCTACGGCGGAACGATGCAAGCTGCCGCAAAGGGCGGGGCCGAAGCGGGGGGCGAGGTCATCGGCGTTACCTGCTCAGCCTTCAAAAAGAGCAAACCAAACGAATATATTTCACGCGAAATCGTCACCCATTCACTGCCGGAAAGACTTAACAAACTTGTAGAACTCGGCGACGGCTATATTGCCCTGCCGGGCGGAACGGGAACGCTGCTCGAACTTGCCGACGTCTGGGAACTAAAAAACAAAGGCTTTCTTAATCACCGAAAGCCGCTTATAATCATAGGCGGTTTTTGGCGGCCCTTACTCGAAATTATCGCCGCCGAAGACCCAAACGCACTTGAACACGTACAGCAGGCCGGCTCGCCGGGCGATGCCGTTCGCCTGCTTTGCAATATGATAAAAAGAAACAACAATGACAGCTAAAAAACTTACAATACTGACATTGGCCCTCTTTATCGCCGCCGGCCAATCGGCGCTGTGCGAAGCGGCCCTCAAGCACAAACCCAAGCTGCTGCAGGATGGGTTTGTCATTGCCGGCTCAGACGGCGAATTGTCCAAAATGGGCGATGATGGTGAATGGTTCGTTAAATTCGACAAGACCATAGTTGATGATAAAGGGCAAATCAGGGCCGGCCAGTTGATTCAGCTTCTTCCGGCCAGCACTCTCGAAAAAATAACCCTAACTGTGAAATCCGCCTCGCCGGCAGGCGGGAAGTACTTAGCCTTTAGCATTCGGCTTTGGGGCAGAGTAACACAATATGGGGACAAAAACTTTATCTTCCCAACTTATTTTCTGCCTTTGGCTGAGCTTCGGCCGCAAAGCCCCCCGCCATCAAGACCTGCAGAGCCCAATATAAATGAGCCGGGCGATGCAATAATCCTGCCGGATGACGTCCTGCAGAAGCTAAGGGCAAGACGACCCGTCAAGCTTGCTCAGCTCAGGATAGGTCTCGAATCGCAGGAAGATGAAATTCTCAACGAGAGAATCGGCTTCATTCTCAAACCTAAGAACAGCCCCTACTGCATTTTCAAATTAGATGCTCTGGGACGCAACTTAGAAGATATTTCATTTCGCCTGCTGCCCTGCGAAGCCCTGGAGAAGGCGAGTATCACCCGGCCCGGCGGGATAGCCCGCTGCCGTTATAAAATCACCGGAATACTGACAAAATACAAAGGCCGACAGTATCTGCTGCCGCAGCGGGTAACGAAAGTTTTCAGCCACGACAACTTTGCAAGATAATATTAACCACAGAGCACACAAAGAAAGAAAAACGATGAGTAACGAACTCGACAAAATTCTGATTTCACCATCGCAACCGGATTTCGAAGAAAAAATGGATAAACTCCGTTCTGGAATAATGGGGCTGGCGATGTTCTTAGCTGGTGATGAGAGGATTAAGCAAATAGTAAAAATTGTTCGTGATGTTGTTGAGCGCGGAGATGAAGCTGTAGCGGGATATACGAAAGAATATGATGACATTGAGTTATCACCTGATGAGTTTAGGATTTCCAAAGAAGACTTGGAAAAAGCTCATAAAGAGATCGATAAGCAGCTTTTGTCTCCAATTCAACAAGCTATTGAGAATGTAAAGAGATACCAAAAAGAAATTTATATTGGCCATAACAAAAAGTGTTCCGATGAAACCGAAATAAAATACACACCTATAAAACGAGTGGGTATTTGTGTACCGGGGGCATCGGCACCACTGCCTTCTACCGTGATAATGACGGCGGTACCTGCACAGATAGCAGGCGTGGAAGAAATAGCTGTAGTCTCACCACCAAGATACAAGAGCAGTATTCATCCGGTGGTTCTGGGCGTTTGTTATGAATTGGGAATTGAAGAGGTTTATCGCGTTGGCGGAGCGCAGGCAGTCGCTGCCTTGACCGTTGGAACCCATAAAATCAAGAGGGTTGACAAGATTGTCGGGCCTGGTAATCAATGGGTTCAATCCGCAAAAAAAGAGGTTTTTGGGTCTGTGGGAATTGACTCAATAGCCGGGCCGAGTGAAGTATTGATAATAGCCAATGATAAAGCAAATCCCGCGTGGGTAGCTGCCGATATGTTAAGCCAAGCAGAGCACGCACCGGGCAGTGCTGTTGTATTCACAGATTCGCGAAAGTTAGCTAAAGAGGTCCTCTCAGAACTCAAAAATCAGGTAAATCAGCTAAACCGAGCAGAAGAGACAATAAAGTGTCTTGTGGATTTTGGTGGGATCGTCATATTTGATGATATGAATGACGTAATAAAACACGCGGATGAGTTGGCCGCCGAACACTTGGAGATTCAATGCGGGGTGGAAAGCAGAAAAGTTGCTGACAGAATCCATAATGCTGGCGCAATATTTATTGGCGATTATAGCCCGGTTGCGGTCGGTGACTACTGGGCGGGGCCCAGTCACACATTACCAACGGGACTAAGCGCGATGTTTTCCAGTGCTTTAAGTGCAAATGATTTTATCAAATCCACGAGCATCATCGAATATGATAAACAAAAGTTAGCCCAAAGCGCCGAGGACATTATCCGTTTAGCCGAAGCAGAAGGGCTCGATGCGCACGCAAAAAGTGTAAAAATCCGGCAGGAAAAATAAGCTGCTGCGAGTAAGCACCTGCCAAATTTTATTTCACAGGCTTCGCAGATTCGTCTTCTTCGACGCTTGCAGATTCCACGATACGGGGGGCGCTGTTCTCAATCAGCCAGTCGTACAGTTTTTTCGGCCTGGTGTGGTCAAACGCATGTCCCTCGCCTTTGTATTCCTCGAATGTAACTTCTGCTCCCCGCCTCCTGTAATACGAGGCCGCCCTTTTGGCCGAAGCCAGATTCACATCTTTTTCGCCGGCCCCGATATAGATTGGCTTGCCGCGCAGAGCCTTCTTGCCGGCCTTGCTGATTAATACGTTCACGATTCGGTGCCGGCCGGCGGCAAGAATCACAGCCCCGGCCCAGGCCCTTGTGCTGATTTCAAGCATGGATGAGGTGTGCCAGCCGCCCTTGCTGCTGCCCGTGATAAAAAGTCGTTTCTCGTCGACTCTAAGATGTTCGCAGATGTATTCCTTAACTTCCAAAATGCTTCTGCGTTCACGCTTAAGATAGTCAATGTACTGACGTTTGGTGCGTTTGGCCTTACCGCGATGGATATATTCCATCCCGACGATAATAAAACCTCTGCCGCTGGTTATTTGCTTAAACGGCCAGGTCGTCGGCTGACCGTCCATTCCGTGATAAAAGAAAATCACAGGCCAACCATACTCATCCGTATAATCGCTGGGGACATATACGATGAAATGCTTACCCCCAATATACTCGTTATCAACGTCGACGCGAACCTCCTGGCCGGGTGCAAAATTGGGGTCTTTTACCTTTTCAGGTTTGGACACCGCAAAAAGCAGACCTGGGATGCAAAAGAAAAATGCCCCTGAAGCCAGGAATAAACGTTTATCAAAAGTCATCGAAAAGCACACCTGAAAAACAAATTCTGATTCTGCCCTGTTGAAAACACAATATTGTCATTCTGAACGAAGTAGTCAAATCTCGATGCTCTTAAACTGCGGCAGGTAGGATTTGTTTTTCTCCAGCATTTCCTGCACCATCCGTTTAATTTGGGCCAATGAGAGGACCGCTGCCGTCAGCGGGTCGTAACATATCGCCTGAAAAACCAGCCTGGCATCACCCGTCAGTGCCGCTTCCACAGCCATCTCCTCGACCGCAACGCTTATATTGTTCAGGGCCGCCAATTGCGGTGGAAGAGCGCCTACGCTTATAGAATTCAGGCCTTGCTTATTTGCCACCACCGGAACCTCCACGCAGACTCCCTCCGGCAGATTGCTGATAAGCCCAGTGTTGGGCATATTGCCGTTAAACTCATAAGGCTCGCCGCCCATAAACGCGTTGATTATCGCCGAGGCATATTCGTAGCCCCGCTCAAGCGATATCGGCGCGCCTTCATCAAACCATTTTTTTATATCATCCTTCCAGGTCTTTTCGGTTCTTAGATAATCATTCAAAATATATGCATATTCTCCCGGGTTCCAGCCGGTCCCCGGCAGACAGTATTTCTCTATCAATTCCGGCCGTTTGCGAAACCACCAGTTATACTCCGAGTTGTGCCCACTCGACTCGGTAACGTAGTAATCAAGATGCAGGAACATCTCATTGCGGACTATCTCCTCCTTATAGATTTCTTCTTTCTTCAGCGTCTCACGAATCAACGGATACGCGTCCTTGCCGTCCCTTTTGAACTCGAGGAACCACGCCTGATGGTTGATGCCCGCGCAGAGGTAAGTTATCCTGTCCATCGGCGTATCAATCCACCTTGACAGCATATACGCTGTAAACGGCACACTATGACACAATCCAGTCAGCTTGACGCTGCTTTTTCTTTGCATCGCCCGGCACAACATCGCCATAGGATTAGTGTAATTGAGAAGATAGGCGCCGGGGCAAAACTCTTCGATGTCCCGACAGATATCGAGCATCACCGGAATGGTCCTAAGCGCCCTGAAAATTCCGCTTACTCCCCGCGTGTCGCCCACGTTTATATCAATGCCGTACTTTTTAGGTATCTCAATATCATGCCGCCAGACGTCCACACCTCCTGCCAGAATTGTGCACACCACTACGTCAGCATCCTTAAGAGCCTGGCGCCTATTTAGCGTTGCTTCGACTTTGGCGGGATAACTGCCTTTCTCTATTATGCTCTGCACGGCCCTTAGCGCAAAGTCAAGCCTTTGGCTGTCTATGTCCATAAGCGCAAAGGTCGAATCCTTAAGCAAAGGATATGTCAGAATATCCCGGACCAGGCTACGTGTGAACTGCAGACTCCCCGCTCCGATAAACGCGATTCTTGCCATTATTCACTCCCATTGCATAGTCTTCCAAGCCGTGAGCTAAGTAAAATATGAATCCTCAGTCTTCTAACTTTTTCCTTAGAATTTCGGCAGCTTTGGCAAGGGCTTCGTTTATTTTATCAGGTTCTTTACCGCCTGCCTGCGCCATCTTCGGGCCGCCGCCGCCGCCGCCGCCAACTATCGGCGCAACAGCTTTTACCAGCTCGCCCGCCTTTAATCCCTTTTTAACCAAATCGTCCGTCATCCCCACCAGTAAATTTACCTTGCCTTCGCCGGCCATACCCAAAACAATAGCGGCCGATTTGGCTTTTTTCCTGAGCATATCGATTGCGCCCCGACCCTCTTCAATTGAATTCGCCGACAACTGTCCTGTTATAATCGACGTTTGGCCGACCTTCTCGGCTTTGCTTAGAAGCGCTTTCGCTTCGGCCATAACGTCAACTCCGCCTTTTTTACGGGCCGACTTGAGCTCTTTGGTCAATTTCTTGTTTTCGTCTATGAGCTTTTGAACACGCTCAATAAGCTGCTCCGAAGGCACCTTTAACATTCCCGAAAGCTCATCAACTATATCACTTCGTTCCTCGAAAAAACTGTTCAATCCTTCACCAGTCATTGCCGTTATTCTCCGTACACCCGCTGATATACTTTCCTCTTTGATTATCTTAAAGCCGCCGATTCGGCCGGTCCTGTCTGTGTGCGTGCCACCACAAAACTCTCGCGAAAAAGCATCTCCGATTCCGTCTAAACTCTCCGCCCCGATAGCGACTACCCGGACTTCGCTTCCGTACTTTTCTCCGAAAAGCGCCATCGCTCCCAATTTCTGCGCCTCGCCGATCGGCATAACCGGAGCCGTCACCAGCTCATCTGCCGCAATCTTGCCACGAACCAGGCCCTCAACTTTCTTTAACTCCTCACCACTCAGCGCCTTTGGATACGTAAAATCAAACCTGAGGTATTCCGGACAGACCAAGCTTCCCTGCTGCCTTACCGATTTACCAAGCACCTGCTGAAGCGCCCACTGCAAAAGATGCGTTGCCGTGTGATTCTTCTCGCTCGATTCCCTGCCTTTATCGACTTTCGCTTCGACTTCATCGCCAACTGAAAGGATGCCGTCAGCGAGACTCCCCCAATGGATAACGCAACCGGCGATTCTGCCCGTACTGTCAACCACAAACTGTCCGGTGCTCGAAGTGATAGAACCACAATCACCAACCTGTCCACCTGCCTCCGCATAGAAGCAGCTTTTATCAAGGACAAGTCCTATCTTCTCGGCCCCGTCGGTCAGCTGACCTTCAGTCTTGTAGCCCTGGCTATCAATAAAGCCGACAATCTTGCTTATACAACTACCTGCCTCGTACTTCGGCGAATCATCGGTACCCGGCAGCTCAACGCCGGACAAATTCACTCCAATTGAAGCATCCTTCTGCGCCGCCCGCGCGCGAGCGCGTTGCTGGTCCATCAGTTCGGTAAACTTTTCGGTATCGACCTTAAGATTCCGCTCACGGGCCATAAGCTGTGTCAAATCAAGTGGAAAGCCGTAAGTATCATACAAGGTAAAGGCATCATCACCCGTGATGGTTTTATCTTCTGCCTTCTGCGCCCGCTCGGCAGCCGATGCAAAAATCTCTATTCCTCTGTCCAGTGTTCTTCCGAACCCGGCCTCTTCCGCCTCAATTACCGTCGAGACATACTCCGCACGTTCTCTTATTTCGCCGAAAGCATCGCCCATCACCTCGGCCAGCACCGGCACAAGCCTGTACATAAACGGCTCATGCATTCCCAGAATCCTGCCAAACCTTGCCGCTCTGCGTAATATCCGCCGGACGACGTACCCTCGTCCCTCATTACTCGGCGAAGCACCGTCCGTTATCGCAAATGTAAGAGCCCGAATGTGGTCGGATATTACACGAAAGGCATTGTCCGTCTCACTGCCGAGACGAGAAGCATATTTGTGCCCCGTAATCTTCTCAATTCCTTCGGTAATGGACATAAACAGGTCCGTGTCGTAGTTGCTCGCCTTGTGCTGCATTACGGCCGCGATTCTCTCCAGCCCCGCACCCGTATCGACATAATTCGCCCCCAATGATTCCAGCCTACCTGCCTCGTCGCGATTGTACTGTATAAATACCAGGTTCCAAAGCTCGATAAACCGGCCGCAACCGCTGTTAACTCCGCACTTATGGCCGCTCAAGCCTTTCTTGTCGCACCTCTCCGAGCCAAGGTCAATGTGGATTTCACTGCAAGGCCCGCAAGGACCTACATCACCCATCTCCCAGAAATTATCCTTCTTGCCGAACGCTAAAATCCTCTCCGGTGGGATAGACGTTACTTTGCGCCAAAGCTGGGCCGCTTCCTCGTCCGCTACGAGCCCTTCTTTCTCGTCACCGGCAAAAACCGTCGCCCAAAGCCTATCAACCTCGATGCCCCATACCTTCGTTAAAAGCTCCCAGGCCCATTCGATTGCCTCGGCCTTGAAGTAATCGTTGAACGACCAGTTGCCCAGCATCTCGAAGAACGTGTGGTGATATGTATCAACGCCAACCTCTTCGAGGTCATTATGTTTGCCGCTCACCCGAATGCATTTCTGGCTGTTGACCGCACGTTTACAATCGCTGCTTGTCAGTCCGAGGAAAATATCCTTGAACTGATTCATCCCGGCATTTGCAAACAGCAGTGTTTCGTCCCCCACCGGCACTACAGGAGAGCTGGGCACAAACTGGTGACCGTGCTGCAGGAAGTAGTCTATGAATGAATCTCTAATCTCTGCGGTGCTTGTCACTTCTGGTCCTCGGCAATAAGACCCTTGGCCACCAATATCTTGTTCTTCAACTCATCGAGCAGCTCTTTGTTTTCTTCGAGGTATTTTTTGCTGCTTTCTCTGCCCTGTCCTAATCGAATCTTTCCGTAATTAAACCAGGCGCCGCTTTTCTCAATCACGTCACAACTAACACCCAAATCAATCAGGTCGCCCTCGTAGCTGATTCCCTTATCAAACATAATATCAAATTCGGAATCCCGGAACGGTGGAGCTATTTTATTCTTCACAACCCGTGCTCTTATCCTGCTGCCGATTGCGCCGCTCGAATCTTTGATGGTAGAAATACGCCTGACATCGATTCGGATCGAGCTGTAAAATTTGAGGGCCCTGCCGCCGGTCGTTGTCTCCGGATTGCCGAACATAACGCCAATCTTCATACGAATCTGGTTGATAAATATAAGCGCCGTCTTGCTCTTGTTGATAACGCCCGCGAGCTTCCGCATCGCCTGACTCATCAACCTTGCCTGCAGCCCCATGTGTGTGTCGCCCATATTGCCTTCCAGCTCGGCAGCCGGTGTCAATGCCGCGACCGAATCAACAACTATCACATCCACTGAATTCGACCTTATCAGCAAATCTGCTATGTCCAGCGCCTGCTCACCGGTGTCCGGCTGACTGACCAGAAGGCTGCGGACATCCACGCCTAATCGCTTCGCCCAGGTGGTATCAAGTGCGTGCTCGGCATCGATAAATGCCGCAATGCCGGTCCGCTGAGCGCTGGCGATGGTGTGCAGCGCAAGGGTCGTCTTGCCGCTCGACTCAGGCCCGTAAAGCTCGGTAACCCTTCCTCGCGGAATGCCCCGCCCGCCCAGAGCAATGTCCAGGGACAGCGACCCAGTCGGTATGCCTTCAATCCTCGCATACATGTGCTCGTCCATCTGCATAATGGAGCCTTTGCCGTACTGTTTCTCAATTTGTACAATTACCCGCTCGAGGGCGGCACTTTTGCTAACCGCCTTCGAAACCGTTTCGACCTTCCTCGACTTCGCAGCCTTACCCATTATTTCATCTCCTCTAAATATGTGCGTGTGCTTTGAGCACAAACTACACGCCTAATTGGCTCCTGCTTAAAACCGTATAAATCGGTCCGGTGGGCCGCAGCTCGCTTTGATAAACGCAAAGTTCTTCAACCTTTATCAAGCCAAGCTCCAGCTTCTCGTAATCTTTGCTCAATTCCGCAAGAGCGCGTCCCGCCCGCGGATTTCTTATCCTGCACAGTGTCAAATGGCCTGTGAAACGTCTTGTCTCTTCACGCCAGCCGGCTTCGGCCAGGCTCTTTTCGATATCGCTTTGCAGCCCAACAATCTCGCTGCTGTTATCACCTGCGCCAACCCATAATACTTTCGCTGAACCTCCTCCGAAATAACCAACTCCGCCTACACCCAGCTCAAACCCGGCGTGTCTGCCGGCAACATCGCCAACCGCTTTACAAACCTCAGCGATATTTTCGTCTCTGACCTCGCCAAGGAATTTGAGCGTAAGGTGTACTAAATCGGGCCTTACCCATTTGACATCACCGGTTTTTACATCAGCTTTTTTTTGCAGTTCCTGCTGCAGCTTCGCCAATTGTCTTCTTATCTTTTCGTTAAGGTCTATCGCTATAAAGCACCGCATTATTCAGTTCCGCCACCTAAGGCACAAACAGCCGGTCAAAACCGGGTCATTTCTCTGATAGCCTCAAACCTCTCATCAATATCCGCCCTCGTAAGTGAAGCAAGTCTTTGCGTCGAAAAATCTTCAACCGTAAACGATGCCGTTACCGTTCCGTAGGCAATGGCGGCCTTCAGGGTTTCGTTATCCGTCTTTCCCTGCTCGGCGAGATAACCCATCAATGCACCTGCATAGCTGTCGCCCGCTCCGGTCGGGTCTTTCACCTTTGCGGTCGGGTAGCCGGGAATATGAAAACTTTTTCCGTCCCTGCCGTACATCATCGAGCCGTGCTCGCCCTTCTTGATAATGACAACCGCCGGGCCCATCTGCAGTATCTTCTCTGCCGCTCTTGTCAGGTTATGTTCCCCTGTAAGCTGCCTTGTTTCACCGTCGTTTAACACCAGCGCATCAATTTTCTGCAGTAGCCTTTTCAAATCCTCCAGATGGTCATGAATCCAGCAGTTCATCGTATCGGCGGCGACAAAAACAGGCTTATCAAGCTGCTCAAGCAACTGTAGCTGAAGTGCCGGCGCTGTATTCGCCAAAAACACATACTTACTGTCTTTATACCCGGCAGGAACCTTCGGTGGATGCTCCGCAAGCACATTCAACTCAACCTTATCGGTTATCGCCTCATTCATCGGCCCGTGATACGAGCCCGCCCAGCGGAAGGTCCTGCTGCCCGCTCGCACCTCTATTCCCTGTAAATCAACGTTCCTGCCCGCGAATGTTTTGCTCAAATCGAACGGGCAGTCCGGCCCAATTACCGCTACTAAGCGAACAGGTGAAAAAAAACTCGCAGCCATACTAAAATATATCGCCGAGCCGCCGAGACAATTTTCACTGACTCCGAACGGCGTTTTGACCGTGTCAATCCCTATCGAGCCTGTTACTAATAATGTCATTACTTGTCTCCGTTTTTACCTGTCATCGCCAAACTTCTCGAGCGTCCTGTCTACCCTCGCCAGCGTCTTTTCTTTGCCTAACATATCCACCGAATCAAATATCGGGGGACTTATCGTCGTTCCGCAAATCGCCACCCGCAGCGGTTGAGCCACCTTGCCCAATCCAACTTGTTTCTGCTCGGCTAATGAACGAAGCATAACCTCAATATTCTCGGCGGTTATCTGCTCCAAAGCCTCCAGCTTATCCCGAATAATCCTTAGCATCACCAGGCCTCGACCATCACCTGCAAGCAGGACTTTTTTAACCGCCTTCTCATCGTACTCTATCCGCCCATCTTCAACAAAAAGAAATCTGCTTTTCCTGTCAATATCCGCCAGAGTTCGTGCACCTTCATTGGACCTTATCAGCCTCGTTAAAAGTGCGTCGTCACTCTGTGTCAGAGGGCTGTTATTGGCAACAACATACTCTCTGAGTCGATGCAGCAGCTTCTCCGGCCCCAATCGTCGCATATGCTCTGTATTGAAAGCAACCAGCTTCCGGCGGTCGAACAGACTGTTGGATTTGGTCAGCCTGTCCAGACTGAAGGCATCAATAAGCTCATCGACACTCATTATCTCGCGGTCATCCGCCGGGCTCCAGCCCAGCAGGGCCAGAAAGTTGACCATAGCTTCGGGGACATAGCCGCTTTTGAAAAAATCCACAACGTTTATTTCCGGCAAGTGCAAGCCAAGACACTCGGCCATTGTATCAACCACCTCCATATCAGGCGCGCCTTTGCCTTTGATAAATTCCTTTATCTCATCGAGGCTGATATTCCCCGCGCCGGCAAGTTTCTGCAGGTCGGCCTCGCCAAGATTCTTAACGGCCTCGCGCAGGGCGTTCCCGCGTTCTCGCTTCGAAAGCTTGCCGCCGCCCTCGCTTACGGTAACCGATATATGCACATAGCTCGGCCTGCGAAATCCCAGGGCGTCCTGAATGCACTGCTGGCTCGGCGTGTTCATCAAATGTTCCTGGCCGCGGATGACGTGCGTTACTTCCATAAGCTCATCATCGACAACACACGCGAAGTTATACGTGGGAAAACCGTCGCTCTTGACGATTATGAAATCACTTATCTGGCTCGGCTCAAAGCTGACATCACCGCGTACTACGTCCTGAACCACAATCGGACCGGCCCGCGGCAAAACAAAACGAACTACAACGGATTTGCCCTCGTCTTTGGCCTTCTTAACGTCATTTTCGCCTGGAAAAGTGCTCGGTCGGGGGTAAAGAAAAGTCTCTTTTTTTGCTTCAGCCTGCTTACGAAGCACATCAAGCTCTTCTGGCGTATCGAAGCAGTAGTAGGCCTTGCCGGATTCGATGAGTCTCCTGACATACTCATTATAAATATCGAGGCGCTCTGATTGAAAATAAGGGCCGTTGGGGCCGCCCGCTTCAGGGCCCTCGTCCCAGTCGATGCCAAGCCAGCGAAGGTCTCTAATAACTTGCTGGGTTGCCGCGGGAGTGCTGCGCCTGGCGTCCGTATCTTCGATGCGGAGTATAAACTTTCCCCCGCTTCGTCTGGCCCACAACCAGTTGAATAGCGCCGTCCTTGCCCCGCCGATATGCAAATACCCCGTCGGAGAAGGTGCAAAACGGGTTACAACCATTGTCTCGAACTCCAGGTAAGATAAGAAACAAGCGACAGGATACCCCTAAATCCGATTAATGTCAATGATAAGGTGTCTTTGAGAGTTCGGCAGCACCGGCCGTTTTTGTTCTTGCCGCTTCGTCATAACACACTAAAATATCTGAAAAAATGATAAACGAACAACCAACAAAACTTGACCACGGCGAACTAATCCAGGTCGTAAAAAACGCTCCCCTGGTCTCCATTGATTTAATCGTTAAAAACAACAGTAACGAATTTTTAGTAGGGCTGCGGAAAAACGAACCGGCCAAAGATTATTGGTTTGTACCGGGCGGCAGAATCCTGAAAAACGAACGAATTAATCAGGCATTCGAAAGAATCGCAAAGGAGGAGCTGGGAATCAAAATAGCTTATGAACAGGCAGAATTCCTCGGCGTGTTCGAGCATTTCTACACAAGTAACTTCGCCCAAAAAGAAGGCTTCACCACTCATTACGTCGCGCTGGCGCACCAGATAAGCATATCTGAAAACTCGCTCCAGCTACCGAAAATACAACATCAGGAATACAAATGGCTAAACAGGGACTCTATGAGTAAAGACAAAAAAGTGCACCCTTATACCAAGGCGTATTTCAAGCAGCTCTAATTTATCAAGCCTTGAAGCGGTTCAAAAGCACAATGTCGAAAAAAAAATCAGGCAAAAAAATCATAATATTTATTCTTCTTGGATAGAAAGACTGATAACTCCGGATTTAGACCCGTTTACAAAATCATAGCCGTTACATCCGCCTATCACATAGATTTTATCATTAAAGACCAGTGAAAGATGGTCGTCCCATGGCAGAGGAAGAGAAGTCCCTATCTGCGATGTATTTGTAGCTGTGTCATAAATATCGACTTTGTCGCTTGGCCAATGATTTTCCCAATCTCCCTCAGTTCCACCAATTAAGAAAATTTTCCCGTCAACAACAGGTGCTGCGCTGCCATATTCAAATGCCCGGGCCCGGTCGGCCGGAAGAGGTTGACAAGAGTTTGTGTCCCACTGTTCGCTCTGGAAATCAAATATCATAACATCGGCAGACATCCGGTCCTCATTCGGGAGATAACCCCCGATTACATATGCCTTATCGCCTACTGTCGCTACCGCCGGCATCATAACTAATACGGGCATATTGGTAACAAACCGCCAGGTGTTTGTGGTTGTATTATATGCTTCCACAATATCATAATTTGTACATAGGTCGTTTGAATCTTCATAACAGTAGCCCCCACCAAAAAGATAAATCTCACCGTTGTAAACCGTAGCTGGGGCCGCAGTAACAACCGTAGGTTTTGGGGCAAGAGATGTCCAGATATCGGTGTTCGGGTCATACCGCTCATTAAAGTTAAAGTCCCCATAATGGCCTCCAGGCCCTATGCCTCCCCATGCACCAAAGACATATAGATTGCTATCTACGACAACACCGGTAAGCTCCTCAACGCCCATGCCACCATTGTGATTATTATCTGCCCGATTGCTCCAAGCGCCTGTAGCTGGTTCAAACATTTCTGTTGACTTAAGATTAACCTGGTCAGGATTACCATTTCCTCCAAACACATATATCTTTTCACTGATTACGCCACCCGTAAACTGGTCTCTACCGGTAGACATAGGAGGCTCCGGTTCCCATTTCGGAAAACATGCAGGATTTTCCGGAGTAAGGTTACAATCCACAATCCAGTTTTGTGCCAAGATGGCTAAGTCCACAAAATCCACACAACAATCTTCATTCAGATCGCCAGCGAGCTTATGCGGACAATCGTATGCAGAAAAAGCCCCGACACCCCAAAATTCAGTCACGATTAACACAATGAGTGTGATTTTATATGGCTTGCTAACCATTTCCCTTCTCCTTCTTGTTAAAACCCCAAAATATCAAACAGCACACCAAAGCATACCATGTTTTTATTATACCACCTTTTAACTCCGTCTCAAGTAAGAAAATGATTAGTACAAGCCACATAACAAATTTAGGTACATTGACGGTAACGCACTGGTTAACTATAATGAGTCCAAGTATAAGCCAGCAGAAAAGCAAAACGCCAAAGGCATTGTTAATATGAACACAGATGGTCTCATAATCAAGCTCGATTTCATCCGGCAGATTGTTGCCGAGGACCTGAAGACAAACAAATGGGACGGCCGGGTAGTAACGCGGTTTCCGCCGGAGCCGAACGGCTACCTGCATATCGGGCACGCCAAGTCTATTTGCCTGAACTTCGGCATCGCCAAGGAGAATAAAGGCGGTGTTTGTCACCTGCGATTCGACGACACGAATCCTACCAAAGAAGAGCAGGAGTACATCGACTCGATTATAGAAGATATCCGCTGGCTCGGGTTCGACTGGGGCGAGCATCTCTACTATGCCTCCGACTACTTCGAACAAATGTATGAATATGCTGTGCAGTTAATCAAGGCTGGCAAGGCATACATCTGCGACCTTGACGCCGACGAAATCAGGCAGCATCGCGGCACTTTAACCAAACCGGGGAAAAACAGCCCTTATCGTGACCGCGGCGTCGAGGAAAATCTCGAGCTCTTCGAGAAAATGCACGCCGGCGAATTCCCGGACGGCACGCGAACATTGCGGGCGAAAATCGATATGGCGCACCCAAACCTTAATATGCGCGACCCGGTTATGTATCGCATACTTCACGCCGAGCACCACCGAACGGGCGACAAATGGTGTATCTATCCAACGTATGACTGGGCGCACGGGCTCGAAGATTCCATCGAGCGAATAACACATTCAATATGCACCCTCGAATTCGAGAACCATCGGCCGTTGTACGACTGGTTCCTCGACCAGCTCGGAATTTTTCACTCCCAACAAATCGAGTTCGCGCGACTAAACCTGAATTACACAGTAATGAGCAAGCGAAAGCTGCTGCAATTAGTTGAGCAGGGCAAAGTCGGCGGATGGAACGACCCGCGAATGCCAACTATCAGCGGCCTGCGCAGACGCGGCTACTCACCCGAAGCCATCCGAAACTTCTGCAAACGTATCGGCGTAAACAAATTCAACAGCACCGTTGACATCAGGCTGCTCGAACACTGTTTGCGCGAAGACCTGAACAAAACCTCTCCGCGCGTGATGGCTGTGCTGCATCCGCTAAAAGTAATAATCGACAACTACCCGGAGAATCAGGTTGAGGAAATGCAGGCCATTAATAATCCAGAAAATCCGCAGGCCGGCACACGGCTAGTTCCATTCTCGCGTGAGATTCATATCGAGCGGGACGATTTTATGGAGGAACCGCCGAAGAAGTTCTACCGCCTCGCGCCCGGCCGGGAGGTCCGCCTGCGATATGCATATTTCATTACCTGCAAAGAAGTAGTTAAAGATGCCAACGGGCAAATTACAGAACTGCACTGCACATACGACCCGGCCACACGCGGCGGCGATGCCCCCGACGGACGAAAAGTAAAGGCCACGCTGCACTGGGTATCCGCGAAGAACGCTATCGAGGCCGAGGTCAGGCTCTATGAACATCTTTTCACAACGGAGAATCCCGATGATACTGCGGAAGGGCGGGATTTCACATCAAATCTGAATCCCAACTCTCTGGAAGTTCTGACCTCCTGCCGGCTCGAACCATCACTCAAAAACGCAAAACCGTCAGACCGCTACCAGTTCGAACGATTAGGCTATTTCTGCGTTGACCCCGACAGCTCCCAAGGCAAACTCATATTTAATCGAACAGTTACCCTCCGCGACCCTTGGGCAAAAATACAAAAATCACAGCAAAAATAAGCTGCTTTTCAATGTCCGCTTGTTTCAGTTGTAATCCAGGCTAAAATTCAAATAATCAGAGTAATTAATGATAGCTTTCCTTCTGTTTTTAGAATCCGGCTGTTCGCCCAGATAGAATTTCACACTCAATTTTCTCTTGTCCAAATCATAAACAGCGTGCCAAAGCGTTCTCGCCGGAGCATAAACACGGTCGTTCGAGATATATGGCTGTATGGCAACTTTAGTATTTATATTTTTTATCTCACTCAGGCCGAATCCGCCGCCTTTTCCGCACGCTGCGCGGAGCGTCTCCAATCGAGAGAAGCTTTCTCTAATATTATGGTTCCCTTCAGGCACCTGATCGGCAGTTTGGTACTTCGATATAAGGTGATTTGTGATATACTGAAGACCATCCCCGTCGACCACGATATTTTTATCGCGAACAGGGGAAAACTCAAAGACAAAAGATTTCCCGAATCTGTCGGCGATGATGTAATGGCACGGCACGACGGTGTAATAATGTTTCAGATTCAACATTGCCTGTTTGGCCTGCTTAACACTGGCGCAGCTATCAAGCAGATAACGCATGCACTGAATCTCATGAACACCGACTTGGGTATTTGGCTCACTTGCGCTCATTCCTTCAAGCTCGACGAAAACCGCAACCGCTAATCCCTCCGAGTTAATGCCGTCAAGCACCCCACCCAAAAGGTCAAATGCGGTAATATAAAGACTGGCAAAGCCCCGGTCCGGATAAATTTCAAAAATATACGGCCTGGACATAACCGGCGACTCGTATTTACCGGGATGTCTTCTTTTCATATTACCGGTGGTAAAGTCATAATTTCTGCTCAGTATATCATGCCCACCCTGAGTGAATTCGCCGGGATAGAAAACCGCAGAGCACCCGAATATGCCGGGAAACTGCTCTATGGTGGAAAAGTCATAAACATTGTTATCAACCTTTAAATAGTAACCATCGGCAAGCCCTTTCATACGTTCATAATATATCGGATAATTCTCCTTCATATACCTGCGCTGAGCATCGTTTCTCGATGGGTCGCCGGAAGGTCTTAATTGAATGTTATCTCGTTGGGCAATCTCAGCGATTTTTCGACCAATCTCGTAATTCGAACCTTTTATTACAACATGCCGAACCTCCATAAAACGGTCCGCCCCACCCGCCACAACCGTTTCCTTACAATAAATCCCACTCTGTTTAGCGTCATCCGCACAGCCTGCCGGGAACAATAAAAAAGCCAATATTAAAAAGATTTTCCCTCTTTGACTCATCATTTTAAATACTCCTTTTTTCATCACAACTTATGTTATTCTTTGTACAGACTTTTAAGCTGTACGCAACTTGCTAATCCACACAGTGTTTCACCAATAAAAATGGACAACCTAACCTCGAAAGATTATTACTGCACTGCGGAACTTTTCGGCTGTATCGCTCCACGATAAGGTCGGCCCGCCTTATAAAGCTCCAGGTGCTTGCTTATCTCAACTCCCGATTCGGGCCGGCCCGAAGAGCGTGCCAGCTCAAGGGCTTGCTCGGCAGTCCTGACGGCCTGCTCAAACCTGCCCGCAGCCGCATAGGCCACACCAAGCGTATCCAGCATTTGATATCGCTTATTCTCTGTCATTTCACAGGCACGCCTTGCCATTTCAACCGCCTCATTCGGGTCGTAAAAAGGCACATCCTCATACGCCGACTTAAGCCATGCCAGATTATTAAGCACCTCAGCCCAGTCGGGCCTTAATCGCAGAGCTTCGCTCCAGTGCATAACCGCCGGCTCGTAGTCGCCTTGTTGAAAATATGCCGAGGCGAGCATATTGCGTATTTTAGGGCCTTCGGGCTTAAATTTCACCGCCTCTTTAAGGTGTTCAATCGCTTCGTCGGTCCTGCCTTTATGAATCAAAATTGCTGCCAGATCGTAATACGCTGCATAGTAGCGAGGATTAAACCGCAATGCCGCTTTATAATGCTCAATTGCTTTGTCTAACTCGCCCTGAATAGAAAATTCTCTCCCCAGATTGTCATGCAACAACGCGTTGCCAGCCGTTACTTTAAGTGCACGCTCATACAGGGTAATATTGTTGCGCCAATAGCCGGTTTGAATCCGTGTACATAATGTTAGCGCCACCAGCACTATAACAGCACAAATCCCAATCCCTGTTTTTGTTATAGGCCACCTTGCCGCAACTTCTCTTGCGCTCCATCCGAAAATTATGAGCAGGCCAATCATCGGCACATACACATACCGGTCCGCCATAGCCTGTCCACCTACCTGCACCAACCCAATCACCGGTATCAACGTACCGATATACCACAGCCAGCCTACCAGAAGCCACGGTCGACGCCTCCACCAAATGAGAACTAAAATAGAAACACATAATAAAAAAAATGCCCAACCTGCTAAAGGACCTGCTTCCAAACTCCGCGGAAAAGGATAGAACGCCGCCAGTTTACTCGGCCACAACGTCTTGCCTATATATCTGCCGTATGAGACCACAGCATTGGCAATCCTGCTTTCCACAGGAATAGATTTAACCGCTCCCCTGCCTCGTTGTGTAATAAAAGTAATGACACTCACAACTGCTGAAAGGGCGAATAAGGGAACTTTTTCCGCTACCAAACGCCGGACCGAAGAACTCCGATGCTCAAGTATTGCCGATTCGTCCCGCGACAAATCTTCAATTCTGCTCTTTTGCCCGAATTGAAAACGACTGAGGGGCCAATAATCCAGCAAAAGCAACACAAATGGCAGTGTAACCACCATTGGTTTGGCCATTAGTCCGAGTGAAAAAAATAAAATTACCTGCAGATATCTTCCAATGCCCGGATGCTCTGAGTATCGAATGTAAGCAATTATAGTTAGCATCCAGAAAAAGGTGCTCAGCACATTCTTGCGTTCGGCCACCCAAGCAACAGACTCAACATTCAGAGGATGTAAGGCAAAGACCGTAGCGATAAAAGCACTAAGCCAAAGCTCGCCGGTTGCCCTTTTCAAAATCCAAAACAGCAATAAAACGTTAAATATGTGAAACAATAAACTTGTTAAATGATGCCAGAAGGCCTCAAGCTCAAACAGCTGACAATCCAACATATGGCTTAGCGAGGTCAAAGGATGCCACGTAGCACCATGCGAGGCAGTAAAGGCCCCCCTAATATTTTCCCACGTCAGCCCCGTCCGGATATGTTCATTCTCAGTTATATAAAGGCCGTCATCCCAGCAAAACCCATTTCCACACGCCTGCCAGTAGGCGACCAGCGTCACCAAAACCAACATCACAAATATGCCTGTGACAATTAACTTTTTATCACCATTTGTCATCCAGGTCCTTCTTAAATTATTACAATCTAAATCTTTTACAACCACTTCGGTAAATTACATCTCGTGTAGGGATAATTTTGCATTACTTAATTTAGAACAAGAACGCAGGCTATTCGCGATAAGGCCGGCCCGCCTTGAAAAGTTCCAAATGTTCCTGTATCTCAGTCCCTGATTCGGCCTGTCCTGAGTCTTGTCGAGGGAGCGGCTCTGCAGAGCGGACGAGCTGGAGTGCCTGTTCAGCGGCCCTGACGGCATCTTCGAACCTGCCCGCGGCTGCATAGGCCACACTCAGCGTGTCCAGCATCTGGTGCTGCTTGTACTCCGTCATTTCACAGGCACGCCTTGCCATTTCAACCGCCTCATTCGGGTCGTAAAAAGGCACTTTCTCATATGCCGACTTAAGCCATGCCAGATTATTAAGCACCTCAGGCCGCTTGATCTCGAGACGCAAAGCCTCCGTCCAGCAGCTATAAGCCTGCTTTAGTTTCCTGCGGCGAAAATAAAGACGGGCCAGGTTGTCAAGCACTTCCGGTTGGTCGGACTTGATTTGCAAAGACCTTTCATAATACTTCATCGCCTCAACAACATTATCCTCAGCGGCCAGTATCGTTGCCAGACTGCGATAAGTTTCGTACACCAGCGGGTCTTGAGGTTCGAGCTCAAGCGACTTTTCAAAATAACCTATAGCCGCTATATAATCCTCCTGTTCCGCAGCAACACTACCCATCCGTCTATAAATCCTTGCAAGCCCCGGCCGCTCAGACAGCAGTTTTTGACAAATTGTCATCACCTCATCGAATTTCTTCTCTAAAATAAGAATGGCAATTTTTCCATGCTCCAAATGGAAATCAATTAAATCCTTGGGGTCATCCTTGCTTCGGTCAAATTCGAACTCTTCACTCACGCTACCGCCGGCAATGTAGCCAAGTGATTCGAGCCTTCTTCTGCCTTGCTCATCCAGCACTATCCTGCTGTCGTCTTCGCTTTTGCCAAGTGTTTGTTCCAACATCTTTTTTAATCGGCGCTGAAGGACGTAAGCCTGCTGCGGCTGCCGTTTTATCAGGTTATTGGTCTCGCCGGGGTCACTGCGAAGGTCATACAGCTCCGGCCGGGTAGTCTGGATATATTTCCAGCGTTCGGTAATCACACCCAGCAATGAATTGCCCCTATACCTTGTCGGATACATACTTTCACAATATATATACCTGTCTTGCTCGGAAGGCTCCTTGCCGCGTAAAAGGCCTGATATATCCCTGCCCTGAATATCAGGCGGAACCTCAAGGCCGAGCAAACCGCAGATTGTCGGCACAATATCAACAAGGCCGACAAGGTCTTTTATTCTTTGAGGTTCTTTTCGCCCGGGCAACCTGATAACCAGTGGAACCTTGATGGCGCTTTGATAAATGAAGTAACCGTGGGTTAGCTCCTTGTGCTCACCGAGCATCTCACCATGGTCGCTGGTGATAATAATAAGGGACGAATCGTAAAGCCCAAGCTCTTTAAGCTTCTCAACAACCTGACCAACGCAGTAATCGGCATAAGCAATCTCGCCGGCATAAAGATTCCCACGATAGCTGGAAAAGAAAGGTTCAGGCGGCTCATACCTCGAATGAGGGTCATAGTAGTGAAGAAAGAGAAAGAACCTTTCATCCTTATGCTCGCTCAGCCAATCCATAGCAAATCGGCTTACTTCCCCTCCCCTGCGCTGGCCAATCACACTATTCTCCATCTCCTCTTCGAATTCATCATTATAACTCTCGAAACCCTGGTCAAGGCCGAACTGTGAATCCATAACAAAAGCACTGATAATGGCTCCGGTAGAAAAACCCTCCCGAGCCAGTACTTCAGCAAGCGTAATATGAGACTGGCCCAGCTTATAACCTTCGTTATCATGCACACCGTGATAAGACGGGATGGTGCCGGTTAACATAGAACTGTGAGCAGGCAGAGTCAACGGGACCGGTGAGACTACGTTCTCGAAAAGCACACCTTCCTCTGCAATTGCATCAATACTCGGCGTAGTCTTGCGGGGATAACCATAGCAGCTCAGATGATCGGCCCGGCAGGTATCGATGCTGATAAGAACAACACAACCTATATCCTTTGTAAAAGAATCAGACCACCTCAGAAACCATACACCGGCACCAACTATCACCAATACAACAACCAGCACCGAAGCGAATTTAATCGGCTTGAAAGGCTTCATTCACCAGGAATCTCTCCAAATTCTATATCGAGGTATAAGTATTTTCATACAGCATGTTCTGTATAATCAATAAATATCAACTTGTCAACAGACTCCGGCTTATTCTATATCTTTAGACTTGCGAATACGACAACTAAGCTTCTTGCCTTTTAACTGATAATTTGGTACAATTCATCCTTTAAACATGAGTTACACAGAACGAAATTAAAACCGGCCACGTATGTAATATAAGTCTTTCCGGAGGTTCGTGCCAGATGCAACAGTGTATGAAAACTAATAAATTTGTCTCCTGTCCCTTCTATTCACTACGGATACTGCTGCCAGCCGTTGTGCTCATCCTTCTCATCGCCCGCCCGGCAGACGCCTACATTGGACCCGGCGCAGGCTTTGCCGTACTTGGCTCTTTTCTTGTTATGTTCGTCGCTATGTTCTCGGCTGTGCTTGCCCTGTTCACTTGGCCGCTGCGATATCTTTACCGTGCTGTTCGCCACAGGGCTACTTACAGCAGGGCGCGTATCAAGCGATTCATCATTCTTGGTCTCGACGGCATGGACCCGAACCTGGCCGAAAAATTCATTGCCGAAGGGAAACTGCCTAACTTCGACAGGTTACGACAAAAGGGCTGCTTCAAAAAACTGGCGACCACACTTCCTCCCATCTCGCCCGTCGCGTGGTCTTCCTTTACGACCGCCTCGAATCCGGGCAAGCACAACATCTATGATTTTCTCGTTCGCGACAAACACTCGTACCTGCCCACACTCAGCTCCGTCAGCATCCGCCCGCCGAGGCGCAACCTCAAAGTAGGCAGGTATCAATTTCCAATAGGAAAACCTGATATTCGATTACTTCGCAAGGGCAGGCCGTTCTGGAACATCCTCGGCGAGCACCGGATATTCAGTAACATCATAAGGGTCCCCATCACGTTCCCGCCCGAAAAGTTTCATGGCGTGCTTCTATCCGCGATGTGCGTGCCCGACTTGCAAGGCTCACAGGGAACCTTCTCATTTTATACGACTAAGGCCGAAGAAGACGTCGAGCATATTAGCGGCCAGCAGTTCCAGCTTCAAAAAAACAACGGCACCCTTAAAGGCCGATTCATCGGCCCGGCCAACTCATTCCTTAAAGATAATCCTGTTATGAACTGCCCATTTGAAGTAACCGTCAACGGCAGCGCCGACGAAGCCATCATCAAATTCAACGGCCAAAGCCATAAGCTACAAAAGGGAACCTATACCGGTTGGATACCCGTCGACTTCAAGGCAGCCTTTGGAATCAAAGTCCATGGTATATGCCGTATATTGCTGCTGAGGACCAATCCCGATTTCGAGATGTACGTTACCCCGATTAATATCGACCCGGCCAAGCCGGCTATGCCGATTGCGCATCCAACTGTTTACTCCACATATTTCGCTAAACAACAGGGGCCGTTCGCCACCCTCGGCCTGGCGGAGGATACCTGGGCCCTGAACGCCAAAATACTGGCCGACGGCGACTTCATCAATCAATGCCAAACGTCAGATACCGAACGAAAACAGATGTTCTTCGACGCGCTCGATAAACTAAAGCGGGGCCTGTGCGTCTGCGTCTTCGACGGCACCGACCGCATCCAGCACACGTTCTGGCGATATTTAGATGAAAATCATCCCGCCCTGAAAGAATCACCCGACAGGCGGCACCAAAACGCTATTGAAAATCTGTACCAGGATATGGACGGCCTTGTAGGAAAATTGATTGATAAGTACGAAGACGAAGAAACGGTCATTATGATTATCTCCGACCACGGCTTCAACAGCTTCCGCCGCGGCGTTGACCTCAATCGCTGGCTCGAAGAAAACGGCTACCTCCACCTCAAAGGAGACGGCAGGAATAAAAAGTACCTCGCCGGGGTGGACTGGTCGAAGACCAGGGCCTTCGCCCTCGGCCTGGCCGGCATCTACCTTAATATCAAAGGCAGGGAAGCAAAGGGAATCGTCCAGCCCGGCAGCGAAGCACAGCAGCTCCGCGATGAAATTGCGGCAAAACTGACCGGCCTGACGGACTCTGAGACGGGCCAGTCCGCTGTCAAGCAGGCCTATAATTCCACTCGGATTTACAAAGGTCCTTATAAAAACGAAGCTCCGGATATCATCACCGGATATGCCAAGGGCTACCGCGTTTCCTGGGAAGCGGCCGTCGGGCAGGTTACCGACAAAACATTCCACGACAATACCAAGGCCTGGAGCGGTGACCATTGCATCGACCATACCCTTGTTCCGGGCGTACTGTTCTGCAATCGTCCCGTCAAGACCGAAACTCCCAGCCTCATGGACATCGGTCCCACGGTTCTGGAAATGTTCGGCCTGAAGGTACCTGCCTATATGGACGGCCGTCCATTGACTTTTGCCGGCGCCGAAGAGCCTCAGCCATCGCCCGGGAAAAATGTCGAGTAAACAGGTTCTAAGGAGGGGACGAATTTTGAATAACGACTCACTCGCGTAAAAGATATAAAGGCGGGGAAGCGAAGTTAATGTACAGTAAATTACAAATTTCTAAATTACTAAAGATAGCTCTCGTCATTTTAATCATAGTTATCATCGCCGCGGTCGCGATAAGCTATACTCTGCTACATAGTCCCCATTTCCCGATGCCGAGCAGGAATGTTATCCTCATTGTGCTCGATACAGTCCGCGCAGACAAGCTCGGCTGCCATGGAAATCCACTCGGCCTGACACCTGAAATTGACAAATTCGCGAAAAGTGCGGTCAGATTCGACCAGGCCTTTGCCCACGCCCCGTGGACGCTTCCCTCCGTCGCGTCGCTATTCACCTCGCAATATCCATCACAGCACGGGGCGGGCGGCCAATTAGGGGCGTTCTACTTTCTACCTGACAAAGCAATCACAATCGCAGAGGTCTTTCGCCGTGCCGATGCCGTAACCGGAGCTATCATAAACGTAGTGTTCCTGACACAAAAATTTGGGACGACTCAAGGCTTTGACAGCATCGATGCTACTTTCCCAATCAACAATCTTGCAAGCCGTCGCGCCCGGCAGACTACAACCGCTGCGATAAACTGGCTGGACAAACATCGGGAGGAACGGTTCTTTTTATTCGTGCATTATTTTGACCCGCACCTGATTTATGACCCACCGGAACCGTTCCGCAACCGTTTTACCGACGCCAGCGAAAGGCAAAGTAAAGACTTCATCTTCGGCACCGGCAGTGAAGTGGTTGCACTGCGTAAAGGCAAAATTCAACTTAACTGTGATACCGTCAGCCGACTCGAGAAATTGCACAACGGGGAGCTTGCATATACCGATTCCGAGGTAGGCAGACTCCTCGAGGGTATTTCTGCACGCGGGCTCGACGATAATACAATCATTATTATAACCGCCGACCATGGTGAGGAGTTTTGTGACCACGGTGGATTTGAGCACGGACACACACTCTATAATGAGCTTCTGCACGTGCCGTTGATTATCCATACACCTGAATCAAAAAGCAAAAAGGCCGGAACTTCTATCGATACAACCGTGCGACAAATTGATATTGCCCCCACAATTTGTGAACTTGCCGGTATCAAGCCTGACAGCGTCTTTTTCGGTAAAAGTCTTGTTGAACTCATCCTGGGCAAAGAAGGACCTGACCGGCCTGTCTGGAGCGAGGGTAATATGTGGGGACCGAGCGGAATTTCCTGGCAAAAAGACGGTTTCAAGCTAATTCGACTGCCATCGCAGGCAGAGTGGCAATTATTTGACCTTAAAGCCGACGCCCACGAGCAACACAATATTGCAGAGAAAATACCCCAGCAATATGCTGAAATGAAAAGGGATTTACAGGCCGTTTATCAGGCAATCTCAACCCCGATAAAAATCGGGGCTACGGGCAAACAGCCGAAACTTACACAAGAGGAAATCGAGCGATTACGTTCACTCGGCTATGTGAAATAACTTCAGCCGAAGCCGGAGTTTCTGTCAAATAGACTCCTACATAGTTGATTTCCGCCTGAATTTCAGTTATAATGGCTGTCTCCTAAATATGTAGGTGGAAACGTATAACAATAGGAGGCTGAATAACAGCTAACAAAAGACAAAAACTCGATAGAACAGAACTCCTGAAGGCATCTGCGGCCACTATGGCTGCGTTGTTTACAGGTCCAACCAGTTAGACGTATTCAGCGTGCTTCCGAAGTATATCGATGGTAGAGCATTGTTCACAGCTGATAAAGACGACAACCGAAGAACATGACAAGGCGGGGAGTATCAAATTTGCGATATAAGCGAAAATCGGCAAGAACTCTGAGTCGGCGAGAGGTATTGAAATACGGACTATATGGCGGCTTGTTGGCAAGTCTGGCACCTAACCTCTGGATTAGTGGCTGTGGGAAGCTGCTGCAAAGGAAAAAACCCAATATAATACTCATTGTGATAGACACATTACGCGCCGACCATATGGGTTGTTACGGTTATCAGCGAAACACAACACCGAACATTGACCACTTGGCCAGTCGAAGCTTGCTGTTTAAAAATGCAATCAGTACAGCACCCTGGACGTTACCATCAGTAGCCAGCATCCTAACAAGTCAATATCCCTCAGTGTTAGGGATATACGACAGGAGTACCGTGGTAGATGGCGGATTCCCTCTGTTTTCGGAGGTACTCAAGAACTATAACTATGCAACCCATGGTATCGTCTCGCACTCATTATTATCACCTCGTTTAGGATTTGGTAGGGGCTTTGATTACTACGAGGAGCTTTCACCTCTTCTTACCGGAATATCCAGTCCCATCATAAACCAGAAGGCAACCTCTTACATCCAATGCAAGCATGACAATCCCTTCTTCCTCTTTTTGCATTATTTCGACCCGCACTATAATTATGTACTTCACAAACAATACACGTATCATCCTTCATATAAAGGCTGGATAAAAAGTGGTCATCCTATTATCGAACTATGGCCGATACTTGACACTTTATCGCAGGAAGACATCAGGTACTTGTTATCACTGTACGATTCGGAAATTGCCTTTACGGATTTTCACATCGGCCAGCTATTGAGTGAGCTTAGAAACCAAGACCTCTACGATAACAGCATCATCATCATAACCTCCGACCACGGCGAAGAATTTATGGAAAGAGGCTGGCTCGGCCATACATTAACCCTGCATCAGGAGCTGATTCAGGTTCCGTTAATTATAAAATTCCCCAGAGGCAAGGCTCGAATTATCGATTCTACTGTCAGTCTTATGGATATTATGCCCACCCTATGTCAGTATCTGAACTTCGAAATTCCCGATGGTATCGATGGCAAAGCGTTGGACCTTAGACGTGACAGCGCCACAACAAATGGGCCGATTTACAGCGAGACATACAATCCGCAGGCACAACGACCAAATGCAACGCCGGTTGCATTCGTATCGATAATACTGGATAATTGGAAGCTTATCTACGACGGAATAAACAAGTCGAGACAAGTATACAATCTATCTACGGACCCGCACGAACAAAACAACTTATCGGGTTCGCACAGTGAGCAAAACAGAACACTGAACGCACTACTATCGAAATGGGTCAGTTACGTAAAAACTAAACAAAATGCAGGTCCTCCGCAGGACGAGAACGACCTATTTACCCCCGAACAAAGAAAACAATTGGAATCTTTAGGTTATCTCTAATGTCTTTACACCGACTTACATATAAGGTATACACTCGAGACCGAGGCTTATTACAAGCTTTCAAGAAAAGCGTACAATATAAGGTTTTTTAAAATGACACACGAAGATAACAAAAATCTCAATCGAAGGGAGTTCCTGAAGGCCTCTGCGGCCACCACGGCCGCGTTGTCTATCGGCCTGCCCACGAAAAAAATTTATGCGGCCCGAAGAACCACCGTACGCCGCAATCAGGCAAAAAAAGTTGTCGTAATCGGCGTAGATGGAATGGACCCCGCCCTCTCCGAGCAGATGATGAGTGCCGGCCAACTGCCCAATTTCGACAAACTACGCCGTCTTGGCGGATATCGACACCTGCGAACCAGCATACCGCCGCAAAGCCCCGTGGCCTGGGCTAACTTTATAAACGGTGCCGGACCCGGTTCGCACGGAATCTTCGATTTCATCCACCGGGACCCGAAAAGGCAGTGCTTCCCGTTTTACTCCGGTGCGCCGCAACTGCCCGGCGAAGGCTATTGGAATCTGTCAAACCACAAACTGCAGCTTACATTCTGGCCATTCAATCACAAACCGCCTAAAACGCTCCAGGGAAGAAAAGGTGTCCCGTTCTGGGACTATCTTGACGAGGCAGGGATAATCTCCAAGGTATATTACATTCCGTCAAACTACCCACCCACCCCGTCGAAATACGGTAACCACTTCTGCTTTTCGGGTATGGGCACCCCGGACCTGCTCCAGACTCACGGCACATATCAGTATTATTCCTCCGATGGACCCATTCCAACTAAAGAGCTGGGCGGCGGTCGACAGTCCTGCATTTTCTTCGAAGATAATACTGCCAAGGCCGAACTGATCGGCCCACATAACACTTTTCTCAAAAGGCCTAAACCCACAAGCGTTCCATTTCTGATTCATCGAGATAACCGGGCCAACGCCGCACTCATAGAAATACAGGGCCAAAAGATTCTTCTCAAGCAGGGCCAATGGAGTGACTGGGTCAAAGTTGATTTCCGCCTGGTAATGCCCGCCTTAATTCCCGACGAACACCTGGCCGGTATCTGCCGGTTTTACCTGCAGGAAACCTCGCCAAATTTGCAATTGTATGTTAGCCCAATCAACATCGACCCGACCGACCCCGCTGCGCAGATTTCCGAACCATCATACTTTGTCGAAAAGATGTCGGACAAACTGGGATTGTTTCACACAACCGGCTTTCAGGAGGCCTACAAGGCCCGCGTCCACGACGTATTTAATGACGAGGAATACGCCGAGCAGGCCGAGATGGTATTGCAGGAACGATTGAAAAGCCTGCAGTACGCACAGGAGAATTACCAGGACGGGCTTTTGTTCTTCTATTTCTCCAGCACTGATTTACAGGCCCATCTGTTCTGGTGGGACTCCAACGAAAAACACCCGGTACGTTCCACCTCAGAAGCCAGAAAATACTTTACCCATATTAAGGAACTTTACAGAAAAATAGATGACGTTATAGGCCGGATTCTAAACCGTTACGGCCAAGAGGCCACAATTATCGTCCTGAGTGACCATGGCTTCGCAAACTTCGGCAGACAATTCAACCTTAATACGTGGCTCAGAGACAACGGCTATCTCCAGCCCGCCTACGCCGGCGGAGTTCTCAAGGATACTGATTGGTCGGCAACTCGGGCCTACGGCCTGGGTATCAACAGCCTGTACCTCAACCTAAAAGGTCGAGAACGAGACGGCATCGTCAAACCATCAGATGAGCGCGAACAACTCCTGCGGGAACTAATTAACAAGCTCGAATCCGTACGAGACACAAACGGCAAACAGGTCATTCACAAAGTACACAGGACGGACAATGCCTATCTCGGACCACAAGCCCGGTTTGCTCCTGACTTGATTATCGGCTACGCAAGAGGTTACCGCGCCTCCTGGGCAACTTGTCTGGGAGACATCACGGAAAAAATACTTTTAGACAACGACTCAGCCTGGAGCGCCGACCACTGCGCCGATGTTTCTCAGGTGCCCGGCGTTGTGTTTTGCAATCGGCCTATTAAAGCCGACGCTCCTGCACTTATCGACCTGGCGCCTACTATCCTGGCCGAGTATGGACTTAAAACACCATCATCAATGACAGGAAAGAGTTTATTTATTACTTAATGCCGGCATGCCGCGCATCCACCTGCCGGCAGGCAGGTAGAAAGGAGCCGTTATATAAAATGGCAAAGCTGAAAATTGATTCACATCTGTATGACCGGGCCAAAAAGGCCGCCCAAGCCGCTGGTTACCCGGGCATCAACGAGTTTGTCACACACATCATCGAGAAGGAGCTCGCCCAGCTTGAAACTACTGAACAAGACGACGAGAAAGTCGCCCAGCAGCTTCGAGGACTGGGATACATAGAATGATGAATCTGCCGGCCGAATTATTCAGCATCATCAATATTATCACGAACGCCGTCCTCGGCTCGGCCCTGTCAATAATTGCCGTGCTGCCCGGCTGGCTCTCGAATACCATCATCTCAGCAGTTACAGGCGTTCTGCTTTTGATTATCTTCAAATACACATCAAACCAGCACGCGATAGGAAAAGTAAGGGACAACATAAAGGCTAATATGCTCGCTCTAAGGCTTTTCAAGGATGAAATAGCCGTCACGCTGCAGTCCCAGGGCCGTGTTTTTCGGAGTGCCTTCGGGCTGCTGTATCACTCCCTCCGTCCAATGTTGGTGATGATTCTGCCCGTCTCTTTACTACTCGCCCAGATGGGTTTGTGGTATCAGTTCCGCCCCTTGCTACCCGGCGAGGAGGCGCTTGTTACTATGAAACTCGCTTCCGGGAACCCGATGCCCGAAGCCGAAATCATTCCTCATCCCGGCATCGCCGTTACTATCGGCCCGATCCGCGTCCCGAGCAAGAATGAAATATACTGGCAAATCAAATCACTTTCTGAAGGTAAACATCAACTGGCTTTCCAGCTCGAGAACCAAACCTTCGAGAAACATGTTGTTGTTGGCCAAGGATTTATGCGTATAAGTGCGGTTCGACCCGGCCCGCACTGGTCCGACATCCTTTTACATCCGGTCGAAAAACCCTTTACACCTGAGTCCCCCGTGCAATCCATTTCGGTCGATTATCCTGACCGGACCTCCTGGACCAGCGGGACCGACTGGTGGCTCGTTTACTTTTTTATAGCTTCAATGGCCTTCGCCTTGCTTTTCAAGCCCTTCTTAAAAGTCAGAATCTAACGGGCCTTTTCGTCCAATTTTTACTATAAATCCTCCTTTTTACCTATTGACTTTCAGCCCAAAAGTGATATAATTGTATCGCTTAAAGTGGCTTTGTCGGAGGCAGGGTATGTTTAAGAAACGCCATCTCTTTAAACCAAATTAACTGAATTATATGAAGAAATCTCAGCGCGCACCGTGTACGCTGTGATAACTAACAATTTTAAAAGACAAAGAGATGAAAACTTCAAGGTTATTTGGCATCTTGGTTCTGATTTTGTGCCTTATTTTCTCTCGGCCTGACGTCACCAAGTCGGCACCAATCGGGACTGCATTTACATATCAAGGGCATTTGTACGATACCAACGACATAGCCAACGGTTTGTACGATTTCCGGTTTAAGTTGTACGACGCAAACTGCAGCGGCATTCAGTTAGCCGATGATGTTAACAAGCCAGACGTAGATGTAATCGATGCTTATTTTACGGTGAAACTGGATTTCGGAAGTGGTGTGTTTGACGGCAATGCCGTCTGGCTGGAGATTGGTGTTCGGCCGGGCGAACAAAACGACCCCTGCGAATTCACCTTTCTTGAGCCCCGGCAGGAAATAACGACCGCGTTGTACGCCCTCTATGCCTGCAACGCCGGTGATACTACGAACTTCTCGGGCTCACTCTCCGGAGATGTTACAGGCACGCAGGCACAGAACAAAGTAGTTGCTATTCAGGGCACCCCGGTCTCACCGACTGTACCCTCAGTTAACCAGGTACTTCGCTACAACGGAACGCACTGGGAACCAAGTGAAAAGACCGACCCTCTGGCATTGCACAAATATGGCGAAGGTAACATCCTGATTATTTCACCGAGTGATGATTTAATTACAAAATATAACTGGCTCAAGTCCTCAGAAAGAGATTCTGCAATGGGAGTATTATCAGCCAATAATCGAAGAGTATTGGTACTCCTGCCGGGTCTGTACCTCCTGAGTTCAACTCTCACGCTGGATGCAGATTACGTTGATGTGATTAGTTTCAGCGGCATACCGACAGATACCGTGATAGAAAGAAACGGAGGGGGATACGTTATCCGGCAGACAGCCGAGGCCATAAACCTTTCAGGCATTAAAGTCTATAATTCAGGTGTTGGAACCGGGGATGGTGCTTTTAATCTCAACGCTGCCAACGATAACTCTCTTTCGACCTACCGCTGTATGGAGTTTAGAATAACCTCCGAGATGCCTTCGGCGGCATCCGTATATGGAACAAGTCATATAGGCGGACTATGGGAATTCTGTAAAGCGGATGGAAGTTTTTTTAAGCTGGCATCCGGTAGAAATCTCAGTGGAACCTTTAACTTTTGCGAGGTAAGTTTCGGCGCTTTCGGATCCGGCGGCGGAGAGGCATCCGACATATCCGGAAAATTCACATATTGCAAAGGCGGAGCCGATTCTTTTGGCGGCGGCACATTGTCCGGCACGTTTATACATTGCACGGGCGGGGACAGGTCTTTCGGCGGTTCCACATCGAGTGGAAAGGATTGCAGCGGAACCTTCAAATACTGCATGGCCGGAGATAACAGCTTTGCAATGGGCAAAACTTTTTCAGGTATTGCCATCGGTTGTACGGGAGGAAAAGAGTGTTTTGGCGGCTATAAAGGCTCCGGAGGCGACCATCCCTTTTTCACAGGCCAGGCGAGAGATTGCGCTGCTACAGGAAGAAGTTTCGGCGGCGGCTCCGACAGCGGCGAATGCTCAGGTACATTAATCGGCTGTCGATGCACGAACATGCCGACCGCCTTACGTGTTGCCGGAGCTCACATTGAAAATTGTTATTTGGGCGTTACCGCCGGAGGTGCAGATAGAGAAGGTATTCTATTAAAAGACGACAATACAAAAATCTACAACACTACAATAATCTGTACAGGTTTTAGTCTTAAAGGGGGCATAACTCCTAAAAATGTTATGGCCTTGCATTGTCGAATGAATAAGGACAAACATCCTAATGTTACGAATTTAGTCGGTGATGGAAGTTTGGCTGCCGGTCATTGTATTGTCGATGAACATATCGACTAAACTACGGATACTCGAACAAAAAAATGTCGTAATTGGCATAAAAGATAAACGCGACCGATACTAATACTTCTAACCTTTATTGCAATCACTACGGTAATGGGACAAGTCCACGGAAAGTGCGACCTGAACTGGAGTAAAATCGACGGCGGCGGCGTAAGTAGCGATGGGCAATGCCCGCCCAAGGATACGACTGTTCAACCGGACGCGGCGTACCCTACAGATGGTAATTATGAATTACTTGACGATTTCCGGCCGGGCAGCCTTTGTGTACAGTCATTTTCGAACACTTTGCAACAATCGCACAATACTGGCTCGAAGCAGTCAGAAAGTGGGGCTTGCCCCTAGTAGTCTGTCACAGATAAAATACAGATATAAAGGTCTTTTTGCCGATATATCCAAAAACGATATATTTGGTAAGGAGGCCACAAATGAAAAAGTATATAGTTGAATTGACAAGTGAGGAACGA
>Ga0315543_1000090_pt1 | contig 109357 bp, 99 predicted proteins | sample SalMarSW160210MG_2_FD_203098 | JGI IMG/M metagenome (GOLD analysis project Ga0315543, IMG submission 203098) | Salt marsh sediment microbial communities from the Plum Island Ecosystem LTER, Massachusetts, United States - Salt Marsh Sediment SW1601-210 ...
TTGCTAACAACCGGAGAATATGGCGGGATTGGTTCTCTGATCAGAAGCAGTGGTGAGTATGCAGTCATTTCTGAAGTGTATCAAAATTTTCCTGCCGATCGAGCCAATTTGAAAACGGGCGATCTGATCGTAGCGGTTGATGGGAAATCAACCCGTGGGCTTGATCTTTCCAAAATCAGTGATCTGTTAAAAGGCCTGCCGGGAACTCAACTGGAGATTACAGTTCAACGCCCCGGCATGGATCAGCCCATCGTGAAAACACTGGTTCGTAAAAAAATCCAGATAAAAAGCGTTCCCTATTATGGCATGCTGGATCAGAATATTGGGTATATCCGGTTAAGCAACTTTACCATGGGTGCCGGCACAGAGGTACAAAATGCATTGGTCTCCCTTAAAAGCAAACAGGATCTGAACGGTTTGGTTCTCGATTTGAGGGGCAATCCGGGAGGGTTACTACTGGAAGCTGTTACCGTCGCCAATCTGTTTATCCCCGAAGGAAAGGAAATCGTCAGCACCCGGGGCAAAGTAAAGGAATTTGATCACCGTTATGTCACCATCGAAGCAGCCATTGATACCGTCATCCCCATCGCCGTTTTAGTGAATCGGAGCTCGGCTTCTTCATCCGAAATCGTGGCCGGAGCAATACAGGACCTTGACCGTGGAATTATTGTCGGCGAGAGAACCTTCGGTAAAGGACTGGTTCAAACCACGAGGCCATTAAGTTACAACAGCCAGCTGAAAGTGACCACAGCAAAATATTACATCCCCAGTGGAAGGTGCATCCAGGCACTCGACTATTCAAACCGGAATGAAGATGGCAGTGTGGGAACTATACCCGACTCTTTGGTTGCGGAATACACAACAAAACATGGTAGACCGGTATACGATGGCGGAGGTATTGTGCCCGATGTTCAAATCAATCCGGAAACAGTAAGTCAAATAACTGTCGAACTATATTCCCGTTTTCTCATCTTCGATTTTGCGACGCAATATGCCATTCTACACGATTCCATTACACCTCCCGACGGTTTTTCGATTTCTGATGAGGATTATGAAGATTTTATTCAGTTTATCGACAGCAGGAAATTTGATTACAACACCCAAACCGAAAATGCCCTGAAGAAACTTGAAGAAATGGCAAAAAAAGAAAAATACTTTGATCGGTCAAAAGAGGAGTTTCGCCTGTTAAAGGAAAAACTGACCCACGATAAATACAAAGACCTTGAAACATTCCGGGGTGAGATCCTGGAACTGCTGAAAGAAGAGATCGCCGGTCGTTATTATTACCAGGGCGGCAAAATTCACGCTTCTCTCTCACACGACGAACAACTACTTCGTGCCTCAGAGGTACTAATGGATCAGGATCAATATTACTCAATATTGCGGATCACTGCTCCCCGTATTGTTGCTGAAGCAGAATAGATAATTACACTGCCTATCCTCCGGCAAAAGGCGGTATCAGGGCTACCTCATCCCCATCGTTCAGGGATTTATTGCCGGCAATCAATTCTTTATTCACAAACACCCGGTAAACATACCGCTGCAATTCCGGGTACTTTTCTATCAATTGCCTTTTCAGGTCCTCCACGTTTTTCACATCGTGAATGGCAAGACTGTTTCTGGTAATAATTTCGGTCAGCACTCCAAAAAATAGTACCGTTATTTTCATGATGAAAGGTTTGGAGGATTATAGCATAAAACTGTTTTTATATGTATCCATTTGGTCACAATGTAATGCAGAACCCGTGTCAAACTCCCGCCGTAAAAGCCATACTATGCGTTATTGTGAACGATCTGCAACCGATGGGGGGGCTTACCCGCTTCCATTGTATTCGTCCTTCATAAGGCTTTAAAATGGCTATGAGGGTTAATGTGCCTCCAGCCAGTTTTCTCCTGTTCCCCAATCAACCGTGAGGGGCACTTCCAGATCCACTGCCTTTTCCATGTTGCTCAATACGATCTTTTTTACCTCCTCCAATTCACGTCGATGCACATCAAAGATCAATTCATCATGCACCTGAAGAATCATTTTCGTGCGGAACTTGTGTTGTTCCATTTCCTGATGAATCCGTATCATTGCGAGCTTAATAATATCGGCAGCAGAGCCTTGAATGGGCGCATTAATAGCATTTCTCTCTGCCATTCCCCGAACCACTGAATTCCTGGATTGAATATCCGGCAAATACCTTCTTCTCCCCATAATGGTTTTAACATAACCCAATTCCCTTGCCTGAATAATGCTATTGATCATATAGGTTTTCACATCGGGATAATTGTTGAAATATTCCTGGATCAATTCATTCGCCTCTTTTCTGGAAATGTTCAATCGTTGTGCCAACCCGAAAGAGGAAATACCGTATATTATGCCAAAATTTGCTGTTTTAGCTTGATTCCTCATTTTAGGGCTAACCTGGTCTATTGGGATACCGTGGATTTTTGCTGCCGTTGCTCTGTGGATATCTTCATTGGATACAAATGCCTCAATCATATTTTTATCACCGCTCATGTGGGCCATGAGCCGTAACTCGATCTGAGAATAATCGGCTGAAAACAAGACATGTTCTTCATCTGAAGGAATGAATGCTTTCCTGATCTCCCTTCCTCTTTCATCCCGGACCGGAATATTCTGAAGATTTGGATTATTGGAGCTAAGTCTTCCGGTTGCGGCGACAGCCTGGTTGAAGGAAGTGTGGATTCTCCCTGTCTCCGGATGCACTAATCCGGGCAACACTTCCACGTAAGTCGATAACAGCTTTTTCATGGATCGGTGTTCCAGTACTTTTGCAACGATGGGGTGTTTATCGGTAAGGCGTGAAAGGATATCCTCGCTGGTGGAGTATTGTTTTGTTTTCGTTTTTTGGGGGTTATCCGTGATTTTCAGCCGCTCAAAAAGGATCTCTCCAAGTTGTTTTGGTGAGGCAATATTGAATTCAACCCCTGCCAGGTCATAAATTTCCTTCCCAAGAAATGCCATTTCTTTTTGCAAGACTGTTGCGTACTGGTTCAACACTTTTTTATCCAATCGGACACCGTTCCGTTCCATAGCAGCCAAAACATAGATCAACGGCATTTCAATGCCCTCTGCCAATTCCCGGAGATCATGTTCTTTTAATTCTTGCGTTAGGATTTCCTTCAGTTGCCAGGTAAGATCTGCATCCTCACCGGCGTATTCAGCAATTTTCTCAACCGGGACCGATCTCATACTAACCTGTGTTTTCGCTTTTGAGCCGATCAATTCTTCGATTTCAACCGGTGTATACTGGAGATATGATTCAGAAAGATAGCTCAGCTTGTGTCTGCGTTCCGGTTGGATCAGATAATGGGCTAACATGGTATCAAACAGTTCACCGGCTACGTCAATCCCGTAATTTTTCAGAATCTGGATATCATATTTAAGGTTTTGCCCAATTTTTCTGATCCCGGGATTTTCAAACAGGGGCTTCAACTTGTCGAGAAAACGGTTTGCCTGCTCCTTTTGTGTCGGTATCGGAATATAGCTTGCTTCATGTTCTTTTACTGAGAATGCGATACCAACCAGTTCAGCATCCAGGATGTCCAGTCCGGTTGTTTCTGTGTCAAAACAAAATTCATCCTTTTGGCTCATTTCACGCACAACCGCTTCCACCAATTCAATGGTATCCACAATGGTATAGTGATGAGTTACGTTGGATATGTTATTGGCAGAAGAAGCGGTTGGGACAATTTCTTCACCTTCCCCTTCAAACAAGGAGGTTTGAAACGGTTTCTTCTCTGTTTCCTCACTGCTTCCCTCATCCAAAATTCTCCTGGCAATGGTTTTAAACTCCAGCATATCAAACAATTCCCGTAACCGGGTTTTGTCAGGTTCCTGTTTCCGGAATTGCGATTCATTAAAATCAACCGGTACATCCAATGCAATGGTAGCAAGCTGTTTTGAAAGCTCGATCTGTTCCTTGTTATTCTCAATGTTCTCCCTCAGTTTTCCTTTCAACTTCTCTGTCTGTTCAAACAGTTCCGCAATGGAGCCGAATTCTTGTATCAATTTTTGAGAGGTCTTTTCTCCCACACCGGGAGCTCCCGGAATGTTATCGGCAGAATCACCCCAAAGTGCCAATATATCAACGACCTGTTCGGGATGTTCCACGTGAAATTTTTCCCTGACCTGTTGTGGTCCCCAGATCTCAGCATCATCTCCTCCCTTTCTTGGTTTGTACATGAAAATACGGTCGGTAACCAGTTGGGCAAAATCCTTATCCGGTGTAACCATATAGGTAGAATATCCCTGTTCTTCCGCTTTTTTAGCGAGTGTTCCGATGACATCATCTGCTTCAAACCCGGGTGTTTCAATCACCGGTATCCGGAATCCTTCAATCAGGTCCTTAATGAGCGGTACCGATTTTTTAATGTCTTCCGGTGTGGCCTCACGATTCGCCTTATACTCTTCGTATAGTTCGTGCCTGAAAGTGGGTGATGGAGGGTCAAACACAACCGCAATATGTGATGGATTTTCCTTCTGCAACAGTTCCTCCAGTGTATTGACAAAGCCCAATATAGCTGAAGTATTTAGGCCCTTGGAATTGTATCTCGGATTTTTGATGAATGCATAATAAGCCCTGAATATCAATGCATATGCATCCAATAAAAATAACCGCTTTTGATTTTCTTCTTCTTTTTCCTTCATGCTTCCAACGTATCTCGATCCATATCCAGTTGGGTTGGATTTATTCATTATCATCTGCATACCATTCCGCAAAAGAGGTGGCTGTCTCGTCTAAGCGAATGCGATATAGCTTCAGGTGTTGTGGTAGCCTGTTTTTCAGTCTCCCGGCGAAATGCAATACCAGGTTTTCGCAGGTGGGCTGACAATCCATAACGTCATATTTCTCAAACATCTGTTCAATGTTTTTCAGCATGTGGTGTGGAGCATCCCGGCAAATCACCACGGCGTGATCGAACCGATTAATAATTTCCTCCTCTACAATTTTCTTCAAATCACTGAAATCAATGACCATCCCGTTTTTCCTGTTCTTCTTATCATCAATGGGTGTCCCGGCAACTGTTACATATAACTTATAGGAGTGTCCATGAACATTTTTACATGGTCCATCATAATTCCACAAAGCATGGGCCATTTCAAATGTAAACTGTTTTGTAACGCGTATTCTTGCCATGGTTTTATACAATTGATGCCACGATCTTCAGTATACCGAATTCCTCTCTTCAGGAACAAATATAACATCAAATTGTCAATATTGATCGTAACGAACCAGTATGCATGGGGTAATAACAGATAAAAACCACGTCGATTGTGGTCCTGATCAGATCCGCAGGGTCAAGTGTTATGGTTCGGTGTTGGAAGAAATGGGTTTGCTGATCAACGATCACAACATTGGCTGACACACTCGACTATTTGTCTCAAATTATTGTGTTTCAGAAAATAATAGGTGTTTTTACCATCCCGTTTTGATAGGAGCACACCCTTATCTTTTAAAATTCCCAGATGATGTGAAGTAGTGGATTGTTCAATGTTGAGCAACTCATGTATTTCTGTCACCGTTAGTTTCTTGCCCTCTTCCAGGTAACTTAAAATGGCTATTCTCATCGGATGAGCAATGGCTTTAAGCATATTGGCTGCTTTTTCCAATTGTTGCGGGGTAAGCTTATTTATTTCCATCTATCAGGTTTTACAGGATAACATACAAATATATAAATATATACTTCTTAAAAAAACAGACAATTATCATATTTAGATATGTTCTTGAATACTTTTTAATTAGTATCTTTGCCTCCCTTGTTACTGCTTTCATGTCAACCATCAAATCCATTCATGCGCCCATTCATGAGGAGATGAAAAAGTTCAATGCTTTTTTTAATTCCTCCATGAAAAGTGCTGTCCCTCTTCTGAACATAATAACCAACTATATACTCCGACGAAAAGGAAAGCAAATGCGGCCCATGTTTGTTTTTCTCTCCGCCAAACTTCATGGAGAGATTGGTGATGCAAGTTACACTGCAGCAACCCTTATTGAGCTGCTTCATACGGCAACCCTGATTCACGATGATGTGGTTGATGACTCCCTAGAAAGAAGGGGATTTTTTTCCATTAATGCACTTTGGAAATCTAAAATAGCGGTATTGATCGGCGATTATTTGCTGGCCAGAGGATTGCTTGTAGCCGTTGAAAATAAAGAATTTGAGTTATTAGAGATCGTTTCCGGAGCCGTTCGTGAAATGAGCGAAGGGGAGTTACTGCAAATCCAGAAATCCCGGAAATTGAACATCACGGAAAGTGAATATTTTGATATCATCCGTAAAAAGACAGCTACCCTGATCGCTGCCTGCTCGGCCTGTGGAACTAAAAGTGTCGGGGCGAATGGCGAGGTGGTCAATAAAATGAAAGATTTTGGGGAGAATGTGGGTATTGCCTTTCAAATCAAAGATGATCTTTTCGATTATCAAAAAACCGGAATTTTGGGTAAACCAACCGGGAATGATATTAAAGAGAAAAAAATCACCCTCCCTTTGATTCATTCACTTGAAAACTCCGGATCTTCTGAAAAGAGAAAGATTTTGAACCTCATCAGGCGACACAATCTGAATTCATTGAAAGTGAAAGAGATCATTCAATTTGTTCAAGCCAATGGCGGGATTGAATATTCGGTACAAAAAATGAATGAATATCGCGATCGTGCCCTGCATATTCTCAGCCAGTTTCCGGATAACGAGGCAAAAAATTCCCTGACAGAACTGGTTAATTATACCACCAGCAGGGACCGGTAAGAAGTTGGTATTTCTGATTACTCCCCGCTTGATCCATGAAAAAAATCATAGACAGTTCTTGCCCTTGAAGCGCCTATGCATTTTTCAAGCTGGTTCATTTCTGCGTTTTTAATTCCCTCCACCGATTTGAATTCCAGCATCAGTTTTTGAACGGTTTGAGGTCCTACCCCTTTGATATCGTCAATGATCGATTTTACCTGTTCCCTTGATCTTGTATTCCGGTGAAGCGAAATCCCAAAACGGTGTGCTTCGTTCCTCACATGCTGAAGCACCTTCAGGCTTTCAGAACTTTTGTTAAGATATAGCGGAACAGGATCTCCTGGAAAATAGATCTCTTCCAATCGTTTTGCTATACCGATAATCGCTATGGTACCCTTCAACCCGAGGATTTCAAGGCTTTTTACCGCTGCATGAAGCTGTCCCTTCCCTCCGTCGATAACAATCAATTGAGGCATTTTTTGTTGTTCGTTCAACACTCTTCTGTACCTTCTCAGGACCACCTCGCCGATGGATGCGTAATCATTTGCACCCGCTACCGTTTTAATATGGAAGTGTCTATACTCCTTTTTGGATGGCCGGGCGTTATAAAAAACAACACACGAAGCTACAGCATGCTTCCCCTGAATGTTTGAAACATCAAAACATTCAATCCGGACCGGTAATTCCTTAAGTCTCAGATCTTGTGCCAGTTTATTTAACATACGCACACGGCTTGATGGGACCGATTGCTCCATTTTTTTTCTGCTTTTTTGCAGCCGGTAATGGGTTACATTCCGTTCCGAAAGTTTGAGTAGCTTCTGCTTATCCCCTTTTCGTGGAACGGTTATCCTGCATCCCTCCATTTCAAACGGAAGTTTGAAGGGGACAAGGATTTGCCTGGCCGAGCTAAATATTCTCTGCCGTATTTCTGTCATTGCGAACAACAACAAATCCTCTTTTGTCTCTTCCAATTTTCTTTTGATTTCTACCGTATGTGCCTGAATTACAGCTCCATGTGAGACTTTTAGATAATTAACATACGCCTGTTCCTCATCCTCTGTATAGGAAAAAACATCCAGGTTATGCAACGAGGGGTTAACGATGGTTGATTTGCTTTGAAAGCGTTCCAGAATTTTAATCTTTTCTTTGACTTCATTTGCCTCTTCATATTGATAATCAGAGGCATATCGATTCATAAGATGGTTTAAATGTGTAAAAACGCTTTTGATGTTCCCTTTCAGAATGGATTCTATCTGGTGTATATTGTCGTCGTAGTCACGACTATCCTGCAATCCGACACAAGGGCCCAGGCAATTCCCCATATGGTATTCCAGGCAGAGCTTGAATTTTTTCTTTCTAATGTTTTCAGGGCTAAGCCGGTAGTTACAGTTCCGCAGGGGATAGAGCTGTTTGATCATGTCGAGCAGCGTTCTTACAACAATCATTGAGGTATAGGGCCCAAAATATTTTGATCTGTCAACGACCCTGTTTCTGGTATGGAACACGCGCGGGAAGGGTTCATTCTTTATGCAAATCCAGGGGAAACTTTTATCATCTTTCAGCAATACATTATAACGTGGCTGGTGTTTTTTTATGAGGTTGTTCTCCAACAACAATGCATCTGATTCGCTGTCTACAATAACGTGTGCGACCTCCCTGACATGCCTCATCATGATGGCTGTTTTGCCAACGAGGCTTTTCGAGAAGTAGGAGAGCACTCTTTTCTTCAGGTTTTTCGCTTTACCAATGTAAATCACAACGCCCTGTTTATCCTTGAACTGATACACTCCCGGTTTTTCGGGAAGCAGATCCATTCTGGATTTCAATTCTTCGCTGTGTTTGTTTTGATTTGCCAAAACCGAATGAATTTAGCCGCATGGGGTAATCCTCGTTCAGTTCACTATAGCTTTCCTGGTTTACTCACTGCTGGACTCCTTTTCAAATAGTGTTACTGGCGAGAATGTCCGTACATCGAATAGTCCCTGATCACCAATCTTAAGTTCCGGAATAACCAGCAGAGCCATGAAGGAAAGGGTCATGAAAGGAGCCTTCAGGTTAGAGCCCATTCCTTTTACCAACCGATTCAGGTGAACATATTTTTCTGCGATCATGTGTCCGTTTTCATTGGACATAATACCACCAACCGGTAATTCCAGCCATTCTGCCCGCTCTCCTCGTATGACTGCAATTCCCCCTTTCAACTCATTGATAAGATTCAGTGCACGAGCGAGTTCTGCATCAGTGGCACCCACCCCAATGACGTTGTGACTATCGTGTGCTATGCTGCTTGCGATCGCTCCAGTGGATAAACCCATGCCACGAATAAACCCAATGGCTGGTTTTGTTTGTTTATACCTGTTCTGTACTCCAATCTTTAACAGATCATTTACCGGATCCGTCATGACAAAGCCGTTTTCCACTGTTGGCTCAATGATTTCTTTTCCCGTTATCAGTTCACCATCTCTGGCAACAATGACCTTCATGTTTCCTTTCCCGGCACGTACTTCAAGATCCTTTGCTGTAACAAAATTTTGAATGAAAACATTGGGTGTTGAATGGGTTTTATGCGCAAACAACACCGTCCCATTTTCATACACAATCTGACCATCGACAATGGTCTTCATCACATTAAAAGAGCTTAGGTCTTCCACCACGATAAGGTCTGCCGGGTCGTTCATCTGTAGTAATCCAACCTGCAAGTCATAGTGATTTTTGGGATTCAGGGTTGCTGCTCTTAGCAGGTTAAACAGGTCGGCACCGTTCTGGACACCTTTCTTCAACAACCGATTGATGTGTCCGTTTGCAAGGTCATCAGGATGGATATCATCCGTACATAACATGATATCATCCGGAAATTGATCAACCAGTGCAATCAGGCTGTCCATATTCTTTGCAGCACTGCCTTCCCTAATCAGAATTCTCATTCCTTTTTCCAATTTTTCTATCGCTTCTTTTTCGCTTGTACACTCATGGTCTGTCGTTATCCCCGCCGCTATATATGCATTTAAATCATCACCGGTTAATCCCGGTGCATGACCATCAATTTTTTTATTCGCTGCTTTCGCCAATGCTATCTTTTCCATTATTTCCTTATCCCTGTGTATCACACCCGGAAAATTCATCATCTCCGAAAGATAATGGATCTCCTTTCGTTTCATTAACCGTCCAATCTCTTTTGTTCCGATCTTGTTTCCTGTTGTTTCAAAAGGTGTTGCAGGCACACAGGATGGCGCGCCAAAGTAAAATTTCAGGGGTACTTTTTTGCCCTCCTCAATCATGAAATTCACTCCTGCTATCCCCAATACATTTGCAATTTCGTGCGGATCCGATACAACAGCAACCGTCCCGCTTTTAACAGCTAGCTGTGCAAAACTTCCGGGTGTAAGCATGGAGCTTTCAACGTGTACATGGGCATCCACCAGGCCTGGCAATAGATAATGATGGGGTACCTTCTTTTGTGTTTTTACATCCGCTATTCTCCCGTTTTCTATGGTTATCCTGCCAGGAAGAATGGTTTTTTTAAGTACATCAACAATAAATCCTTCAATAAAAAAGCTTTTTTTTGAATTCATGGATTTATTTTTTAAAAAATTGTTCCACGTGGAACATTATCGCCCCATATAGAGAACCAACACACTTATATCTGATGGAGAAACTCCACTTATTCTGGATGCTTGTCCAATTGTTTTTGGTTTTATTCTCATCAATTTTTGTCTTGCCTCCGTAGATATGGATGCAATTTTCACATAATCAAATTCCTTCTCAATTTTTATGTGCTCCAACCGCTTTATCTTTTCAGCAATTCTTTTTTCACGCTCAATGTATCCCGAGTATTTCATTAATATTTCTGCACTTTCCAGTATCTCTTCTTTTCTTTCTGGAATTTGATCAATCATTTTCTTCAATTCATTCAATACTTCTGCCATTGCTAAAATCGACACCTGCGGCCTTAGCAAAATTTCTTTTAATTTAACCCCTTGTTTTACTTTGCTTGTTCCCAGCTCTACCAGTTTTTCATTCACCCATTCCGGTTTTATACTCATCTCTTTTATGAAATTCAATATTTTGTCACGCCATTCATATTTTTTCCTCATGATTTCATATCGCTCTCTCTTTACAATTCCCAGATCATAACCCAACGTAGTTAACCGATAATCTGCATCATCCTGCCGTAATAAAATCCTATATTCTGCTCTTGATGTAAACATCCGGTATGGTTCATCCACCCCTTTTGTTACAAGATCATCGATCAACACTCCTATATATGCCTGATCTCTTCCCAATACAAACTCCTGTTCTTCTTTTATTTTAAGGCTTGCATTTATCCCAGCGATCAAGCCCTGTGCACCTGCTTCCTCATATCCGGTTGTTCCGTTCACCTGTCCAGCGAAATATAGATTTTCTATCAATTTCGTCTCCATTGTATGCAACAGTTGTGTTGGATCAAAATAGTCATATTCGATTGCGTATCCCGGCCTGAATATTTTCACCTTTTCCATTCCTTTTACTTTTTTCAAGGCCTGGTACTGTATATTCCATGGTAACGATGATGCAAATCCATTGATGTAATATTCGATGGTATCATTTCCTTCCGGCTCAATGAACAACTGATGTTTCTCTTTATCTGCAAAGGTTACAATCTTAGCTTCAATACTTGGACAATATCTTGGTCCAATGCTTTTAATTGTTCCATTAAACAGTGGTGAATCCACCAATCCTTTTTCCAGAACACCGTGCACGTTCAGATCTGTATGAGTAATATAGCAACTTCTCTGGTTTTCTATATTGAATCGTTCATGCAAAAAAGAAAAACAATTCTTCTCCTTGTCCCCAGTCTGTTCAATCAATTGATCAAAATCAATGGTCCTGCCATCCGCTCTTGGTGGTGTTCCTGTTTTCAACCTCCCTACCCTAAACCCGGTATTTCTCAGTTGTTTTGATAATCCAATTGCCGGTGGTTCTGCTGCTCTTCCACCTTCAATTTTTGTTTTCCCAATATGCATCAACCCATTTAAAAAAGTACCACTTGTCAGTATTACGCTTTTGCATTTAAATGTTACATTCATGTTTGTTAAAACTCCTGTAACTTTTCCATGATCAATCAGTATCTCCTTAACCGTATCCTGCCAAAAATCAAGATTATCAATACTTTCAAGCACTTGTCTCCACACCATGCTAAATTTCATCCTATCGCATTGTGCCCTTGGGCTCCACATTGCCGGTCCTTTCGATTTATTCAACATCCTAAACTGAATCATTGAACGGTCCGTCACAATTCCTGAATATCCTCCCAGAGCATCTATTTCCCGTATTATCTGTCCCTTTGCTATTCCCCCCATTGCAGGATTGCACGACATTTGTGCAATTTTCGTCATGTCCATTGTAATCAGCAGCACTTTTGAGCCCATATTTGCTGCTGCTGCTGCTGCTTCGCTACCTGCGTGTCCCGCACCAACCACGATTATATCATACTCCATTTTCACATATCTTATGTACCGGGATGCAAATATAACCATTATCATCCAGATGCAATTAATTAATGTATCCTTTTGATTATCTGTCTATTAACTCTTGAATTCCGATAAATAAAATGACTCCTTTTCCCTCATCTCTTTCTTCTCCTTTGCCGTTTTATCACCGTATCCAATAAGGTGCAGTAAACCATGAATCATAACCCGGTGTAATTCATCCCAAAAGGTGCATTTATAGAGTTTTGCATTTTCTTTTACCGTATCGATACTGATGTATATATCACCATCAACCGTTTTGCCTTCCGCATAAGGAAACGCAATTACGTCGGTAAAATAGTTACGTGAAAGATAGGTTTTATTTAATTGCAGAATTGTATGATTATCAGAAAATATAATGTTTATGTCGCCTTCCTTTTTCTGTTCTTCACGCAGTATCTTCCTTAGCCATTTTTTACTTTTTGCTATTTCACTATACTTAAAATGACACGTTTCATTATGAAAATAGATGCTCAACGCTTCAAATATAAAATATCAATTCAACTTTTGATCCGTTTTCAAAAAAATGAACCTCATCCGATAGTTGTATCATCAGAAAAACGCCTCTACCGTGAATATTTTCAATATTTTCCGGTGCTGTAGGATCAGGAACATTTTCATAGTCAAAACCTTCACCTTCATCTGCAATAAAAATCTGCATCTCTTTATCGTTTACTGCCAAACGGATATCCACTTTCTTTTCAGCGTTTGATTTGTTCCCGTGAATAATGGCATTATTAACAGCCTCTATTGTGGCCACCATCACTTTACCATACACCTCGGTGCTTAATTCTACCTGTGAACTAATTTCCTCTATTAAATTTTCAATGATCCGAATATTTTTCTGTTCTGATTCAATCGTTATGTTCTTTTCCATGATGTCCCAACTTCATTTATTCAGTTTGATTTGGTAATCTACTTATACTTGAATAATTTCCAATGGTTTCATTTTATTCCCATATTTTAATTTCCACTTAGCCATGGCATTGGATCCAATTTGTTCTTTTCCTCCCAAATCATAAAGTTAAGTACTGTTTTGTTTTCATCGTTATGATCAGTAAATACTCTTCCTAGGGCTTGTTTTGTTTTGACCATTTCTCCCATATTTACACGCACTTCGACAAGGTTTTGATATACTGTAAAATAGTTACCATGCTGAATGATAACTGCCTGGTTTGCTCCCGGAATTCCAATAATTTTTTTCACTTCGCCGTTAAAAACTGCTCGTGCCAGTGCATTTTCCGGCGCAGATATGTCAATGCCGAAATTCTCAATTTTTACACCTTTCAACACCGGATGTTCTTGTATACCAAATGTTCCTATTATAACACCCCTTTCTGTCGGCCACGGAAGTTTACCTTTGTTGCTTATAAAATTATCGGCTAGCATTTTTTCCTCTGGTGTCAGCCGGTCAAAATTACGCACCTTCCTTGCTTCTTCATCAATAATTTCCTGGATCGCCTTTTCTAATTCTTTTGCTATCCTTTCCTTTTCTTTCAATTGTTTTCTCAGTTTCTTTTCTTCTTTTTGTAACTGCACCACTGCTGTATTTTTCTCCTTTCTCTCCTCCGCCAGGTAACTCTTTTCGCCTTCATTTTGCTCTAACAGACTCCTTTTTTCCTCTCGGTATTCCTCCAGTTTATTAACTTTATGTGCAATCAGATCACCCATTCTTTTAATAACAACAGCCTGTTTTCTTCTATATTTCGCATATTGCTGCAGGTATTTCATCCGTTTGTATGCCTGGTTTATATCTTTTGCTGCAAAAACAAATATTAATTTGTTGTAGTTTTCTCTTTTCTTAAATGCTGAATAGATCAGATCTGCATATTCCTTCTTCAATTTTTGTAAATCTTCTTCCAGCAATCCAATCAATTCTTTGTTCTCTTCAATTTGTCTCTCAACAAATTGAAGTTCTAAATTAATGTTTTCTATAACATTGTTTCTAAGGCTCAATTTTCGGTTCAGCAGTATCAATTCATTCAATGAGGTTTTTCTGTTGCGTTCCGTTCTTTTCAGTAATTCATTAGTTAAGCTTATCTCGCGCAATGCATCCTCCTTCCTTCGTACCAGTTCATTTTTACTTTGTCCATGACCTGTTGCTGCAGAAAGGAACAACACGCAAAGCAAGGTTATTTTCCACCTTACCGTTGCTATTTTCATGGTTTTACCAGTCAATTTTCTTATACTTTTGACCAATGCTGAAGTTCGTATTAAAATCAGTATCTATTGTAATCCTGTCCAGGTCTAAACTGCATGTTATCTGATTTCTTTCATTTTCAATTCTTATACTTATAAGACCCGGAAACCATGTTTGCTCCACTTCCTTAAAATTCTTATACACAATATCAATTTCATTCTTCTCTTTATCGTCGCTTATTCTATTCCTCACCAGATAATAATTAATCGGATCAAATTCAAGATCATATCTAATCTTCGCTATTCCATATCCATCTGTATTTAATTCATCCAATGATACACTGCAATGGTTACTGTTAACATTCAGTTTTCGATATTTTTTAAAAAAATCTTCTTTCGTCTCTTTGTACACCGTTGCAATTTCATTTAGTAACAGCGACTGAACTAATCCGAAGTTTGTTTGATATCCAATCTTCTTTTCCAACACCTCATATTTTCCATAATAATATTCCTTGTTTATTCTGTCAATAAATCCAAATGAATCCGGTATGCATAAAATTCTAATTGCTTCTATACCCACTGGATTCAGTATTGAAATGATAATTACCGAATCTCTTTTAATGCGATAATTTGCTTTAAATGATAATTCAGTGTTTCCATTATGTATTGAGCCCTTAATTTTCTTTACCCATATACCCTGTATGTAATCACTCCTTTTTACAGCGGCACTGGAAATATCTTTCACACGAATATCCTTTGGAGCAATCCGGGTGGTCATTTCTGTTGTTTTGCAGGAATACAACCCACACCCCACCAACAATGCGATGATTATCCAAACTATTTTTTCTTTCTCAAGCCTCATCGATTCCCTGTTTATTCTCTTTCTGCCTTTTCGATTTTTATTTTAAGCTCTTCTGATTCTCCTCCCAGTTCAGCTGCTTTCTTCCATTGCATCACTGCTTTCTCTTTCTCACCGAAAACGATCAATATATCACCATAGTGTTCCACGATCTCGCTACTATTGCTTCCATTGTTTTCGATTGCCTTTTCAATGTACTCTTTTGCCTTATCGAACCGTTTCAATTTAAACAGGATCCATGCGTACGTATCAAGGTATGTCGAATTATTTGGCTCTTTTTCAATGCATTTTTTGCTCATGGCCAGAGCATTATCCAGTTTTTCATCCCGCAAAGACAGATAATAGCTATAATTGTTTAGTACAAACAAGTTTTTATTATCCAGATCCAGTGCTTTTTGAAATGATGCATCTGACATCTCATTGTTACCATCATTTTTATAGGCTTCGCCTAACATGGAATAGAATTGTACCTTCAGTTCTTGATTCTCTTCAGCCAATTCTAATCCTTCCTTGAAAGCTTTTATTGCTTCCTTGTTTTTTCCAAGCTCCATTGCAGCAATGCCCCTCATTAAGTATACAGTTGGGGCTCCTGGAAAAAGTTCTATCGCTTCTCCTGTTTCGTCAAACAATCGTTCATACTCTCCAATCGAATTCTCAACATAAAGTAGTTGCTCCCATATGATAAAATTTGTTTTTCCCCGTTGTGTAACAAACCTCAACTCCACTGCTGCTTGTTCAAACTCACCCATTTTTACATGGTAATCTGCCTTCAGTGTTTTTACTCTTGTATCTTCTGGATATCGGTTAGCAAGTGCCTCTATTGCTTTTCCAATGCCAACTTCATTCTTCTTGAAATTTTCCTCATTCGTGAAAAATTGAATCATTATCTGAATTTTTTTATTCACGCCAACTGTCTCATTATCTATTAGTTTGCCTATCATAGCAAACATCTCTTCCTGTTCACCTCTATTTTTATAATATTCAATCATTGATAATTGTCCCAGTCCGTTATCCGGATCGATTGTGAACAGCATCTTGTATGTTTCCAATGCCTTTTCATCCTGCTTTCCGGACCAATATAACTCGGCTAAAATCCCATAAAACCGCACTTCGTTTGGATAGGCATTAATGAGTTTTAATACTTCATTAATGGCTTTATCCAATTCTCCTGATTTTGCATAGATCTGCTGCTTTGCCAACAATATTGTTTCGTTTGACCCATATTGTTCTTCCAGCTCATCAAATATCTTAAGTGCTCTTTTCTCATCACCATATTCTCCATGAAGTGTTGCCAGATTAAAATAGAGGTCTGTTCTATCCGGGTAATTTTCATGGATTTCTTCATACATCATTATTGTACTATCCCTCATACCCATAGCATGATATAAGCTTGCCATTTGCATCTTGTACCAGACATTTTGCGTATCAATCTCATTTGCTCTTTTCATGTATTTAATGGCTTCCACATAATTCCCACCCATGGTCAGTATTGAACTCAATTCGTAGTGTGCTGCATCACTCTTGGGATCAATTCTTATGCACTCTGTAAAATATGGAATTGCCTCCCTAAGATTTCCTGTTATTTTCTTTTTTATGCCTTCTGTAAAAGCATATTGGTAGTTAATTTCCTCTTTTCTGGTAAGCTCTCTATCTTCCGTTTCTGTTTTACCTGGTATGGTTTTATTCGCACAACCGCCTAAAAGAATGTAAGTTAACAGTATTACACCCCAAACGTACCAATGCTTCATCTTTTTTCTTTTTTATGAATCTCTCTTTCTTTCAATCTTACATTTTATCCATAACTGTTTATTCGCTGCCGGTATGTCCAAATCCCCCGGCTCCACGATCTGTCAATTCCAGAGCATCTACTGGTTCCCACTCAATCGTTTCGTGTTTTGTGATAATCATCTGGCATATTCTTTCTCCGTCATCCACAATAAAATCCTCCATTGAAAGGTTAATCAATATCACGCAAATTTCTCCTCTGTAATCTGAATCAATAGTACCCGGTGTATTCAAGACAGTAATGCCCTTTTTCAATGCCAGTCCGCTTCTTGGGCGAATTTGTGCTTCAAAATTTTTTGGTAATTCAATGAATATCCCTGTTGGTATCAAAGACCGTTCCATCGGCTTAAGAACAACGGGATGTTCCAGGCTCGCACGAAGATCCATTCCTGCTGAAAACTTTGTGCTATACCCTGGTAGCGCGTGCTTCGATTTATTCACAATCCGAATTTTCATATACTCAATAATTTTGTTTTTTTGCTAATCCCCCTCAACGCTAATAACGTGCAGCCCTTTTCATTTCAGAATTTAAAAATCAACGGTCTTACATTCTCCTTTACCCATATAACTCCAGCAAAAATAGCAAATAGCAAAAGATTGAATCCAAGTTCCAGGGGCCTCTTATCAATCTGTATAAGCCTATCGACAATGAACAGTGCAATTGCAATGATTCCGTACAATACAATGGTTTTAATCGGATAATCTATTCGGTAATAGTGCCTTCCCATGAAATAGGAACAAATAACCATAACCAGATAGCATAAAAAGTGGCCCCAGGCACTTGCATGATATCCATAAATCGGTACAAAAATCACATTAACCGTTACAGTCACAATGGCTCCTATCACGGTCAGAATAGCACCATATTTTGTCAGATCATTCAACTTATACCAGATTGACAAATTCACAAATATCCCATAAAACAGGTATCCCATAAGAACGACCGGAACCACATCAAGGCCCACCCAGAATTTTGGTCCTATAAAATATTTTACTATTTCAATGAATAATGAAATTCCTAAGAAGATCATCAAGCCGACAATAACAAAGTATTTCATCACGCTTGCATAAAGTTCTTTTGCATTCTTATCCCTTGCCCTGGCAAAGAAGAACGGTTCAGCAGCATACCGGAACATCTGGATAAACAGGCTTAGAAAAACGGCTATTTTGAAACTGGCACCATAAATACCCAGTTGAGCCATGGCATCGATATCCTCGGGCAGCAGATGTTTCAATACGATTTTATCCAGTGCTTCATTCAGCGTTCCAGCCAGTCCCGCAATCAAAAGTGGAAATGAATATCGGAACATCCGCTTCATCAATTCTGTGTTAAATTCCGGTTTAGTGCTGATGATCTCCGGAAGCAACAGAAGTAGTGAAATCGTACTTCCCACCAGGTTTGCAACAAAAACATAGCCCACACCAAAATCAGGAGCATAAATCAGCCGCAACCAGGAGTTGGGATTTCTGCCGACTACTCTTGGAACAAAAAGCAGGAAAAAAAAGACAAGCACAATGATGACTGCAACATTCACTAACTTAATGATTGCAAATCGCAATCCCCGGTTTTCCCTTCTTAACTTTGCAAATGGAATGGTTGAAAAAGCATCCAAACCAACAATAACGGCAAAAATCACAATGTACTCTCTGTTGGCAGAATAATCCAGCCAGTCAGAAATGGGTTTATTGAACAGTATTACCAGCAGAATGAATAAGATTGATGTAATAAACAGGGAAATCCAGGCTGTACTGAATACTCGATCCTTCTCTTTATCAGAGGTCGAAAATCGGAAATATCCCGTTTCCATCCCATAGGTCAGCACCACCAATAAAACCACAACATAAGCATACAATTCGGTCAGGACGCCATATTCTCCAAGTCCCAAGATACGCGTATAAAATGGTGTCAGAAGAGCATAGTTTAAAAACCTCGGGATCATTGTTCCAAGGCCGTAAATGGCTGTTTGTCCTGCAAGTTGTTTAATGGGATGAAACATGAATGATGAATTATGGATGAAAGATAGGTTGTTTTTCTCAATCGTCCTCTCTCTCTTTCATATAATTACTTCTCGTATCAATGTGTATTGTAGCAATGATATTTAATTCGTTATTCATTCTCTCAAACAGTCTTCTCGTTAACTTACCTGCTTCTTTGAGTTCCATTTCTTCAGGCAAAACGATATGGAATGTCATTTCAGTATGTTCACCATACCGGTGTATATGGAAGTGGTGTAGTCCAAGGTTGTGGGGATAGACTTCCCTGGCAATGTTCTCAATTTTCGTTAACAGTGTGCTATCCGGTGTTTCTCCCAACAGTGAATCGGCTGCACTCTTAATGATTACATAAGCGGTGTAAAATATCAATAAAGACACCAGGAGCCCAAGCACTCCGTCTATCCACCAGAAAAATCTTCCTAAAAATATTCCAATTAATATGATAACGGATGATAATGCATCAGACCGGTGATGCCACCCGTCTGCAATGGTTGATTTTATACCCTCTTTTTTACCGGCCCAAATTGCAAATCGTGCCATGGCTTCTTTAACCACGATAGAAATTGCTGTGACAACAATGGCAATTGTTCCAAAAAATACCTCCTGATGTTTTATCAATCTCAAGACCGATTCCCGAAAAAAATTGAATCCGATTAGCGCAAGTATAAAACCGATGATAATAGAAGATATTAACTCCGCTCTGCCATGTCCGAAAGGATGTTCTTTATCAGCTGGTTTTTTAGCCACAGCAAGCCCTACAAGAAGGACTACGGATGATATTGAATCGCTCACAGTATGCCATGCATCGGCAATCAGCGCTACAGATCCTGTAACCACTCCTGCCCAAAATTTCAGTCCAAAAAGGAGCGTGTTTACAAACAAGGATAGCCATCCTTCCAGTACACCAAGTTTGTATTTTGACGATTTATCCGTTAACCGATGCATGAATCACGTATTTTGCATTTTCTTTTTGTAAACACCTGGTTTGTTCGGTTTCCTTTTCCCATGCTTCCCAAAATTACACAATAATCATGTCATCATCACGAACGATTTCCTTTTTCAAATTTTTCCGTAAGTTACGTTTTCCAGAACAAATTGTATGAATCCATATATATAATCATAATTTTGTATGTTTATTCGAACAATTGTTTTACTTCTTTATGTCTTTTGTGATGCAAACAAACCGTTTATTCCATTTCCTCCTTGCCTTTTTTCTTATTATTTCCTTTTCATTCTGTACTTCAAACAGAAAAGAAAAAGTATGGTTTGTTTCAATCGAAACAAATCTGGGAACCATGAAGATCAGGCTTTACAACGAAACGCCACGCCACCGTGATAACTTTCTTTCTTTAATAAATAAGAACTTTTATGACGGCATGACCTTTCACCGGGTCATCGATGAATTCATGATTCAGGCCGGTGATCCTACTACCGTTATCTCAGATAAAAACACTACAGACGGCATTGATATTAATTACACCATTCCTGCTGAATTTCATCCGGATCTTTTCCATAAAAAAGGTGCTCTTGCTGCTGCAAGGATGGGTGATGATGTTAATCCGGATCAGGCATCTTCGAGTACTCAATTCTATATTGTTCACGGTAAAGTATTTAATGATCAGGAATTGGAACAACTGGAAGAGCGTATCAACAACATGAGGAAGCAATCTCTTTTCTTTAAGAACATCAAGGAAGAAGAGCAAAAAGCATTTGAAAAAGATGAACCGCTCGATTATGCTGAAATTCAACTGGCAGCCACACTGAAAACCGAAGAGCAATTAAAAAATTACATGCCGTATAAAATTCCACCAGATCATTGGGCAACATACAAGGTTGTCGGTGGTACTCCCCATCTTGATGGAAGTTATACTGTCTTTGGTGAAGTAGTGGAGGGTTTGGATGTTATTGACCGGATTGCTGCTGTCCCGACGGATAAGTCGGATCGCCCCCTCGACCCTATTCGAATGACGATTAAAAAGGTAAGGAGATAATTTTCAGCTATTTAATATATGCTCGTAGAATTTCTTATATCTTTGTAAAAATCCTGGCTGGAGATGGAAAAACGAATTGAAGAACTACTGAATGAGGTGAATGCCTTTTCGGCTAAAAGCCGTGAGGAAATCGAATTGTTCAGGATAAAATTCCTCAGTAAAAAGGGGATTGTTCCCGGTCTCTTTTCCGAATTTAAATCCATCCCTCCCGAAAAGAAAAATCTGGTGGGTCAACAAGTCAACCGGTTAAAAAACCGGATACACGAAAAAATTGAAGAATCGCTGGCCGCCTTAAAAGAGCATACTGAAGAAACATCATTGTCTGATTTTTCGCTTCCAGCTGATCCGGTTCGGCTTGGTACCAGACATCCGGTTTCAATAATCAGAAATGAGATCATTGAAATTTTCACACGCCTTGGATTTACAGTATCAGAAGGCCCTGAAATAGAGGATGATGATCATGTTTTTTCGAAATTAAACTTTCCCCCAAATCATCCGGCAAGAGACATGCAGGATACTTTTTTCATTGAAAAAGGTGAGGATGAAACGGGAAAGATCCGGGATGTTCTTCTGAGGACACACACCTCTTCCGTGCAGGTTCGTGTAATGGAGAATCAGCAGCCTCCAATACGTACGATCTCCCCTGGCCGTGTTTTTAGAAATGAAGCCATCTCTGCTCGTTCGCACTGTATCTTTCACCAGGTTGAAGGCCTCTACATTGATGAAAATGTTTCGTTTGCCGATCTTAAACAAACCTTACTCTATTTTGCCAAGGAGATGTTTGGTAAGAAAACCAGCATCCGTCTCAGGCCATCATTTTTTCCATTTACAGAACCTTCCGCTGAGATGGATATCTCCTGCAGCTGCGATGGTAAAGGATGTAACCTGTGTAAATATTCCGGCTGGCTTGAAATACTCGGTTGCGGAATGGTAGATCCGAATGTATTGGATTTCACCGGTATTGACAGCCACCGATATACGGGCTTTGCCTTCGGTATGGGTATTGAGCGAATAGCTCTTTTAAAATATCAAATTAAAGACATTCGCCTTTTGTTCGAAAACGATATACGATTTCTCAGGCAATTCAAATCAGCATTCTGACAGAAACGTTTCGTTTCTATTCTTCGATCAGTTTTATCTCTGAAGTCAATTCAAGTGCTTTTCGGTATGTGTAACTAACGCCACAATACCGCTCCTGTGATAAGTCAACAGCTTTTTGAATTTTATCTTTTGAAAGTTTTTTTCCATAAAAGGTATAGGTGATGTGCATGCTGTGAAAATGTTTGGGGTGCTCTTCGGTTAGCTCCCCTTCGACGGCAACATTCATCCTGTCAACTGAAACCCTCATCTTCTTCAAAATGGAAATCACATCCATTCCTGTGCATGCAGCCAGAGCTACCAGCATTAATGGTTTCGGTCTCGGCCCCCGGTTTTCTCCACCTACATCTCCACTGGCATCCAATGTTATCTTATGACCATTGATTTCAGCTTCAAACGCCATATTGCCTAGCCAATTAATGTTTATGGTGTTTTTCATATCTTTAGATATTTTAATACGTAGGTTTTACAAATATACTTTTTAATCGTATATTGCAAAAAGCATTAATGTAGCCTGCATTTCTAGTTTTCTGCTACAATCTTTCAATGAAACAAGTTCAAAATCCACCGGTTTGTGGGAAGTGCTCCTTAGAATTTAATTCCATCTTTAAACAGTTGACTCAGGATGAATTGGATCAGTTGAACTATGAGAAATCCTCCCTGTTTTATAAGCGGGGTGAAATCATATACCATGAAGGGGGCAGAATCAATGGTTTTTATTGTATACACAGTGGAATAATAAAAGTTTATAAGACAGGTATTGATGGGAAAGAGCAAATCATCCGGTTTGCAAAGCGGGGTGAAATCATCGGATACAGGTCCATCTTAAGTAATGAACTTGCCTGCACAACTGCCAAAATTATAGAAGATTCGATTCTCTGTTACATCTCTTCTGATATTCTTTTTTCCCTGGTTAAAAACAATGGTAATTTTTCTATGGAAATCATGAAACTGACCTGCAAGGAGCTTGGTGAAGCAAATGCATACATTACTGATATTGCTCAGAAGACGGTCCGTGAAAGATTGGCTGAAGTGTTGATCCACCTGAAAGATAATTTTGGCTTGGACGATGATCGGGTGTTGCAGATCTCCCTTACCCGTGAGGAGCTTGCGAATATCGTGGGTACGGCTACTGAATCAGTGATTCGTCTCTTATCAGAATTTAAAAATGATGGTCTTATTGAATTAAACGGAAGGAAAATAAAGATCATAAACAGCAGATCTCTTACAAAAATTGGAAATCATTTTTAAGCTTTCATTCTAATCGAGTATATTATTCAGGATTACATACACAAGAAATCCGCCGAAAACTAATCCTCCACTTAGGATTAAAAGCTTATTGCTCTCTACCCCACTGAATTCCGAATAACCCAGAATAACAATACCAACGATGATGAAAACAATGCCTATTCTTTTAAGTAATTCTTTCATAATTAATTATTTAAGAAATTTTGTTGGGTCTGATTATGGGAATAAATATAAATATAATGCCTGGTATTACAAAATTACTTAAACAGTGTTCCACTTTCTCCTATTCTGTTTTTACCCAAGTGTTTATAGGCTAAATCGGTTACTTCCCTTCCCCTGGGTGTTCGTTTAATGTATCCCTCTTTTATCAGGAAGGGTTCATATACTTCTTCAATCGTACCAGCATCTTCACTAACAGCCGTTGCAATGGTAGATATACCTACCGGTCCCCCCTTAAATTTCTCAATGATGGTTAGCAGGATTTTTGTGTCCATTTCATCCAGCCCATATTTATCAATGTTCAGTGCAGAGAGTGAATATTTTGATATGTCAAGATTAATTTCACCGGTTCCTTTTACCTGTGCAAAATCCCGAACCCTTCTCAGTAGTGCATTGGCGATCCTGGGTGTACCCCTGCTACGTGAGGCAATTTCTATAGAGGCTTTTTTATCGATGGATACATTCAGGATTCCGGCAGATCGTTTAACGATTCGGTCCAGGATGTTGTTGTCATAATATTCCAGGTGGAATGTTATACTAAACCGTGCTCTTAAAGGACTGGTTAACAGGCCAGACCTTGTGGTTGCTCCAATCAATGTAAAGGGATTCAGGTTGAGTTGTATAGATCGTGCCCCCGGGCCCTTATCAATCATTATATCAATATTATAATCCTCCATGGCAGAATAGAGATACTCTTCCACCACTGGGCTCAGGCGGTGTATCTCATCGATAAACAAAACATCTTTATCTTCCAGGTTTGTTAACAGCCCGGCCAGATCTCCCGGTTTATCCAGAACCGGTCCGGAGGTAACTTTCATATTAACACCCAGTTCATGTGCAATGATGTATGCCAGGGTTGTTTTACCCAATCCAGGAGGGCCATGCAACAGCACATGGTCCAGTGCCTCTCCTCTCATCATGGCTGCTTCTACAAATATTTTAAGGTTTTCGACAATTTTATCCTGCCCGAAGAATTCCTTAAAATCCAACGGTCGCAATTTCTTTTCAAACTCTCTGTCTGTGGGGGTTAATTCATTTTCCCCTATGTGTAAGGACTCATCCATATACCATTAAATCTTATTTTATAAGCTTAACATCGCTTTCCGGGAGATCAACTCTTACACCATTAATCCGGTTTTCTATATCGTTTTTGTAACTAATTGTCATTAACAAAACCCCCTCTTCATTGTACTTTTTCCAGGTTTTTTCTTTCATTCCCATATCGTAATATCGCTCCTCTTTTAACACCCCATTTTCCCAATAGATTTTATGTCGTTTATGTGGATTTCCCTGTACATAATTTCCCTGATATTTCAGGTTTCCGTTCTCGTAGTAGTGTTTCCATGTTCCTTCCCGTAATCCAACGACATATCTCCCTTCTTCCGTATAATCACCTGCATTATAAAACCAATTTCCTTCTTTCTCTCCTTCAAGATAGTCCCCTTGTGCTATTATTTCTTCATCAACAGAGTATTCGGTAGCAATTCCATCCTCTTTCCCATTAAAATACTCCTCTTCCCTGTGTAAATTACCGTTTGGGTAATACCATTTCCAGGTGCCGTTTTCCAGTCCATTTCGAAAGTCTCCGGTTTGCTCAATATTATCATTTTCATAATAATAAACCCATCGTCCCTCTTTCTGATTGTTGGTATAATTCCCTTCGGATTGCAGTTTCCCCGAAACATAAAAATTCTCCCATTTTCCGATACGTTCTCCTTCCTCATTCACAATGCCGAGTGATATTACTCGTCCAAAATCGTTATATATTTTTGATCCGATAATTTCTCCATCCCTTGAATATTCCCTATGAACTCCTATGGGTGTTTTTCTTCGATAAGGGCCACTTGCCAACAGGTTTCCATCCTCATCATAGCTGTTTCTTATTTCAACATCTTGCTCCTCTTCGACATCCTCTTCTATAATCCTGCCATTATCATATCGTATGGCAATGCTTAGATTACCCTTTTTATCATATTCTCTGTAAAAACCATGCAATTGCTCATCTTTAAAATTTCTTTCTGTTTTGATCTTCCCATCCGGATAAAACTCTTTCCAAACACCTTGTTTATAACCACTTGAATCGGTTCTGTTAATTCTCTCCCGGTTCACTAAATATCCATTGTGGTATTCCAGGAGCGTTATGATTTGTCCGCTTTCAGAATACTCTCTTGCCAAACCCTGCATTTTACCGTTTACATAGTTAATGATGTTATGAACCTTACCATTGTCATAGTAATAATAGGATGGCCCTTCCTTTTTGTCGTTAACATACAACTCCTTGGACACAATGTTCCCACTTAGTGATGTAATTTCTTTATTTTTTGTATCATACGTATAATAATATCCATTTTTTTTCCCGTACATGTAATTTATTTTCTCAATTGTATCTCCTGTAACATCATAAAAAACCCAAACACTATCCAATAAAAAATTATTCCTTTTTCCCTCGGATTTTATGACTCCCGTAACATAATATGTCTTCCAATGTCCATCTGGTTTACCATCCCGCACAATTCCTTCACTGGATATTTGTCCGTTTGGATAATAGAAACAGGTATACCCATCCTGTAAGGTTTCATTGCTTTGTGCAGTAAGGTATAAATGTCGAGATAGAAACCATATTATAGCGATGATAATACGCATTGTATTTTTCCCTCTTGTTTTCATATACTGTAAACCCATTATCTTTCCCTTAACCCTTGTCATAACTCAAATTTTTCTTATATTTCCATCATTCGAAGTATTGGTTTTTCGGCCCTCCTTCGTATCTCTTCATCCAATATAATTTCAGGAATTTCATAACGCAATGTATTATATATCTTTTCCACTGTTATTGTCTTCATGAAATTACAATCACTACGATCACAAGACCTATCTTCCGGAGGAGCCGGTATAAAATGTTTATCAGGCACCTTCTTTTTCATCTGATATATGATCCCTGAATCAGTGGCAACAATGTACTCATCAGAAGGATCTTTCGTTGTAAACTCAAGCAATGATGCTGTTGATCCTATGTGATCAGCAATGTTCAGTATCTTTTCATCGCATTCCGGGTGTGCAATCAGTTTTGCATCCGGATACTTCTTCTTTGTTTCCAATATTCGTTCTAATGAAAATGCTTCATGTACATGACACCCACCATCCCAAATCACCATTTTCCTGCCAGTAATTCTTGATATATACTTTCCCAGGTTTTTATCCGGGGCAAATATAATTTTCTTCTCTTTTGGAATTGATTCTACAATCTTAACCGCGTTTGATGAAGTACATACTATATCACTTAATGTTTTTATTTCCGCAGTTGCATTAACGTATGAAACCACGATGTGCTCTGGATATTTTTCTTTAAATACAGCAAACTCTTCATGCGGACAAGATTCAGCAAGTGAACAACCTGCATTCAGGTCTGGCAATAAAACCTTTTTATCAGGCGATAGAATTTTTGCCGTCTCCGCCATGAAATGCACGCCTGCAAAAACAATCATTTTTGCCTTTGTCTTTGCCGCCTGTTGTGATAATGCCAGGCTGTCGCCCACAAAATCTGCAATATCTTGTATATCTTCTTCTTGATAGAAATGTGCTAATATGATTGCATTTTTTTCTTTTCGTAATGCATTAATTTCAGCTACAATATCGATGCTCTTGTCAATTTTTGCATCTACAAATCCATCCTTTAGAATATCTTGATTTTTAACAACCATAATAACATATTTATATAATATTAAAATAGATATATGATAATGTTATTCTGTTCACTTTGTGTACAAAAAACGACTGATATAATTGGAAAATTTGAAATTAAAAAAATAAAAACACTTTATGAACAGTAATTCATTAAAAAAAGCGATTGAAAAAGAGTAAATTATATATCAAATTAACGATTGTTAAGAAAGCAAATAATTGATAAAATCTTTATGATTTAAACGATAAAAGATGTTTATATAGTGTGGAATAGTTTATGTCGAAAATTGAAAAATATATTTTGAAAATTTTAAAAAATGATTATAAGGTTGGTTTGCTGAAAAAAGAAAATATATTTTTCAATCGTTATAATTAAGAAATTAACCGTTATTGAACAAAATATTAAGAGAATTATGGTATCGATCAAAAGAGGGGTAAATTCATTTTAACAATACCATCGTAAAAAATATATTTGGATACGAAATTAATTTATTTTGCTAAATTTGATTTAAAGTAAGTATGATATATAAGAAGATGAAATTGGCAATAACCTCAGATCATGCGGGTTACAGTTTAAAAGAAGAACTTATCAAACATCTGGTGAATGAAGGACACACAGTAAAAGATTTTGGAACAGATTCGAATGAAAGTGTAGACTACCCGGAGTTTGGACACGCGTTAGCTAAAGCAATTGAAAATGGAGAATGCGATTTTGGTATTAGCATTTGTGGAAGTGGGAATGGAATTAATATGACAGCAAACAAGCATCAGGGGATTCGATCGGCATTGTGTTGGAACAGGGAGATATCAGAGCTTGCAAGGGCACATAATAATGCAAACATCTGTGCTTTACCGGGAAGGTTTTTATCAGTAGAAGAGGCAATTGTAATTATTGAAACATTTTTACAAACAACATTCGATGGTGGGCGCCATGAAAGAAGAATTAAAAAGATTCCGATAAAAAACAGTTGATCAAGATATCAAAATTACTTTGCTATGTTATCAAATACCTGTAAATATGGAATACGTGCTGTAATTTACCTGGCAATGAATACCAGGGAAGGCGAAAAAATAGGGTTGAAACAGGTTTCACAAGATCTGAATATTCCAACACCATTTCTTGGAAAGATATTACAATCATTAGCGAAGCAGAAATTATTAAGTTCAACAAAAGGTCCACATGGAGGTTTTGGATTAGGAAAAGAGCAGGATAGCATTTCCTTACTGGATATTATATTAATCATCGATGGCGAAGATATGTTTAACAGGTGTTTGATAAATATTGTCAGCTGTAAGGATTATGAAAAGGGCAAAACACCCTGTCCGATCCACAGAAAATTCTCCCCCATCCGGAATAAGCTAAGGGAATTATTTGAAAAAGAGACTATTGGAAGTATTATTAAGGAGATAAAGAAATCAAAAGATATACGGATTTAATGATCCTTAATAGTCCTGAAAGCTTAAAAAAGTTGTAAAATATCTAACTAAATGGCGGGCATCTATATCCATATTCCGTTCTGTAAACAAATCTGCCATTATTGCGATTTTTACAAAGAGCTTCTATCTGAAAAAGCCGGTACCATGGTGGAAGCAATGAGGAAGGAAATCGAGTTGCAGGAAAACTACCTTGAAGGGGAATTAATAGAAACGGTTTATTTTGGCGGAGGAACACCAAGCGTACTATCAACTGAACAGATACTTTCCCTCTACGATACGGTTAAAAAATATAACCCGGTACTCGATGGAGTTGAAATAACCATTGAAGTAAATCCGGATGATTTAAATTCGGATTATTTGGCCGGGCTAAAAAGAAACGGGATAAACCGGATTAGTATTGGTATACAATCTTTTTTTAATGAAGAGTTGAAGATATTAAACAGAAGGCATACAGCCGCTCAATCGTCAGATTGTATTGAAAAATCGGTAAAAGTTGGTTTTGATAACATCAGCATTGATTTGATGTATGGTATTCCTGTAAGCGATAGCTCGTTATGGGAAAAGAGCATCGATATGGCACTTACAATGCCGGTGCAGCATATTTCAGCGTACCATTTAACAATAGAACCCGGAACAACATTTGCCAACCTTCTTAAAAAAGGAAAATTAAAGCTTATGGAAGAGGAGGAGAGTGTTGAACAGTTCCGGACGTTGATCAACAAACTGGAGTCGCAGGGATTTTTACATTATGAAATATCCAATTTCTGCAAGGTGGGCTTTTTTTCAAAGCACAACACAAACTACTGGAAACAAAAAAGGTACCTGGGCATAGGTCCGTCAGCACATAGCTTTAATGGAAACAGCAGACAATGGAATGTTTCTAACAACGATAAATACATTGGTGGAATTGGCAGGAATAAAATACCATATAAAAAGGAGACATTGGATCAGAAAACACGGTATAATGAGTATATTCTTACGTCATTGCGCACCATGTGGGGGGCAGATCTTAAGTACATTGAAGAAACCTTTAGTAAAGAGGCCAGGGATTACTGCGTATCGTTATCAAGCCGGTTTATCGATTATGGAATGCTGGAGAGAAAGGATGATAGCCTGATTTTAACACAACAGGGTCAGTTGATTTCAGATAATATTATTTCTGAGTTGCTGATGATAGAATGAGATAAAGCAGCAGTGCGCTGTTATAACGTGATCTATTTCAGATTAAATACAGCAGAACCAATTTGATTTCCCTCAAGGTAGAGGTTAACGGTATATTTTCCCGGAATTAAATCCCCGTTATTATTCCAGTAGATACACAATTCGATATCCTGGTTAAGGTACTCAACCGTACGTTTAGAGGAAAAAATAGATTGCTTTCCATCAAATTCAAAAAGATTATCAGGAGATTCAGCAAGGATCAATTCATCCGGACGTGAGATACGCATATATACATCCTTTTTTCCCGCCTGCACAATCGGATTTTCCCTCAAGAGAAAACAGACTTTTATTTTATCAACCTTGTCAATTTTATCCTTTTCTCTGCCCCGAGCATTAATTGGTGTTGCAACGATATTTTTGGCAAGAATCACAGAAGCCTTTTCAACCTTTTCAGAGAGTTCTTCTTTAATCTGGGAAAGTTCCTCCTTATCTTTTTGAACGGTTTGAAGGTCACGCTTTACCTGTATGTTTTCTGCCGTAAGTTCCTTGTTTAATGTATTGAGTGAATCAATCTGCACAATATAGCTTTTCATTACCTGACGGAGAGTACTGAGTTCCTTTTTATACAGGGTGATCTTCTGTGCATTGGAAGCTTGAACGCGGAGCAACATTTTAATCTTATTTTGCTCCTCTTCGAGTTTCAGGTTCAAACTGTCGTTGGAAGTTTTCAGGGTGTCGTATTCGTAAATCAGGTTTTGCAGCTCCCGGGTCAGGGAATCTTTTTCCTCGGTAAGAACATACTCCATCTCTACCATTTTATTTTTCTGGTCAAAATAGAAAAAAATTATTATAGCGAGACCAACAGCAAGCACTGTAATAGCAGCAACAAACCAGGTAATATTTTTACCTTGCAGTTTGCTGTTTACTGCCACTGATTTTTTATTATCATTCTGCACCATCTTACCGGCTGAATATATTTATTAATAAAACGAGGCAAAATTACATATATTTTATTACTATACCATGAACAACAACAAATAGAGAAGAAGAACAAAAGCAAAACTATTTCAGTAGCTCTAAACCTTCCAGTGCGGATGCTCCACCAGGAGTATGCATCAGCGCTTTTTGAAACAGAATTTTAGCCTCCCGAATTTTGTTTAATTTGAAGTTGGTCCATCCGAACATGATCAACGCATCATAATCAAATGGATAAAGATTAACCACTTTTTCAAAATAGGTATAGGCTTTTGCATAATCCTCTTTACCATAATAGATTAGTCCCAGTCGATGGTTTGCGATAGAATTGTTGGGATTAATTTCCAGGATTTTTTCATAATGACTGATCACCATGTTCCAGTTTCCCAGAGCAGCAGCAGGATAAACAATCCCAAAACGAGCTTCAATGGAATAAGGCATCAGGGAGATTGATTTGTTGTAGAAAGCAATTGATTCTGAAAACAAGCCGGATAGATAAGCCAACCAACCAAGCCGGAGATTTATTTCATATGAATTCTCATCGTACACGTTTTTCAGAACATTCATTGCTTCCTGAAAATCACCCGATGCTTCGTGGATGTAACTTTGCTGAAATGCGCCAATTGTTTTTGAAACATCCTGACCATATGTATGATGAAGTGTAAATATGATGCAGGCTGCAACAATATACATTTTCATTTTTTTGAAATGTTCCATGTTATACCTCCTGTAATTGAATGAATGTGATGTTTAGTAGGATTGTTTAAGTCGGGCAGTGCATCAGAGTAAGGGAAATACCTGCTCTCCACCCCCATGTATTCATAAAGGATTAAAAATTCAATGCCTTTTTTACTTAAGGGTATCAGTAAATTTAATCCAAATTTATACTGTATCGGGTTTATGTCATTATAGACAACAATACCATCAAGAATAGAAAAATTTGACAATTCTCCCCAGGTTGAATTCAATTCCATCCACAAAGGATTCAGCATTTTGAATCCCACTGTTTGATGATAAACAAAATGGTTGTTGTAGGCAACGGATTGATCATAGTTGGATTGGTGAGAAATTTTTGTTATCGTATACAGGTTCAGATTTCCCAGAGGGAAAAAACTCAGACTAAGGTCTTTCTGAAATTGATAACGGTCGTTCAGGTTTGAAAAACCAATACCACCGTGAAAAGTAAACGATCCCAAATCCAGGTTGCCGGACAGGTAACCAACCCAATTGTTCTTCGGTGAAACGGAGGAATAATTATTAGTTGAAAAAGCACCACCACCCCAGGATGATAAATCATACGTTTTCGGCCTGAGGTTAATATAATGAACCGTAAGCTTCATGCTGATGTTTCTGTGAACCGACAAGTTGCCTGAAAGAAAAATCTGATACTGATTAAAACGGTCATTGATCAAAGATGTTGTGCTTAAATTATCCTGTACGAACAGACTTCGTATTTTGGTTAAATAACCGTAGCCATGAAGCAGAGAGAACCTATTGCTGAGTTGGTGTTCAAACCGGATAGTTAAGTAGTTAAGGTTCTTTTCTATTGGTTGCCAGCCGTCAACGGTAAGTTCCGCAGGCAGTGTAAAATCGGATGTGATGTTATTGAAATCGGGGTTCCATCGATAGGTATTATTGATAGAAAGACCCGTAAGCGCTGATTTATCGGTTATTTGAAGACGTTTTTTAAGGGATTGAGAGAACTCGGAGACCAGGGCATATGCATCGGTCTTTCTTCCCGAAAATAAATAGGAATAATAGAGATATTCAAGAGCAGAATTGTCTTTAAAATTGTATTCCAGTGCTTTACGGAAATGTACAATTGCTTTTCTGTAATTTTTTTGTTCATAGTATGCTATTCCCAGTCTCATCCGCAAGTAATAGTAATCAAACCCATTTTGAAGCCCCCATTTGCCATATATTAGAAGGTTTTTCCAGTCTTTTTTCAGGTAGAAGTCATAGGTCGCCTTATCCAGGGCGGAAAAATCCGATGACAACTGACTAAAACCAGTCAAAGAGACCAGCCAAAAGAATACTATGAATACTCCTCTTTTATACATACTGCGCGAATGGTTCTATTGTTTTTATGGTAAACCAGCTGATCAATACCTGACGGACCGAGCAACAGATGAAATTTGATTTCATTCAGTTTTTTTGAAAAGAAATATTTCCTGGCAACGGATTCAAGTTCGATTTTAGATGGCGAAAGTGTATTGTCGATGGATTGATATTTCACTTCATATTTTGCATTGAGGTAGTTCAGGAAGGGAGCAATGAAGTCCTGAAAAAAAAGGCTAATTCTTCCAAAGAGAAGATTAACAGGATACCGGTCATTAAGCTTCAGGTCCTGATAATATCCCATTTGTATTTTATAGGCGGCCAGAAATAGATAATACAACAAGGAAGATTTATCCCCTTCGAAATGACGGAAATAAAGAAGGTTGCCGTCCGATTCGAAGTAGGCTATGCTTTTTGTGTTTTTACATTGTATATATGAATTGTTGTAAACGTTTGTAAATACCTCCCATTCAACCACCTCCTTTTTACCGGATTTCATCACCTCAAATTTAAATTTCCTTCCGGGGATGAAGTGAAAAGCATTTGTGAGAATCTCCATGGTATCGATATTAGAAACCCGATCGTGCTGACGGGGATTATCGAATGAACTGAACTGATATCCTTTGGTTGCTTTCCTGATGTAATAGCTGAATGGATAGTCCAATGTTTTTGAACCGATAAAAGGAGTTGCCTGGAACTGAAAATGGAGGTGTGGATAAGGCGATCTTCCGCTATTGCCAACACGTCCAATAACATCGCCCTGTTTTATTTTGTCCCCCTCATTATACCGGATGGAGTCTTTTTTAAGGTGGCTTAGCTTGGAGAACAGAAAATCAGCGTGTTTTATCACTACCGTGTTCCCCCAGTTTTCTTTCAGGTTTACTTCACCGATGTCGTTGTCTTCTATACCATCAACCACAACATCCACTGTACCATCTCCCGGAGCCAACACTTCTTTGTTGAAACAAAAATAATCATCCGCCACGTCGCCTTTGCCTTTGTATTGATGCTCGTCGTCGTCAGTGATCACAAAATCCCATGCGTGTCTCCAATCGCCTTTATGGGTATGTTCACCATCATGTGCCTGAGAAATGGTCCATTCTCCCCAGAAAGGTAGCTTAAAAGGAGTTTTTAATTTATGCCTGAAACGAACGATATCATTCTGAAAGGAGTACAGGTTTTTTTCGGGTGAGTACTGTTGAATAAAAACCTCGCGCAAATGGATACTCTGGCGTGTACGGAACTTCAGGATATAAAGGAACATTAAAACAACAATATTAAATGGCAGTGAATAAATTGGAAGATGAAAAACACCATAAAAAATCGCATTCAGGCTAATGGTCAACAGGGCTACAATCGGGATCAGAATAATTGTCCAGATATAGGATAAACGGGAAGGAACAACGAAGAACCCCCCAACAGCAATGGCAGTTAGAATAAAATTGAATCCAATATAGCTGTAATGTAAATCGGTAAGGTTTGCACCAATGATTTTGTAAAAAAGAAAAGCAGAATAGAAGCCAATCAGAGACAGTGAAAAAGCGATTCTGGAGTAGTAAAGTAACCCGATAGATATAATGATTCCGGCGAGCACATTGAATTGAAAGAAAATAGCTCCGAGAGCAAGAAAATAGGTGTGAAGTGATTCCGGAATGGGAAGATCATTCCACAACTCATAAACCCGAACCAGGTTGTTACCACCCAGAACAAACAGGTCATTGAGTGTAAAAATACCACGTTCACTTATCCCCAATGCTTCAAACTGGTATGTTGCCAGACTTACCAGCCAAAAGGAAAAAATAAACGGAATACTTAAATAGGGGAGGGCATATTTACCGATAATTCCTTCAAAACTTACCGCCAGAAAAAGGGTAAGTATGGCAGCAAGGAACAATATAAAGATCAGTGAGAAATTCATTTCATAGTAAATACCCAGCCCCAATCCGACAAGAAGGCTATTGAAGCCATAAATTCCCTTTGAAATTTTGTTCTTATCCAGCCCGATGATATAACCAGCAGATATTGTAATTAAAACGGAGAACAAGCCACAGAAACCAGCAACCAGGTCAATGAAAGTGATCACCAGAAGGAGCAGGGCAAACAGCTTGTGTTCAGAGAAAAAAACCTGCGAATAACTGTTTAATATTCCCTTGAAATATAAGGTAATGTCCGTTTTAATGTCCGATCCCATAGTGACAGGTTTCTGGTTCTTATAAATTTATCTCTTTCAGGTGTCCGGGAATTTTTTCAAGGGCCTCAAAAATTTTTAGTGTTTCCTTTTCCCGTATAATGTGTGTTTGTTCTTCCGGATCAATGAGCACAATATTCGGGCGGAGGGTAATAAACTGAAGCCATTGGGTCATGTTGTAAGCACCAATCCTGTTAATAACCACATGGTCGCCTTTTTTCAGGAGAGGAAAAACCATATTCTCTCTTAACACATCAATGTTCATGCACAGGGGACCATATATAGCGGTCTCTTCTGTGTGGTGCGAAAAAGGTTGAGCAGGGGTGATCTGATGTTCATACCAGAAGGATGTAAAAAGAATATTAACACCAATGTCCAGAATGGTTGATCGACGGCCATCTGCCAGCCGTTTGTTAGCCAGGACGGTTCCCAGCAGATAACCTGCATCGTCAATCAGTGCCCTGCCGGTTTCGAGTATTAATACCGGCATGTTTTCAGGTTTAATCTGGGAATTGATCAAGCCGGAGGTAATGGCATCAGCATACTCATCAAAAGAAGGTGCTGTATCGGTTCCTGGTAGATAAGCGCCTTTCAGTGTGTTTTGAGAAGCAAAGCCCCCACCCAGATCAATGTATTTGACCGAATGGTTGTATTTTCTCTCAAGACTGACGGCCAGTTCTGCCAGTTTCATAGCTGCCACCTGGTAAGCATTAGCTGAAAGGATGAATGTCCCGATGTGGGTATGCAAACCGACGAGTTCCAGTTTTTTACTCATCATGATCCGGTTCAGTGCATCCCATGCTTCACCGTTTTCATAATTGAAGCCGAATCTGTCCCACATGGGATATATCCCGGTATCCATATTTACACGTATAGCAACTTTGGGTTTTTTCTTCAACCGTTCGCTGACGTCGATCAGCAGATATAGTTCATCGAAATGATCAATGTGGATCAGGGAATCATTCTTGATCGCTTTTTCCAGGTCCTCCCGTGATTTATCAGGACCATTAAAAATGATATATTTCCCTTCAACACCATTGTTCAGTGCTTTATCATATTCGAATCCGGAAACAACTTCAGCCCAGGCGCCTTCCTGGTGGTAAATCCTGCAAATAGCATCCAGGTAATTTGTTTTATATGACCAGGCAAATTGAACTTTAGGATACCTGGTTGAGAAAGCACGTTTGGCATCATTAAATGTTTTCCTCAATGTCTTTTCTGAAATGATGAACAGGGGAGATCCGTAATCATTTATTAGGTCCTTTACCGGTTGACCATCAATTGAAGTGATTGGATCAAATTCCATTTTAATCCCGAATTTACTGGGCATTCCTGAACTCAGTTTCTTAATGTATGGTCTTTCAAATGGTAACTTTTCCATGGTATTGTAAGTGTTTATTGATATCCTGATAGATTATTGCTTTATCAGCAGGTATTATAATTCTCCTTTTGTTGAAAGGGATTCAAATTCGTTTAATCCGACGATCATGTCCCAGGAATACCGGACAAACATTTTACCGATATCGTATTTTTCAAACGGTTTTACCGGGTAGCCCAAAGCCAGTTTTACCAAAGCTGCAGGCAGGTTTTGACCTGCACCTACCGCCAGGTAAACCCATGCCGGGATTCTTGGGTTGATCTCAATAACATACAGTTCATTTTTTGTCGTTTTTATCAATTCAAGCTCCATCCCGCCCCTCCATTTTGTCGCTTTTATGATCCTGTGTGTAAGGGCTAACATGTTTTCATCAGCAAGGGTTATACCCCCCCATGCTTTCCCTTTGTCAGTAATGTATTGCTTACGCATAGGAACAGCTCCGACCGTGTTCCCTTTTCCGTCACCCAGCGCAATAACATTTACTTCAGTACCTTTAACAAATTCCTGGATGATAATGGGCAAACCCCATTTTGCACTGATCTTGTTAAAATGCATTTTCACCTGCTCTTCATTGTAAGCAATGTATGCATCATAAAATTTACCTTTTACCATCAGCGGGTAGTCAAAATCGTCATGAAGGCTTAAGATTTCTGAATGATTCAGTATGGGTTTACTTTGTGGTACATCAATCTGGTACTGTTTACCAAATTCCGGGAGATTCACTTTATGTCTTTGCTCAAGCTGCTCAAGGGTTGGTAAAAAGGTATGAATACCCATTTTTTCAAGCATTGCAGAAGATTTGATGAATGTATAAAGTTCAGCATCAAAATTGGGAATTAACACGTTAATGTTCTCCACGGAATTAATGAATTCAAGTCGCTTGATCAGGCTGTCTGAACCTTCGGAAGGATAAGGAACCTGGTATACTTTATCCACAAGATCGTGCATATAAATTCCCGGCTCCAGGGTTTCATAAGCAAGTCCAATCACCCGAACATCAAAATCCCCGGATTCTTTGATGCTTCGAATTACAGGTATACCGGGACCCGGATTGTCCGTATTATTAAGCCCTGTAGCAGCCAGTGTCAGTTTTATTTTGTTCATGGAGGGTGATTTTGAAGAATGTTATTTGGAATGAAACAGATCCTGTATTGCGCACGAAATCGGATAAACCAGAGTGAAACACTGGTAGAAAAAACTGTGCTATCCCTGACTTGTATCTTTTTCTACCAGGCCGTATTGTTCCAGTATATGGATGAAGTCATAATAATATCGTTCAAAGGATGCAGCATCTGTATCGTATTTTTTTAGCATAGTGGTCTGTATTTCATCGGACTTTTTTTCTAGTTTAAGCAGTTCTATAATTTCAGCACCAATGGGATTTAAGGAATACGATTCCCCGGAATTTGGATCAAAAACAAACCCGGATTCACTGATTGCAATGTTCTTTTTCAGCTTCATACTATCGATTTTATTGAATGTTGTTGCAATAATATTGTTTCTCCATCAGACCGTTGTTATAAAATTTAGTAAAAATGTTACAAAACATCAATTGGCCAGAATGGCTGAATAAACTTCCATGCTCAGTATTTCCGGTGTATTTTCCACTATGAACTGCGGAAGTTAAAACAAATAAAAACGGCAAATATACAATCTGTTTTTTTGATAGAATGGTTTTCATTTATTAACATTAATTCGGTTATGTTTGACTGTTTGGTAGGAGGTGTCATACAAAATTCAAACCAAATCATTATAGATCGGGTTAACCCAGATAAAAGTCAAATTCAATACCCTAAAGTTTGGGTATGAAATTTTCATCAGTTTTGAAGATAACTGTTGAGTGAAACAGTTGACATACTTGAATTTGACTTTTCGTCAGTCATAAATGGCGAAAAATTCTAAGAATTTTTCGGGTTAACTCCCAACCGTTTGAAAATCTTGGTTTTTCAAATCGGATCAATACAGTTTATCCAGCGGTTTTTTCAGGGGCGTTTCGTTTTTCTTGAAGTCTGAAACAGACAATCCGGTAATCTTTCTGAATTGATTGGAAAGATATTGGACACTGCTATAATCCATCATATAAGCGATCTCGCTCAATGTGTATTCGTCCTGGTGCACAAGTTCCTTAATGCGCTCAATTTTTTGGAGTATAATGTATTTTTCGAGTGTTATCACTTCTGTTGCTGAAAAGACCTTTGACAGGTATTGGTAGCTCATACCCAGTTTCTCCACCAGATAATCTGATTTTCTGATAATCGAATCAACATTGTTTAACTGGTGAATGAGCTCAATTACCGCGGATTTAATGTTTTCAACCAGGATCTTTTCACGCCCGAGGATTATGTCAAAACCATATTTTTGAAGGATCTGCCGGATTTTTTTTTCACTAACAATCCTGGGATCATAACGCAATACTGCCACACCCAGTGTCATATATTCTACGTGAATGTTAGACTCGTTAAATTTTTCTTTAAGCAGATGAATAGCACAATTGGATACCATATTTTTGATATGGTACGTTTTTGTAACTATTTTATTTTGTCTGGTCATACAACCGGAAGAAACCTGTACGGTGTAAAAATAACCAATTTTAATTTGAAGAGTAAAGATCGTGTTTTAAAGTATGTAAAACAAAATCAGGAGGACAACGGAAACGAATACTTGAACTCAGGTTTTTGAGAAATGGAATAATTTTAAAAGAAGGGAAACCAGTAAACAGAGTCCCAGGAAAAGAATGATTGCCGGAGAGGAGGGTATATCCATAATCCAGGACAGGTACAGCCCGAGAATGGTTGCAATGCCACCAACTATAAGGCCAATAAGGATCCGTGAAGACCAATTTTGTGAAAACAATGCAGAGATGGAGGCAGGGATAATCAGGAAGGCAAATATTGTCAAAATTCCACCCACATTGACTGCTTCAACAATAACAATTCCAAAGCTGAAATAGAAAAGAAAATCCCACAATTTGGGGTTTGAAACCACGGTTTCTTCTGATTGGTAATGTTTTGTTAAACCAAGAAATTTGTGACGGAAGATGTAGTGAAAACTTCCCACAACAACTACAACAACCAGGAAGCGAAGGTTCTGAGGCCATGATACCCATAGAATTGCACCGGCAAGCATATCATGAATGTGTACATCCCCACCGGCACCTTTATCCAATATGATGACTGCACCGGTAGCTGCAGCAGCATAGGCTATTCCAATAATTGCCTCGAGCGGGATTTTGATCTTTTTATCTTTGAGTACCGTAAAAATTGATGCAGCAAGCGTACAGAACAGATAGGCCATAAACGTTCTTGAATCATGCTCACCACCCTGGTTATGATGGACGATATTCATCTCCTGCAGCACCAGTGAAACAGCACTGCCAAAGGCAGCAATCTGGGCCAGCGCAATATCGATGAATATTATTTCCCTTTCGATAACATGGATTCCGAAATAAACCATGATCAGAATAAGAAGAAGACATGCCACAAAGGGCGCCAGCATAAAGTTCAAAGCAGTAAACATCAGTTCTTGTTGTTATGTTTCAGAAAGCGAAATTTTTTGGCTGAAAGCTTCAAAAATGCAAGGAGAAAAGCGATCAAACCAAGAAGACAAACAATCGCCGGGCCGTTTGAAATATTCATACTATAGGATAGGTAAATGCCGCTGAAAGATCCCAGAACTCCAATGATCCAACTCCAGATAAACCGGGCTCTCCATTTTTGTGTGAATAGCGTCGCTGTAGCAGTGGGGGCAATCAGCAGCGTAAAAACCAGGAAAACACCACCCACCGGTACAGCTTTTACTATGACAATTCCAAAGGTTATGTAGAATAACAGCTCGAATAACCTTGTCTTTCCCGGAGAATAAGGAAGACCATCGTTTGAACCGGATATACGAATAAAGGCTTTTTGAAAGAATAAATGAATAATAGCAATGATCGCAAATAAAATGAAACAAGATAACACATTTTTCCAGGTTACCCATAAAACATTACCTGTAATGGTTTTGGTAATGAAATTGGAACCACCGGGAATCCTTTCCGCCAGCAACATGGCTAATCCCAATCCAAGACAATAGATTATTCCGATGATTGCTTCCTGCGGGATGACCTGCTTTTTGAATTTGGTTAATGCAAAAAGGGCTATTATTATAAGTGTAAAAGCATAAGAAATGATTTGAACGGAAAGCGATTCTTCCGCGAACCCCAACAGTAGTCCGATCATGGTTCCCAGTGCAGCAATCTGTGCCAGCGCAATATCAATAAAAATTATACCGCGCGACAAAATGTGGTTGCCAAAATAGCTCAGAATGCCAGCAAGCATTATGCAGGCTGTAATAGGAGCAGCAAGGAAAACCAGATTATCCAGCATTTTCCAGTAAGTTAGTTATGAATAATAAAGCGATAAATATACCTATTCTTTTTACTTAATGTTGGCATTGATCTGTTCTATCCAGTAATCAACCAGCTGAAAATTATCATTAATTCCGGGGACGCCCTGCACGAAAAGCGGAAGATAGAGGGCTTTAATACCCGTTTTGTCCTCAATCATTTGAGGTGATTTTTTCTCAAAATAACTGGCAACCAGCATCAATTTAATATTCTGGTCTTTAATCATCTGGATGATAGTTTGTACATGTTTTGCTGATGGTGGAATACCTGGTTTTGGCTCAATGTATCCGATGACATTCAGGCCGAATGTTTCAGCAAAATAAGCCCAGTTCTTGTGATAGGCTACCACCTTCTTGCCCCTGAAAGGCAGTGCCTCTTTTAACCAGCCACCCAGATGATCAATCAACTTCCCTCCCTCATAGGAGTTTTCCAGAAATGTAAACAGGGTTTTATTTTCAAGCAGTTTGGTTAATGTTTCACCCCCAAAAAGATCCACCAGTTTATCGCCAAATAGTGCACGATCAACCCAATCTAAAAACTCGTCGCGGTTCATTTCGTAAAAGGCGGCATTTGCCGGGTCGATTTTCATAAGACCAATGGTGATATTCCGGGCAATGATTTTCCAATTCAGGGGACCGGTATTGATGTGCGGGTTGCCCATTAAATGAACATCTCCTTCGGTCCGATCTCCCTTCTCAACTTTTTGCAGAATCTTCACCCCATCCGACACAGCAATAAAACCGATCTCGCCATCCATGATTTTACGGTTACGAGCTTTGTCAAGCAGCGTGGTGGACCACATCTCCAGATCCATCCCTGTCGTGATCCATACATCAGCATCTGAAAGCATCATGGCATAACTGGGTTTTGGTGGAACGAAATGGGGATCCTGCTCACCGTGTGCAATAAACGTTATGTGTGCCTGATCTCCTGCAATTTGACTGGCAATGGCAGCGTAATCGGAGAAGGAACAAACAATATTCAACGATGTACCCGATGCTCCTCCACGATACCGGGTCTGCGTCCTTTGCTGGTTTCTATGTTGTGCCGGTAACTGAGTTGTACCTGCAGCTAACAGCATACATGTCAATATGAATATGGTTGTATAGAACCATTTTTTTTGCCTTTCTTTCTTCATGGTGTTTGCGTTAAATGTTCTTTAGTAAGCTTCGTGTTTATGCGGTCCCATAGCCCAACATACCTGGATAAGAACAACGTGGTTGTTGGGAAGCAATCCTACCGGGAAAGATTCCCAACTCACAATGTTTCTCCAGTTATATTGATATTGAATGCGGGTAAAAATAAATTCACTTTGCCAGAAGTCGAGATTTATGGTATAATCCCATTCCTGTTGTCTGTTGTCGTCAGGCAATTCCGAATAGCCAATCCGGCCACCGATCCAAAAACGGGCACTAAGTTTATTTTGAATGGATGAATAAAAACCCTTGCTCTGAATGTTTCCGGATGCGTCTTCTCTGTAACTGTACAGAAATTCAGTCTTCCAGTCAAACGTCCGGTATTTTGACCTTCCCACCGGCGCCCATTTATAGGATAAGCCAAGACTCCCAATATAGGACCTGTTATCTCCAACTGTTGGATTCTTCCCGGTAACGCCACTTAGCCTGAATTCAAAATAGCTGTTTTTTGAGATATCGTAGTAATTTTTGAACTGGCCGATATAGAGAAGCCCGGCATCCAGCTTGCTATCGAAACTCACATCATTTCCACCGTTTATAATGGATATATCCAGTGTGCTGGCATCAGAAAAAAGAATTGTCGGCAACATAAAATTGGCTGCAAAACCCACACCACCAAGTCCCGCATTGCTGAACAAATTCACAAGCGCTTTGGGGCGGTCAAATTGTGGCAAAGCATGATCATGATACCTGTTCAACGGCCCGAATTCAGTGTAAAAAATCCCAATCTTAAGATTCATCTTAAGGGGCAGGTTAAGCCACTCCATATAGGCTTCCTCAATGTTGATCCCATCCCGGGTAATGGAAATGAAATTCTTACCCCGTGTGAACGGATCAAGAGGTGCAACCAGGGCAAGCTCAACCTCGCGCAGGAAAAATCCATTATTCCCGTACGAAAAATCGCCCGGTTCCGTAATGAATTCATGATCGGATGAGCTGAACGAACCAAAAAAGTCACCCCCAAGACTGATATTGGGATTTAATCCCTGTTGCTGGCGAACACCCGTGTGAAACTTCTTGGAAAGATCAATCTCGTCTTCCTTCTCTTTCACTGCCAGTTGACTTGCCTCTTCAAGCAGTTTCTGCAGATCGTCCGTTTTCTCTTTGGTTTTTACTTTTGTTTCAAGCTGCATAATCAGGCTATCAAGCTTCAGCAGCTCCCGGTCGTATTTCTGTTGCAGAATGCGGATCTCTTGTCTGAGGCGTGCAATAGAGTCCGGGTGATTTTCTTCCTGTGAAAAGAGATTTTGCCAGAAAACCAGAAAAAATATCAATATGAATACAGAAACGGATTTTTTCATCTTTTTACCCTTTATTAAGTTTAAAATTTACAAGCAACCAATCCCTTTCATAACTGCGGGATGGATGTGTTACGGGGATCTTATTAAAGCGTAACGGGAGGGGCGTGATAGTTTTTCAGAAAATAAAGATCAGTAGGATTGTAGATCTCTATAATCGGATAATGTGCGCTCTTAATGATACGGGGAAAAAGAAGAAACACAAGAACAATGGATACAAACGTGCACAGAGCAATGGAAAGGCTGTCGAGAAGAAAGAACTCAGAGGAACTGTGGTGATGGGATTGAAAAGGAACACCGGAATTTTCTTTCTTATACGGGTGAGCATGTTTAACAACGTAACCACTGGCAAGCTTATGATAATGCTGATTCACATTTGAATTTGCCAAAAAGCAGATAATGATAAGGACCATTACCGGAACAATGAAGGGCGCTATTTTCCGTAGATAGAGCAAAATCATTCAGGATTGGTGGTTATTGATCAAATTTACAACATGTTAATGTAAAGAAAACATGTTTTAAAACAACATATTTACATCCCGAGCACATGAACAAAGGCACACAGATGGACATTTAATTGTTTGTTTTTATGGGTTTTATCACAGACCGGATCCAAAAACCCAAACCGGTTAAAACAAATGGAATGCTAAGCCATTGACCCAGATTCAGCTTCATTCCAGCTTCAAATGCCACCTGATCCTCTTTTATGAACTCAATAAAAAACCGGGCAGTGAAGACCAGGATAAGAAAAAGACCAAACAGCCTGCCTTCTTTTATTCTTCCCTGGGCCCGGATATAGAGGATGCACAGAAGAATAAAAATGATGAAATAGGTCAATGCCTCGTATATTTGAGTAGGGTGTTTCGCTATTGTTTCGCCATTGCGTAAAAAAACAAAACCCCAGGGTAATGTTGTTTCCACACCATATATTTCGGAGTTCATTAAATTCCCTGTACGGATAAAAAATCCAGCCAATGCAACGACAATAACAATACGGTCAATGGTCCAGAGGTAGCTCTTTCTTGTATTTTTTGCAAAGAAGTAAATTGCCAATAAGATGCCGATGGCTGCACCATGACTGGCAAGCCCTCCTCTCCAGATTTTCAGGATTTCGATGGGATGACTCAGGTAATACCCCGGTTCATAAAACAGGCAATGCCCTAACCTTGCCCCGACGATGGTACCAACAGCCGTATAAATGGTTAATTTATCCAGCACTTCAATTGGAATACCCTCTTTTTTAAAAAATTTTGCGAGGATCAAGTAGCCAAAAAAGAAACCCGAGGCAAATAATAAACCATACCAGCGAATTGCAAAATTTCCGATCCTGAATATTTCAGGGTTAACATTCCATTCGATATAAGCCAAAATCATCATCAAGCAGTTTAGTCTTCAAAACTACAAAATATATCCAATTACTTTTCCCCGAACCATTAAAATCACCATATTCTTTGTAAGTTTGCAGAGATCACTGTAAAAGCCAGTTTACCAGATTGAAGGCAAAACATGTCATATTACTGCTCATCGGAACCACGTTCATTTTCCTCTATCATTGCGCCAAGGTTGGCACTCCTTCCGGTGGTAAATTGGATGAATCACCGCCAGAAATCAAAAAAAGTATCCCGGAAAACTATTCCACCAACGTTCAAACCAACAAATTTGAAATTACCTTTGATGAATATATTCAGTTGAAAGAAATTAATCAGAAATTACTCGTTTCTCCCCCTCTTAAGGCAAGGCCTGAAATACGACTTAAAGGGAAATCCCTCATAGTTGACTTATCGGAGGACCTTACTCCCAATACCACCTATACCTTTAATTTTTTCGATGCCATTGTGGATAACAACGAAGGTAATCCCCTGGAAAATTTTGAATTTGTTATCTCTACGGGTGAAAAGATTGATTCATTGTCTATTTCAGGCAATGTAATCCGAGCATTTGACCTTGAAACGGAAGAAAATGTTTATATTCTTCTACATGAAAATCTGGAAGATTCTGCATTTACCAACCTTGTACCCAATTATGTAAGCAAAGCCGATGAATTTGGGAATTTCCGGCTCAATAATTTGAAAGCAGACACCTTCAGGCTGTATGCATTAAAGGATGCCAACATGAATTACAGGTATGATCAGCCCGGCGAATTGATAGCGTTTTTTGACTCAATGATCGTTGTAAAACCAGACGTTCAGCCATTATTGGATACAATCTGGTTGGATTCGACTGCCATTACAGTAAATCCGCCTGTTATTCAAAACCTTGAGCTTTACCTTTTTCAGGAAGAGAAATTCGAACAATATTTAAAAAGCACAGAGAGAAACCGACCGGAGCATTTGTTGTTCATTTTTAACGAGCCACTGAAAACAATTCCCGAAATCAATCTGGTGGAAAGGGATGATGATACGGCCTGGTACCTGCCTGCAAGATATGTAAACGGGGATTCAGTTAGTTTTTGGATCAGAGATACTTCCATAAGCAACCTGGAGTTTCTGGATATTGAGGTTCTCTATTTTAAAAAGGACAGCACCAACAATCTGGTCGAATTCAAGGATACCATTACCCTCCGCTACACCAAACCGATTCAACCTAGAACAAGAGGGAGAGATACCGTACCAGAAAAGGAGCTGTCTCCTCAAATCAGCATAACTTCAAATCTTTCCAGTGGCAGAGCATTTGATCTGAATGGGAAAATCAGGCTGGGAACACCTACACCGATTCATCAAATTGATACCTCCAGGATAGAACTGGTTGAAGTTGAAGATACGTTGCAGCATCCCGTTCGTTTTCAACTCGCAGGGGATACATTGGGGCATCGTTCATTCTTCATCTCACTCTCATGGAAGGAAAACAGCTTCTACAGCCTGACATTATTTCCAGGGGCTTTTATCGATCTCTATCGGGTTACCCACGATACCACAACATTTCATTTTAAAACCCAGTCCTTGGATTATTATGGTGCAATCCTACTCTCTGTTTCCAATGTTGAACAGCATCTTGTGGTTCAATTGATGGATGGAAACGATAACATTCTGAAGGAAACATCTGTTGAAAAAGATTCCCTGATCACATTCCGGTATCTTAAACCGGGACCATACAAATTGAAATCGATCGTTGACTGGAATTCAAATGGGAAATGGGATACCGGCGACTTTTCTAAAAAAATACAACCCGAAGAGGTGCTGTTTTACGATGAGGAGATCGAGGTCAGATCCAATTGGGAATACGAAATTGAATGGATCATTCAAACATACCGGACAAAAAAACAAACCGATCAATTCCTAAACAAATAATAAAAACCATGAAAAAACAACATTTTTTTCAGATCCTGCTTTTTGTAATTATTCTTTCTGCTTGTACAACAGAAAAGTACGAGGTAAAGCAGAAAACCGATAAAAACGGTTTTACCTATGAATATGTCACTAACGATCCTGTAAAGGCACGGATTTACACACTGGAAAATGGGTTAAAGGTCTACCTTACCGATAACAAAGATGGCCCCAGAATTTATACCGCCATTGCAGTCAGAGCAGGATCCGCTTCAGATCCCGTAGAAACAACGGGTCTCGCCCACTATTTTGAACACATGATGTTTAAGGGAACGGATGAAATAGGAACGCTCGATTGGGAGAAAGAGAAACCACTTCTGGATGAAATTTCGAATCTGTTTGAACAACACCGTAACACCCAGGACCCGGAGACAAAGAAACAGATTTATTTTAAGATCGATAGTGTATCTGCTCTTGCAGCCCGTCTTGCGGTCGCCAATGATTATGACAAACTGGCTGCCAGTATTGGGGCAAAAGGAACCAACGCCGGCACCAACTATGATATGACTGTTTACATTAACGACATACCATCGAACGAACTGGGAAAATGGGCAAAACTGGAAAGTGAGCGGTTCACGGATATGGTCCTGCGTATTTTTCATACCGAACTCGAAACCGTATATGAAGAGTTTAACATGTATCAGGATGATGATAATGTTCGAGCTGATGAAGTGTTGATGTCCAAAATGTTCGGTGATCACCCCTATGGGCGTTCTATCATTGGATTACCGGAACACCTGAAAAATCCATCACTGGTTAATATTTATCATTTTGCTGAAATCTATTATGTTCCAAACAACATGGCAATTGTATTATCCGGAGATCTTGACTTTGAAGAGACCATTCAAATCATTGATGCACATTTCGGGGATATGGAACCGGGTGATTTGACTGAACAAGCGCGCCCTGAAGTACCGGTAATTGATCAACCCATGGTTGATACGGTCACAGGACCATCTGCCGAAAACCTGATCCTGGCATTTCGCTTTAACGGAATGAATACAGAAGATTATAAATATGTCACGCTGATCGACATGATCCTGAGCAATAGCCAGGCCGGATTAATTGACCTGAACCTGGTTCAGGAACAAAAGGTATTATCTGCCGGATGTTATCCCTATTTTCTTGCCGATTATGGAGCACATTATTTCTATGGAACACCACGCGAAAGTCAAACCCTTGAGGAGGTACAGGATCTTCTGCTTGCAGAAGTTGAGAAGATTAAATCGGGAGAGTTTGAGGATTGGATCATCGAAGCCGTGATCAATGACCTTAAACTGTCGGAAATGCGCCAGCAGGAAAGCAATTATGCCAGAGTATTTAACTATGTTGATGGTTTTGTAAAAGATGTTGATTATGTCAATCTGGTTTCCTTCCTGGATGATCTGGAAGAGATTGATAAAACAGAGATCACGGAGTTTGCGCAAAACCATTATAATGAAAACTATGTGCTTGTATATAAACAAAACGGAGAAAATGATAATCTGGTTAAAGTTGAAAAACCACAAATTACATCGGTGCCGATAAACAGGGAAGACCAATCTGGTTTTTACAAAGAATTTATAACAGACCAACCCGAACCGATTGAACCGGTTTTTGTTGACTTTGAAGAAGAAATAACCTCTCGAAAACTGGTTAGTGGAATTGATATCAGCTATATCGAAAACAAAACCAATGATGTATTCACCCTGCAATATATCCTGGATATGGGTAAGAATCATAACATCAAATTGCCACTTGCGGTTAACTACCTACCCTACCTGGGAACAGATGATTATTCTGCAGCAGACCTTCAGAAAGAATGGTTTAAACTGGGTCTCAGTATGGGTGTATATGCCGGAGATGAACGATCTTATATTTACATTACCGGATTGGAGAAATCATTTGAGAAAGGGGTTGAACTACTGGAACACGTGTTGTCAAAGGTGGAGCCGGATCAGAAAGCGTACGAGGACTATGTTGATGGAATCCTGAAATCCCGAGCAGATGCAAAGCTGAACAAAAATGCGATTTTATGGGGCGGCTTATTCAACTATGGGATGTATGGCCAACAATCTCCGTTTACCCATCTCATTCCGGAGGAAGAATTAGTAAATATTGATCCCGGGGAACTTACCGATCTATTGAAAGACTTGATTGAATATAAACACCGGATCTTTTTCTATGGGGAAATCGATTTATCTGATGCTCGTGTTATCCTTGATCGTTTTCACATCATCCCGGCCATCTTAAAAGAATATCCGGAACCAGTCTATTTTGAAGAAAAAGAGACCAACGAAAACCAGGTCTATTTTGTGGATTATGACATGGTTCAGGCAAATATCCTGCTATTAACAAAAGACACGCGATTTAACCATGAATTAATACCCATGGCACAGCTCTTCAATGAATATTTTGGGTCAAATATCATTTTTCAGGAGATCCGGGAATCCCGTGCGCTGGCCTATTCTGCTTTTGCCACATTCAGTACACCCTCAAAACCGGATAAATCGCATTATGTTTATTCCTACGTTGGGACTCAGGCAGACAAACTGAAAACCGCAACCGATGCAATGCTTGATTTAATGAACAACATGCCAAAAGCGCAAAAACAATTCGATCTTGCCCGTGAGACAATCATGAAACGCATTGAAACCGAAAGAATAACAAAAACAAATATTTACAGCACCTATCAGATAAACAAAGATCGTGGCATTGAATACGATATTCGCAAAGATGTGTATGAAACCATGCAAACAGTCACCCTGGAGGAGCTAGAAGATTTCGCCAACAAACATGTATCCGGGAAACATTATAACTTCCTTGTATTGGGAAGCAGAGATATGATCAACATGGATGTTCTGAAGAACCTTGGACCAGTTAAGGAATTAACGCTTGAGGAACTATTTGGTTATTAATCCCCGGTGGTTCACCCGTGAACGCTAACAAACCATATTGCATGAAAAGACCAGGGTATTTACTTTCTTTTTGTTTGCTTATAGCAACCCTGTTTATAACGTTAGCCGGACAGGATGTTTATATTCAATATGGGAAAGCATCTTTCTATGGTGATAAGTTTCAGGGACGAACCACTGCCAGTGGGGAGACCTATGATCACGACAAACTAACAGCCGCACATCTTTCTTTGCCGTTTGGGACAGAGGTAAAAGTAACCAATCTTTCCAATAATAAGACAACCATTGTACGGATCAATGACCGGGGACCATTTGTTGAAGGAAGAGTAATTGACCTGTCAAAAAAGGCTGCTCAACAACTGGATTTTATCCCCCTGGGTCTTGTAGATGTAAAGGTTGAAGTGCTTGGTATAAAGGCAGGAAACTCCGATCAAACAACCGTTCAAACGCCGAAACAGGATACAGGGAAACAGGAGTTTTATGAATTGCTTGCCCGACGGATTTATCCCGCAGGTTTTGGTGTACAGATTGGAAGTTTCAAAGAGCTGGCAAACCTGATGAGGATAACCGAAAACCTGAAAGACAGATACCAAAATGAGGTAACCGTCCAGGTGGTGATCATTAACAGGGTAAAAGTTTATCGGATTATCATTGGTGCATTTCAAAACCGTACTGATGCGGAACGACTGGTAAAAAAGCTAAATGCTGATTATCCGGACTGTTTTGTTGTTGAATTTGAGAAATTGTAAGGTTGTTCATACGGAATACTTTTTACATTTGCTAACCGGTGAATCGATCGGGAGATAGTCATCTAATCCTGTAACACGATACAAACATGAAAGAGGTTGCTATTGGTATTGATATTGGTGGAACGAATTCCGTTCTGGGAGTGATTGACCGGGACGGGAAGTGTCTGGCTGAAAGCGCTATCTCAACACAGGTGCACGCTGAAATAGAACTATTTCTGAAAGCACTTGCAAAGGATGTTAACCGGATGCTGGAGGAATTGAAGGAAGACGTTCAAGTCAAAGGGATTGGAATTGGCGCACCCAATGGGAATTATTATTTGGGAACCATTGAATATGCCCCCAATTTGATTTGGAAAGGGGTTATTCCCCTGGTGGCTCTAATGAAGCAATATTTTGATTTTCCGACAATTGTCCTGACCAACGATGCCAATGCTGCAGCCATAGGCGAGATGATGTATGGAGGTGCTCAGGGGATGAACGATTTTATCATGATTACCCTGGGGACAGGCGTGGGTAGCGGAGTGGTGGTAAACGGAAACCTGGTTTACGGGCATGACGGTTTTGCCGGAGAGATTGGACACATACTGGTTGATCCCATGGGAAGGGAATGTGCCTGCGGAAGAAGAGGTTGTCTGGAAACCTATGCTTCTGCACCGGGAATAAAACGAACCGTGTTCGAACTGCTTGCCGACACTTCCCAACCAAGCAGGCTACGGGGTATCTCATACGATAAAATGAATGCTAAAATAATTCATGATGCAGCAAAAAATGATGATAAAATTGCACTCGATGCTTTTGATTTTACAGGAGAAATCCTTGGGAAAGTACTCGCCGATTGTGTCGCATTTTCCAGCCCGGAAGCCATCTTTTTATTTGGCGGATTAGCCAATGCCGGCGATTTTATTTTTAAACCCACCAAACACTATATGGAAGAAAACCTGCTGAAAATATATAAAAACAAAGTAAAATTGCTACCCTCAAAACTCAATGGTGCTCATGCTGCAATTTTGGGTGCAAGTGCCCTGGTGTGGAATGAGGAAGAAAAACAGGCCCAATGAACGTTCTCACCCTGTATGGTCTTATTATAACCCTTTTGGTTTACTGCCAGGGTATCCATGATGCACATGACCGGAATACGGGAAAATCGATTCGCAGGGTACAAAACGAGAGTGAAGATGCTGTTTTTAACCCCGATGGTACAACCGTTCATACCCGGTTTAGAACCCTATCCGGATATCGGAGGACAATAGCCGAAACGGGTTCCTTTGGTTCATTCTTAAGAAACCTTCCACTCAAACCGCATGGCACAAACGTATTGCTCTATGACGGATCCGTTAAACCGGGAGAAGGAATTCACTGCGCTGTTGTGAACCTGGATATTGGAGATAAAAACCTTCAACAATGTGCTGATGCCATCATCCGACTAAGGGCGGAATATCTATTTGAAAAAAATCAATTTCCAAAAATCTATTTTCATTTCACAAACGGGGAACGGGCAGATTATGTGAAATATGCTGAGGGATTCCGGGTTATAGATATCGAACATAATATGCGGTGGGTAAAAACAGCACAACAAGATTATTCCCATGAAACTTTTCTGGATTACCTGGAACTGGTGTTCACCTATGCCGGCTCCTATTCGTTAAGCCGGGAACTTATACCCGTTAAGAACACAGAAGATATGGAAATTGGGGACGTTTTTATCCAGGGGGGATTCCCGGGTCATGCCGTTATCGTGGTCGATATGATCCTAAATGAAAAAAACGGAGAGAAACAGTTTCTACTGGCTCAAAGTTATATGCCGGCACAGGAAATTCATATCCTGGTAAATCCCAAAGGAAATTCGCCCTGGTATCCATTAGCGTCCTCCGGAAAACTCGTTACACCCGAATGGACTTTCGATTATGATGATTTGAAACGGTTTGTCGATGAATAATTACAGACACCAGAAAATCGGATAAAATGGAATTGAATTAATCCTAATGTATTATTTTTGGCTAATGAAGTAGAATAGTTTAATCCTGGAATATGAGCCATTTCGTTCAATTCCTTCTTCACCTCTTAGTTATTTCCGCTTTTTTATTGATCTTCGTACTGGCTACAGTCTTTACTAAACCCCTCATGATCAATAGAAAACGAATGGCCTCGACCATGTTCCTTAAAATTGGATACCTGGTTTATCTGATCATTATACTTACTTTTTTCTATTATTTGATCTTCGTAGATAAAGAGTTGACCGGGTTAATCACCGATTTTCATTTCGTATTGATCCTGTTAGCTCTTTTTATTCCGAATGGTGGAATGATGATGAGACGAAGAATAAAAAGTTCAAGAACATTCTATAACTATTTTCTCTTCACATTATTTCTCCTTACCATCCTCTACCTGGTTTATGTTTTTTATCAGATACAGATCTATTACTGATACACGGTAAACCGGAATAGCATGAATAATGAATGGAAGATCGCCTGAACGGATCCGCAGGTTATGAACAACAAGCTGTTCATTGCCCATCATTTATGTGGTGGCGAACAAATCAAACATGTATTTTGGAAATCCCTCTTCGCCAAACTGTAATGCACGATTGATTGCAAACCTTCCGGCATCAATTCTATTTAACATAACATGCAAAAATGGGAAAATATTTCTATTTTTAGTTAATCAACCAGATCAGATTGTATAACGAACGGGAGTATGAAACAGAGCGTGGTTATTGTTGCAGGTGGAAAAAGCCACCGCATGAACAGCACCGAACCAAAACAATTCCTCCTTCTCAGAGGCAAACCGTTATTGATGTACTCGATCGAGGCTTTCTTTGAGTATTCCACTGGAATGGAAATTGTTGTTGTGTTGCCGGAGGATAAGCTGGATTATTGGGACGAATTGTGCAAGAAGTATTCATTTTCTGTTTTGCATACAACAGTGCAGGGAGGAGCGTCCCGGTTTGACTCCGTAAAAAACGGCCTGGATCAAATCGGAGATAACGGGTATGTAGCCATTCATGATGGTGCAAGGCCTTTAATCACCCCATCCATGATAGAACGGTGTTTTGATCATGCTGTAAAACATGGGAATGCCTTGCCTGTTATTCCCCTTAGTGAATCTGTCAGGTTGATCGAAAACAAACACAACAAATCAATAGAGCGATACCGTATTAAAGTGTGTCAAACCCCGCAGGTTTTCTTATCTCAACAGATCAAAACAGCGTATCATCAGCCTTTTGTTCCTCAATTTACCGATGATGCCACGGTGTTAGAATCAAAAGGATATAGTGTCAGCCTGCTGGAAGGAGATCCTTGTAACATTAAGATTACAACCTCCATTGATCTGGCTATCGCAGAAGCGATTATGAACCATTCAGAAACCATATGGAATACCCTGAATTCATAGCCCGATCCAACCTCGAACTGATAACTATTTATGGTGATTACAGGGAAAATGAACTGTCCAAAGACTCCAGGGATTTTGTTGTTGTTTGTACGCAATAATGATAACATCCGGTCAGCGCCTCTGTTTTTTCTTTCTTTGGTTGCTCCATTGCAAACAAACCGTTTTTAAAACAAACCATGGATGTTACAACACACTGCATTGCTGAAAAACCAAAATAAATTCTAAATTTGTATTAGCCATTCGATGAAAATTCCTATGGAAAAACCTGCTGCTATTGATCACTCCTTTATTTACGGCCTGTTCAAGGATATGGTCAAATATAACATCAATTATGGTTATCGGGGGCTTTTCACCCGAGCGGTTACTGACGGATTTATATCATTTGCCCAGAGTATCTTCGACCTTACTGATGTCAGCAGAAAAATGAAAAAACGGGTCTTTTATATTCTGGTAGAATGTGTTCAGAATATTACAAGACACCAGGAAATACCCGACGAAGAACCCACGGAAAGTGATGGGATTTTCTTTATTCAGAGTATCGACGAATTGTATAATATTTCCCAGGGCAACCTGATCGTTAATGACCATATCGATTCCCTCAAGGAGAAACTGGATAACATCAATAAACTGGATAAGGATGAGCTAAAGGCCTATTATCAAACGGTTTTACGGGAAACTGTGATTTCATCAAAAGGAGGAGCTGGTCTGGGGTTAATTGAAATTGCACGAAAATCAGGGCATAAAATCCGGTTTAAATTTGATCCGGTTGATAATAAATATTCCTACTTCTTTATGGATACTTTGATCGGTGATACAGCTGCAGGAAAATCATCCCCAGCTGATGATTTTTATGGGATTGCTATTACCCGGGATTTGATGAATATTCTGGGGAAACATAACCTCAACCTGGTGTATTGCAGCCAGTTTTCAGGACAGAGAGCATTTGACATGCTGGATATCATCGAAAATTTGAAATTGAACAAAAACCAGAAATATGTAGTCAAGAAAAGAATTTTTAGCGTGCTGGTTGAGATGCTGCAGAATATTTCCCAGCATGCAGCTGATCTGGATGGACTGGGAGGGAAAACCGGCATCTTACTGGTGGGTTCAGAAGAGAATACCAATAAAATCATCACAGGAAATATCATTCGTAACGAAGAGGAAGAATTTCTTCGCAATCACCTGGATCATATCAATCGGCTAAATAATGAGGAATTGGAAAATCTTTTTGTGGAAAAATTAACCGATGATGATTTCTCTAATCCACTAAAGCATGGCATGGGTTTAATTGATATGCGGATTAAAAGCGGCAAACCGCTAACAAACAGCATTTTACGGGTTAATGACAACTTTTCATTCTTTTCTATCCAGGTGACGATAGATCACTAAGTAAAAGAGTGTATATGGACCCATTAATCATTACCAGAGAAATCCCTTTTTATCCTGGATGTTCTCCTTCTGATTCTGGAATCGTCAATTTCCAGATTTCGTCTCTTCCATCCATTTATTCCCTCTTTCAGCATATAAACGTTTCTGAACCCCCGTTCGATCAGAAAGGTACAGGCGGTAATACTCCGGGCTTCATCTTCACAATAAATGAATATCGGTTGTTCAAGGTCGAGGGTATCAGCGATCGAAAACAACATGTTGCTATTGCTTGCCAGGATAGCATGGTGTAAACGTTCCTTCTGAAATTCTTTAACGGTGCGGACATCGATTAAAACCCCGTTCTCTTTTAAATTCATCTGAATGTAAAACTCATGGGGGTCAAGCTCAATAAATGATCGTTTTTGATCAGTTTGTGAAAATGTAAACTGAGAGAACAGAAAAAAGAGCATAAAAGAGAATGATATAATCCCAAAGGATGAAAACCAACCCCTGATCATGTTGAAGTATTTTTCAGTGTTTTATGGATTTCAATCAAAGATAGTTATTTAAAAGAAGGGAAAGGGAGTATAATGCGCTATTTATTATTATTTTAGCTATCATTTGCCATACGCTCTCAGATGAATGGTTTATTCCGGCTATTAGAAGATTTTATAAGCCTCCTATATCCTTCTCTTTGTGTGGTTTGCGGTAAATATCTCTACCGTAACGAATCACTGATTTGTACCCATTGTCTCTATCAAATCCCAAAAACAAATTTTCATTTTCTTAAAGATAACCCGGTATCGCGGTTATTCTGGGGGAGAGTTCATATAGAAAGTGCAGCATCCTACTATTTTTTTGAAAAGGGCAGCCGGTTTAAAGCCCTGATACACAAAATGAAATACAGGGGACAAAAAGAACTGGGTTTTGAATTGGGAAGAATATACGGAGCTGAGTTAAAGGCATCGGGATTGTATAATCGGGTGGATTTGATTTTACCGGTTCCGTTACATCCCAGGAAAGAAAGAAAACGTGGATATAACCAGAGTGACTGGATAGCACGGGGAATAGCGGAGAGCATGGAAAAACCCCTTGATAGAAAATCGGTATACCGTGCTGTGGACACAGTATCACAGACAAAAAAGAACCGGTATGAACGATGGAAAAATGTGGAGAATATATTTCAGGTCAGCCACCCCGGGAATCTCCAAAACAGGCACATTCTTGTTGTGGATGATGTGATAACCACGGGATCTACGCTGGAAGCCTGTGCACAGGCTATTCTTCATGTGGAGGGAACGAAAGTAAGTTGTGTTACCCTTGCAATGGCTTAGTTCAACGTGAAATTAATAATAACGATTTTTTCTTTATAGAACCAGCAGCATCAACGTCCTATTTGTTCAGACGTGCCAACAATTTCTCTTTTAACAGCCCTACACCCACACCTGCTTTTTGCTGGATGAACTCAATGTTTTTGTGATAGGGTGTTTGCACTGGATTTGGATCAATCACATATATTGGAACGGATGAGGGGACATAATGGATCAATCCTGCCGCGGGATAAACGACTAATGATGTACCAATAACAGCAAAAAAATCAGCTTGTTGAACAATTTCTACTGCCTTTTCAATAGCGGGGACCGGTTCGCCAAACCAGACGATATGAGGGCGCAACTGAAATCCTTTTTCACACTTGTCGCCGGCTTTTAATTCCCAGCCATCCAGTTCATAGATCAGATTCGGATCAACGGTGCTTCTTACTTTTTTCAATTCACCGTGCAGGTGAAGAATTTTTGTACTTCCAGCTCGTTCATGAAGATCATCTACATTCTGCGTGATAATGTCAACGTCGAAATGCTTTTCCAGGTCAGATAGTCCCAAATGCCCCGGATTGGGTTCAGCCTGCAATAACTGCTTTCTCCGTTCGTTGTAGAAACGCAATACCAGCTCCATGTTGGCTTCCCAGGCTTCAGGACTGGCTACTTCCATGACATCATATTCTTCCCATAAACCACCCATTTCACGAAATGTTTTCAGTCCACTTTCCGCACTGATGCCGGATCCGGTTAATACTACAAGTTTTTTCATCGTATAAGATACAAAAATAAGAGATTTTCCTGATATGGGAAGCAAAACTAAACCCGGATTGGAATGGGGAATAAATTTGAAACGAAAGAGATGATGGTTTCATTTAATAATGTTAAATTTAGCAGGCAGAGTAGAAAATCTTAATTGTCTCATTATCAATTCATGATCGATTCCGCGACCATTGATAGGATTTTTAATTCGATAGACATTGTGGAAGTAATTCAGGATTTTGTCACCCTGAAGAAGCGGGGAGCAAACTACCTTGGATTGTGTCCCTTTCATAACGAGAAGACACCCTCATTTTCAGTCTCACCTTCAAAAGGAATCTATAAATGTTTTGGATGCGGAAAGGGAGGAAATGTTGTCAACTTCATTATGGAACATGAGCACATGACTTACCCTGATGCGCTGAAATTCCTGGCAAAAAAATACAACATAGAGGTTGTTGAAAAAGAACGAACACCGGAAGAAATTCAGCAGCAAAATGAGCGGGAAAGTCTACAGATTGTCTCTGCCTATGCTCAAAAATATTTTATGGAAACCCTTCACAATAGTGTTGAAGGAATAGCAGTCGGATTGAGTTATTTTAAAGAAAGAGGGATCCGGCATGAGTTTTTGAAGAAATTCCAGCTGGGTTATTGCCTTGATAAAAAGGATGAATTCACGCAAACAGCCCTGAAAGCCGGGTATAAAAAGGAATACCTGGTAAAATCAGGATTAACCATAGAAAAAGAATCCTATAGCTTTGACCGGTTTGCAGGTCGAATCATTTTCCCCATACACAGCCTTTCCGGTGCAGTAATAGGATTTGGTGGAAGGGTCCTGAAGGCAGATCCCAAGGCAGCCAAATACATCAATTCCCCGGAATCGGAACTGTACCATAAGAGTAAAGCATTATATGGTATTTATCATGCGAAAAAATCAGTGGTTGCCGGGGATAAATGCTATTTGGTAGAAGGGTACACGGATGTTCTGGCACTCCATCAAATGGGTATTGAAAATGTCGTTGCATCATCCGGCACGGCACTTACCGTTGAGCAGATACGATTGATCAAGCGATTCACGAATAATGTCGTTATTTTATTTGATGGTGATGAGGCAGGTGTAAAGGCTTCGCTTCGCGGGATCGATCTCATCCTGCAAGAGAACCTTAATGTCAGGGTATTATTGCTTCCCGATGGTGAGGATCCGGATTCCTATTCCCGGAAAATAAGCTCATCGGAATTTCAACGCTTCATTCAGGAAAATGAGCAGGATTTTATTCAATTTAAAACCCGCCTCCTGCTGAAAGATGCACAAAAAGATCCCGTTAAACGAGCCAATCTGATCCGTGATATTGTGCAGACCATTGCTGTTATACCCGATAGCATCACTCGTTCTGAATACATTAAAGAGTGCAGTAACTGGTTACAGGTTGAGGAGGGAATCCTCTACATGGAGATCAATAAAGCAAGAAGGAAAATTGCAGAACAAAACTACATACGGCTTCGGAGGATCGAAAATCAAATCACAAAAACCATTCCAGCAAAACAACAAACCTCCTTCATTGAAGATACGGAAGCACAGGAAAAAGAGATTATCCGGTTGTTGCTGAACTATGGAGACAGGGAGTTTCGTATTCGACCTTCAGGGGATGCAAAAAAAGAGATCCAGACAACCGTTGCAGAATTTATTGTTAACGAGATAATAAATGATGAACTGGAAATGAGTAATCCCGTGTTCAAGCAGATATTTGAGGAGTACCAGCATCACCTGATAGAGAAAAAATCAATTGGCCAGAAGTACTTTATTCATCACCAGGATAAAAGCATCCGGGATACCAGTGCTGATTTATTAAGTATATCCTATGATCTTAGCAAGATCTGGAGAAAACACGAAAACTATATCGAATCCGAAGATATGAAACTGAGAGAGATACTACCAGAAACATTGACCGCCTTTAAAAACAAACGAATTATCCTGGCGATCAAAGAGGTTCAGAATCGGATAAAAACGGCACAGGAAACAAATCATCCGGAAGAAATTGAAGGATTACAGGAACAATTCGTGATGTTGAATAACCTGAAAAAACAACTTTCCAAAGACTTGGGCGACCGAACTATTTTCTAGCTTCATAAAATTATGATCAGGGTATCTTCGGAACAATGATTTTATTGTATATTTGATGCCGGTTAAAATAACGCTTAAAAACAAAATAAAATGAAAAAGTCCACCTCATTTTCATCTTTATCATTTTCCGGCATTTTACTGCTCTTTTTGATTATCCTGTTAACCAGCTGTAGAGGAAAAACAACTGGCGAAGATGCTGAGAATAAAAAAGAACGCTTTCAGCCAATGGTGAAAGATGCCATCGAAAAAGAGGTTGAAGAATTCATTGCTCCACTCCCCAGTTCTTTCGAAGTAACACAAATGCTCAACGATATAGGCATTTCATACATTCTGGGCATTTCAAATTCGGTAAACAATGTGGATCGTTATTTTACCGAGAGGAGCAAAGCACTGAACCTGGGGGTATATGGTGCAGACCTGGCATATGCAAGTACCTACCATATGAAACAGGAAGTGATGCTTTATCTGGAGGCAACAAAAAAGCTTACCGATGAATTGCAAATTTCCAGTGCCTTTAATGAAACGTTGGTGGGAAGCATTGAAAAACAACTGGATGACAAAGAAGAATTGATTCAAATTATTACCAATTCCTTTAATGACACCTACGATTTTTTGAACAGAAACGGCAAAGCCAGTCTCTCCCTGTTGGTGATCGGCGGTAGCTGGATAGAAGGGCTGTTCCTTACAACACATGTTTCGGCCAACGTATACCACAATTATGAAATTGTAAAGATCATTCATGAACAAAAAGAACCACTTGAACAATTGATCAACCTGCTTGAAGAGTATCAGGCCGAGCAAATTATCCAGGAATTCATTGATGATCTGACTCCGTTAAAGGAAATATACGATTCCATTGGAGATACACTGACTGAAGAACAGGTCAATGACATTTCATCTGCTGTTGAAACACTCCGTGAAGAAATTATTACCTGATTGATCATCGGGAAAAAATTTTAAGCCTGCGCTTGCGTGTGGGCTTTTTTTTTATAATATTACTTGTCAGTTCTGCGGGTAAATCAATCATCCAATGAGTGAGTCTATTCTGAATGCATTGATTCATTTGTTTGCCATTGTTGCCATGGTAAATAAACAAGGAATCTCTGAAAGGGGAAGGGCTATCGTCAGTATGTATTTGAGGCGCTATCTGAACGAGGAATTAACCGGAGAATATTTACGGGTTTTTGATAATTACCTGGATTTTTATAAAAGAGAACTCCTTTTTGAGGTTAAACAGGATCAAAAGGAGAGTGATTCGCTCATTTCGTTTCAAATAACCAATGTATGCCGGCAGATCAAAAAAGGCCTGTTGCGGGATGAACGGATCATTGTCCTTCTTCAATTGATCGAGTTCGTGAATGAAGATAATGTTTTGACTCCCGAAGAGAGTAATTTCATCGAAACGGTCGCCAGAACGTTTAACGTTTCTGATTCAGAACTGATTAATATACGAACCTTTATTCTTGAACCTGAATCAGGCAAAATTGAAAAAGACAAACTCCTACTCGTCGATAACCAGATCAAGGAATGGTCCGAGAATATTGCCTGGTTTATGGATAAGAAAAAAAAGAAAGTACCGGAAGAGAAACATATCTATAAAGAGAACCTCTACGGGAAAATAATGGTGCTCTACATTCAAAGCATCAACTCCTATGTTTTGCGCTACTTTGGACAGTTGAACCTCTACCTGGAAGGGCATAAAATTGAATCCTCCCGCTCCCATTTCCTCAACCATGGATCCATTATCAAAGGACCCAATATAGAATCCATCTATTTCAGTGATATCGTTAAAAAATTTCTTGTTGAGGGGAAAACCCCTCAGGTTGTTTTTTCCGGAAGAGAGATAGAATTCAGGTTCAAGAAAAGCAAGAATGGGATACACACCTTCAATTTTTCAGAAGAAACAGGACAGTTGGTCGGCATAATGGGAGGAAGTGGAGTTGGGAAAACAACCCTCTTGAATATCCTGAGCGGTAAACAAAAACCGAACAGAGGGACGGTAAAGATCAACGGTTATGACGTTTATAGATACAGAAACAGGCTGAAAAGTTATTTGGGATTTGTTCCTCAGGATGACCTGCTGTTTGAAGAACTGACAGTTTTCCAAAATCTCTATTATAATGCTAAATTATGCCTGAGTGATTTTTCAGAAAAGGAAATTATTGACAGTATTAATCGAATTCTTATTGATCTTGAATTGTTTGATGTAAAAGACCTGCCTGTTGGCAACCCATTGAATAAATTCATTAGTGGAGGGCAGAGAAAAAGGCTCAATATTGCGTTGGAATTAATTCGGGAACCGGCTGTCTTGTTTGTCGATGAACCCACATCCGGATTATCTTCCAGTGATTCAGAAAAGCTGATCCGTATATTGAAAAAGCAAACCGAAAAGGGGAAACTCGTTATAGCGAATATTCACCAACCATCCTCAACCATTTTTAAAATGTTGGATCGGTTATGGATTCTGGATAAAGGAGGGTATCCCATTTACTCGGGGAATCCAATCGATGCAGTGGTCTATTTTAAAAAGATCAGTGCACGGGTCAATGCAGCCGAAAGTGAATGTCCTACCTGTGGAAATGTAAATCCGGATCAAATATTACAAATTATTGAGACAAAAAACATCGATGAATTTGGCAATCCCCTGGAAGGCAGAAGGATATCACCAGAGGAATGGTTTCAAAAATACCAGGAGAATATTGATTCCGAAATTACCATTGATAGTACAGAATACAAATTACCCCAAAGTAATTTTAAAATAGCAAGTGTTGGAGAGCAATTCTTCACCTTCGGAATTCGGAATCTGCTTTCGAAAATCACCAATAGACAATACTTGTTGATAAATTTCCTTGAAGCTCCACTGCTGGCATTCATTCTGGGATACTTTTCAAAGTATGTCGAAGAAGCCGGTTATATCTTTGAACAAAACAAAAACCTTCCGGTGTTTTTATTTATGTCTATTGTAGTGGCCCTGTTTATGGGAATCACGGTTAGTGCGGAGGAAATCATAAGAGACAGAAAAATTCTGGAGAGAGAATCATTCCTTAACCTGAGCCGAACCACCTACCTTAATTCGAAGATCACGTCTCTGTTCGTGTTATCCGCAATACAAACCCTTAGTTTTGTTCTGGTGGGAAATGCTGTACTTGAGATCAGAGGAATGCTCCTCTCATTCTGGCTAATCCTTTTCACTACATCCTGCTTCGGAAATATGATCGGGTTAAACATATCTGCCGGGCTGAACTCTGTAGTGTCAATTTATATTCTCATCCCGCTCATTTTGGTCCCGCAATTGTTGTTGGGGGGAGCCATGATCCATTTTGATGACCTCCATAAAAGCTTGACCCACAAAGAATATGTTCCCGTTGTGGGAGATCTCATGACTACCCGTTGGGCTTATGAAGCAATGGTTGTGGATCAGTTTAAAAATAATGAATTTGAAAAATTATTTTTCGAAGAAGAACAAACCATCAGTTCAGCATCTTATGTAACCTCTTTCCTTATTCCACAACTTGAGATAAAAGTTGAGGAGTGTTTCCGAACGATAGCGGAAGATGAGAATGAATCCGTGCTGGCCGGAAACCTGACCATATTAAAAAACGAATTGAACCGATTATACCGGTTCTATGATTTTTATCCCTATGAGGGAATTGAGGATTTAACCCCTGAACGATTTACTCCGGAAGTTGGAGAACAAACAGCAGAATTCCTGAACCTGGCAAAACTATTCTTTTCTGAAATAGCCCAGGAAGCAAATAACAGAAAAGATAACATTTATAACAACCTGGTTGATTCTCTCGGAGCGGATGGGGTTTATAAGTTTAAACAAAAATATTACAACAACAAACTGGCTGATATTGTGACCAATCGAACCGCAGTAAATAAAATTGTCGAAATGGATGACCGCCTGGTAAGGAAGAAAGATCCGGTTTTTATGATGCCCGAATCAAATGTTGGCAGGGCACACTTTTATGCACCCTATAAAATGATCAACGGGAGATACATAGAAACAAAATGGTTCAACCTCTTTTTCATTTGGCTAACCACCATTGTTTTGTATTTAACCCTAATTATGGATCTGTTGCGCAAAGTCATCACCTATTTTGAAAACATTAAATTACGTAAAGAAAGATAACCAACAGAAGTACAGTTACTGCATCTATTACTGATTGAAAAATAGTATGAAAAAAGTCCTTGTCATTTATTATTCGCAAACCGGACAATTAACCGAGATAATACATGCCGTTACATCTTCATTGAAAGAAGATGAAGAATTTATGTTGGAGTTTGAAGAGTTGAAACCAAAAAACCCCTATCCCTTCCCCTGGAGCGGGAAACAGTTTTACCAGGCTTTTCCGGAATCAGTTGCCGGGATACCCTGTGAGCTGGAACCACTTCAACATAACCCGGATGAGCACTTCAATCTCATTATCCTGGCATATCAAATCTGGTACCTCTCTCCCTCCATACCCATTAATTCGTTTCTTCAGTCCGATGAGGCCAAAAGAATTTTCCAGGGCAAACCGGTGGTGACCATTATTGGCAGTCGCAATATGTGGGCGATGGCGCATGAAGTTGTCAAGGAGAAAATTAGCAATGGTGGTGGTACTCTCGTTGGGAATATTGTATTACTCGATAAAGCCCCCAATTTAATCAGTGTCATTACCATCATCCGCTGGCTGGTGAAAGGAGAGAGAGAAGGTAAAGGAATATGGGGCAGACTGTTTCCACGGGCAGGTGTCTCTGAAGCGGATGTCCGGGAATCTTCAAAATATGGAACAGTTCTGGCCGATGCATGCAGGAGAAACGATTATCAGGGATTACAGGAGAAATGGGTTGCCCTTGGCGCTGTATCACCAGATCTTGTGCTGATCAGTATTGAGAAGCGGGGCCATATGATGTTCAAAATTTGGGCAAGGATTATACTGAAAAAGGGACCCTATGGGGATCCCAGAAGAGACCCCTGGCTGAAACTGTTTAAGTACTACCTGTTTACTGTTATTTTTCTGGTTTCCCCCATCGCATCTGTAATTTTTTACCTGGTGCATGCGATAAACAGCAAAAAGACAAGGAAATTGATGCGCTATTATTCCGGGATCGCCTGATCGATCCATCCTGCTAATCTTCATTTTGGATGCATTCTTTCTGAACAATTCTTATCTTTGCGGGTTGATATATTGTTGTAGTTATCAATTTAGTATATAGATATGCCAGGTGAAGTATACATTACACGACTATCAAAGTTTCTTCCAAATGCTCCTGTGACCAATGAGGAGATGGAAGAGATTCTTGGAAAAATTGGCGGTAAGTCATCCAGGGCTAAATTTCTTGTGTTACGAAATAATCAGATTACAAACCGTTTTTATGCAATGGATAAAAACGGGAATTCAACCCACTCGAATGCAGAACTAACCGCTGAGGCAATAAGAAAACTTGCCGGTGACGGGTTTGATTTGAATGATATGGATTTGCTGGCTTGTGGGACAACTTCGCCCGATCAACTCTTACCATCCCATACTGCTATGGTGCATGGAGAACTAAAAACAAAACCGGTTGAAATTGTTTCCATGTCAGGAGCCTGCCTTACCGGAATGCAAGCATTGAAATTTGGCTATCTCGCCGTGTTGGCCGGAGAATCAAAACATGCAGTTTGTGCCGGCTCAGAAAAATTCTCCTCGTGGGAATCAGCCAAGAATTTCCACATGGAAGAAGAATCATGGAAAGAGTTAGAGAAAAAACCAATCCTTGCCTTTGAAAAGGATTTTCTCAGATGGATGCTGTCTGATGGAGCTGGGGCTGCCTTACTGCAGGATAAACCCGGGGAAAACCGCTCTTTGAAAATTGAATGGATTGAAAGTATCTCCTATGCAAATGTAATCGGAACTTGCATGTATGCTGGTGGTGAACTCAATGGAAATGGCGGGATGAAAGGCTGGAAGGAGTTTGAACCGGAAGAACTGTTCAACCGGTCGGCTTTTTCCCTTCGACAAGATGTGAAACTTCTCGATGAAAACATCGTGAAAAAAGGCACCGATTTTTATGTTGATGTGATAAAAAGGAAAAACGTGAACCTTGATGAGATTGATTATTTCTTACCTCACCTCTCATCGGAATATTTTCGTAAAAAAATTGCAGATGAAATCAAATCCAGGGGGGCTGAGATCCCCCAGGAAAAATGGTATACCAATCTTACACGGCTTGGAAATGTCGGAGCTGCCTCAATCTATTTTATGATGGAAGAGCTTTTCCATTCCGGGAAACTTAAACAGGGGAACAAGATCTTATTGATGATCCCTGAAAGCGCCCGCTTTTCATATGTCTATGCCCTGTTGACCGTTGTATAAAAAAGATGGATGAATGCCAATGTTAATATTCTGTATCAGTGAAAATTAGTATAAACAGAACCAGGAGATAATCCATTCGCAATCGTAAAAAAAGAGAATGTTTTCATTGATCTGCAACATTTAACCAGATAATCATGAGAAAAAAGGAAGTCCCACAAGACGATGCAGGCCTGATGGAAGGCAAAATGAGGGACCTCTGTTATGCCGTGGACGAAAATGGCAAGTATGTTCAGGTATTTAGTACCGGATGGGAACCCAAAAATGAAGCCATGAAACAGGCATGGAATGAAATTCGGGAAAAAGTAGAGCACACCAGACAAAAGGTATTGGAAGGGAAAGTTAGTCCGGTAGCCTATTATATGGAAAAAAATATCATGAATATTTCGCTCCTTGCGCAATACCTTGAATTACCCAAACGAAAGGTGAAAAAACACTTGAAACCGGGAGTTTTTAGGAAACTGGATAAAAAAATACTCGAAAAATATGCCGAAACATTTACGATCACGGTTGATGAATTATGTACGTTTAATGAACCCGGGAAAAAATAATGGTGAAGCAACAAGAAAATAACATACCCTTTGTTCACAGACCTGCTGCTCATTGCGAAAATGGCGTTACTTCGAATCTGTTGAATTTCTATGGCATTGATTTGAGTGAGCCGATGATTTTTGGCATTGGTTCGGGACTGTTTTTCTCCTATATGCCATTTATTAAATTGAACTATTTGCCTGTCATTTCATTTCGCCCATTGCCCGGATGGATATTTAAACGCGTGACGAAAAGCTTGAAAATTGAAATCAGCCGGAAAAAGTTTGTAAACCCAAAGAATGCCATGGATGCCCTGGATGAAAATTTGAAAAGGGGAATTCCTACTGGCTGCCTGGTTGGGGTTTTTCACCTGACATACTTTCCCAAGCCCTATCGGTTCCATTTTAACGCTCACAATATCATCGTATTTGGCCGTGAAAATGGAGATTACACCATCAGTGATCCCATCATGGAGAATCCGGAAAAACTTTCCTACCATGATTTGAAAAGGGTAAGGTATGCAAAGGGAACCTATCCACCTATTGGCCGGATGTATTATGTAAAGAAGGCTTCACCAACATATGATCTGGATAGGGCAATTGTTAAAGGAATAAAAAAAACTTGTCAGGATATGTTGAACATTCCCCTGCCCATGTTTGGGGTGAAAGGGATCCGGTATCTGGCAAAAAGAATGAGAAAATGGCCCGCAAGACTGGGTCCGAAAAAGGCATCACTCTACCTGGGGCAAGTAATCCGTATGTTGGAGGAAATCGGAACCGGAGGTGCAGGATTTCGCTTTATCTATGCTGCATTCTTACAGGAAGCAGCAGGAGTACTTGGAAAAGAATGGTTAAACGAAGTATCAAAAGAGATGACTGAAGCAGGTGATCGCTGGCGACAGTTTGCGATTATGTCTGGAAGAATATTTAAAAACCGGGCGAATAGTAAAGAAACCTATGAAGATGCTGCTGATATTCTGGTTGATATAGCCAATCGTGAAGAGAGGATCTATAAACGATTAAGAACCATTTCACTGGAAGAATGAACCCCAAAACGGTCATCCAGCTTGAGAACATTACCAAATTTTACAGGGGTACAACGGATCCCGCAGTAAAGAATATCTCACTGCAGATTCCGGAAAATGCAATTTTCGGTTTACTTGGCCCAAATGGAGCCGGGAAAACCACAACCGTTAATATGCTTTGCGGTTTGCTAAAACCCACTCGGGGTGAAATCAGGGTGAACGGATTGCTGTTACCTGATCACTTAAAAAAAATCAGGCAGGAGATCGGAGTTGTACCCCAAGATATTGCCCTCTATCCAACACTTACAGCCAATGAAAATCTCCGGTTTTTTGGGAATATGTACGGATTAAAAGGAACCATTCTGAAAAAGAGAATCGCACAATGTCTCAACCTCCTTGGACTTGAAGAAAAAGCTCAGCGGAAAGTGAAAACCTATTCGGGGGGAATGAAACGGAGATTGAACCTGATTGCAGGAATCCTTCATCAACCCAAAATCCTTTTTCTCGATGAACCCACGGTAGGAATCGATGTACAATCAAGAAATGTGATCCTGACTTACCTGAAGGAGTTGAATATCGATGGAACGACCATTATTTATACTTCTCACTACCTGGAAGAAGCCGAAAATCTATGCACTCACATTGCCATTATCGATTATGGTGAGATTATCATTGAAGGCAGACCGGAACAACTGATTCAAAGTAAACCAGAATATACTGACCTGGAAACCATCTTTTTACACCTGACAGGGAGACGATTAAGAGATAACTGATGTTGAAATTAAGATCATCGATAATCAAAGAAATACTGGTCCTCATCCGGGATATGGCCGGCCTGGCTATTTTGTTTGTTATGCCAATGGTGTTAATCTTTGTTATGACATTAATTCAGGATTCTACGTTTCGTAAACTGGATGAAACATACCTGGAGGTGTTGGTTGTTAATAATGACCTGGATTCATTGGGGATGGCAATTGAACAGGGATTAGCATCAACGGGGTTCTTTTCAGTGAAAACTTCACTGGATGATCAAAACATTTCCGAACAGGTGTTACACCAGCACATATCAGAAGGGAACTATCAAATTGGTATCCTGATCAAAGAAGGATCTACAAAGGCATTAAGAGAAAAGGCAAAGATATTGATTGAAAAAGCCCTTGCAGAAGGAAATGCTGATTCGCTTCGTTACGAACCGGATTCCTCCCGGACTGCAACTGTGGTGGTCTATTTTGATCCCGTAATAAAAAATTCGTTCAAGCAGTCGGTAATGAATGCGCTCGACAACTTCACATCAAAAATTGAATCAAAAATAATTTTTCAGGCATTCACTGAAGAGGTGAAACCTTTGTTGCCCGAAGGGAGTGAACTGTCGTTTTTGGGAGAGAGCGGGATAACCATTGAACAAACCTATGCTTCCAACAAGTATAATGAGGTGCTTCCCAACTCCGTACAGCACAATGTTCCTGCATGGACTGTGTTCGCTATGTTCTTTATCATTATTCCCCTGACTGGAAATATTATTAAAGAGCGGGAAGATGGTAGTGCTTTGCGACTGAAGTTAATGCCCGGCTCGTACATTACCGTTCTTCTGTCCAAGATCATAGTCTATCTTGTGGTTTGTCTGATCCAGTTCTTTTTGATGCTGATGGTTGGCATCATTTTTCTTCCCTTACTGGGAATGCCAACACTTGAACTTGGCTCGCATCCTGGAGCGCTTATCATTTTATCACTCTCTGTGGCACTGGCAGCAACGGGTTATGGAGTATTACTGGGAACGATAGCCACCAGTCACGAACAGGCAGCTTCTTTTGGATCCGTGTCCGTAATTATTCTTGCTGCGATCGGAGGAATATGGGTTCCCGTCTACATGATGCCACCCATAATGCAAAAAATCAGTATCATTTCACCGCTAAACTGGGGAGTGGATGGATTTTATGATGTATTTTTGCGGGGAGCCGATCTTCAGAAAATCATACCCCAAGCATTGTCTCTTATACTCTTTTGTGTTGTGACAATGCTGTTGGCATTTCAATACGAACGGCTGAAAAAAACGTAGCATTGAAACAGGGATAAGGATGAGCAAACGGATTTATGTAACCGGTTTTGGTATAATCACTGCAATAGGTGATAATGTTGATGAATCCCTACACTCGTTGGTGAACTCGAATTCAGGCATTGGTGATATCTCCTACCTGGACACCATACATAAACAGTCACTGCCGGTTGGCGAAGTAAAACACAGCAATGAAGAATTGGCTGAACTTGCCGGGAAAGAAGATCATGCGCAATTTACCAGATCGGCTCTGCTTGGAATGATTGCCGCTAAAGAAGCGGCAATAAGAGCCGGCATCTATCCCCAAATCCCGGATGATCTGAGAGTGGGTGTGGTTTCTGCTACAACGGTTGGAGGTATGGATAAATCGGAAATTCATTATTACGATTACCTGGCATCCGATCGGTTTCGCATCTATGTTGACACACATGATTGTAGTGACAGCACTGAAAAAATTGCTGACCTGCTTCATGCTAAGGATTACCTTTCAACCATCAGTACCGCCTGCTCCTCATCAGCCAATGCTATCATTTTCGGGGCTCAGCTTATCAGAAATAACATTCTTGACCGTGTCATCGCCGGGGGTACCGATGCTCTGTCAAAATTCACGCTGAATGGATTTAATTCATTGATGATTTTGGATAGCAGACCCTGCCGTCCGTTTGATCAAAACCGCAAAGGATTGAACCTGGGAGAAGGAGCAGGCTATGTTGTTCTTGAATCGGAGCAGGCAGTTGGCAACAGGAAAACATATTGCGAATTGAAAGGATATGCCAATGCCAATGATGCATACCATCAGACCGCTTCATCTCCCGAAGGGATTGGCGCATTTCTTTCCATGAAAGAAGCCCTGCTACAAAGCGGGCTGCAAAAAGAAGCAATACATTACATCAATGCCCATGGTACCGGGACAGAGAACAATGACCTTTCAGAAGGAATTGCCATTGAAAAAATCTTCAGCGGGTCGGTACCATTTATCTCTTCAACCAAGCCCTACACCGGACATACACTCGGAGCGGCAGGAGGCATTGAAGCAGTGATTTCTATCTTATCGATTATCCATCAGGTATGTTTTCCTAATCTGAACTTTGAAAACCAGATGGCAGAACTGAATTTTCAACCGGGCAAAAAGCTGGTAACAGATAAAAAAATTGAGCATGTCCTGAGTAATTCATTTGGCTTTGGAGGGAATAACTCCAGTCTTATCTTTTCGGCTTGTTGATATGGAAGTGTTTATTAATGGCATAGGAAATATCTCACCGCAGAGGACATTTGACAACTCAATGTTTCTTGAGGAGATTGTCAAACATGAAGGGCTATTCCTGAAATGCATTGAACCAGATTATAATGAAATCATACCGAAAGGAGTACTTCCACGAAGACTAAGCCGGAGTTTGAAAATCGGCGTTACCGCTGCTGCCCTCTCCCTCAATGACGCATCGGTGATTAAGCCCGATGCCATTATCACCGGAACCGGAATGGGCATGCTGGCTGATACGGAAAAGTTCCTGACAACCATGATTGATAATCAGGAAAAATTCCTGAATCCGACCTCGTTTATCCAATCTACTCATAATACCATTGCAGCCTATATTGCCATCATGCTGAAATGCAATAAATACAATATTACCTATGTACATGGAAGCCTCTCTTTTGAAAATGCACTCCTGAATGCCATGCTGCTGCTCCAGGAAAAACCGGATAACAGCATATTGGTCGGGGGAGTTGATGAAATAACCGAACAACACCAGGAAATAAAATCGGTAAATCACAGGTTTAAAAAAGAATTGGTTGATCATCTGCAACTGGCAGAATGTGAGTCGGTGGGGGCGGTTCCCGGAGAGGGCTCAACCTTCTTCACCCTCAATGCGAAAAAAAACAATAACCTGTATGCTGCGATACGTGGGTTGGAAATATATTATAAACCGGGGAATCTGGTGGAATCTGAAAAGAAAATATCAGAATTTCTTACACGTAAACAGTTGTCTGCGGATGGTATTGACCTTGTTATTTTTGGTCTGAATGGTGATCTGGATGCAAACAAGATCTACCAACACCTGCAAAACGGGTTGTTTAAAAATACCAACCAGGCCTATTTTAAACACCTCTGTGGAGAATACCCAACATCATCAGCATTTGGTGTCTGGCTAGCGGCGAATATCATCAGACGAAAAACCATTCCGGACATCATCCGGTTGAACGGACCCTTTGCCCAGAGACAATTTCGCAATATCCTGATTTATAACCACGATAGAAATGTAAATCATTCACTTATTCTTGTTTCAGAAACGGTATAATATTACAACTCGTTTGGATTTAATCATCAGTTAAGGTATATTTAATTATAGAATCTATTCTGTAACGGATGCTTTGCCAGAGTGTGAAGAAACAGGACAATACATCTTGGCGTTAACCAGATCATGAATGCCATAGAAATAATACAGGACGGAGAGCTTATCCTTAAATCCAAAATTAACGGTGACTTTAAGGGTTTTGATCATGAAATGCTTTTTCCCCTTATTAACCGTCAATACTGGATCCAGACAATCAGAAAATATTGGTATTATCGGGCATACCAACCATCCATTAGCATTTATAAATACGATGAGATCTATTATTTTCTGGTTGACGGACAATCGGAATTTGTATCCGTAGAACAGGTCACCGATGTATTGGAGGATATTATTGTTAGTGAATTCACCGGCTGGACCGGCGATACCTGCTTCGAACTTAGTAATGGAAAGATCTGGCAACAGGATGAGTACTCCTACAGGTATCACCATGCATTCAGGCCTACTGCTGTAATTTACAGTGTCGGTCTGGGATATAAAATGATTGTGGAAGGAGAGGCACTCCGTGTAAAGAAAATCAACTAGTTACTGATGGTCTAAATAAAATTCTTCCATCAGGGGTCTCCATTTTTCCATTAACTCCTTATTAAGGTCCAGAGGAGGAGAGGCATCTTCCGGTAAGAAAGATTTATAGGGATACTTTTTTGAATAATTTTCAAATTCATCCTGCAATTTTTTCAGCTCTTCCGGCTTGGTTAACAGATCGATGGCTGATGCAGCGATTGCTTTGGCGCCCGCATTTAATCCTTTCCACGCTGTGGATCCGTAATTACCGGCAACGGTAGACCAATGGTGCGCGATGGCACCCGGCACAGCCCCGGGGAAAAGGATTGTTGCCGTTGGAGCAATGAGTGATACATCTCCCACATCGGTTGATCCACCCCCTACAGCTACGCCGGTTGGAGCCTTCAGGGAATCTACTTTATCCGGCATTCCGGTCTCTTCCTTTTTCAGATTTTTCTGCAATGCTTTTGCAAACGCTTCCTCTTCATCCGTCCATTCCGGCATACCCACCAGTTCAATGTTTTTCTGGAATAATTCGGCGGCTGCTTGATTGGCATGTTTCTGGTGTACTGCTGTAAGGCAACGGATATCAGCCAATTCTGTTCCGGTAGCTAACGCGGCTCCTTTGGCACAATCGATTACCCGTTTATACATCGATTCAACACGCTCATCCGTATTCCGGATATAATACCAGACACTGGCTTTGTCCGGGACCACATTAGGTGCTTCACCGCCCTCCAGAATAATATAATGCATGCGGTATGTGTAGTGAAGATGCTCACGCAGGTAATTGGTGGCAATATTCATTAGTTCAACAGCATCCAGGGCACTGCGTCCACTCCAGGGGGACCCTGCACTGTGCGCTGTACTGCCGCGAAAGGTAAAAATGGTGGAAAACACAGCATTCCCTCCCTTTCCATACGATGTTCCGAACTTGCTGCTGCTGTGGTTATCAATAACGGCATCCACCCCGTCAAATAAATCCGACCTGATCATATAAGGCCGACTGATGATCGTCTCCTCTGCAGGTGATCCGAATACCTTGATGGTTCCTTTTATATTGAATTGATCCATGGCTTGCTTAACGGCAATGGCTGCCGCTGAAGCGGCGGTACACATGGTGTTGTGACCACACCCATGGCCCGGTGCACCCTCGAGGAGAGGATCCTGTTCGGGAACCCTCCCTTTTTGAGAGAGCATGGGTAGTGCATCAAATTCACCCAGTAAACCAATGACCGGTTTTCCGGATCCATAGGTTGCTACAAAACAGGTTGGCATTCCGGCTAATCCCCGTTCAACCTCAAAACCCGCCTCCTCAAGCGTATTGGCAAGCAATTCCGAAGACCTGTACTCCTGTAAACCCAACTCGGCAAAAGACCATATGGCATCTGAGATCTTTCCATACTCTTCAAAGATTTCTGGCTTTGAAAGATAATCCAGCACGGCTTGTTTTTCAGGATAGATAAGCTGAGTATACGAGGCCTGTGAAAAGAGATGCAACACGGCTAATGAAAATATCCTGACCTGTGCATTAAAGGAAATGAAATTGTAAAATCGCATCATCGGTGTTTTTGATATTCAAAAATAGTATACTTTCGCATTAGCTACAAATTTAACTATTTATTCTCATGAAAAAAGGTATTATTGTTTTGATTTTTGCACTGGTTACCTCCTTTGCCTTTGGACAGGAACAGGAAGAGGGAATCACAAAGGGAGATATGGAACTCAGTTTTAATGGAATGGTTTTTACAACCGTAGGAACCAATTATAACATTGCCATGGGAAACATTTTTGTTTCCTACGGCCGATATTTCACGAAAAATTTACTGGTTGGCCTTGCTCCGGGATTAACCATTACATCTGCAATGGGGGAAACATCTACTGATTTTAGTTTTCAGGTTTTCTCCACATTTAATTTCATGGTAGAAAAGAAGTTGGTTCCTTATACAAGAGTTTCCTTCTACCAGTTCTCTGTGGATATTCCAGAAGGAGCCAAATTCAACGACTATTCCTACCTCCAGGTAGGGGGTGGATTCAAGATGTTTTTTACACCACAGATTGCATGGGATACATCACTGAACATTGGTTTTGGACTGTCGAAAGCATCAGAGGGAGCGACCATGATGTTGCTAACAGGGTTAGCATTCAAGTTTTAATTCTATAAAAAAATAATTTATCTAACATGAAACGCCACTTACTGATTTTCATAATACTTTTAATCGGGCAGTTAACCATTGCCCAGGTGCTGGTCTATATGGATCAGAATATACCCATTGAAAGCAATGAAGTGGGTGTTATGGAGGTCAGTAAGGACGGTCGTTTCGTCGCCATAGGATTGGAAAAAGGAGGAAAAATTATCCTCTGGGATCTTATTGCAAAACGGCAATTGCATGAGCTGAGCCATGGCTCCAGTAAACCCATTACAGCGCTGTTGTTTGATTCAAAAAATCAATACCTGGTTTCAGGATCGGAAGATAAGAAAATCATGTTGTGGGACCTCTATTCCGGAACAAAACAGAACACCATTACGGAATACGGAGGTAAAATCTATCACCTTTCCCTGAATCCGGAAGAAAACCTGCTGGCCGTTGGGGGAAGTGAAAGTGAAGTCTATATCTTTAATTTTCCTGACGGATCGCTGAAAGGTGTGTTAAAAGGAGCGCATAAAAAGGGTGTCTTCTTTACCTCCTTTAACCGCAGCGGGACCCAGCTGGTATCGGTGGGATATAACAATGAAATGGCATTCTGGGATCCTTTTAAACTCATCCTGATCCGGAAATCGGAATTGAGCCCCAATACAATTCCCGAATCGGGTATTACGGTGACATCTGCCTCCACCACGGCTGACAAGAGGCTTATCGGGATTGGTTACGAAGAGGTGAAACTTGCCAAAGGCGGACAATCCATGATCTTTCGATTTAATACTGCGTTTTACGATTGGGAAACAGGGATGCTGGTAAAAACAGTAGAAGGGAACGCAAAAAAAATCGGTTTTCTCAGCATGTCAGGAGACGGGAATTATTACCTGACCGATAATTCTACCGTCAGGGAAAAGAAAATAACCATCTGGAACTACAAAACAGGAGTCGAAGAACAGAAACAGGTGATTGAAGGGGAGATTACCAACCTTACCCTTTCGGATCGGGGCGAATGGATGGGTGTGGCTTATGAAAGTGAGTCGGGGGGCTCTGCTGTCAGTATGTATAAACTGTCCGGATTGGAAACGGCATCCTTAAGTCAAATGCTCTCCAACAGTGCGGAAGATCAAAAACCACTCGGACGGACAGAGACCACGACCTATAACCTGCCACCCATAACTACCGACGGGAAAGTTATCATATCAGAAGGTAAATATTACGGGTTGATCATTGGGATTAATGATTACCAGGATCCCATGATAAACGACCTGGATGAACCCTTGAAAGATGCCCAACAACTCTATGATATTCTGACAGGGAGCTATACGTTTGAAGCGGGAAATATCATCTTCCTGAAAAATCCGACATATGAGGAGATGATCACATCACTGGACCGCCTGGAGAGAATTGTCACTCCCAAAGACAACCTTCTGATCTTTTATGCCGGACATGGCCACTGGGATGAGAATGCCCAGAGAGGGTACTGGCTTCCCGCCGATGCAAAGCAGGAAAATACAGCAAACTGGTTCCGGAACAGTACACTGAGCGGATACATTAGTAGTATAAAATCAAACCATACCCTGTTGATCGCAGATGCATGCTTTAGTGGAGGGATCTTTAAAACAAGAGCTGCTTTTGGAACACCCTCCATGGCCATTCAAAAATTGTACGAACTGCCAAGCCGTAAAGCAATGACCAGTGGTACACTGAAAGAAGTCCCCGATAAAAGTGTTTTTTTACAGTACCTCACAAAACGGTTGATCGATAACGAAGGAAAATACCTTCCTTCTGAACAGCTCTTTTATAGCTTCAAACCCGCAGTGCTGAACAATAGCATCAATGTTCCTCAATTTGGAGAGATAAAAAATGCCGGCGATGAGGGAGGGGATTTTATCTTTATAAAAAAAGAATAAACCGGAAGCTAAAACCTCCAGGTTCTCTTTACAATCTCCTGGTAACTGTTATACCCTGTAGTGGGAATAACCGATTCCGGCATCGGATCAAAAGCATCAACCTCCCGGATATTCAATTTCCTTTCAATGATAAACAGCTCCACCGGTTCCTGTATAGTGCAACTGAAAGATAAACGGAGGGGATGAACCGGTAAACCATGATATACCAATTGGCAATACTCCCCAGGCCAATTACTGTATGCATCAGAACCCACCTGACGATTATTTATGTTGGAAATAACCAGCTGGGAACCCTTCTGAAAATAGACTTCGCAAAATGCAGCTTCTCTTTGCGTTGAAATGATGAGTTCAATGAAACGTCGATTTTCGATAACCGTATCTGAGATAATTTCCATTTCTGGGAGAGATAATGAAAGAATCGGTGCAGCACTTTTTAAACGGAGCTTTTCAGCATGAGGATAAATCTCGGTTAACGGCTCTCTAACCCCGTTCTGGAAAAATTGATTGTTCCATTCATCCGTTTCAAGGAATTCCGATACCCAATAGGCACGACTGCTGTCCCCGTCAAAGTAATAATTCAAACTGGTTTGTAACGGTCTTTCAGGTGAGGGTCTCGAATTGAGATGTGCCATGAGGAACCCTGCTCCGGAAATAACCAGGGCAACTAACGGAAAGATCCATGTTCGTTTTTTGGTGACCAGACAAATGGGAACAACCAAATACCCCCAAAGAATAATCAATAATAGCAGACCACTATAAATCAACTCCAATCCCAGGGCAATATAAAACAAATTGATGTAGGGTAAATACAATCCAATAATTGGGAAAACAGCAACAAGATGGATGATATAGAAAAGAGATTTTCTGTTTTCAAAGGAAAGACCTTTTAAAACAGTTATAATCCCTGCAGTAAGAAGAAATAATAATGGAACAACAGCAAGGTATGATCCTGTTGGAATCAGAAAGTGGATAAAAAACAGCAGAATAATGTTGAAAATCAGTATACCTGAGAAAAGCTCAATAAACCTGAAACGCTTTTGTAAGAGCCCATATACCAGTGACAAAACAGCGAGGGATAATGCGGAAAAAGCGAAGAAATAGTATTTAACATTGTAAAAATTCAAATCATAAAAATGCGCATAATGGGGATATCCCTTTTTTAGTCCCGTTAACAGCAGCCATGAAATAAAAAGGATGAATGCCAGGGTTAGAATGAAGATCAATGATCCCAACAAGACACGTCCCCACCGGAGCTGGCGTTTTCTGAAACCAAAAAAGAAAAAGATTATTGCGAGCACCATGACAATAACAATCAACAATAGACTCAATTTGGCAGAATAGATGATCATAGAAGATCCGATCCAATTGAAAAAAATGACATCTTCTGATTTCGTGTTTTCGAGGGGAATGTTTCCAAAGTGACGAGCACTAGCCATAATGAAATCGCCATGGTGTTGCAGGCTTTTCAGACTGAGGTTTTCCGGTGAATCCGTCATGCTATGGTAGTTCACATAATCGTCTATGAAAGCCATGTTAATCCCGGATAATCCAGCCCTGCGAAACATGGTAAAATCGGTATCATTGGGCATTCGTTTATAGATTTCATAAAATATCGAACCGGCATATAGTCTGGGCATAGCCCTGTTCAATTCCCGGATGATCCATCCGTTGTTTTCATTGAATTCGTATGCAAGGGTAGGGCCACGGGATCCCCTTGCTTCAATCTTGATAACGACTCCAATGGTTTCAATTAGCGGATGTTCTTCGGTAAAAACTTTTGCTCCAAACAATCCGGATTTTTCACCATCGGTAAAAAGAAAGATGATGTCATTATCGAATGGATCGCTGTTTTTTAAAGCCCTCGCCGCTTCTAACATGGATACAACAGCCGAACCATCATCGGCTGCACCCGTTGTATGCGGACACGAATCGTAATGCCCAAGAAACAGAACCGCCTTTTCCCCGGTACCGTTTCCCTTCAATATCGCATAAAGATTGGAAACGTAACCGGCCCTCACACCGGATTGATCATAAACAGCAGTCGTATCCTGCTCTCCATATTCCAGTCCGAGGTTCAAAAGCTCGTTTTTAATGTATTCTTTAACCCTCGTATGTTCAGCTGTTCCAAGACAATGAGGTGCCCGGGCAATCTGAACGGTTCGAGAGAATGCCCTCTCGGCCGAAAATTGATCCTCAGGCGCACCGGAAGGAACCACCTCAGGAGGAGAGCATAAAATGAAGGATAAAAAGAAAATGAGAATTATGGCTGCAATAAACAGGACCTCCGGAAGGTATTTTTTTAAAGCGTTCATAGAGTACATAATTACAGTGATTTTTGAAGGTAGTGAAAACTATATAACACTGCAAAAAGAAGGAAGGAGAGAATGTTAAAACCGGAAGGAATTGTGCAAACCGGTGTAAAGTGTTAACTTTTTTATCAGATTGTATCTTGCTCAAAAAGAGGCGCTTATAATTTTGCTGTAAATTTTTTTTGCAGAATTAATCGGTTTATTTTATAATGAAAAGTTTCTAATTCGCAGAATATCAATGCGTTATAAGGTTTGGCATGTGAGTTGATATAGAAGTGTCAAAAAAGGATCATAACAAGAAGAAATAGTCATCAAAAAATAATCATCAAAATTTATGGAGGAATTAAAAATGGAAAAGCGAATTTTATTAGTGGATGATGAATCATCCTTGAGAAGAAGCCTGACCTTAGGATTAAACCAAAGAGGGATTGCCGTTGAAAATTGTGATACGGGCTTGTCTGCCCTGCAAAAGCTGGAATCACTTAAACAGGAGGAGATTGTACTGGATTCCATCGTGCTTGATATTTTATTGCCAGACATCAATGGTGTTGAACTGGGAAAGATGATCAAATCGAAATATCCGGATACACCGGTCATCTTCATTACAGGTTATGCCGATAAAGTAAGAAATGAAATTGAAACACTTGAAGCAAGCCTGTTACTGGAAAAGCCATTCACAATTGACGATTTGACCAATAAATTCAATGAAGTTCTGGATCTGCCTGGGCCATCACAAGAGGTTGAGGTTCCGGAAAAGGAGAAAGAAGCCCTGTCAAAATCGGCTTTTATGATGTTGAAGATTAATAAGGATGCAAATTTCTTTTCCATTTACAGGGAGCTCTATTTCATGGACAACGTACTCTATTGCGATGCCACTCAGGGAGAATACGACATCATACTGCTGGTTCATGCTGATACCATAGGAGAATGTAAAGAGATCCTTGAAAACAGAGTGAAGAAAATGGATGGTGTTGATGAAGTTGATTTTATGAAGATTGGTACCATAACCGGAAATGAAAAAATCAGGGAGGTCATTGAACATGCTGAAATCACACTTTCTGATGATAAAGCCAAAGAACGGAATTTTAGCCGGCGTGTATGTTCCTATGTACTTATCGCATTGGAAAATGATCATCTTGAGAAGGTTTACTCGGTATTGCATTCGGAAGAAAACGTAGCCTTCTGTGATGTTACAACAGGTAAATATAACCTGGTACTGATGGTTCATGGAAGTTACTTCACCGAGGTTGACCGGTTTGTTGAAAATAAGATCATCGGTTTGGATGGCGTCTTAAAAGTTAAAAAATTCCCGGTGGTAAATATGTTTGAGATGTAAAAATAGATGAGTTTTATCATTATCATTATTCTTTGTCCCTGTTATATTTAACCGCTCAAAAGCTGAGCATTTCATAAGAGACTCGAGTCGTAGTAAATAATAGATCATGGTATGGTGCCCGGTGTCCGGGTATCCATATCATGTTTTATATTTTAACATAAGGAAACCAATGGCTGAGAGGGATATCCGGGAGAGAGGACCGCAAATTAAAAATTTCAAAATTGATCTGATCACAAAAAAGGATCAGACAGGAGCGTTAATACCACTGTTGCAATCAGCTCAGGATTCTTATGGTTACATTCCGGAAAAGGTGATTCATTATGTTAGTGAAGTGGTTGGTATACCGTCTGCCGAGATTTACGGCGTTATTACTTTCTATGCTCAGTTCCGGTTGAAACCATTGGGCAAGCATGTCATAAAAATTTGTGAGGGAACAGCCTGTCATGTCAATGGGGCAAAAAATATTCTTAATACACTCAAGAATGAACTGGGTATTTCCGTAAATGAAACTACTGACGACGGGCTATTCACACTTCAGTCCGTAGCCTGTCTGGGTTGTTGTTCGTTGGCTCCGGTTATCATGATTAATGAAGAGACCTATGGCAACCTTACACCCGACAGAACGAAAAAGGTATTAAGGAAATACAAAAATCAGACGTTCGATTAGAAGAATAGTGAACATGGAAATAAAAGTTGGTCTGGGTACATGTGGTATTGCAGCGGGAGGAGAACTGGTATACAAAGCACTGAAAAAAACCTTGCGGGAAAAAAATCTGAAGATTCCGGTTAAGGAGACAGGTTGCATGGGAATGTGTTTTGAAGAGGTACTCGTGGAAGTGGTAAACGAGAAGGAGAGTTTTTTATATGCTAAGGTTACTCCGGATAAAGTCGAAAGAATTGTTGACCAACATATTCTGAATAAACGGCCTGTTGAAGAGTGGATTGTTAGAAGCAATACCGTATCGCTTCAGAAGGATTTTTTCAATAAACAGAAGCGGATTGTACTGAGAAACTGTGGCGTGATCGATCCAACATCCATTGAGGAATATATTGATAGAGACGGATATCAGGCTGTTCAGAAGGTTATCGAAGAGTTTACCCCCGATGAGGTGATTACAATGGTGATGAATTCCGGTTTGCGCGGACGGGGTGGTGGCGGATTTCCTACGGGGCTGAAATGGAAGTTTGCACGAGGATCGGAAGGAGAAAAAAAATACATCATATGCAATGCTGATGAAGGGGATCCCGGCGCCTTTATGGACAGGAGCATTCTGGAAGGTGATCCCCATTCTGTATTGGAAGGGATGATGATTGCTGCCTATGCGATCGGTTCGGATGAAGCCTATGTGTATGTCCGTGCCGAATATCCTCTTGCCATTAAACGATTGAGACTGGCAATAGAGCAATGTGAAAAGAAAGAATTTCTTGGCGAAGGAATATTTGGTTCTGATCTTCGTTTCAACATAAAAATCAAGGAAGGGGCGGGTGCCTTTGTTTGTGGTGAGGAAACCGCATTAATTGCCTCCATTGAAGGCAAAAGAGGCGTTCCAAGATTGAGACCTCCTTTTCCGGCAGTGAAAGGACTATGGAGTAAACCGACCAACATCAATAATGTTGAGACCTATGCCAATATTCCCTGGATCATTCGTAATGGATCCGATCAATATGCTGCTCTTGGTACACCGAAAAGCAAGGGGACAAAAGTTTTTGCCCTGGCAGGTAAAATCGCGAGAAGTGGCCTGGTTGAAGTACCAATGGGACTGACCATAAATGAAATCATTTATGAAATTGGGGGAGGAGTTAAAGCAGGAAAGGAGTTCAAAGCAGTGCAGATGGGAGGCCCCTCAGGAGGATGCATCCCGGCTTCTATGGGAGATTTGAAAATCGATTATGACGAAATTACTCAGACAGGTGCCATCATGGGTTCGGGTGGTTTAATCGTACTCGATAACACTACCTGCATGGTCGACCTGGCAAAATTCTTTCTCAACTTTACTCAAAACGAATCGTGTGGTAAATGCACCTTTTGTAGGATCGGGACCAAAAGAATGCTTGAAATCCTCGAGAGAATAACAGCAGGAGAAGGAAAAGAACATGACATTGAATTGCTGGAGGAGCTAGCACAGAAAATAAAAAACAGCAGCTTATGTGGACTGGGACAAACTGCACCAAACCCGGTATTGACAACGATCAAGTATTTCAGGGAAGAATATGAAGCCCACATTCATGAAAAAAGATGTCCTGCTCATAGCTGTGCAGCACTGCTTACCTATTCCATCATTCCGGAAAAATGTACAGGTTGTACCCTGTGTGCCATTAAATGCCCTGTGAATTGTATTTCCGGAGAAAAAAAAGAACTCCATACAATTGATCAGGAAGCCTGTATCAAGTGTGGACAATGTTATGATGTGTGCAAATTTGAAGCAGTGGAAAAATATTAACCTGTTGATCCATGGACATGGGAATAATTAAAGTAACCATTAACGGCCAGCAAATCACTGCTGAATCAGGGAAAACCATTCTCGAGGTTATTCATGATCATAAGATTGACAGGATCCCAACATTGTGTCATGATAAACGGATTGAACCGTATACATCCTGTTTCATCTGTGTGGTTGAAGTGGAAGGAATACAAAAACTGATCCCCTCTTGTTCCACCATGATACAGGATAACATGGTTATATATACAAACAACGAACGGGTCAGAAGTTCGAGAAAAACAGCACTGGAACTTCTCCTTTCCAACCACTATGCCGACTGCATTGGACCATGCATTGACAATTGTCCGGCCCATGTGGATGCACAGGGTTATATTGCCCTGATTTCTGCCGGGAAATACCGTGACGCGATACGGCTGGTGAAAGAAAATAATCCCTTTCCACTCTCCATTGGCAGAATATGCGTCAGGGATTGTGAAGCAGCCTGTCGCAGGGCGATTGTGGATCAACCAGTGGGGATTAACTATTTGAAACGGTATATTGCTGATCTGGAAGGAGAAAACAAATGGACCCCTGCCCTGAAAGAGAAGAAGAACAAGAAGGTTGCTGTGATCGGCGGAGGTCCCGGTGGATTAACCTGTGCCTATTACCTGACCCTGGAAGGGTACAAGGTTACGATCTTTGAAAAACTGCCGGAACTGGGAGGTATGCTGAGATATGGTATCCCCGAATACCGGCTACCAAAAAAAATTCTGGATGCCGAGATCAATTGGATAACCGGACTTGGAATCAAGGTACAAACGGGGGTGGAATTTGGCAAACAGATCAGTATCAAATCCCTTCAGGATGCTGGTTTTAATGCACTATTCATCGCTGTTGGAGCACACCGGGCAAGCCAAATGAGAGTGGAGGGAGAAAACGATACCGATGGTGTCATCCCGGGAATCGATTTTTTGCGGGATGTGATCCTCAAAGGTGTTCCCGCAATCCAGAGGAAAGTGGCAATCGTAGGAGGTGGAAATACAGCAATCGATGCAGCCAGGACCGCATTGAGATGCGGCGTTGATGAGGTGAAAATCATATACCGGAGAAGCCGGAACGAAATGCCTGCCCATAGCGAAGAAATTGAAGCTGCACAAAAAGAGGGAGTTGAAATCAATTTCCTTACCCTTCCCAAATCGATCATACGCGATGGGAAAAAATTGAAAGCCATCGAATGCCTGAAAATGAAACTGGAAGATGCCGGACCGGGAGAAAGACCCAAACCGGTGCCCATTCCAGGATCTGAATTCATTATGGATTGTGACTTCCTGATCAGTGCCATCGGACAACAGATCGAATCATCCTCCCTTACAGGAGAAAAAGACCTGAAGCTGGAAAGTTGGGGCACCGTTGTTGTTGATCAAAAAACAATGGAAACATCAATCCCCGGAGTGTTTGCCGGTGGAGATGTCGTTACGGGTGCTTATACAGCAATTAGCGCTATCGCACAGGGCAAACAGGCAGCACGTTCAATTGATGACTACCTTAAAAATGGTCAGACCGGCAAGGGAAATGGCAAATACCTGAGTTTTAAACACTATTTCGGTGACATCCCTTCGCGGGAACTGGAACAAATTACGAAAAGTGAACGGATTAACATGCCGGAAATACCCCTTGCCATCCGAAAAAAGACATTCAGGGAAGTGGAAACAGGAATCACTGAAGAACAATCCTGTATCGAATCGGAACGCTGCCTGGAGTGTGGATGTTCGGAATATTATGATTGTACATTAAGAAAATTAGCCGATGAATTTGACCTGGATATTTCCGATTATTTGGGAGAGACAAGGAAATATAGAGTCGATACTCGACATCCATTCATTCTACTGGATCCAAATAAATGCATCAATTGTGGAAGATGTACCAGAACCTGCTCTGAAATATTGAAAGTGGCTGCAATAGGATTTGTCTACCGGGGATTCAAAGCCATTGTTAAACCTGCTATGGAAAAGCCACTGCTTGATACAAATTGCATATCCTGTGGTAACTGTATCGATACATGCCCTACGGGTGCAATTACAGAAAAATTCCCGTTTAAAGTGTTGGGTACACTACCGAAAGAAAATAGAGAAACCATCTGTAATTTTTGTTCCATCGGATGCAACATAAACTACAAGGTGATCAATGATGACATCGTTTATGTATCAAACTCAACAGAGGGGATTAAAGATTCGCACAATAAAGGATATTTGTGTATGAAGGGACGGTTTGGTCACCGGTACCTGATGAATGGTAATAAAGTACAAAGTGCAACTATAAGAAAAAATGGAAAACCAGAACAGGTTGATTCGGATAAAGCCATTGACCATGCTGCAAAAAGGATCAAAAAAATAGTCGATCAACATGGTCCTCAGTCGGTTGTACTCTTTTGCTCCCCTAAATTACCCAATGAACAACTCTATCTGCTGCAGAAGTTCGGTCGCTCTGGATTAGGAACCAATAACATTTCCAGTATCGATACGCTCGTAAACGAAACAGCCCTGAACGATCTCGATGACTTGCTGGGTAATACCTCGTCAACGGTAACCATGAATGATTTTCAGAAAGCCGACCTGCTGGTTGTGGTGAATGGCGATCTGTCGGAAGAAAACCTGATTATGGAACTGAAAATCAAAGAAGCACAGAAGAATGGGGCAAAACTGATCCTGATCAATTCCTCCGAAATAAAACTTGCCAAATTTGCCGACCTGTGGATCGATAGCAGAAAAGGAACCAATACAGTGCTGATGAATGCGATCATTCAACAAGTGATAGAAAGAAATCAGTATGATGAAACATCGATTCGTTCAACGGTTGAAGGGCTGGAGGAATTGAAAAAAATGATCGCCATGTTTCGGAAAGAAGAGGTCTGTGACATAGCAGAAATTGATGAAGGAAAATTTGATACATTGGTCGATCTCCTCAATAATCCTTCATCGAACATCATTTTTATTTATAATCTGGATTCCCGGAAGGAAAAAACGAAAAACGACTTGAAAGCCATTGGAAACTACCTTTTGTTAACGAACCGCTTTTCAAGGAGAAATAATGGGTTGATGCTGTTGCGAGATTATTCGAACTCAGCAGGACATCTCGATATGGGTGTTGATCCCGACCACCTGCCGGGGTATGTTAAATTTTTTGAGCGGGAGGAGATTAAAAGAATTGAGCAAATATGGAATACCGACCTTGAACGGGTTTTCCTTCCAACAGACATCAAAAAGGAACTGATGGAAGGCAAAATCAGGGCAGCACTGATTTTTGGTGAGGATCCACTCGCATGCCCTGATACTGCCAGATGGTTTAAGAACATGGAATTTCTCCTGGTGCACGATTCATTTTACACCGATACTGCGAAGCGAGCTGAAGTTGTTCTTCCTGCACCATCCTTTATTGAAGATCGGGGGACATATACAAATTGCGAAAGAAGACTGCAGGAATCAATACCGGTTATTTATCCCAACAACATGAATGAAGGATGGGAAACGATATCGAAGCTGGCTTCCTGTTTTAACGGTGGATTCGGGTATGAGTCCATCAAAGCGATTTTTTCAGAGATGTGCACAATTAATCGAATGTATCGGGAAGGCAAACCAAATAGTGTCCTTGTCAATCCTATAACTCTTGGGAAGTTTTTTACACGAAATAAAAAGCCAAATTTTGCCATCATTGATTACGATCTAAAGACAATTAATCCAATAAAAACCTCATTTAGTTATTCAGAAATGTTTTTCAGAAAGAATATAAAAAGTAAACTTTTTCACTAATGTGTCATGGAATACCTGCCTCAATTTAAGTTAGTCATAGAGTTGTTTAAGAACGTCATTGTCTTTGAAAGAGACAACAAGGTGGTCTTTGCCGGGGATAAGATAAAGAAATTATTCGAAGATGCCGGGATCCATTTCGAAGAATTTCAAGAACGGGAGTATGCTGAAAAAAGTGAAGAATACCAGATGAAAGAAACGCTGGAAAATGCAAGAGTAAGCCAGTTACCCAGAACGTTCGTTTCAAAAAAGCTGGGGAATGTATTTCTCTTTTTCCCGGTGAGCCATACCAACAGTGATTATATCATTTTTTCTGTTAAAGATAAAGTGCTGCAATTCTCAAAAATTGAACGGGAACTGGAAGCAAGAATTAAAGAACTGGAATGCCTCTATTCAATAAGCCATACCCTGGAATCCAGTAAATCCCTGAGTGAAGCCATTGAAAAATGCACCCAGCATATAAAAGAAGGATTTCAGCATCCAAAACATACTAAAGTTGTAATTGAACAGGATGGGAATATGTTTGGAGATGCGCATGCGTTGAAATATAAACGATACAATGAGTTGAATGTTGATATTAAACTCAATAAGAAAAAGAGAGGTAACATTCATGTCCACCTGATAAAAAAGGTTAAGTTCCTGGAGGAAGAGGAGACTCTTATCCGGGAAATTTCTGGCAAGATAGCCCGAGCCATCGAAAACAATGAAAAGAAAAACGCACTTGAAGAACAGCAGAAAATACTCATTTCAAAAAATGAGACCCTGGTGAAACTAACAGAACAACTTCAACAGGGTTCTGAAAACTTCAAGACATTCTTTGAGGCGATTGCTGACAGGATTATCGTAATTGATCCGGATTATAACATCATCATGTCCAATAAGGATGAAATTGGGAATTCCGGTAAATGCTATAAAAAATTGTTTAATGCTGATCATAAATGCCCTAATTGTAATGCAGTTGCTACGTTCGGGAAAGGGAAAAACAGCATGATGGAAAAATCAGTGGATGGTAAGTATTTTTTAATGAGGTCATATCCTATTTTTGATAAGGAGGGGGAGGTTGAAAGAGTACTTGAGGTGTGCAGGGACATTACACTGAACAAACAACTGGAATCACAGCTCATTCAATCCTATAAGCTTGCTTCGCTGGGGAAACTGGTAGCAGGCGTTGCTCATGAGATCAATAATCCCAATACATTTATCCTTGGGAACCTCAAGATCATTCAGGAAGCCTTCTATGATATTTTTCCCATACTGGATCACTATTTTGACGGACACCGCAATGAGAAAATCGCACGGTTACCCTATGATCTTTTTAAAGAGAATATTTCCATCCTGATAGGTGATATGATTGAAGGAGCAAACCGGACAAAACAAATTGTACTCGACTTGAGGAATTTTGCACGAAAAGATGAAGAAGCCCTGTCAGACGTGTTGGATATCAATCATTTGATAAAAAATCACCTAACCTTTACACAAAAACACATAAAGAAACAAGCTCAGATCACATTCGATCTTGATCCCAATGTCCCTGAATTCAACGGAAGCATTCAGAAACTGGAGCAGGTGCTGATGAATATGATTATCAATGCCTCGCAGGCTATAGAGAATGGGGTTGGATTGATCACCATTAAAACAGAGTATGACCAAACCAGTAAAGAAGTGGTCATAAAAATAACAGACAACGGAAAAGGAATGGATGAGAAAACCAAAAGGAATATCTTTGATCCATTCTTTACCACCAAACGTGACAAAGGTGGATCAGGATTAGGTCTATCCATTTCATATGGTATCATAAAAGATCATCATGGGAAAATTGAGGTGGACTCCACGCTGGGATCAGGTACAACCTTTACTATACGCATCCCGGTTAAATTAAATGATAAAAAATGACAAAGGTACTCGTAGTTGACGACAATCTGGCAATCCTGAATTTTCTGAATGTTTTTCTCCTTCAATCGGGAGGTTTTGAACCCAAAACACTTCAGGATAGCCGGGATGCATTTGATCTGCTGAAAAAGGAGAAATTTGATGTTCTCTTGCTGGATATGGATATGCCTCACGTGTCAGGTCTTGATATCCTGAAGTATATTAATGAGAACAACATCAATATCGTTACGATCGTATTAACCGGCGTGGAAGATGTAGACCTGGCAATATCAGCGATGAAATGTGGGACCTTTGACTATATGCTCAAACCCATTGATGAGGAGAAATTACTCGATACGATCCACAATGCCTTGAAAAATGTTCAGCTGGAACAGATAAAACCCGGTGAAACAGGAATTGCTTCAAGGGATGATCTTAAACACAAACGGATTTTTGAGAATATCATTACAAACAATGAAGAGATGATCAGGATATTCCGGTATGTAGAGAAGTTTGCCGTTACGGATAATAGTGTCCTGATCTGGGGAGAGAGCGGGTCCGGAAAGGAACTGATAGCAAAAGCCATTCATGAAATCAGTAAAAGAAAAGACAAACAATTTATCGCTGTAAATGCCGGCACATTTGCCCATGAGCTTTTTTCCTCTGAATTTTTTGGACACGAGAAGGGCGCATTTACCGGGGCCGATAAAGACAAAACCGGTTTTATCGAAGAGGCCAATGGCGGAACCTTATTCCTGGATGAGATCGGAGAATTATCCCTTCCCATTCAGGTGAAATTACTGCGGGTTTTACAGGAAGAGGAGTTTTATAAACTGGGCTCTACCAAAAATATTAAAGTGGACGTCCGGATCATTGCAGCGACCAATAAAAACCTTTTTGAGGAGATTCAAAATGGAAATTTCAGAAAAGACCTCTTTTTCCGGCTTAATATCAATTCCATTAACCTTCCTCCCCTGCGCGAAAGACTGGAAGATATTCCATTACTTGCCAATTTTTTTCTTGGGAAATTCAACGAGAAATATCAAAAAAATGTAAAAAAGATTTGTCCCTCCTTAATGAACTGCCTGAAAAATTATCCATTCCCAGGTAATGTGAGAGAATTGATGAATATCATCAACAGTGCAATTATTATTGAGACAGGAACGGAATTAAGGAGAACATCACTCCCTCATTTCTTTCATACACAGCAATGCTGTGATGAAGAACTGAATAATGGCCTTAAACCCAGTTCGCTTCAGGAAATCGAAAAGGGACACATTAGAAAAGTACTGAATTATACAGGAGGAAACCGGACTAAAGCTGCTGATATCCTGGGAATATCACGGGTAAATTTGCATGCAAAAATTAAAAAATACGAACTGGAATAACACCGGGCTGCCAACTTTTGCATTGCTTCTCACGAAATGGTTACAGCTTCCTGTTTCTCCCCGCTCCCGTTATCCTCATCTCTGAATATATTGAATAGTTGATTGACTTACGGACATGTTCTACAACACTCGTATCCAGTTATTTCTGTATAAAGAAACCGTTTTTAATGATAATCTCAATTATTTTATATATTTGTTTTCTTCAAACTGAAACAGGCTTAACCAATCATTAATCTATTAACTAATAAGAAACATAATGGAATACAAGAAATCCACCAACACCTTGGGACTTTCCGTTATCGGATCCATCTTTTTCATTTTCGGCTTTGCGACTACTTTTATCATTACGCTGAGTGCCAAAGTAAAGGAAGTATTCACATTGAGTGAATTTGAAGCGCAGTTTATTACCTCTGCCTTTTTCATTGCCTATCCCATTCTTTCCATTCCAAGCGGTTATATTGTGAAACGAATCGGGTATAAAGTTTCATTGATTATCGGATTGATTTTAATGGCATTGGGTAGTTTCCTGTTTTATCCTGCTGCCTCCATTCCGTCCTATCCACTGTTTCTAGTAGCCACTTTTGTGCTTGCATCAGGCGTTGTATTGCTGCAGGTTGCTGCCAATCCGTATGCGACGGCTTTAGGGCCCGATGCAACTGCTTCCGGACGGTTGAATCTGGTACAAGCGTTGAATTCAGTCGCAACCATGATTGCACCCTGGATCATTTCCGTCGCCGTTTTTAAAGGTGCCGGAGAAATGCTGGATGCTGCGTCTGCGGCAAAAACAGTACAGATGCCATTCATTATCATGGGGATCCTGGTGCTGCTGATCGCATTTGCCATTATGGCGATGAAGCTTCCAGAAATTTCAGGTGCGGCAGTCCCCGGGGAAATTCGAAAAAGTGTTTGGAGATATCCGCATGTATTGTTGGGTGCCCTGGCTATCTTCTTTTATGTGGGGGCTGAAGTCGGCACTGCAGGTTTAATTGTTAATTACCTCAGAACCCCTGAGAATGGCGGACTTACTGCTGAGGCCGCTTCCCGTTTTGCCGCAATCTACTGGGGCGGCGCTATGATCGGCAGGTTCTTTGGAGCCGTTATGCTTTCAGATATTAAAACAGCTGCCAGAAAATATCAGTTTGTTCTTGGAATACTGGTCCTTGCTTTTTTTGCCGGTTCATTTGTCACCGACTGGCATTGGAAACACGGTTTGTATTTCCTGATTATTGCATTGATTAACTTCATTGTCATGCAGATAGGTACTGGTCGTGACACACGGACACTATCTGTATTCTCTGGAATGGCAGCACTCCTGGCAATCATCACAGCCTTTACAACCGGACAGGTTGCGCTCTGGACAGTGGTATCCATCGGGTTCTTCAACTCGGTCATGTTCCCGACTATTTTCTCACTGGGTGTAAAAGACCTGGATAAAGGAGAATTGAGTACCGCATCAGGGATTATTAACAGCCTGATTATTGGTGGAGGAATCATTCCACTGATCATGGGGAGCATAGCCGATGGCCCCGGATATACCTGGGCATTTCTGGTCCCGGCAATCTGTTATGCCTACATCTTTTTCTTTGCAGCAAAAGGGAGCCAGATGAGATAATCCGTATTTTAGTATTGTAAACTTGATGATTAAAAATATGAGTGATATAGCGATAGGAATCGACATTGGCGGAACGAACACCGCCATAGGAATTGTTGACCGGGATGGCAATGTTTTATACGAGAAGAAACCGCAGTTGCCCACTCCCCAGAAGAGAGAGAATCCGGATGCAAGCCAGGAAAAATCAGAAGAGATCCTGGAAAAATACACAACTACCCTGGCAAATGAGATCAAATCGGCAATTGACACAGTCAGACAAAATACACCCGGTATTGATATTGCAGGTATCGGGATCGGTGCACCGAATGGAAACTATTACAAGGGGACAATTGAGCTTGCACCGAACCTGCCATTCGTCGGAGTGGTTCAATTTGCAGACCTGATTAAGGCGAAGGTCCCCGAAATCAAAATCATCAAATTAACCAATGATGCAAATGCTGCCGCACTGGGTGAAATGATATATGGTGGTGGTAAGGGGATGAAAAACTTTGTGATGATAACACTCGGTACAGGAGTAGGCAGCGGGCTTATCGTTGACGGTGACCTGGTTTACGGTCATGATGGCTTTGCCGGTGAATGTGGCCACATTGTTGTGGTGCCTGAAGGACGTTTATGCGGGTGCGGTGGATTGGGACACCTGGAAGCCTATTGCTCTGCACCGGGCATTGCACGTACGGTATATGAACTTCTGGCACAATATAACGATAGCCAAAGTGAACTTGCCGGTATTCCCTTTAATTCGATGAATTCGGAAATGGTGTATAATGCAGCCGTAAAAGGGGATAAAATAGCAAAGGAGGCATTTGAAATAACCGGTGAGTTGCTGGGCAGGGGCCTGGCAATTACCGTTGACCACCTGAGCCCGGAAGCCATTTTTCTGTTCGGCGGTGCAGCAGCAGCAGGTGAACTGATTTTTAAACCCACAAAAGATTCCATGGAACGGCATGTCCTGCCGGTTTTTCGCAATAAAGTTAAAATTCTCCCCTCAGAACTTAAAGCCGGTACGGCTGCCATTGTCGGCGCCAGCGCACTGGTCTGGAAAGAGTTGGAGAAAATGGAATCGTAACTCTGAGGTTACAATCGTAGAAAAGACCCGGCACCATCAGGTGACCGGGTCTTTTTATCTCTGTTACTCTTATTTGAAAACTGCCTTTAATCCTTTGATGAAGGCGATCAACGCTTGTGAAACATGTCCTTCATCTTCGATTTTAAAAGCCGTCATCTCAAGGACGTCATAATCTCTGGAAATCATCGAATCTTTTAATGAAGCCCAGCCTTTAATTTGCATTTCATGTTCCGTACTGCCAAAGGTCATGAAAATCCTCGCTGGTAAGCTGTCATGCAGTTCTGAATACCTCTTCTCGTAGTCTAATACGATATAATTATCATACCACCCGTTTTTGGAAGCCATTGGTCTGACAGGAGATTGTTCCATTCAGAAGAAAAGGAACAAAACCGGTGACTATTAGCCTTACAATGGTTTTCATTTGCCGGTAAATGTTATAATCAGGTTCAATTTTTGCAAATTCTGAAATAAAACCGAAGATTTCGCAAACATCTATTTATACCATCTGTCCATCCACATAAGAGGGATGCATCCAGGGCAGGTTTTTATCTTGGAAGAAGGGTTCTAATGCAGCCTGAAGGTCCTTCATTTCCTGGCTATCAAGGGGTTTAAAATCTTTTATCAGTGCCAGGTTGGCTTTGAGTACCTCCATGCTGTCGGTACCGATGTTGGCAAGGGAAAAATGTTTTGCGGACAGGGCATAGCGCACAAGCATCTCCGCGGAGAGACCTTCCACCGTTTCCCTCGGTCGGATTACCTTCATGGCAATGACCCCCATGCCCTTGTTTGCGGCAAACGGAACAGCATGTTCCTCGAAAGGTTGAGCTGTGGTTTCAACGTAGTGGTTCAATGCGATCATCATCACTTCAAAATCATACAGCTCGGCTGCTCTTTTCATTCCATCCGCTGTGGCATGCCCGGTAAAACCGATATGCCGGACAATGCCCTGCTGCTTATAGTCGTGGAACACCTCCAGCACCTGCCCCTTTTCTCCCAGTTTTTCGGCATCTTCAACGGAACTGATGCTGTGTACATGCAACAGGTCGATGTAATCGGTTTGAAGCCGTTTCAGGCTTCTTTCAATGCTTGCTTTTGCCTTTTCCCCTTTCCGTTCGTCCACCTTGGTGACAAGAAATACTTCCTTTCTCCGGGTTGGAAGAAGTTTCCCGATCCTTTCTTCACTGGATATCCGTTCATTGCCATAATTAGCAGCCGTATCCCAGTAGTACAACCCGTTATTGAGTGCATGTTCAAGGACCCCGAGTGCCTCATCGTCGTCTTCTACAGCCATCCATCTGCTCCCGCATCCGAATCCCAAAATCGGCACGGTAACACCTGTCTTGCCCAGAACGCGTGTGGGTAATCCTTTTGGATCAAAAGGATTTGAAATCATCTTGCAGCTCAGGGCTGGAACCATTGCAACGGCGGCTGTACCAGCCAGTGTTGTTTCGATAAACCTGCGGCGTGTAATCTTATTTTTCATAAATATCAGATTAAAACAAAGATATTTAAATAATTGAAGATGAAAAAGCGGTAAATGCTGAAACAGGGGAAGAAATGGGATGGACTGCAATTGAAAGCAGAATTCTTGAAAAGGTTGACGGAGAATGGAAAATTGTTTTTCTGTCGTTTGTTACAACATCAACCTATGACGATGATGTTGAAGAAGCAAATTAAATAGGGACAGACACCTACTTAAATAAAGTAACTGTCCCTACTTAATAAAGGCTGTAAATGCTGTTAAAATGAGCATTGAGTTGATAGATGTATACATCATTGAATCAAAGGCTTACAGGTGCTATAATTTCATTGTCCTGGGTAAGGTAAACATAGACCATGAGCCTGGGAAATGATATGAGTTATGCTGTATTTTTTGACTACTTTTTTGAGACGGTTACTCACTAAACAAACCCCTGAAAAAATGTAGCAGAAGGATTGTAACATGTTATGATTCGAAGAAAGGGGTATTCTGAGGAATACCTCTTTTTATTAGTCTCATTTGAAATTGGCAACCAATTGATTTATCTTTATATACCTAAACCAACCCATATGCCTGAACAATCCAACAATCCATTTAATTTCTGGCAGGAGCTGAAACGCAGGAAGGTTATTCGTGTAATTACAGTTTACGGGGCTGCTGCTTTTGTTATTCTGGAATTGGTCGATATTGTATCTCCCTCGTTAGGATTACCAACCTGGACATTAAATTTCATTATCGTATTGTTATGTGTTGGGCTCATCCTTTCCATAATTCTTTCCTGGGTCTATGATATTACACCGGAAGGTGTGCAGAAAACAAAACCTGTAAGCAAGGAAACGGAACCAAAAAAAGAAAAGCCTGCGAGAACGATGGGCTGGCAGATTGCTACCTATGCAAGCATTGTGGTGATTATCGGGTTGCTGATGATAAACATTTTTGGAGGTAAGAAAAAAGCAGAGTCACTTGCAGCACTGGAAAAATCAATCGCTGTTCTTCCTTTTGAAAACATGAGCAGTGATGAAGAATATAACTATATAGGTGGTGCTTTTACGGATGAGATTATCATGGAACTTCAGAAGATAAAAGCATTTGACCGTGTTTCATCTCGTACATCGACTATGCAGTATGAGATGGAGCGGCCAACTATACCCGAGATTGCGGATAAGCTGAAAGTAAATTATATCATTGAAGGAAGTATACAGCGATATGAGGAGGATGTAAAAATTCGCGTACAGGTCATCCGGGCAAAGGACGAAGACCATATTTGGGCTGATGAATATACTGGCAAGTGGAAAGATATATTCTCTATTCAGGATGAGATCGCATACAATGTGGCCAACAAGTTAAGTGTAGTATTATCCACCGAAGAACTTATGTCAATCGGTAAAAGACCAACGGAGAATCTAGCTGCATACAGCTTATTATTGAAAGCAAGGAGTACTGATGGAATGGAGAGACTTAACCTGTTGGATGAGGCCCTTTCCCTTGATCCTAATTTCGCTGCAGCTTATGCTGAAAAGGGGGGCTGGTGGCTATGGTATGCAGGAGGCTGGAGAGGTTCAGTGAGTTCATCAGAGGTGATTTCAAATGCGCTACCATTGTTAACCCGGGCACTGGAGATCGATCCTAACAATGCAGAGGCTCATTATGGCCTTGCCGGATTGCAGATATGGTATTTCTGGAACTTTGAAGCTTCCGAAAAGGAGTATAAAATTGCCATCCGACTTAATCCTTCCAACGCTGAGGTAATACATGATTACACGGATCTTCTTGATGCAACCGGAAGATTTGAGGAAGCTCTGGAATGGTCAGATAAGGGTGTAGAAGCTGATCCGATAACTATCTGGGAAAAAGGATTAAGACAGTACTTTACGAATCAACATGAAGCAGCATTAGAAACATTTAAGCTTCCCATTAGCCCTAATGAACCTGATCCGAATAGATACATTGAGGAAGCAAGGGTCTTATTATATCTAGGACATTATGAAGGTGTCATTGACATTATTGATCGTTATCTGGGACGATATCCCGAAGATACTTCTCCACGTCAGATGGGAACCCTTGCTATAGCATATTATAAGCTTGGAAAGAAAGAACTGGCCAATGAACTGTTGGAAGAAATCAAGAATAAAAGCCATAAGTTTCCAGCTGGGAGTCCAGCTTTTTATGCAGCTATGATTTATGCTCAGATGGGAGAAGTCAACCTGGCTTTCGATTGGCTTGAGAAAGCTTACGAGGACCGGGAAGTTGAAATGTACTGGCTAAAAGTTGAACCTCCTTTTGAGCCAATAAGAAGTGACCCCCGTTTTCAAGATCTTCTTAACCGGATGAATTTCCCAGATTAGGAAAGTTCTTTAAGAAACACTATTTATCTCTTCCCGTCAGTTAGGAATTAAAAACCAGCATTTCAACAGATTGTCAGGGATGTTGAAGCAAAATACCAGGCAGAGCATGAGCGGGTAAGGAAATGGCTTGAGGAAAATGATATGCTTTAGTATTTCTCCATTTTACTTATTGTCTATTGTCAATGGTTTGTCCTACCCCACCTTCCAAAACCCTACAACTCCCTCAACCAATTCACCTTCCATCCAGGATGTGATCTTCTTCCCGCAAATGGGACCCTTGCAGAGTGAACAGGGAACAGTGAGCAGTGAACAGGAATACCTCGACCTGGGAATCCCGGAGGAGTGGGTGCCGGTGCTGCAGGAACTGGGGTATGAGACGGTGGAAAAGCTTCGAGAAGTTGAAAAGCCGGGTAAATTGGCTAATGACTTGAATGGATTCAATAAAAAGAATAAGCTGGGGATGAAGGAGCTGAGTCCGGAGGAGGTGGAAGGATGGATAGCCAACTTACAAGATTAAAAAAAAGCCCTCTTCCTACGAAAAGGGCTTTCCAATTATTTATTTAATTCGTTTCCACTTCTCAGAATGGCCCTCTCTGGTAATTGTCCAGAAATCCCCATCAAGGGTATATGTGAAAACAGCAGAATCTCCTACATATTCAGGAGCGCGGACTATATCAAGATATTCAACATAAGTATCTTCAGTAACACGTATCGGTCCGGCATGTCCCCAATTCAGTTCTTCTGGATGATTCTGTCCTGCTAATGAAAAATAGCCTCCATATAAAACTTTGTAAGCTTTCATATCAGGACTTCTTGTATAAGTCGTATCTGATGTGAAACTTTCAACATATTCCCATACTCCTTCTAATGAGTTTTTCTCCTGCAATTCAACAGGCTGTTGAGTTGTACAGCTTAACATAGTTATAACCACGATAATGCCGATAATGGATAGAATTTTAAAATTGCTTTTCATTTTAGAGAGGTTTTAGTTACTTAACCAAAATTATGATATTCATTATCATTAATCAAGTGTTTTGTCCATTATTTGTCCTGTCTAATAACATCTCCTAATAATCTGATTTTCTGACACTTTTCCTTGCTTGTCATTCATTTATCCCTTAAATTAACCCATAACCTAAGGTTTGCTACTATGAAAGTGCATCTCAGGAAAAGGAAATTAAGGAACAAGGGATCAGGGAAACCCAGGTATAGCTTGTATTTGGATATATTGATTAGATAACATTCTACTTAATCCCACAGGATATAAGGTGTTCGGGTTACTACCTTTTGAAAATCTTTTAAAACACATTGTTTTGAGGCTTAAGAGAAAGAGATTAAGGCAATTAAAGTCGGGATAACTTGGATTTCTTGTAAGTTTTGCATACATTTATTAGAGTAAACCAAACAACTATTGCGCATATAAGGAATATAAACGCATTGCGTTTATACGCTAGTTCAGGCACATTCAGCTAAAGCTGAACTTTTGTCTGCCCGTCCCGCCAAGGCGGGACTCCTGCATCCAAAAGAAATGTGCCTGAACGCCGCGCTAAACCAAATTGCTTAGTAACTTTATACATATAATCAGCTTTAGCTGGATATCAAATCAAAACGTGCCCGAACAAAGTCGCTAAACGCAATTTGGTCCCGCCCTTGCGGGCTTTACAGTCTGCTTGAGCAAGCTCGGCAGCCCTCGCCCTCAGTGCGGAACTTCGTTTAGCGCGGCGTTAGCGAACATTAAAAACATAAAACTATGAAAACAACAATCATCACATTGTTTTTTCTAAGTTCTGAATGTTTCTTACCCCAACTTGGAAATTCAGAAATCTCACCAAACACATTTGAGGCTTTAGTGCAAGCTCAGGACACAACCAAAATCGAATATTGGAAACAAAAAGCTGAGGAGGAGAAAGCATATGCCGAATACTTAAGCAATACAGTTGATGAATTTGAGGAGGGATTGCGTGGTTTTCAGAAAGCTATGGAACAATCTTCAGAGTTTCATATGCAACGTGAAACGAAGCTGATGGAAGAAAATATGGAACTTAAATACGAAATCGAGGAATTGAAAAAAGCAAACAATGAACTTAATGAGGGCATAGAAGTTGAAGTTCAAGACACAACATCAATTGAATATTGGAAGGAAACTGCTGATTATTGGAAAACTTTGTCTAATCACTGGGAAAAGAGCCATAAGAAATTATTAGATACTGTTGAAAAAGCTGGTAGGGAGGCTGCAAAAGAAAGATATGAGACGGAGAAAGAACTTAATACACAAATTGAGGGATATTTAAAAGTAATCGAAGACCAAAAGCAAATCATCAAAGAACTGAAAGAGCTAATCAAGAATTAAACGTTCGCTAACCAGCAAACAACATTAATACGTAGTTTGCACGCAACGTTAGGCTTCATGCTAAAACAGCCCTGCTTCAATGAAAATTCTTCCAATAAATTTTGAAAATATGTAACTTATTCGTTACATTTGTGAAATGAGAGAAATAGTAATAACCGAAGAGTGTTTAGAGTTCATATACAGTCAAAATGAAAGGGTAATAAACAAATTCTTTCAACTAATAGAAGTAATGAGCGAAATCAAAGTCGTTCACACCAACTTCATAAAGAAACTTCAAAAGACTCAATTCTATGAACTTAGAATCAAAGCCGGTAATGAATATAGAGTTATTTTATTTGCTATTGATCATCTAAACTTTGCTGAATGTACAAAAGCAATTTGTTTGAATGGATTTATTAAGAAATCAAACAAAGACTACAAAGCGGCATTAAGAAGAGCAGAGAATTTATTGAAGGAAAACTTAAAGTAAAGAAATCATGGGAAAAACTTTTAAGGCAACGGAGCTTTTAGAAAAGCGATACGGTAAGAGGGGAACAGAATCCCGTGAAAAGTTTCGGGATGAAGCTTTCTCCTACTATTTTGGTGAAATAATCAAAAATCGCAGAAAAGAACTAAATATGAGTCAGGAAGAACTAGCGAAACTTGTAGGGAAAAAAAGACCATACATTTCCCGAATTGAGAATGGTGAAGATATTCGGATCTCAAACCTGGTATTGATTGCTAACGCTTTGGATTTATCTATACAACTTACAGCGGTGTGAAGTGCACGAAGCCTAATATCGGCTATAGGCAATGGCAAAGAAACTAATCAACATAAATCTAATTAACACTATCCATAATACGGTCAAGACGGTCAATGACAGGACTACATCCTGCCACTGCCCATAGCCTTGAACGTTAGGGAATACAAAAAATGACCTATTTTAAAGCCATCTTATCAACGATCTTACATTTCTGAATAGCGTGCTATAGTCTAAACTAAAGTACTCCCATATTGTCTAATTTGGAATTCGGCTGTGATATAGTAGTAAATCGTAAAATTGTTTCAGTTATTTTACAGTCCGAAATAACATAATAGAATATATAGAACTGAATTACAGCATTATATGCTTAAAATATTGTGGGACATACTGGATTCGAACCAGTGACCTCTTGCCTGTCAAGCAAGCGTTCTGAACCAACTGAACTAATGCCCCGAACTTACAACAAAAATAAACAAATTCCGGAAAACCGGGATCACCTCTTGAATTTCATATCCGGATGGGCAATGATTGAAAAAATATCATTGGAAACAGCCAGAATGTAGTGGAGGAAAACTGCAACCCAGATGGTTCCTGTTTTTAGTGTGAGGTAGCAGATTAAAATTCCGAATGGAACAGCCAGGATGGTTTCCCGGGCTCCCTTGGGAATATGTGCCAGGGAGTAAATAACGGTATTTACCAGGATCGCCGGCCATACTCCAAAAGCATCGACTAATCCGAACAATAAAAAGCCCCGAAACATGAACTCGTATGAAACCAGGTACAGAAACCAGCCAAGAGAGTTTTTGACGATAAGTGAAACGGTCCAGACCGGTACACGAATCTGAGGATAATGACTCAGGTTAACCGGGTTACGTGCAAATATTGCCTGAAACAAGACAATCAGCACACCCAGTGCCAAAATCCAAATAAGGGATTCCGGCAGGTTGACAATACCAACACCATACCGGGCAATATCCTGTGATAACAGTGTATACATTACTACCACTGGAATCAGTAAGAAGTAAAAAAAACCGGCATAACGCCAGAAGAAAACCCACCGGATTGTTCCCCTCTCTTCTCCAAATTTTCGATTAAATAGTTTGTATAAATACGAGGAGCGTGTGGTCAACCCGTAACCAACAAGGCAAATAATTACCGTTGTTAGTAATACAATCGCTTCAAAAATTTCCGGTTTCCATTCAAGCGAATACTCCATTTTTCTTCGTTCCTGATCGATTCATTATGAAATCAAATCTACTATGGATAGAGGAGATAAACAATTTTCTTGTAAATTCGGGGAATCAGTTAATACAGATTACAATAACCAGTAGCATCTTTGTGAAGAATAATAACGTACAGATCCTTATCTCAGGGAATTTGAAATGCATGTAGTTTTACTCTTTATTTTAGGGTGTATCCCTTTTCAGGATTCTGCCCGTAGCGCTGATAACAGCCTTATTATCTGCTTGTTTCAGAATCAGAAAAGTACGGTAATTACCGGGAACATAACAGATAACGAGGGAGATGCGTTACCCTACGCAACGGTATTCATTGCAAATTCAACCCTGGGCTGCATCTCGGATGAGAACGGGAGGTACCGGCTGGAAAATGTTCCCTACGGACAGCATGTATTGGTCGTATCCTTTGTGGGTTATGAAACCTATGAAAAAAAACTGGTTATTAATGAGGAAAGGATAGAACAGAATGTTCAGATGATTCCCCTGATTGTTGAACTGGATATGGTGGAGGTGGTGGAGAGAAAGAGCAAAAGTTCCTGGAGGTCTAACTACCGGAAGTTTAAGAATAATTTTCTGGGGACTACACCCAATGTTTCAGAGTGTGATGTTATCAATCCGGAGGTTTTACGGTTTCATTATGACAAAGAGTCGAAGATTTTAAGTGCAGAAGCGAACGACATGCTGGTTATTGAAAACAAAGCCCTGGGATACCGCATTCATTATATCCTGGAACGGTTTGAGCTTAGACCGGATGGATCAAATCTTTATCTTGGACAAGAGAAGTTTGAGCCCCTGATTGCCAAAGATGAGAAAGAGCAGCAGAAATGGGAGAAGTATCGAAGAGAGGCCTATTATGGCTCATTTCGACATTTCCTGACTTCCCTGGCACATCATTCTCTTTATAATGATGGATTCAGGGTAATACGGACTAATTCAATGATCCCTCTTGCCAGTCAGAGAAGGGAGAAAAATAAATCCGAGCCGAAATTATCCGATGAGAACGATTTTGTCAGAAGCAGTGCATCCATGGAATATGAGAGAATGTTGCTCTTCAGCTCCGTTTATCTGCATGTCAGGTATGTTTATGAATCGGATAACCTGAGGGGGATGGGATATCAGAGAACCATTGATAAGATGCAACCCTATCAGGAGTCCTGGATCCAACCCTTGTCCACCAGAACCATTTTTCATGAAAATGGATATCTGTACGACCCGGGGTCAATTATGGTGTTTGGCTACTGGGCGAGAGAAAATATGGCCGAAGCATTACCATTGGATTATTTTCCAAAGAAGTGATTTATGTTTACGGTTGATATCACATTAAAACTTGTCACGTAAAACCATGGAAGTTATAGTTCCACCTGATTATCTGGAAAATCCGGAATATGGTAACGCACCAAATAAAAAGCAGTTAAAAGCTGCAAGAAGATTTGCAAGTTGGGCTAAAAAGTCGGTAGAATTAACAATCGATGGCATGAACAAGGAAGCAGATGAGACCAGGGAAATGGGGATCGCTTTCTTTCGCATGCTGAATCAAAAACTGCGGTTAAATGAGAGGGACAACCCACCCACTGAAGAAGAGGTAAAAAAAGCCCTGGAACAACTTAAGGATGTTGGAAGAATCTCTGTTTTTGCATCGGCTTCCATACTACCTGGAGGTGCGGTATCGCTGGTAGGACTGGAACTGCTTGCCAGAAAATTCGGAGTTACCAATTTTACCCTGATCCCTTCATCATTTCGAAACTATAAAAAGAAATAGCATCCCGGACAGGTAAATCATCCATACTTTTGGTTTTCATTTAATCAAATGTTTATCCGTAAGGATGAGGATTGTCCGGATCCGTTATTTTCAAACGGGGAAATGTTTCATTCATATCGGAGTGTATCAACCGGGTTGGTATTGGCTGCTTTCAGCGTCTGGTAACTTACAGTCAGGGAAGATGTTAGTATAACAATAATACCTGCCACAATAAAAATTTCGGGCCCGAGGGTAATTCGATATGCGAAACCCTGTAACCACAACTTCCCGACAAAAAAGGCAATTGGACCGCCAATGAGAAAAGATACTCCGATTAACAATCCTATTTTTTTAGCCATCCAGAATATAATTTCTTTGCCTGTAGCACCATTAACCTTTCGTATTCCGATCTCCTTTCTGGTATCGTCAACAAAGAACAGAGAAAATCCAAACAAACCCAGACAGGATATGAAAATGGCGATAACTGTCCCAATATTTACCAATATTCCTATTCTCTTTTCGGATAAATAAAGATTATCAATATCGTCATTTAGAAAGCTATAATCAACCGGATCATCGGGTAATAATTCTTTCAGGGTATTCGTCAGAAAGTCCAGGGATGCCGGTATATTTTCTCTGTTGATGCGAATGAATACATTACTACTCCACCATGGGGCAATGGTAAGTATCATCGGAGCAATTTGATGGTGCAAGGTTCGAAAGTGGAAATCCTGAATGATGCCGATTATCTTTCCCTCCTTGCCCTGATTGGCTACATAACATGAGAACTGCTTCCCAATGGGTGATTGAAGTTCCATGGCTTTTATCGCGGATTCATTCAACACAAACGCTGCGGAATAATCCATTGAAAAATCTTCAGAAAAAAATCTCCCACTTACCATTTTCAGGCCAAATGTCTCCAGATAGTCATAGTCAACCGTATGAATATCCATAGATACTTTTTTCTCACCAATCTTTCCCTCCCAATCCGCGGTAAACGTGCTGCTGCCATTGTTCAGGTAGCCTGTGTTGGTTTGTGTCATGCTTATAATATCCGGGTGGGTCAGAAGCGCTTGTTTCACCACATCGTATTTTTCGTAAAAACTACCTCTTAGTTTTACATTCAGAATGATCTCTTTATCAAAACCCAACTCTTTGTTATGTATAAAAGACATTTGTTTATTCAGAATGATCGCATATATAATGAGTGAAACAGAGATCAGGAATTGCAATAAAATAAGAGATTTTCTGAATATTATTCCTTTCTTCCCGGTTCTGACTACTCCTTTCAGGATGGTCGAGGCTGGACATGAGGATAGAAAAAATGCAGGATAAAGTCCTGATAATATTGCTGTAAGGATGACAATAGAAAATAGAAGAAGGAAAAATTCCGGTGTATAAAGGGAAATAAAATCCTTTCCGATATAGCGTAAACTAATGGGATATATCAATTCAATGATTATTATTGCTGGAATAACAGAGAAACATGAAACTACGAAAGATTCAGTGAGGTATTGGAAAATTAGTTGTACTCTTCCTGAGCCAAATACTTTCCGAATCCCAATTCCTTTTATTCGTTTACTATATTGGGCGGTAGTTAGATTGATATAATTAAAAATGGCCACAACCAGAATCAGGATTGCTATGGAAGAAAACAGGATCACATATTTCCTCATACCGTTTTCGCCCAACGGTTTCAAATGTACCTGTGAAAAAGGTTGCAGGTGAATGGTCCGGTTCGATCCGGGATGATGTTCCAATATTATATTACGGACTTTCTTGTTTACTATATCCAGTCTGGCGTTTTCTTTAAGAAGAACATAACTTTGCATTGCGAAAATATCCCAGGCCTGCATGTCCCATCCAATCTCTTCCATAAAGAGGAAGGGTAGTAAATAATCGAACTCCAACGTTGAATTGGAGGGCACATCCTCGATGACTCCTGTTACAGTAAATTCTGTCCACTGGCCCCAGATCTCGAATTCAACCGTCTTTCCAACAGGATCTTCTTTTTTGAATAGCTTTGTAGAAAATGCTTCCGTTAGAATTATAAAATAGGGATCATCTGTTGAAACATCTGCACTACCTCTCTTAAAACGGAACGTGAAAATTTCAAAGAATTCAGGCTCAATACCACCACCCTTTCCAAAAAAGGTCTCTTCCTTATAACGGACAGGACTAGCTATCCAGGTGAACCAGACTCTTGTTGAGTTTTCAATTTCGGGATAGCTGGATTTTAACGCAGGAGCTAATGGCCCCGGACCATAGGATGAAAAAGAAGTTCCATCGCCTGCTCCAATCCAAACTTGATGAATACGATCAATTTTATCATGAAACAGATCATAGGTCCATTCGTGCATTGTCCAGGAAAGTATTAGTAATGAGGTAGCAATACCAACAGATAATCCAATAATATTGAGCAAGGAAAATGTCTTGAATCGAATGAAATTCCTGAAAATGATTTTAAGAAAATTACGGATCATCTTTCTTTGAACGATTACCCCTCCAATGTTTCAAAATGCATGCCATTGATCTAATAATGTGTTTATCAACACTATAGCAAAATTCCTTTACACAAAACTGTCGGTTTTTCCGACACGATGTGTTATGGATGGTACATTATTGGCTTAACCCGGATTATTCATAAATAATCCTTCCGACGAAGCAATACCACAAATTTGAGTTCATTCCAATCCTCAAATTTGGGTGTTTTCTTGTCGGCCCGCCCGGATGACATGGTCGGACGGGGGTTTACCTTCGGTGAGCTCACTCGCTCAAGGCGAGTTCGGTTCCCGCATTGCTTCCCTCTACCCATCACACATTAACTTCGTTGAGCTTCGCTTCGCTCCGGTTCATGCAATGTACTACGTTTTTGCATGAATAATGCGGGTTAACATGGTCCTGCTTTCTGTTTGAATATTTCAGCGTGGTTTCTTGAGTTAAAGATTTAGCTTTACTTTTATAAAGTATCCAAACAAAAATCATGCGTTATGAAAGAAGAACTAAAGGGAGAACTGACCATACAGGTTCTGGCCATGCCGAAAGACACAAATCCGGCTGGTGATATTTTCGGGGGCTGGCTGGTATCACAAATGGACATTGCAGGTGGTATCTATGCCCAGAAAATTGCGAAGGGCCGTGTCGTCACCGTAGCGATTAATTCAATTACCTTCAAATTACCGGTATTTAATGGAGACATATTGTCCTGTTACGTTGACCTGATAAAACGGGGAAGAACATCCATGACGGTTCATATAGAAGCCTGGGTTAACCGGCGGTTCGAAACCGAAAAACAAATCAAGGTCACCGAAGGGAATTTCACCTATGTTAAGGTAAGTGACGACAGAGTACCCATACCGTTATAGATCATTCAGCAATTTCGTATTTCCTCACACATATTTACTTCCTGGGTTTCTTTTTCTTGAAAGATCTGTATCGTTCCGGTCAATGATTAAAGCAAAAAAAGCGATACGATGACTATGCATTTTACCTATATTCAAAAAATCCAGCATGGTTTTTCTACAAAAGGTTTCTCCTCGTTGGTTTTCTAACATTAGATTTAATTGAATGTCAATATTTTAGTGGTTAAACAAAAACTTTTTTTCTCTTGCATTCCCCTTGCATTTTTTGTATTTTATATGAAATCAAGATCTTGAAAAAAATATTAATTATATTATTAATCAAAGCGTTACGGGATTTTTGATAGAGAAACGTTATGGCCGGATCAGATTTCATATTTCCTGTAAACACCCTGTTGGGATGCAAATATTCTGTCTTAAAGAAGATTGAGCGTGTATTTACCATTGACCGGAAGTTCCGGGATATTTTTATCCGATCGAAGGCTATAAGTGGAATCATGACGTTCATTTCCACATTTGATGAAATCCGTTACAGGCAACTGGAAAAAAAGGTTACTATAGAAAAACCACCCATCTTTATCATTGGTCACTGGCGAAGTGGCACCACCTTTATTCACAACCTGCTATCCTGCATGAGTGATGCTGCTTACCCGACTACTTTTCATACGGTATTTCCCAATAACCTGTTTGCATTCAAGGGCATTATCAAATGGATCATGCAATTTTTTTTACCGAAAAGGAGACCGGTTGATGGAGTGAAAATGGATAGCAGCAATCCGCAGGAGGAGGAAATCGCTTTCGGGAATGCATTTTTTTTCAGCTACTATTACTGGTTTTACTTCCCGAAGGAGTATCATGAAATTGCCGAGCGGTTTTTATTCATTGAACACATCACGGATGAGGAGAAGAGTCAGTTTACCAAAAATTATCTCCGCTTTATCAAGCGGACAATGATTAACACCGGAGGATCCAGGTACATTTCGAAAAATCCGCCCAATACAGCCAGGATTCCCATTTTATTAACCATGTTCCCGGATGCAAAGTTTATCTATTTATCCAGGGATCCATATGAAACACTGGTTTCTACCTTCCGGTTCTGTAAAGCGTTTCTTAAAACCCTTCAATTGCAGGAGGTGAGTAATGCTGATTTATGGAAGATTGTGATGAATACCTACCGTTCATTGATCGAGCGCTATCAGAAGTATAAAACATTAATACCGGAAGATCAGTTGATTGAAATTCAGTATACCGATCTAATCAAAAATCCCGAACATATTGTAAATAGAATTTTCGACCGGTTTTTTCCTGAACAAGCTTCAGAAAAGGAAGAAATTATTCAGAAAATTCCTTCTTATTCCCACCATAGAGTAAATGCCTATCATTTTGATACCGATTTTCTCAAACGAGTTAATGATGAAGTGGGATCGTTGATTCTGGAGCAGGGGTATTCCTTAAAACCATCATTACCGTGAAAATCAATTTAATTGTTTTAGTGCTTGGTATTCTTGTTGCACTATCATCGTGTAATTACACCAGAGAGATTCATGTATCACCCGACGGAAACGACAGTGGATACGGGACCGCTTCAGATCCATATGATATAGCAGATTTTCGTTACACCGGCGTTTCCGTGGGTTGGGTATGGGGTTATGCCCATAGCCCGGCGAAAAACAACCTGGTTTTCAATACAAAAACCGGGGGCTTCCATCAACATTATGGAAAAGAGAACATGATCGGGAATAATATCTTTGCTTTTGCCGACCTGTATCAGGTGCAGGCCACACGGGTTGAAGATCACCTGTCGTTTTCATTTGCAAATAATTTGTACTTTTATAAAAGAATCCTTTCTTTTCTTAACTAACCTGAAATACATTTTGACTATGAAAAATCTTCGTTCATTAATCATCTTTTTCTTTCCGTTGTTCATGATGGGTTGCCAGTCGGATCATTGGATCACGTTGTTTGACGGGGAAACACTTTCAGGATGGAGGGCATCCGAAAACGCCGGGTCCTGGAAAATCGAGGATGGTGCACTGGTTACTTCCGGTCCCCGTTCGCATCTCTTTTATGACGGGGAAGTTATGAACCATGATTTTAAGAATTTTGAGTTGATGGTTGATGTAAGAACCATTCCGGGATCCAACTCGGGGATCTATTTTCATACCGAATTCCAGGAAGAAGGCTGGCCTGAAAAGGGCTATGAATGTCAGGTAATCAATTCAAACAAACCCGCAGAACCAGGAGATTATGTAGAGTACAAAATGACCGGAAGCATTTATGCCATTCGAAATACATGGAAATCACCCGTGCCTGATAACGAATGGTTTAATTACCACATCGTCGTCCGGGGTAAGACCATCCAAACGTTCATCAATGGTGAACTGATTGCTGAATATACGGAGCCGGACGAGGTTTACAGACCTGAATCCATGAAAGGCCGCGTCCTCTCTTCCGGAACGTTCGCTTTCCAGTGTCATGATCCAGAAAGTGTGGTCTACTATAAAAACGTTAAGGTAAAACTGCTGCCCGATGATCTTCCCACTCCTGGAGAACCACCGGAAGACCTTGAGTTTGAAAAGCACCTGGTTGATCTGGCAGCCGGCAATTTTCCTTTGATCGACCTGCACATGCATTTGAAAGAGGGATTGACACTGGAGGACGCTATGATGCATGCACGAAAGTACGGATTCACTTACGGGATTGCCGTGAATTGCGGATTGAATATGGGACTGGAAACGGATGCAGCTGTGCAACAATTTCTGGATGACTATGCAAAACCATCACACACCTGGCTGGCCATGCAGGCCGAGGGACGTGAATGGCTGGATATGTTTTCCGGAGAGGTGGTTTCACAGTTTGATTATGTGTTCACAGATGCCATGACCTGGACCAATAACAACAACAAACGCATGCGGTTATGGATTGAAGAGGAGACCGAAGTGGGAGATCCCCAGGATTTTATGGAGCAACTGGTGGACCGGACCGTTGGTATTTTGGAGAATGAGCCGATTGATATTTTTGTCAATCCTACATACCTGCCCGAGGAGATAAATGACCGGTATGATGAACTCTGGACAGAAGAGAGGATGGATCGGGTCATAACGGCACTAGTGGAAAATCAGGTTGCGCTGGAAATCAACAACCGGTATATGATTCCCAGCCCTGCGTTTATTAAAAGGGCCAAAGAAGCCGGGGTAAAATTCACATTCGGAACAAATAATGGCGGGAAAGATGATCTGGGTAGAATGGAATACGCTATTGAAATGATTGAGGAGTGCGGTCTAACCGGCAATGATATCTGGATGCCTGATAATAATTTGTAGATCATCGCAGACAGAGCAGTTTTATTGGTTTTATTTTTTGCGATACATTCTAAAAACATACCGCCCCTGACGGGGTTAATTCTTGTTAAAATAGTAACCATGTAGGTCGACTCTCTTGCCGAAGGCATTCCCATGGAAGAGTCGACTGAAAGGCGACTTGAAATCGTGGTGAAATGAAATTGGTCAGACACGCTCGGTCAGACGGGCTCGCCACAGTCCAAAACAAATTCCAGCGGTCAGACCGTACATGTAAACTTTAGTGATACGATGAACGAAAGTCATCGTATCACAAAAAGATGCTACACCTGCCGGATAAAGTCTTCCGGGACGTCCTGCAGCCTGGCTATATCGAGGATCTTTGTCCTGACATCAAAACCCATCTGACAACGGACAGTGCAACTGCTACAATCGGTACATGGAAAAGAATGGATGCCGGTAGAGCAGAGTGTTTTCCGGGCGTGCTCCAGGTTCCTGTAACCATAAGCGTACATGTAGCTCCTCATGATGGTTGGTATGTCTAAACCTTCGGGGCATTGTGTTATGCATTTACTACATTGCTGGCAATAGAGGCCGGATGATACTTCCCCCGAGGGTGGTTTCAGGTCCTCTTCTTCTTCTTCGGTTAATTCCAGGTCTTCCATTATGGATAGATTCTGGTATAACTGATCGTAGTTAGTACAACCCGGTACGGTTGTATGTATATTTTCATTCTGGAGTACCCATTTCAGTGCCGCTTTCGGGTTAATCGGTTTCGTTCTTTCTTTGTCCCAATAGGTACCGGCCATGGTTTTCATGGCAATGATACCGAGATCCGCATGGGCTGCATGCTGGATTGCTTCTTCAATGGCCTCCCTGTTTTTTATGCGG